>Ga0207120_1004_pt2 | contig 66279 bp, 62 predicted proteins | sample Alteio_BWMinHeat_40_FD_153509 | JGI IMG/M metagenome (GOLD analysis project Ga0207120, IMG submission 153509) | Enriched cells from forest soil in Barre Woods Harvard Forest LTER site, Petersham, Massachusetts, United States -... | ecosystem: Environmental > Terrestrial > Soil > Temperate forest >...
ATGACGCTGCCGTCGTTGAGATAGAAGGGCACAGCGATGAACGCCAACGCGGAAAGTACCACCGCGAACCGCAGGCCACCGAGTTCTCGAGCCATCGTGGCCGTCAGAATGACGGCGGCCGAGGTTGCCAGCGCAGGTATGAACCGAATACTCCGAAGCGAGTCGCCCAGCACGAGCCGGGAGATTTTGATTAGGAACGGCACCAGGGGAGGATGATCCACATAACCCCAGGACAAATGGTCCCCGCAGGCCATGTAATCGAATTCATCGCGGAAGTAGCCATACTGATTGTTGAAGTAGAGATGCAGCAGGAAGTTCGCGAAGGCGAGAAATAGGACGACGGGCATACCATCCGCGAGAAAAGATGGCCTTTCATTGCCGAGAAGAGGCGCCTGCTCAGTGGTAGTTTCCATTTGAGTATCTGTAGTTACGCAAGAGCGGCGAAAACGTTTCGCTCGTTCGATTCCCTTAAGGAAGCGTGAAGGCGAGAACGTAGTCGCCTTGCTTCGTGCCGAGTTTCCCGTGGCCGCCCGCGGCAATGATCACGTACTGTTTGCCCTTGAGCGTGTAGGTCATGGGAGTGGCCTGGCCGCTGGCCGGGAGTTCGAATTTCCAGAGTTCCTTGCCGGTTTCGGAGTTGAAGGCGCGAAGATAGTTGTCTACGGCTGCGGCAGCGAAAACCAGACCGCCGCCAGTGACGATGGGCCCGCCGAAGTTGACGGTGCCCGTGGACATGCCGGGCATATAGCTCCCCAGAGGCACATCCCAAACTTTCTTTCCGGAAAAGAGATCGACAGCGGCCACCGTGCCCCAGGGCGGAGCGTTGCAGGGTGGTCCGCCAGGCGCAAGGAGCGTGGTGCGAAACATGGCGTAGGGCGCGCCGGTCTGACGGGCGAATTCGCCGTGGAGGCGATCTTCGCTGGTCGCGGATTTTCGCTGCGCATCGAACTCGTCGCGAGGAATGAGTCTCACATAGATGGGGATGCGATTGGTGTTCATCAGGAGGAGATGGCGTGCCGGGTCGTACGCCGAGCTGCCCCAGTTCACGCCGCCGGCGTTGCTGGGGAAAACGATGATGCCTTTGACGCTGGGGGGTGTGAAAACGCCTTCATTGCGCACGGCTTTGATTTTTTCCGCGCACCACTGGCGATCTTCGGGCGTTTTGCCCCATGCATCCTCAGGTGAGAGTCCTTCGGGTACGACCGAAGTTGCAGAGTGGGGCTGCGTTGGATAGGCTTCTTCGCCGGGGATGTCGCTTTGGGGGACGGGGCGTTCTTCGACGGGAATAAGTGGAGCGCCAGTAAGCCGGTTCAGCACAAAAACCTGTCCTGTCTTGGTCGTAATTGCAACGGCTGGGGTTCCATCCTTCCAGGCGAAAAGCGTGGGCTGAGAGGCAACGTCGTAATCCCACAGGTCGTGATGAACCACTTGGAAGCCCCAGACGAATTCGCCGGTGGAAGCGCGCAGGGCGACGACGGAGTTGGCCCATTTGTTGTCGCCCTTGCGGATGCCGCCGTAATAATCGGGACTGGCGCTGCCGGTCGGGATGAAAACAAGATCGCGCTCGGCGTCCACTGAGATCGTTGACCAGGCGTTTCCCGCGCCGGTGCGAGGCGTAGTCTGATAGGCCCAGGGCGCAATGGGATCCCATGTCCAGCGGAGTTTCCCGCTTCGGGCGTCGAACGCGCGAACAATCCCGCGCTCCAGCGTCACCGCCCGGTTGTCCCCGATCGAAGATCCGGTAATAACAAGGTCCCTGAAAATGGCAGGGGCGGACGTGACCTGATAGTCGCCAGGATCACGCAGTTTTACGCTGCTCGTGAGGTCGACCTCGCCGTCCGATCCAAAGTCGGAGCAGGGCTTTCCGGTGGCACCGTCCAGGGCGATCAAACGTGCGTCGAGGGTGCCGATGAAAATCCGAAGGGCGCACGGTTTGCCGGGCTTGCCGCCCGGTTCTCGCCAGGCGGATACACCGCGCGAAGTGACCTCCGAAGAGCCGTAGGGCAGCTCAAGCTTGGGGTCAAATTCCCAAAGCTTCGCGCCAGTCTCCGGATTCAATGCGATCACGTGATCGTATGGAGTGCTCAGAAAGAGTTTTCCATCAACGAGGATAGGGGTAGCCTCAAACGCGGCTTTCTTGTCGAGTTCCTCATCATGCGGCAGCGCGCCGGTGCGATAAGTCCACGCGGCTTTGAGTTGAGCAACGTTTGTGCGGTCGATCTGCGAAGCGGGGGAGTAGCGCGTGCCGCCGCCGTCGTTGCCGTAGTTAGGCCAGCCCGCGTCGGGCTTGGCTTGCGCGCCGGCATGGGAGACGAGCCCCAGGAAAAGGACTAGGAGCAGCAGCCAATGGCCGGTGCAATCGAAGTATTGGTTTTTCATGGAAGGAGTGATACCCCACCAAGCGGGAAGGAAGCAACGGAGTTGGGATGAGCGGGCCTGGCTCGGGGACGAGCGGGTGCCCATTGGGGGCGAGCCGCCAGGGAGTGGCGTTGTTGACGAAGGGATCGTTGAAAGTTTCAGCGACCTCGTGGCTCAGCGCGGCGACATCGGTGAAGGTCGAATCTCGGAAAAAGCCAGGCGAGACCCAGCTGGAATAGTTCACCGCATAACGCCTCTCGCGAAAGCCGTTATCGGCACCGCCTGGCTCGAGATCGTAGGTGTGGAAGCCGATGATGCAGCACTGAAAATTGTTTTTCTGATCGAAGAAGTAAAGGAAGGCGTTGGGGAAGAGGAAGGTGGAGAGGTCACGCGTACGGATGTCGAGGACCCGCTTTCCCTGCCTTCCCCGAAGCCCTCGCTCCCCTCGAGTTTCTTTGTCCTAACTAAACTGTACTTTGCGTGACAGGAGTGCTGCGTCTTGAGGAACTGTGTAATATCCCTTCACGCCAAGGGGAGCAACAAGAATAGCGTCTGTAACAAATGGAAGCGCGATGGCATTCAGGGGAGCTTGAGGAGTTCGGGGCGCTGCGAAACGTAGCGGCGCGACCAGCGAAGTTCAGTGCTGTCGTGGAGCACGACTTTGTATTCGCCGTGGAACCACGGCAGCAACTCGCGGATGGCGTCGAGCCGCACCAGCGTTCCCCGGTTGATGCGCACGAACAGCTTGGGGTCGAATGAATTTTGCACCGCGTCCAGTGTGCTGCGCAGCGTATGCGTTTTCTTGCCGCAATGCAGCAGTACGTAATTTCGATCGGCTTCAACCCAGGAGATTTCTTTAACCGGGACGAAGACCGCTCGTGATTCTTCTTGGACCAGTAAGCGATCGGGAAGAGATTTTTCGCGTTGCAGCTGTTCCAGCATCGACCCCAGGCGCAAAGCGAATCCGTCCGCCGATTGTTCGTGCTGAATTCGCGCTCGGCGAAGAGCTTCGCGAAAGCGTTCTTCGCTCACAGGTTTGAGCAGATAATCGAAAGCGTGCACCTCGAAGGCGCGCAGCGCAAACCGATCGTGTGCCGTGATGAAGACGACGCGTGGCAACGCCATCTTCGCAGCGCTGAGCGATTGAATTACGCCGAAGCCGTCCAGCCCCGGCATTTGCACATCGAGGAAAACCAGATCGGGGCGATGTTTTTTAATTGCCGCGACGGCCGCCTCACCGCTGTCAGCTTCGCCGGCAATCTCCACGGCGGTCTCTTCGCGGAGCAGGCGGATAATCTTGCGCCGTGCCGGCGCTTCGTCGTCAACGACCAGGACGCGGAGTGAGGACTGCGGGCTCATTCGGAAGCTTGGGAAATGTGCGCTGAAGTGTGAAGGGGAACGCGCAGCGTCACCTCCGCGCCACCACTTGGCCGGTTGGCGATCGAGAACTGCTGGCGGTCGCCATAGAGATGCGCCAGACGGTCGCGGATATTCGAAAGTCCCACGCCGCGGCCGAATGCTCCCGAGGGCTCGATCTCTCCGAGACCGGAGCCGGTATCAGAAACCTGCAGGATTAGGCTGCCGTTTTCGCGATGCGCCGCGATGGAGAGATCCATCGCACTGCTTCCCGATTTCATCCCATGGCGAAGCGAATTCTCCAGGAGCGGCTGCAGAATGAGTTGCGGCACAAGTTTCTCATTTAAGGATGGGTCAATCACATAGGTCACTCGCAACTTGTTTTCGAATCGCTTCTGCATCAGGTCGAGATAAAGCCGCGTGATTTCCAGTTCTTCAGCGAGGGGAATCTCATGCGCGCGCGAAGCTTGCAGCGTGAGCCGCAGCAGGTCGCTGAGCTGCGTGATCATGGCGTCGGCCGCCCGCACATCCTCGTACATCACCGAAGAAATCGTGTTCAGAGTGTTGAAGAGAAAGTGCGGCTGTAACTGCAGGCGCAGATTTTCCAGCTGCGCTTGCACCAGCTTGGTCTGAAGTTCAGCAGCGGCAAGTTGCTGCGCCTGCGCGATCCGCAAGCGCTGGTAGAAAGAATACAAACCCACGATAACCGTGAAGCCGATGAGGTCGTTCGAGAATTCCATGGGGTAGCGGTAAGTCATGATGCCGTAATCGTACGGACCGAGACCCATGAGGGGCGCGAGGAAGTGACGGCTGATGGCCATCATCGTGGTGTGGACCGCGGAGAAGAGAACCGCAGCAGCCAGGTGGAAGAGACCGAGCTTCAGCCAGCCTTTGCGTTCAAAGAGGTAGACTCGTGCGAAGCGGAAGACCAAAGGCAGCAGAAGAAAAACGGAGTACACCCCGGTGCCTTCCTCCAGAACCCGCATGTAGAAAGTGCCGGGGTGCTGCCGGGTAAGATCGTCGAGATATTTGTAGCCGGTCAGGAGAACCGCGATGAGCGTGTACACCAGAAAGAGAACAACCCAGGCGTATCCGCGCCGTGGTCGCGTTGGAGGCGTCGCGGTTTCGATTGGGGCCGTGCCAGCCATATTCTGGCTGTGATTATGCTTTACGAGAGGCTCCGGCGGGAAGAGTTCTTGCGCGATAACTGTTATTGGAGGGCCCTGATTCTCCCTGAAGAATGGGGATTAGTGGCGGCGGGTCTTGGAGAAATCGATGGAACTGATAAACGTGACCGCGACCAGAACAGCTAGTGCGGCTACAATAGCGAAAATGATCACAACAGTCTCCCGAAATACCAGGAAAGGGAAGTGCAAGTCGAACGCCAAAGATACGCCAACACAACATTCTTTGTTTTCAATGGGTTGCAATACAACGAGTGTGCAAAGAAGTCACCAAATCGGGACAGCTGTAGGCTATCTTTTGACAGCAACCGAGTACTGGAACTAGAGTGAGCTAACTGGCTCTCATTTCCCCTTCGTGGGGTGAGCTGCCTCAGCTCTTGCTCAGCCGGATCGAGCCATCGCCCGTGTGAATGGTTAGTGGCTGGCCGCCGCCGTTCATCTTCCCGTGAATCTGCGAGTTGCTGAAGGTTCCTTCCACCGTAACGGGTATTCCCAGGCTGATGTGGCCGTCGCCGGTGCTGGCGTCGATATTCGTCTGGAAATCAGACGGGAGCACGAGGTCAACACTGCCGTCACCGGTGCGAATCGTCCAGCTCGAAACCATCTTGGAACCTGGCAGTACGCGCGTGTCCACGCTGCCGTCGCCCGTCTTCACGTTGAGCGCATCGAATCGGCCGGCAATGCGGATATGGCCATCGCCCGAGTCTGCTTCCACCTTGCCATCAAGATCGCGGGCTTCTATGGAGCCGTCTCCCGTGCGGAGGCGTATTTCACCTTTGAGGTTCTCAACAGTAATGCTGCCGTCGCTGGTGTGGAGATCGATCGTGCCGTTTAGCGAGCTGGCTTTTACCGCGCCATCGCCAGTATGAACGTTTACCGTCCCGATGATGGATTCGGTCTGCACGGACCCGTCGCCGGTTTCGACCTGGAGGTCGGCTTCGCGAGGCATGCGGACCTCAATGTGAAGATGCCGCGAATTATGGCCAAAGGAAAAGCCCCAGTGGCCGGTGACGCGCGCAGTCAGCTCGACCTTGTCTCCGCTTTGACGGGAGTCGACGCGGAGATTCTTTCCCAACTCGTAGCCCTGGTATTCGACGCGAAATTCCACTTGTTTCGAATCGCCGGAGGTAACCCGCACGCTGCCGTCATTGGTATCCACGCGCACATTCGCGCGCCCAGTCACGGCAAAAGACTTGGTGACTTCTTCGGCGCTGGCCGCGACCGCAAAAGCAGCCAAAAGGGCCGCGCAGGCAATTCCCAGCCGCATAGCGGCCGAGCCGTGGGGAAGCGGGTTCATGGCAAAGACCCTCCCTAAGATGGCGTACTGTTACAAGATACGATAGTCCGGGTAGAAATGTTCCCCAATGGACAGTCGCGCCCCATAGCGGACCAAGGGGGATGACTGCCTCGTGCCGGCTCGTTGACTTGCCAGTCCTGCCGACCTAACATGGTTCCCATAGAGCAGGTCCCCCCTCATGATTGGCCAGACACTCGGCCACTACCGCGTCTTGGAAAAAGTAGCCGCCGGAGGAATGGGTGTGGTTTACCGCGCCCGTGATGAGCAGCTCGACCGCGATGTGGCACTGAAGGTTCTGCCCTCGGGCACTCTCAGCGACGACACTGCCCGCAGACACTTCCGCAAAGAGGCCATGGCATTGGCCAAGCTCAACCATCCGAATATCGAAACGGTCTATGAGTTCGGCACGCAAGACGGCCTGGACTTTCTTGTGATGGAGTACGTCCCGGGGAAAACGCTCGCGGATCGGCTTTCGGGAGGGACGCTTCCGGAAAAAGAAGTGATCGCACTCGGAATGCAGATTGCCGCGGCGTTGCAAGAGGCGCACGAGCGCGGCATCGTGCATCGAGATCTGAAACCGGCAAATATCGCCATCACTGAGAAAGGACGAGCGAAGATACTGGACTTTGGCTTGGCGAAGCTGCTGCGGCCGGCGGACGAAGGAACGACCCTGACGTTAACCGACTCGCAAGCGGCAGCAGGCACGCTTCCGTATATGCCGCCGGAGCAGCTCCGAGGCGAACCGGTGGATGCTCGCGCGGACATCTATACGATCGGCGCCGTGCTCTACGAGATGGCCACCGCCCGGCGGGCATATCCGGAAGAGCAAACTTCGCGGCTCATCGATGCGATCCTTCACCAACCGCCGGTCCCCCCGCGCGCACTGAACCCGCGCATTTCCACCGAACTCGAAACCATCATCCTGAAATGTTTGGACAAAGATCCCGATCGGCGCTACCAATCCGCGACGGAACTTCTCGTGGATTTGCGCCGGCTCGAGCCATCCTCCTCCAGGTATCTGCCGCCGCCGGCGCCACCAGTCTGGAGCAGGGTTGCGAAGCTGACTGGCTACGCCGTGGCCGGGCTGCTGGCTCTCGCCGTGGGGCTGGCAGCGACGAACGTCGGCGGTTTGCGCGACCGCATGCTCGGCCGCCCTCGAGCTCAGCGGATTCGATCGCTGGCGGTGATACCCTTCGACAATCTCACCGGTGACGTGGAACAAGACTATTTTGCTGATGGCATGACCGAAGCGCTGATCACCGACTTGGGTCAAATTCAGGCCCTGCGCGTAATTTCTCGGACCTCTGTGATGCGCTACAAGGGGGCGCGGAAGCCGGTCGATAAGATCGCACGTGAGTTGCAAGTGGACGCGATTATCGAAGGCTCGGTTTCGCACTCCCAGAACCTTGCCCAAGTCACCGCGCGATTGGTTTACGCGCCGACGGATACCCAGCTGTGGTCCAAGAGCTATCAGCGCGACCTGCAAAACATCCTGGTCATGCAGGGAGAGGTGGCGAGCGCGATTGTCCATGAAATTGACATCACCCTGACTCCACAGGAGCAGACACGGCTGGCGAGCGGCCGGCAGGTGGACCCGGCGGCACATGAGGCCTATCTGAAAGGCCTATACCATTGGCACAAGGGTTCGGCTGAAGAAACGAGGAAAGCTCGTGAGTATTTTGAGCAAGCTGTGCTAGACGACCCCCAATATGCAGCCAGCTATGCGGCCCTGGCTACCTATTATTCGGTGTCCACTGATCTTCCGGCGAACGCGGCGATACCGAAGGCGAAGGAGTACGCACTCATGGCCGTAAAACTCGACGATACGCTGGCTCAGGCGCATACCGCGCTGGCAGGCATCAGATTCTATGGAGATTGGGACTGGCCTGGCGCCGAGAACGAATTCAAGCGCGCCCTTGGACTGAATCCCAACGATGCGGAGACCCACCGCATCTACTCTTCTTACCTGCTTGGTCTGGCCCGTTTCGACGAGGCTCTCCTCGAGGTCCGGCGCGCCCAGCAACTGGATCCGCTTTCGCTCTATACCAACGTCAACGCGGGTTGGACATTTTACTTTGTCCGACAGTACGACCGCGCTATCGAGCAGTGCCAACAGGCGCTAGAGCTGGACGCCAACTCCGACGGTGCTCATGCCTGTCTCGGCCAGAGCTATCGCGCCAAAGGGATGCGTGAGCAATCCATTTCCGAATCAGAGCGGGCCGTGGCTCTTTCAGGCGGTGTTCCCCCACGGGTAGTGGGATTGGCGCGGGCCTATGCTGAGTCCGGCAGGAGAACTGAGGCGAAAAAGCTCCTTAACGAGCTTCACGAGCGAGCCCAGCACGGCTATGTTTCGCCGTACTATTTCGCGATGATATACACCGCGCTCGGCGAACCACAACAAGCGCTCACTGCTCTCGATCAGAGCTATGCCGAACGCGACCGCTATCTGACGTGGCTCAAGGTGGATGACGCCTTCGACCCACTGCGCAAAGAGCCACGTTTCCAAGACTTGTTGCGCCGTATCGGATTCACGCCGTAGAGTCTTTGCCCGCACGTTACGTCCAGCCCGGAGATTTCAGTCTGGCGGCTTGCAGGGTTTCTCTACGGCACTATCTGCGATACATCAAAAGTGCAGGTAGCCGAGTATGTGCCTAAGTCGTGCACCACTATCACGAACGGAGGGTCTTTTGATTCGCCTTTCGGCTCTGTGAGGCGCACTACAAACTGACCTCGTACCTCATCAGTTTTTTCGAAGATCTTGTACTTTTGGAGAAATTCCAAAGGCTCACTCTGCAGTTCTTTCCGGCTTTTTTCCGTGAGCTGCAGGATGGCGACTTCCGGCCAGCGAAGCTCCAGCCCGGCTGTCTTCCACACCCTTAATACCTTGAAGTCCCCAACACGTTCCCAAGGTGTGGGCCCTTTTTTCCCCTCTTCCAAACGGGCTGGCGTAGGTTGCAATAGGATCAAAAACACGGTAAAGATCGCCCCGATCAAGATTCGCTTCATGAGTGTACCTCCGGCAAAACTTAGGCAGGAAAATTCGGTGCGATGTTTGTACGCCTCGCAGAACTCAAAGTCAAGCTTGTCTTGCGCCTGCAAGACGCGCGACATACGGCCACGGCCTTGACAATCGTGGGCAGGGCGCGTTTGGAGAAATGCGTTAGCGTTGGGCTTTGGCGGCGTGCTTCTTGCCGGCGTTACCAGGCTTACCGCGGAGCCTCTCCAGGAATTGCTCCGTTGGCAGCGTGTTGATGACATCCTTCTTCTCGAGCCAGCCCCGCCGGGCCATGGTGACGCCGTAGCGAATAAAAGAGAGGTTGGCGGTATTGTGGGAGTCGGTCGAGATGACCACCTTGACGCCGCGCTCCTTGCACATCCGAAGATAGACGTCTTTCAGGTCGAGGCGATCAGGGTACGAATTGCACTCCATCGCCACGCCGTGTTTCGCGCAGGCCTCCAGCACCTTTTCCATGTCGTAGTCGAGGGGATCGCGGCGGAGCAGCAGTCGTCCGGTGGGGTGAGCGATGATCTGCGTGTAGGGGTTTTCGATCGCCGCGAGCATGCGCTCCGTCATGGCCGCACGGTCGATGTTGAAATAAGAATGGATGGAGCAGACCACGACGTCGAGCTGCGCCAGGATTTCATCGGAGTAGTCGAGCGATCCGTCCTTGAGGATGTCCACTTCCGCCCCTGCCAGAACGCGGATGCCCAGGTCTTTGTCGTTGGCGGCGTGAATTTTCTTGATGTGCGCGGCCATGCGCTTTTCGTCCAGGCCGTTGGCCACCGTCACGGCTTTCGAATGGTCGGTGATGGCGATGTACTGGTGGCCGAGTTCGCGCGCCGCTTCAGCCATTTCTTCAATCGAGTTCTTTCCGTCGCTGGCCGTGCTGTGCATCTGGAGGTCGCCCTTCATGTCTTTCAGTGTGACCAGGTGCGGCAGTTTGTGGTTTTCAGCGGCGGCGATTTCGCCGGTGTTTTCTCGCAACTCGGGCGGGATGAAATCCAGCTTCAGTTTCGAATAGATCTCTTCTTCGGTCCGCCCGGCCACGCGCTTTTCACCCTTCAAGGTAGCCAAAGCGTATTCATTAAGGGTGAGCCCCATATCGTTGGCGCGGCCGCGGAGGCTCACGTTGTGCTCTTTTGACCCGGTAAAATAAAGCAGCGCAGCGCCAAAATTTTCTTTTTCGAGTAACCGCACATCCACCTGCAAGCCATCCTGCAGCGTGAAACTGACCTTGTTTTCCCCATGCGCCAACGTCTGATCGATGCCCGGAAATGTAAGGATGTGCTTGGCCAGCGCATCGACGTGCTTCTGCGAGGTGTGGCCGTCAGCAAGAGTGACCAGTAAATCCAGATCGCCGACGGTCTCTTTGCCGCGTCGCAGCGAGCCTGCTGGCGTGACGGAATCCGAGGCTTTGCCTGCTGCTTTGATGTGCGCTGCAATGGCGAGCGCCGCAGCCTCGGCTTTGTCCAGATGAAAGCGGCCCGACGATTTCTTGAACACTTCCACGGCTTTCAGAATGTTTTGCTCGCTCTTTTCGCCAAAGCCCGGAAGGTCGCGGAGTTTCCCTTCTTTTGCCAGCTTTTCCACATCTGCCACCGCGCCGGCCTTGAAGTTGGACCACAGGAAGGCTGCCTTCTTCGGCCCAAGCGACTGGAGTTGCAGCACATCCAGAATGCTCGCTGGGTATTTCTTGAGGAGCTTCTTGCGCAGCGCGTAGTCGCCGGTCTTTACGATCTCCTGCAGATGTTCGACCATGCGGTCGCCGATGCCCGGTAGTTCCTTTAGCTTTTCCGGTTCCTTGACGAGTTGCTCGATGGATTCGGGCAAGCCGTCGATCAGTTCTGCCGCCTTTTCATAGCTGCGGTACCGGCCGATGATGGCGCCGTCGATTTCCAGCAATTGCGCGGTTTCACGAAGAATGCGGGCGATCTGTTTGTTGTCCATGCCCGGAGATTATAGAGCCATCCCTCGCCCCAAGAAAGGTGACGGCCTCAAATTCGCCCCAACTTCGGCTACAGTGCCGCCGGACGAAGTTCTTCCAGACCTGGCTTCTCAGGGAGCGTCAAAGAACGACACTTCTCCAGCGCACGCGATTGTCGTTCCTTGTCGCTTGCCCTGCCGAAGCAGGCTCCGTAGGCTCCACACAGGGCCCACATTCAAAGTTCTGAATCCATCAGGAGGCTTACAATGAGGCGCATCTGCGTTTTATTAGTCATGGCTGGTTTGGCCGCTCTGGGCGCGAATGCCCAGACCGTCACAGGCAGCGATGATATAGCTGATCCAGTCGTCGTGAATTGCGACCAGGGTCAGTCGCTCAATAGCACCCTCTCCAGACTGAACAAGCACTCCCCCGCCACCGTTTTGGTGAAGGGGACCTGCACCGAATTCGTCCAAATCAACGGATTCGAGGGCCTCACCCTGAAAGGCCTGCCGGGTGCCGCATTGCAACAGCCCGCCACGACCCCAACGAACGTCCCCGGTGTCTGGGTACTGTCGATCGGCGCTTCGCGAAGTGTCACGGTCGATGGGCTCTCCATACATTCAGCAGCGTCGGCACTCGGAGGCATCGGGATTGGACAAAACAGCACCGACATCCGGCTGCGCAATCTGACCATCGACGGTCCCGCGATCTTTGGGATTGAAATCTTCGAGGGCAGTCAGGTTTCCCTCGCTGGCGTCACGGCCCGCGACGCCGGCTTTGCCACGCTGGCCGCCCTCGACCTCTCTGACGTGCACATCGAGCAGTCTTTGTTTGAGGAAACCACAGGCGGGGGTTTCCATGAGGGTATTGTCGCCAGCTCAGGACATGTCACCGTGCAAAGTACCACCATTCGCGACATGCAGGTCGGTATAGGCATCAGCGCGCACGGGAGCGTCGACATTCAGAGTTTCAACACCTATTTTCCTGTGGTCAGACCTAACGATGTGGTGATCGCGAATCCCGCTGGGACCAATTTTCAAGGAGTTCAAGTTACTCGTGGCACGCTCGGCGTAGGCGACACCAAGCTCCGGATTACGAACGCCGGCCAACCCTTTGGTGGCAGCTCCGGGGCAATCTCGGCGTCCGAGGACAGCACCGTGAGCGACGGAAACGGCAACCTCATTATCACGGGGAGCCAAGGGCAGGGACTTTTCGTCAGCAATAACTCGCATGCAAGTCTGGGTGGTTCCAGCATTACCGGAGGCAACCATGGTGGTCTGGTTGTTACGAACCTGTCCAGCGTTTCTTTATTATCAAATGGTCTTCAGACTCTGTTTGGCGGCAACGCAACGGACGTTTTCTGTGATTCGAATTCACTCATAACGGGGACTGCACGCTTTGCCGGTGTACCGATCACCAATTGCGCCAACTTGCTGCCTGGCGATACCGTGCCACTACCGTAATCGTGGACACGCTGTTCGACAATAGCCGTAACCGCCCAGTTGTTCCAAATTCCGGGCAGAAGGAGTTCTCCTTGAAAGACAGCGGAGCAGGTAATCGCATTGAAGTGCAGGCCTTCCTGATCCTCGAAAGAGTTCCGGGCTCGAAGGAGTTTGTTATATCGGTTCTTCTTCAAGCAGGCGGGCAATTCATTGGCAAGACTTCTCTAGGAACCGTCGCTGAGGGTCAGGAAATCTTGCTCTCCTTGCGTTGGGACCAGCCGACGCAGCGTTTCGTGGCCACTTCGCAGGCAGCGGGGGGCGTGCCAATCCTGTCCTTCATCCCGTTTGCATCGCCTATGGCGGCCGACGCCATCGTTCCCCCGGACTTCTCGATGTCGAAGAACTTCGTCCTGAACTCGGGTGTGAGCGACAAAACCGAAGCCCATAAAGACAAGACCTAGGACCGGTTTGCACGGCACGCCTAGTTCGTCAGCACGATTCCTGATTGGTGTATATAAAAAGGAGAGAGGTCTGAACATGCGCAATGCTGCGTTGCTGAGTTTTCTGATTCTGCTGCCGTGCTTATATAGAAAAATGGCCGGCAGAGGGCGCGCTCTGCCGGCCATATGAGTGCCACCTGCGTTAGCCACCGGCCTTTGAGACGTTGGCCGCCTGGGGACCCTTTGGTCCCTGAACAATTTCGAATTCGACCGGGTCCCCCTCTTGCAAGGTGCGATAGCCATCGCCGGCGATGGCGGAATAATGTACGAACACGTCCGGGCCATCATCGCGCCCGATGAAGCCGTATCCCTTGGAATTGTTAAACCACTTCACTGTTCCTTGCACTTCGATTGCCCTCCTGGCAGGGTCTTCGAGATTTCGCTCCACGCCGTCAGGCGAATAATCCTAACGTCGTTAAAGATACGAATCGCGCGGAGTGTACCAGAATCGAATGACCAGTCAATAGAACAATCGTCTTTGTCCACTGAAAAAAGGTGGACTTATGCCAGTAATAAACATTAAAGAAAATTTATCTTCGTTTTTGCGGGGAAAGGAACCGGAAATAAAAGAGAATCCCGGCGATGGATTTGGCGTCTCGAAGCTTCCCGCCGCGGATCATCTCCTCCAGTTGCTTACGGCTGTAGGCACGGGAAATTATTTTCTCATCTTCTTCAGGTTCTGCTTCGCCTGCGGTCAGGCCTTCCGCGAGGAGGATGAACATGCGTTCCTCTAGAAACCCGGGTGTCGGGAAAACGTCCAGGAAGACTCGAAAGCGCTTTGCGCGAAAGCCCGTTTCCTCAATGAGTTCGCGGGCTGCGGCCTTTTTGGGAGTTTCGCCAGGATCTATCCGCCCCGCGACCAACTCCCACAGATACTGCCGTGCGGCGTAACGGTACTGCTGGATGAGCACGATTCTCCCGTCGGGGAGAACGGGAAGGACCACGACGGAGCCTGGATGGGTAATGACTTCCCGTGTCGTTCGAACACAGCTCGGCTCGATAACCTCGTCGCGGCGAATCCCGAAGACCGGGCCTTCATAAACTATCGTGCTGCTGAGGATTCTTGCCTTGTTTGGGCGTGCCGTACCTGAAGAGTTTTTCATCTTTGTTTTCCTTGCTCTGTTTCTCGCGCCACATGATACCGGGAAACGGGAATTTCGCCACCTCCGGCAGGGCGCCGGTCCTGTTTGCTTGCGGAGACGCGGTGCGCCTATACTCGGCGTTCGGGATCACCGTGGAAGGGGGCACAGGCTGAAGCCTGCGCTACTGGATGGCGATAAACACGATCATTGTGGATGACGAGAAGCCGGCGCGGGACGAGCTGGCTTTCCTGCTGAGGGGATTCCCTGAGATCAATGTGATCGGGCAGGGCAAGAACGGCGTGGAGGCCGTTTCGCTGATCAAGGAGCACTCGCCGGACCTGGTCTTTCTGGATGTGAAGATGCCCGGACTGGACGGGTTCGGCGTATTGAAAAAGATCGTAGAGCGGAAGATGAAAATGCCGCACGTTGTATTTGCCACGGCGTTTGACGAATACGCCGTTCAGGCATTTGACGTGAACGCCGTGGACTACGTGCTGAAGCCGTTCGACAAGGCGCGCATCGCCAAAGCGATTGCGCGGGCGCGAAAGATGCTGGAGACGCAGACTTCCGCCACGGAGCGGCTGGAGCAACTGGTCAGTCAGCTTGGCGCGGTGAAACAGAATTCCTCGCCGCCGGTCAGGCTGCTGGTCAAGTCGCAACAGAAGTTGTTGCTGGTGGACGGGGAAGATTTAGTGTTTGCATCAATTGAGGATGGGATCATCTCGATGATGTCGCGCGACGCCGAGGGAACGTCGAATTACCGGACGCTCGAGGAGTTGAACGCGGCGCTGGATTCGGACTCGTTCTGGCGGCCGCACCGCTCGTACCTGGTGAACATCCACCACATCAAGGAAGTTGTGCCCTGGTTCAAATCCAGCTACATGCTGAAAATGAACGACAAAAAGCACACCGAAATCCCAGTGAGCCGCTCGCAGATCAGACGCATGCGCGAATTGTTCAATCTGTAGACAAACAACCGCCGCACTCTATTCGTCGCCTCGCTCGCCAACGTGGAATGGTCTATTCAGCCACAGATACCAGAACACCCGGGCCCCGCTTACGCATAGGACAGCATGGACAAAAAGATCTCCCTCAGTACTCCGTGGGGCACTGAGGGAGATCGGGAACCCGTTTTCTGCTGCGGTCCTAAGAACAGTTGTTGCGCAGCTGCGGCTGGCCCGGAATTATAGTGTCGATGCAGGGGATGGCGCTGAGATATTCGTAGATGGCCCGAAGGTCATGATCCGTCATGTTTTTATAAATTGGCCAGGGCATGATTTGGAGCACATCTCCGTTGAATGGAAACGGCATGCAGCCTGAGTCTGGCTTTCCTGAACAGGCCGGGTGCAGGTGATCAAAATCTTTGCCGGTCCTGATGATCTCCACAAACTCTGCAAACGTGTGACCACCTTCAGGCAGACCGGTTCTATCGGGTGTTAAGTTGCGGGAAATAATGTGTAGGGGAGAAGTTTGCGCTGGGAAACCACCAAAATCCCTGCCACCGCCCAAATAGGTCGCCGGGTTAATCTTCTCGGTCTGCTGGTTAAGAAGATAGGGGTTTCTACCCGGGACAAATTCAGTCTGAGGGCCGGCGCTGTGGCAGCCATTGCAATCTCCCTGACCGTTGACAATATAGCTGCCTAGTCCCACCAACGCCCGGTTTTTTCCTTCCAGATTCAGTGGGACGGGTGCTATCTCGAATCCCCGTTGAATCTTTGATTCGTTGCGGTCTTCATCATCATCGTCGGTAGCTTTTACGAGCGGGGAACTGCTCAACATCCCCGCAAGTATGATCGCGGCAAATGCTGCGACAGCTGCCGCTAGTTTGACAAATTTTCTCGGTGTCATCTCCGTTGTCCTTTCTGGTTATTCTTGTGACCTGGGGCCGCATTGTTGACATCATTTGAGAGACGTGTCTTAACCTGCCTCGGGACGTGAGGCGTTTTAAATTGATTGGCCGAAGGGAATCCTTGGGGACAGATGCAGAGAGTGTACACCCGGCTGCTGTGCACGCGCAGGATTTGTTTCTCTTCGAACTGAGTTGCACGCGCGAAATAAATGACAAGAACAAACGAAGACTCCCGTAAGCCGGGCTAAGTCCGAAGTGATTTTACGAGTTCGAGTTGAGAACTTCGCTGACTTTGCGGGCAAGGGAATTCAGTTCGAAAGGTTTTTCGAGGTAATGGTCGCGATGTTCGGAAACGCCGCGGCGAATGGCGGCATCGTCGGTGTAACCGGACATGAACAGAATCGGAGTAGCCGGACGGGAGAGTTTCAGTCGGTCGGCCATCTCCCGGCCGCCCATAACCGGCATAATGACATCGCTAATTACGAGATGAATCGGGCCCTTATGAGACTTGGCTTTCGCTAGGCCCTCGGCGCCATTCGCGGCCGTGATAATGGTAAACCCGGCGACGCCGAGATAATCGGAGATGAGTTCCCTCAGACTGGGCTCGTCTTCAACCAATAGAATGGTGCCGTACGCCGGCTTTAGCGGCAGAACCCGGCTCTCTATCGGGGAAGCAGACACTGGTTCATCTGTCGCCGGAAAGTAAATCTTGAACGTCGTGCCTTTGCCCGGCGCCGAATCGACTTCGATTTGTCCGCCGCTCTGCGAAACCGTTCCATAGACCATGGCGAGTCCAAGCCCGGTCCCTTTGCCGCGTTCCTTGGTTGTGAAGAAAGGTTCAAAAATCCGCGCAAGGAGTTCCGGAGGGATGCCGCTTCCCGTATCGCTGACAGTCAACAGAACACCTTCGGTAATTTTTTCAAATTTCGATGTAACCGGCAGGATTGCATTTTCCGTCTGGAATCGGAGTGTTCCTCCCGCGGGCATCGCGTCCCGCGCATTCACCGCCAGATTCAGCAAAATCTGCTGCATTTGATTGGGGTCCGCCATGATCCTGTGGAGATCCCGACCGGGCCGAACCTCAATACGAATGTTCTCACCGATGAGGCGGGGAAGAAGATCGGATATTTCCATAACGACCTGGTTAAGATCGAGGACCGAAGGTTTGAGGATCTGCTTGCGGCTGAAAGCCAGCAATTGGCTAACGAGGGCTTGCGCGCGGTCCGAGCCCTTCATGATTTCGGTTATTTTGCGGTGGAGACCGTCATCGCCGGGCTTCGATGGAAGGGCCAACTCCGCATAGCCGCGGATGACCGTCAAGAGATTGTTGAAGTCGTGCGCGATACCGCCGGCAAGCCGGCCGAGCGACTCCATTTTTTGCGCCTGACGGAGCTGTTCTTCGAGCGAGGAGACTTCCGCTTCGGAGCGTTCGTGTTCGAAACGGATGCGCAGGGTCGAAATGCCGAAAGCAAGATTAGTGGCAAGTTCCCGGAGCAGAGTCACTTCTTCAGCGTCAAAGACATCTCCTTCTTCTGAATAAATTGCCAAGCAGCCGATCACGCCTTGTTCTCCCGAGAGAGGAAGAGCAATTACGGATAAAAACTTTTGCTCCGCGGCTCGTTCGGCCCAGGATGCGAAGCGTGCGTCCTTCAAAGTGTTGTGAATGATGCAAATCTCGCCTGTCCTGATAGCGACCCCGACGGGGCCGCGGCCTTCCGGTGTGTCCGCCCAAGACGCATGCACGGAAGCAAGATAGCCGCCGGTGTCGCCGAACTGCGCAGCAACACGAACAGAATTGGGTTGGTCCTGCTCGGGGAATCCGACCCAGGTCATGCGATAGCCGCCCGTATTGACGATGATCTGGCAAACGCGTTCGAGCAGTTCCGGTTCGTTCGCCGCGCGGACGAGCTCCTGGTTGCAGCGGCTGAGTGCGAGAAGCGCCCGGTTAAGGCGCTTGAGTTCGCTGGTATCTCGAAAGATGGCAAGAATGACAAGCCGGCGCGGACTATCGAGCTCGATGAGGCGCACGCTGGCGTCAACTTCAACCGAACGCCCGTCGGCCCTCCGGATTTTGAGTTGAACGCTGTGCGACTCGCGGCCCGAAAGCCCTGCCCGGAAGATTCTGGCGTAGTGCTGGCCTTCACCATCGGGAAAGAGAGAAGATTCCGAGACGAATGCCATGCGCTCGGACGAAATCCCGAAGAGACCGGCGCCCCGCGCGTTCGCTTCCAGGACGATGCCTGTCTCGTAATCTACAATCAGGATGGCGTCACTGGCGGAATCGAAAAGGCGCCGATATTTCTCCTCGGAGCGCCGGACGTTGCTAAGAAGGTGCCGTGAAGTCCCTATGCCCAAGACCAGGAGAAGCGCGCTGGTCGCCACGGTGAGCAAGTTGAGCAAATTACGGGTCCAGCGATCACCCTCTGCCAGCGTCGAAGAGAAGTGATTTTCCGTGAGAGTAAGGCGCGAGTCGCACGCTTCGATTTCCTCCAGGACGCGCCGCACCGTCAACGAATTTGGGTGGTCTGAAAATGTCTCCGCATGGAGCTGATCCGCGAGCTCCGTGAGATTGTCGAGCTCATGATCCGCAGCGGTCCAATCGGCGATTGCAACTCGCATGAAGCTGAATTCGTGAAACCAGCGAAACAAGCGGACCATGCCGGCGATGTCCTCCGGATTGATCTGGCCCCTTGTAAACCCTTGATACACGATGGTCATATCTGGAGTGGGTTTTTCAAGCTCGATGCGGGCAAATTTATCTCCCAGGGGCGCCCCGATGGAATTCAGGTAAGCTTGGAAGTCCGCCTGGGAACTCGAGCTGGCGTATTGCATCAGACTGATAACCGCTTCTTTTTGTCCTTTCGACCAATAATCTTCACCCTGGATGTAGGCGCGCACCGACGACAGAATCATGGAGCGGAAGGCGCCGAGGAGAAAAACAAATAGCACGATACAGACGAAGAGAGAAACTACAACAAAGAGCTTTCGGCCCAGGGTCGATTGACGATGATCGCTGCGGAATGCCATTTTGCGCGCCGTCTGTAATTGACAGCCAAGATTTGGGCTTTCCTTCATTCTGCATCATCTTTGTTGTGGCTCGCGTACCTGTGTTCAGATCGGCATATCTGATTGCGACACATCTCCGCAAGCGCTCTTCTAGCGGCAATCAGAGAGACTTACTCGCTTCTGGTGGTATGCGTCCCGTGGTCTGAGGACTGTGTCACAAAGACAAAAATATCTCTTGCAATAGGTCTCCAATCTGGTATCATGTTTCTAGGGCGAGTTGTGGCTAACACAACTCGCCCTTTTCCTTTCTGCGGGTAGCCTGCCCGGGCGCTCTCTCCTTTGTAGGGGCGCAGCATGCTGCGCCCCAGCTTGGCTAGCTGTCAGCTTCGTGTTCTCCCAACTAGGATCGTGCCGCTCTCCGTCCGCTTCCGTTCTACTTTCTCTTTTGTACCGGGCGTCCTAAGTTTCCCTGCGCTAGGACGCCGCACCCTCACTCGCTCGTTAAGGATTCGCATTATGAAAAACAAAAAGCTCAACGCCGAACTCATCTGGAAACAGTTCGAAGATCTTCTTGTGCCCCGGCTGCGCCTCTCCGTCGTCGACCGCGCCGTCTATTCTTATCTTCTGCGCCACAGCCGGCTCGAAGGCAAGCTACGCCTCCGCTTTTCGATTGCCCAGATCGCCCGTGGTATCCGACTCTCGAATGAACCCGCGCGCGAAGCGGTGCGCCGCCTCGTCGAGCAGGGGGCATTGCGCCTGGTGGAACGCAGCAAAGCCGGTCACGTCGTCGAGGTGCGTTTGCCTGAGGAGATTCGCGGGTCCATCACGATGGAATCGCTACCCGCGGCCTCACCCGGCAGCCTCACGCGGCCAGCCTTGAGGAGATGGATTTCCTGAAAACTAAGGCTCTGCGCCAGGCCATTCACTCGCGGGAGCGCGGCCTCTGCTTCTATTGCCTGCGTCGGCTGACTCCGCTGGTTCGGTGCCTCGACCACGTGGTGCCGCTCGCCCGTCGGGGCGGGAATTCCTGCCGCAACCTCGTCTCTTGTTGTCTCGAATGCAACTCGCAGAAAGGGGAACGCCCCGCCGGTGATTTCCTCCGTTGGCTCTACCGCGAAGGCCGCTTGACCCCCGCCGAACTCACCGCCCGCCTCCGCGCACTGGATAGCCTCGCTTCCGGCAAGCTCCCTCCTCCTCTGCCTGCACTCGCCAATCCGCTCCCCCGCAAACGCCGCTCTGTGACCTCTGTGCACTTCGTGAACTCTGGGTAAAGTATTTTTGCGCATGCCCAAAAGCCCCGCCTTCTGCTCGCAGCTTGGCTGTGCTAGCATCGTGCGTACCCCGCGTACACTGACACGATGGATTTTTCGCTTAACGACCACCAAAAACTGATACGGGATACGGTTCGCCAATTCATGGAGGCGGAGGTTCGCCCGATCGTCAAGGAGATGGAGAAGGCGGAAAAATTTCCGGCGGAAGCGATCAAGAAACTTGGTGAGATGGGCTGTTGCGGGATGCTGGTGCCGGAAGAATGGGGCGGGCCGGGGCTCGATACCGTTTCGTATGTGCTGATGCTGGAAGAAGTTGCGCGGGTTTTCACGGCCATGTCCACGGCGCTGGGGGTGACGAATTCGGCCGTGCAGGCGCCACTGATGCTATTTGGCACCGAAGCGCAGAAGAAAAAATATTTGCGGCGCATGGCGACGGGAGAAACGCTGGGAGCGTTTTGCCTGACGGAGCCGGCCGCGGGTTCGGATGCGGCGGGAATACGATCACGAGCAATTCGCGACGGAAATGTTTACAAACTAAGCGGAACCAAGACCTGGGTGACAAACGGGAGCGTTGCGGGTGTTCTGATTGTGTTTGCGAAAACCGATCCGGCGGCGGGCGGAAAGGGGATTTCCGCGTTTCTGGTTGAGCCAGGATTTTCTGGGTTTCGCGTGGGGCGGCATGAGGACAAGATGGGGCAGCGGTCGTCGCCTTCGGTGGAGATTTTGCTGAACGATTGCGTGGTGCCGCTGGAGAATCGGCTGGGCGAAGAAGGCCAGGGGTTGAAGATTGCGCTGAGCGCGCTGGACGGCGGGCGAATCGGGATTGCAGCCCAAGCGGTGGGGCTGGCCCAGGGGGCGCTGGAAGAGACCGTTAAGTACGCGAAGCAGCGCAAGGCGTTCGGGAAAAGCATCAGCGAGTTTCAGGCGATCCAGTGGATGATTGCGGACATGCAGACGGAGATCGAAGCCGCGCGGGGACTGACACACTACGCGGCATGGCTGAAGGACGCGCATCCCACAAAAGTAGGCGCAAGTGCCTCCAAGGCCAAGCTTTACGCCAGCGAGATGGTGAACCGCGTCGTGTACAAGGCAGTCCAAGCGCATGGGGCCGTTGGGTATTCGCGGGAGACGGATGTGGAACGCATGTACCGCGACGCCCGGGTGATTACGATTTACGAAGGCACGAGCGAAGTGCAGAGAATGATCATCGCCAGAGAGTTGCTGGGAGCGCCCGACAAACAGAAAGTTGCGGCAAACTAGTTTTGTTTCTCCGCTCCTCTTCTCTGCGAGTCCTCTGCGCCCTCAGCGTCTCCGCGTTATCATTTTCGGTGTTTTTTCCTTGACGTAGGATTGGATCACGAAGGGGAGAGGCTCAAGGCAACCCGAAGTTTGTAGAGGCCGGGCTTTAGCCCGGCGCCTTTACCAGAGAACAGGAGAGAAGATTGGCGACAGGGTCTGAGGCGAAGAAAAGCAGGGTTTTGAGCGGGATGCGGCCGACGGGCAGGCTGCACATTGGGCATTACTTCGGCGCCTTGCAGAATTGGGTGCGGTTGCAGAATGCGACGGCGCCGATCAGCGAAGTTGGTAGCCAAGTAGGGGCGCAGCATGCTGCGCCCCTACAAGCGCAAGAGCCGACCTATGAGTGCTTCTACTTCATCGCCGATTGGCATGCGCTGACCAGCGATTACGCGGATACGTCGGGGGTGGCGGAGAACACGCTGCAGATCATGATTGATTACCTGGCGGCGGGGCTTGATCCGGCGAAGAGCGTGATTTTTCAGCAGTCGGCGGTCCCGGAGCATGCGGAGTTGCATTTGTTGCTGTCCATGGTGACGCCGCTGGGCTGGCTGGAGCGCGTGCCGACGTACAAAGAGGCGCTGGAGAACGTTAAGGATAAGGACCTGCATAATTACGGGTTCCTGGGGTATCCGGTCCTGCAGACGGCGGACATTGTAATTTACAGCAACCCGGGAGCGCCGCTGGTGGTGCCGGTGGGAGAAGATCAGGTTTCGCATGTGGAGATTTCACGCGAGATTGTGCGGCGATTTGTGACGGCCTTCGGGTTCGAGATTAAGGATACGCTTTTTTCAGACAGAGCTGCCCTGACAGACGTCATGCAGTTGCTTAGCAGAGGGGCGCCGGAGGGGCCGGAATGGGTAGATCACAAAGCGTTTTTTGGAAGTCAGATTCATCAAGCAGCAGCGGAGATGGGACTGCAGAATTTTCTTGATCGAGTGAAAGTACGCAGCCAACACTTTGCGCTAAAGCGAATTCTCACCGAGCCGGACGTGATGCTGACGCAGACGCCGAGGATACCGGGGTTGGATGGGCGAAAGATGTCGAAGAGCTACGGGAATACGATTACGTTGAGCGAGACGGATGAGGAGATTCGAAAGAAGACGAAGGTGATGGTGACGGACCCGGCGCGGAAGAGGCGGACGGATCCGGGAAATCCGGACGTGTGTCCGGTGTATGACTGGCATAAACTGTTCTCTGCGCAAGAGCCGGGGCGGCTGGAGTGGGTGCTGCAAGGGTGCACGACAGCGGGGATCGGGTGCATCGAATGCAAAGCGGCGATGGCGGAGAATTTGATCAAGTGGATCGCGCCGGTGCGGGAGCGGCGAGTGAATTACGAGCAGAACCCGCAGCGAGTATTGGAGATTTTGGACGAAGGGTCGAAAAAGGCGAGGAAAGTAGCGCAAGGGACGATGGAGCGGGTGAGGGAGGCAGTGTTTGGGTGGAAGAAAAAGAGGGCGGAAATAGCGGGCGGCGGGAAGCGAGAGGCGAGCGGCGAGTAAGGAGTCGCGGGAGCGAGTGGATTTCAACCCAGAGGACACAGAGGAGCGCAGAGAAGACGAAGGAGGCGGGAACTGCCGAAGGGCTGGACACGAGTCACCAGTCACGAGTCACGAATCACGAGGAACTATGGCGACGCCGTACAAGATAAACATCCCGATGTATGAGGGGCCACTAGACCTGCTGCTGGATTTGATCAAACAGCAGAAGATGAGTATTCACGACATACAGATTTCTAAAATCACGGCGCAATACCTGGAGTACTTGCACAAGCTGGAAGAGCTGGACGTGGATGTGTCGGCGGAATTTATTTATATGGCGGCTACGCTGATCTATATCAAGAGCAAGATGCTGCTGCCGCCAGATCCTTTGGGGGAGACGGAAGACGCGACGGGTGATCCGCGAGCGGAATTGGTGCAACGCTTGGTGGAACACGAGAAATTTAAAAACGCGGCTCAACTTTTGTACCAGAAACAACAGATTGAAGAGAACGTGTGGTCGAAGCCGGACAAGTCGCTTTATAACGACGAAGGGACCGAGGGCGACCTGGTGGTTTCGCTGGTCGATTTGGTGAAAGTGTTCCAGCAGGTGCTGGAGCGGCGGAAGGAAGTTTCGCGGATCGAGCTGCGGCACGAAGAGTTCACCGTGGCGCAGATGATCGCAGCGCTGCGGGCGCAGATTCTGGCGAGCGCGGACAATTCGGTGAGCCTGATTCAGTTTTTTGAGGCCTGCCCTTCGCGGCACGCGATGATCGTGGCGTTTTTGGCGGTGCTGGAGATGGTGAAGCTGCAGGCGGTGGCGCTGGTACAGGAAAAACAATTTGGGGAAATTGTGGTGCGGAAGCATAAGATGTTTGATTTGGTGTTTGATGAACATGGCGGGATCAAGCAGATTGATGAGGAATACAAATAGGAGGTAAAGGAGGTCGAGGAAGTAAATGCGGTAGAGGATGAAAAGCCCCACTAGCTGAATACGCGAATATGCCTCAACCGAGGCGCGCGAATTGGGTTTCTCCTTTACTTCCTTAACGTCCTTTATTTCCTTTACCTCAGGGGTTCTATGACAAACGAAGAGAGAAAAGCGGCGTTGGAAGCGATTATTTACGCGGCGGACGAGCCGGCCACGATCGATCAATTGGCGCGCGCGCTGGGCGAGGAAAAGCTGGCGGTGCAGGCGTCGCTGGATGAATTGGTGGCAAGCTATGCGGCGGAAGGGCGCGGGATCGAAATTCGGGCGGTGGCAGGCGGGTACAAGTTGTATACGAAGCCGCAGCAGCATGATGTGGTGCGGCGATTTATCAAGAGCTTGCGGCCGCCGTTGCGGCTGTCCATGCCGGCGCTAGAGACTTTGGCGGTGATTGCGTACAAGCAGCCGGTAACGTCGCCGGAAATTTCGGAGATTCGCGGGGTGAACACTTCGGGAGTGATCAGCACGCTGCTGGACAAGCACTTGATCACGACGGCGGGGCGGAAGGAAGTGATGGGGCGGCCGATCCTGTACAAGACGTCGAAAGAGTTTTTGATGCGGTTTGGATTGAGCGATCTGGAGGAGTTGCCGAGCCTGAAGGAGTTCGAGGCGCTGGCGCGGGAAGCGCTGGGGAGCGATGAGGGATTTGCGCCGGTGGGGGAAGGTTCGATGAACGAGGCGAACGTCGGGGAGCCGGCGGCGGGGAATTCGGCGAGCGCGGAGATGGAAGCGCGGGAGGAATTGTTGGAAGAGACGGCGGCGAATAATGAGGGGATGCCGGAGGCAGAGAGCGCCTTAACACAGAAGGCTACAGCGGCGGGGGAATAGGGATTCAACACAGGGGACACAGGGGACACAGGGGACACAGAGTTCACAGAGAAGAGAAGCAGATTCCTCGCTTTGCTCGGAATGACAACACTTTTGGTTGTGCGCTTGCAGAGCATAGAGTGGCTTAGCGACGCGAGCATTCCAAGAAGACGGGTGGGGCAAGCCCCACCCCTACACAGAAAAGACAAGAAAAACACAATGCAAGAGAGATTGCAGAAGATTATTGCGCGGGCGGGGATTGCTTCGCGGCGGCATGCGGAGCTGCTGATCCTGAGCGGACAGGTGCGCGTGAACGGGCACGTGGTGAAGGAATTGGGGACGAAGGCGGACGCGGCGAAGGACCGGATTGAGGCGGCGGGGAAAGTCGTGGAAGCGAAGGAGGGGCGGCGCGTTTACATTTTGCTGAATAAGCCGCCGGAAGTGGTGTCGGCGATGGCGGACCCGGAAGGGCGCAAGACGCTGCGCAATTGTTTGCGGGGATTGCCGGAGCGCGTGTTTCCGGTGGGAAATCTGGAGTATGCGGCGTCGGGGCTGGTGTTTTTGACGAATGACGGGGACCTGGCGGCGGAGATGCTGAAGAACTGGGCACATCTGGAGCAGGTCTATCACGTCAAGGTGAAAGGAATGCTGACGCTGCTGGATCTGGAGCGGATCGGGAAAGAGATTGGCGTGAAGATGCAAACGGTGCGGCAGCCGGACGCGACGCGCGGGCGCGCGGCGAATTATTGGTACGAAGTGCGGATGCGGGATTCTAAGAAGGAAGAGCTGCGGCGGATCTTGTTCAAGGAGATGCATCCGCTGGAAAAGTTGAAGCGGATTGGATTGGGAGTGCTGACGGTGGAGGGAATACCGCGGGGGAGATATCGATTAATTGAGCAGAGGGAAGCGGAGAAGCTGGGGAAGTTTGAGAAGGCGGACGAGGGGCGGGGTGAAAAAAGAAAGGGGAATTTAACACAGAGGTCGCAGAGAGCGCAGAGGGCGCAGAGAAGAGAGAGAAAAGAACCGGTTTGAAGACTGCGCTTGGAGTGCATCCTAGCAAGCAGGGGCGCAGCATGCTGCGCCCCTACAAGAGCGGCCCGCCTCGCGGTAAAATCCTTCACTATGGCTTCGGAACGATTGCAGAAAATTATGGCGGCTTGCGGGATTGCGTCGCGGCGCAAGGCGGAGGAGATTATTGCGGCGGGGCGGGTTACGCTCAACGGGAAAGTAGTGGTGGAGCAGGGGACGAAGGCTGATCCGGAACTCGATGTGATTTGCGTGGACGGGGCGCCGCTGAAACGGCGAGAGCGACTGCTGTATTTCCTTTTACACAAGCCGAAAGGTTATGTGACCACGGTGAGCGATCCCGAGGGGCGGCCGACCGTCATGGAGCTGATGAAGAAATGTCCTGAACGGGTGTATCCGGTGGGGCGACTGGACTATGCGAGCGAAGGATTGCTGCTGATGACGAATGACGGGGCGCTGGCGCAGAAGCTGATGAAGGCCGGGTCGCACGCGCCGAAAACGTACATGGTTAAAATCAGCGGAAAGCCCGACGAGCAGGCGATCAACCGTTTGCGGGCGGGAGTCACGATTGAACTGGAGGATGGGACGCGAGTCAAGACTTCGCCGGCGAAAATTCGCTTGGCGGAGGACGGAGCGAATCCCTGGTATGAGGTGATTCTCATCGAAGGACGGAACCGCCAGATTCGGCGGATGTTTCAGTGCGTGGGATTTCTCGTGGAGAAAATCAAACGCGTCCAGCTGGGGCCGCTGGTTCTGGATGTGCCTCCGGGAAAATATCGCGCGCTGACGGTGCGGGAAGTGGCGAAGCTGAAGAGTCTCTGAAGGGAAGTAAATGAAGTAAAGGAGGTTAAGTGAGGTTAAGGAGGTTAAGGAGAAGAGGCGGCACATTGGCGGGTGCAGCACGATGGCTGCACCCAGCTTGAGCAGCAAATCTTTGAAAATGCGAGAATGGTTTGGAGTCGTGGACGAGAATCGATGACAAGAACGTTTGAAGACCTGATTCCGGATTACCTGCGCGGGCTGCCGGTATACGTTCCGGGAAAACCGATTGAAGAAGTGGAGCGGGAGCTGAAGATTCATGCGGTGAAGCTCGCTTCAAATGAAAATCCGCTGGGTCCTTCGCCGAAAGCGATGGCGGCGGCGCGGGCGGTGCTGGGGGATTCGAACCGGTATCCGGATGGCGGGACGCACTTGCTGCGGCAGGCGCTGGCGGAACGGCGCGGAGTTTCGCTGGAAGAGATTTTCGTTGGGCTGGGATCGAGCGAGATTATTGACCTGGCGTCGCGCGTGCTTTTGCGGGCCGGGCTGCAGGGGCTGACATCGGAAGGAACGTACGCGCCGTTTTCGGTGGCGATTCGCGCGAGCGGCGCGGAGCTGGTGCTGGTGCCGCAGCGGCAGTTTGCGTTTGACTTGAAAGCCATGGCGAAGGCCATCACGCCGAAAACGGGCGTGATCTATCTTGCGAATCCCAACAATCCGACGGGCAGCGCATTCACGGGCAAGGAATTCGAGGAATTTCTCGCGAGCGTTCCGGCCGGCGTTCTGGTGGTGCTGGATGAAGCGTACATCGACTATGCGGTGAGCATGGACCTGCGGCAGTCGGTGGAAGCTTATCGCAAGAAAAAAAACCTGCTGATCCTGCGGACGTTTTCAAAAGTGTATGGATTAGCGGGACTGCGCATCGGCTATGCCGTCGGGCGGCCGGAGCTGCTTTCCGCGATGAATAAATTGAGGACGCCATTCAATACGTCGGGAGTGGCGCAGGCCGCGGCGCTGGCAGCACTGGATGACAACGAACACGTGACCCGCTGCATCCAAACAAATGCGCGGGAGCGGAAGCGCTTGAGCGAGGATTTGGCGAAGATGGGTTTCCGGCCGGTGCCGAGCGAGGCGAATTTTGTGTTTATGGTAGTGGGTCCGGAAGCGCAGGCGTTGAGCGATGATCTGCTGCGGATGGGCGTGATCGTGCGGCCGCTGGGGTGGATGGGATTTCCGGAAGCGATCCGCATTTCGGTCGGGACGGCGGAAGAAAATGACAAGTGTTTGTCGGCCATGGCGCGGGTGATTTTGAAGCGAGCAGGCAAGGGTGAACTTACCGCACGATGAGAGTGATGCTTCCTGGTGGCGTGAAAGCCGGCGCTGACGCGATTCTCGAACTCCTGAAACAATACAAGACCATCGCGGTGGTTGGATTGTCTTCGAATCCGATGCGGCCCAGCTATGATGTGACGGAATACATGCAGGCGGCGGGGTATCGGATCATTCCGGTGAACCCGAACGAGCGGAAGGTGCTGGGGGAGAAGAGTTATGCGCGGCTGGAAGAGGTGCCGGAGAAAATAGAAATTGTGAACGTGTTCCGGCGCGCGGAGGAAGTTCCGGCGGTGGTGGAGAGTGCGATTCGCGTGGGCGCGAAGGTCGTTTGGATGCAACAGGGAGTTGAGAATGAGGAAGCGGCGGAGAAGGCCCGCGCGGCGGGGCTGATGGTGATTGAAGATGCTTGCATTCTTGTGGAGCATCGGAGGAGAGCGAGAGAGCTGAAGCAGTAGACGGATGACATTAGGTAGGACATGGGGGCTCGCGCGGGAATGGTGCGCGGGCTTTTTGATTTCAGGAGAGAAGGAAAAGATCGAAGAGAAAAGATTTAACGCAGAGAAAGAGAAGAGGAGACGCAGAGGGCGCAGAGAAGAGAGGAAAGAGGAGTCAGCGGGGAAGCGGGAAGACGAGGAGATTGCGTTTGCCGGTGATGACGACGGCTAGGGAGCGGCCGTCGGGGGAGATGGCGAAATCGCGGAAGCTGAGGCCATGGAGGATGGGGATGGGCGTGGGCTGCGCGACGGGAATTTCATGGTTCGCGGGGATCGGCGCGAGCGGAGGAAGATCGATCCAGACGAGATCGCCGGATTTCTTTTCGAGGGAGCGCTTGAGGAGGATGCGCGATTCGTCGGGCGACCAGCGAAAGACGCCTAGGCCAATGCGAAGACGGGCCACGCTATTGAGTGAAGTGAGATCGCGAATTTCGAGAATTTCCTTGTCAACGAAATAGGCGACTTTCTTGCCGCTGGGAGAGACGCTGAGGCCGCCTTCGTAGCTATCGAGCGTTGCCAGCTCTTTGTAATTATCACTGAGCAGGTCAAGGCGCTGCAGACGAGGGGGACCGGTGAGGTAGCGATCCTGCTCAACGGCGATGGCGGAGTTCGCTCCTGACAACCAAGCGATGTCGTGAAAGGTGCGCCCTTCATAAAAAGAAGGAACAGTGCCGGTGGCCGGGCGCGTGAACTTCAGGGAGAAGAGCAGGCGGGGCTTCAGGGATTCCGAGAGGTAGGCGATGGTGGCGTTATCGGGCAGACAGGTGGAGTTGGCGGCGTCGAGGATTACGCTGTCACCTTTGTTGATACGGATTTCCTTGCCGGAGTCGTCGAGGAGAAGCGTCTGGAAGGAGTCTTCGGCCTTGCCGGAATCGTCGACAATGGTGGTGGTGAGGAGCTCGGCGAGGATCATGCGGCCGTTGGGCGACCAGTGGAAGGAATTGATGAGATAGCTGAACGACTGATTCCCTCGCGTGTATTTTTGTCCTTCGAGGAGACGGCGGCGCTTGCCGGCAGCGTCCTGGATCCAGATGTCGTCGTGCTCGAGGGCGTCGTAGAGTTTTGTTTTGACTCTGCGATAGACGGAATAGACGATGCGGCCGTCGGGGGCGTAGGCGAAAGCAGTGATTTCCTCGTCGATGGATTGGAGCGGTTTGTCGAGGTTTTGGGCAGGAGAGGCAGAAGCAAAAAAGAAAAAAGAATTAACACAGAGCGCACAGAGAGCGCAGAGGACACGGAGAAGAGGGAACCGAGCGGGAGTCATGGTTTCGGGTGCGGGCCAGTATACTCCGAACAGCAGGGCTTTTGCGTGGGCGTGAATTCCATGAGTTCGACGCGGGTGTCGTCGGGATCGTAAAGGTTGAGCTGCCATTTGCCGCCGCGTCCGATCTTGGATTCTTCGCCGGGCTTCCAACCGTTTTTAATGACTTGGTCCCTCGCCGCTTTGATGTCGGGAACACCCAGAGCAATATGGTTCATGACGCCGAGAGTGTGATGGTCTGCGTTGGCGGGGACATTGAGCATATATTCAATCCAGTCGGTGCCGTCCGGGACTTGCATGTCTACCCAACTGGTTTCGTCGTCTTTCCTTCCGCCGTGCCAATAGATGTGGAAGCCAAGGATGTCTTTGTAGAAGCGATCCTCGGCAGCGCGGTCCTTAACGATAAAGCCGGCGTGAAGAATACGCGTGCTGATTTGTTCGGCGGGAGCAGTAAACACGGTGCGAGGGTGAAGCTGCACGAAGATGATGGAATTACCCTCGGGATCGTGGAGACTGAAATGGGTGACGGCGCTGATATCTCTGGTAACAGGGCTGACGGCGACGTTATGGGCAAGGAAGTAGCTGCGCATCCGGGCGAGGTCCGGTGTGGCAAAAGCGATTTCGGCGAGTAGATTTGCGGGAGGGACAGAGGCCCCTTCCGAGAACAAAATTTGCTGGTGGTCGTTGACGATGAAGCACGGGGGCGTCATGCCCGTGCAGCCCCCGTTGCGTACCGCCGCGCCCAGAGTCCGGCTGTAAAAATCAGCCGACTTGTGAATATGGCTGGAATAGATGCGGACGTACGCGATGCCAGTGATGGGAGGGCGCGCGGGCTGGTCCTGCGCGGCAAGCGGGAGGCAACCAAGAATAACTGAGAGAAGAGGGAGAAAGCGTTTCACGTCTGGCTCCTAAGAGTTTGGCACCGCGCGAGATTTTATTTTACGGATTTCGTCGAGGCGCTGGCGGAGGCGCTGTTCGAAGCCTTGGTCGGTGGGCTTGTAATAGGTGCGGCCGGCGAGGTTGTCCGGGAGGCAGGTCATGTCGGTAACTTTATCATCGAAATTGTGGGCGTACTTGTAGCCTTGGCCATACCCGATATTTTTCATTAATCCGGTGACTGCGTTGCGGATGTGCAGAGGCACAGGTTCAGCCTCGGTTTTGTGAACGTCATCGATAACCTCGCCGTAGGCAGTGTAAACGGCGTTGGATTTTGGCGCTAACGAAAGATAGACGGCGGCTTGGGCGAGGGCCAGATGACCTTCGGGGGCGCCGAGGAAATCGAAGGCGTCCTTGGCGGCTAACGTGACGGCGAGGGCGCCGGGCTCGGCTAGGCCGATGTCTTCGCTGGCCATGCGAACCATGCGGCGCGCGAGGTAGAGCGGATCTTCGCCGGATTCGAGCATGCGCGCGAGCCAGTAGAGGGCCGCGTCGGGATCGGAATTGCGCACGGATTTGTGCAGGGCGGAGATGAGGTTGTAATGCTCCTCGCCGGCTTTGTCGTAACGGAGGAGTTTTCGTTGCAGCACGTCTTCGAGGAGTTCCGGGGTGATGATGCGCGTGCCGGCATCGTTCGAAGACGCGCTGCGGACGGCAAGCTCGATCGTGTTGTAAGCGGCGCGGGCGTCGCCATTCGCGAAGGACGCGATACGGAAGAGGATGTCGTCGGAAGCTTCGATCGATTCGTTTCCGAAACCGTGTTCTTTGTCGTTCAGGGCGCGGCGGAGAAGTTCAGCGATTTGCGGCGTGGTGAGCGGATCGAGAACGTAGACCTTGGTGCGGGAAAGAAGCGGGGAGATGACTTCGAAGGAAGGATTCTCGGTGGTCGCGCCGATGAAGATGATGTGGCCGGCTTCGACGTGGGGGAGGAAAGCGTCTTGCTGCGCTTTGTTGAAGCGGTGAACTTCGTCGACGAAGACGATGGTGCGATGGCCGGAGCGGGATTTTTGTTCGGCGACGGCCATCACTTCCTTGATTTCTTTGATGCCGGCGAGCACGGCGCTGAAGGAAACGAACTCGGAGCTTGTCAGGCGCGCGATGAGGCGCGCGAGCGTGGTTTTTCCGCAGCCCGGCGGCCCCCAGAAGAGCATGGAGCCGAGATTGTCGTTTTCGATTTGAACGCGAAGGGATTTGCCCGGGCCGAGCAGTTTTTCCTGGCCGATGAATTCATCGAGGGTGCGCGGACGCATGCGCTCGGCGAGCGGCTGGTTGGCAGCGGGAACGTCGGGTTCCGGGGCCGGTGGCGGCAATTTTGAGAAGAGGCTCACGTTGTTTTAGGCGGCCGCGAAGGAACAGACGATTGGATGCCCGGCGCGGCTGAGGCGTTCCTTTGACGAGCGGCTTCGTAAAAAACGACTGCTGCCGCGGCGGCGGCATTCAGCGATTCGATGCCGCTGGCCATGGGAATGCGGATGCGCGCATCGGCGCTGCGCTCGACTTCTTCGGGAAGACCGGCGCCCTCGTTGCCGACGAGGAGGGCCACCGGCTGGCACCAATCGACTTCCCAGGGGGCGAGGAGCGGCTGTTCTCCATCGCGCGGTTCGTGGACGCTCGAAGCAAGAGTGCGAACGCCCGCGACCTTGAGCTGCGCGAGCAGAATCGCAAGCGACATTCCAGCGAGAATCGGAAGATGCAGGGCAGCGCCCGCAGAGGCGCGCAGTGCTTTCGGCGAGAAAGGGTTTGCGGTGCCGCTGATGCCGGAAGCCGTGGTGGCGGCGCCAGTCGCGCCAAATGCGGCAGCGGTGCGCAGGATCGTCCCAACATTGCCGGGATCCTGGACACCGGCCAGGACGACCAGCAGGGGAGCGCAAGCAGAAAGAGGGGCGCGCACGAAATCATCGAATGAGGTCTCCCGAGGGTGAACCAGCGCGGCGACACCTTGCGGGTGTTCGGTGTCGGCGAGGCCCTCAAATAGGCGGTCCGTGGTGCGGAGGATGGGAAAAGCCATTTCGGGGCGGTCGATGACGGAGGAGAGACGTTCGTGATGGCGATCGCCGGATTCGCTGAAAAGCACTGCTTCGATGCGGCAACCGGAGCGCAGAGCTTCTTCGACGAGCCTGACACCCTCGACGCCCACGAATCCGTTTTGCGTGGGCAGGCCGCCGCGCAGAGCCACGCGGAACTCCTTGAGCCAGCGATTATCGCGACTGCTGAGGAGCGCCGCGCCGTTCGCGGGACGAGCGTTGCGAGCGGTTTTGCCGGGCGTAGCCATCCCCGTGGAGGGTAGCAAATTTTCTGTTGTTCAGGCTAATCCCAGGCTGCGTTCAGAGCGGATTCACTCACTTCGAGTCGCGAGCCGAAGGAGCGTCCAGTCCGAAGCGTTCGTCGTCAATTGGGGGGATTCCAGGCAGCTAAGGGAGTGGCACCACTCCGGCGTCCCGTCCGTGACGCTACGGACGAGACGTATTTTTTTTGCTATCTTCTGTTTCCTCGCCGGATGTGGTGACTTTCCTAGTTGTGATCTGGATGGGAGTGGCGATAATTCCAGTATTTCGACTGCTCCCTCTTGTTGGCCTTCGAAAATTCGTGAGGATTCCTGTGGTTATCCGAAAGGTATTGCCCCCAGGCGCGATTTTCGTTGTCATCCCAGTTGTGATAATCCTTGTGATGTTTATCGTAGACTCGGACCTGAGCGCGGGACTCTTGAGGTGCAGGAGCGGCCATAATTGCCACTGGCGCCGCAAGGGCAGTGGTCAGGAAGAGCGAAGCGATGTAACGATGCGAAAGGTGCATGTTGTAGTCCTCCAAATTCTGAATGTCCGCCTTGGGAATCGCGGTAGCCATAACTATGCACGAAGAGTTTGTTTGATTTATGTCACGTACAGCACACAAGCGATCCCACACCCATGTTTGTCATTTTGCGGCCTGGCCTGAGCGCGGCGAGAGGGTCACCAGCAGGCTCTTATTGCGTGGAATGAGGGGGGTATGGTAGCGTCGCCCAAATAAGGGGAGCGCTGGTGGGCGCTGCAAGGTGGCGTTACGACTTCGCCAAAGGCCAAAAAATTGCCGGCTGAACTGCTGCGCGTGAATGCGCAAACTCCGGAAGCGGATCTGCTGCGGTATGCGGCAGGCTTTCTGACGCGCGGAAGTGTGATTGCGATTCCCACGGACACTTTCTACGGGCTGGCGGCCGATCCGTTCAATCTGGCCGCGGTGGATGAAATCTATCGCGTGAAGGGGCGCCCGGAATCGAGGGCCTTGCCGATCCTCGTGAATTCCATCGAACAAGCCATTCTTCTCGCGCGGGAAGCGCCGCGGAAATTTTTGCGGCTCGCGCAAGCGTTCTGGCCGGGAGGATTGACGCTGGTGGTGAACGCGGCGCAGCGCATCCCGTTCAAAGTGACGGCAGGCACGGGCCGCATCGCCTTGCGCTGGCCTAATAGCACCGTGGTGAGGCGCTTGATCGATGAATTCGAGGGCCCGGTCACGGGCACCAGCGCTAACATTTCCGGTTTTCCGTCGTGTTCGAACGCGGAACAGGTGATGAAGCAACTCGGATCGCGGGTGCCGCTCGTGCTGGACACTGGAGAAACGGGCGGCACGCTGGCTTCGACAATCGTGGAATTGAATGGCGACACCTGGAGGATCGGCAGGGAAGGGGCGATTCCGGTGGCGGAGATTGAGAGAGCGCTGGGGTAGTGGCTAGCTTGGCGGCGCAAAGCTTTAATTTCCGCTCGCATGAAGTGTCGCAAGAAAATTGTAGTTGCCGGTGGAGGGAAGATCGAGAGTGCCGAGCGAGCGGCGGTGGACGGAAACGACGTCGTTGAACCACATGGGCAAGTAAGGAAGATCTTCCGCCAGAATTTTTTGCACTTCGCTGCATAGAGCTTTCCTCTTTTCCTGATTCATCTCCACGCGAATCTGGTCCGTCAGCGCATCGATGCGCGGGCTGCGATAGTGTCCGCGATTGGCGCCTTCTGGCGGGAAGCGCTTCGACGAGAAAGCGTATTCAAAAAAGTCCGGATCGGTGTTGGCGCCGACCCAGCGCTGGTAGGTGATCTGGAAATTTCCTTTTGCGACGTCAGAGAACAGCGTGGCGAGCTCGAGCGGCCGGAGTTCGAGCTGGATGCCGACACGCCGCCATTGTTCCTGAAGCGCCGCGCCGATGAGGCGAGCTTGCTCTTCGGTGGAGCATTTCAGAGTGAGCTGCAAGCGCACGCCGTCTTGCTTGCGAGGGAAACCCGCAGCGTCAAGAACCTGTTTGGCACGAGCAGGATCGTAGGGGTACTGCGCGACATTCGGTTCGGCGGCCCAGTGATCCGGAGGCAGCACGCCCGCGGCCAGCTTCGCTTGCCCATGGAGGAGAAAACGTACGAGCGCCTCGCGGTCGGTCGCGAGAGCAAGAGCTTGGCGAACTTCGCGATGAGACAAGACAGGATCTTCGAGATTAAACCCGAGGTAGGTGAGATTCGTGCCGGGGCGGTCGGTCACTGCGAGATCCGGCTGGCGCGCGAGAACGGGAATGATGTCCGGGGAAAGCGAACTCATCTCAAGATCGGCAGAGCCTTTGCGAAGTTCGAGCGCGCGAACGACGCCGTCGGGAACGACGCGGAATCGCACGCGAGTGATCTGAGCCGCGTCGCGAGAGTATTGAGGATTTCGCTCGACGACCACCTCTTCGTCCTGCGACTGCTGCACGAAGCGAAAGGGGCCGGAGCCGATGGGGTGGCGCGAAAAATCGGCGTCGGCGTTCGCGGGAACGATGCCAATGGCGCTCGGAATGAGATTCACGCTGAACGAAGCAAACGGCTGGCTCAGATGAAAGATGACCGTGGCATCGTCGGGCGTTTCGATGGAGGTGACCATGCGAAGAGCTCCCCGTTTCGGGGATTTGTTGGCGGGATTCATGATGAATTCGAACGTCGCCTTGACGTCGGTGGCGGTAAGTGCGCGGCCATCATGGAAGCGAACGCCGCGGCGGAGATGGAAGACGTAAGTGAGCGGGTCGGGAGTCGACCAGGATTCGGCAAGATCGCCGTGGAAATTCATCTGATTATCGCGCTCCAGCAGGCCGCTGAAGAGAAGCCCATCGATCCGCTGAGATTGCGAATCGGTGGCGAAGCGCGGGTCGAGGTTGGTGGGGCTGGATTCGATGAGGAAGGTAATAGAAGAAGGATCGTTGCGAGATGAATGTGAACATGAAGCGAGGCAGAAGGAAGCTACGACGTAAGGAAGTAAAGACGTAATGAAAAGACGGAACTTCGAGGTAGAGCGGTTAGCGCGGCGGGGCATAGGATATTTTACCGAGGATCGCTGGGCCGCGGGCGCCGGTTGCGGACGGCAGGTTCGCGGGGCGCTGGTGAAATGTTTCGTACGCCAGCAGAGCGAAGGCGAAAGCTTCCTTGGCATCTTCGGGAATGCCGAGACGCCCAGAGGGCTGGACTTCGACGCCGGGAAGTGCGGCGGAAAGTTGCGCGAGGATCAACGGATTGTGCGCGCCGCCGCCAGAAACGATGAGTTGGTGAATTTTCGTTTTGGGCAGAACGAAGCGATTCAGGGCATCGACAACCGAGAGTGCGGTGAAGATTGTGGCTGCGCGGATGAGGTCGTTGGGCTTGGCGCGATAGCGTCTGCCGAGAGCGAGGAGTTTCTTTAGGTACGAGTTGCCGTAGTATTCGCGGCCGGTGGATTTGGGAGGTGGCAGCTTTAGATAGGGATCGCGCAAGAGATCGTCGAGCAGCGCGGGTACACTGCGACCCTCAGATGCGAGCTGCGCGTTTTCGTCAAAACGCAGGCGGCCCCGCGTGAAATGCGAGACGAGTGCGTCGATAAGCATGTTGGCGGGGCCGGTGTCGAAGGCGAGGACTTGTTGCGGCTTGGCCGCGCGCGGAAGAACCGTAATGTTGGCGATGCCGCCGAGATTCAGCGAGACGCGGCCGAATTTTTTGTGGCGATAGAGAAGATAGTCCGCATAAGGAACAAGTGGCGCGCCCTGGCCGCCGAGGGCGATGTCTGCGGGGCGAAAATCGCCGACAGTGGTGATGCCGGTGTGCGCGGCGATGATGGCCGGCTCGCCGATTTGCAACGTCGACGCAGTCGGCCGGCCTAAATAGCTGACGGGCTTGCCTTGGTGGAAAATCGTCTGGCCATGGCTGCCGATGAGCTCGATTTTCTTTTGTGGAATCCTGAACTTGCGACACGCTGCCAGGACAGCGTCGGCGAAGAGTTCGCCCAGGCGAAAATTCAACTGGCTGAGAGCGCCCGCAGTAATGGGGAGCTGTTCGGCCACGCGGAGAATTTCCTCGCGAACCGCAGAAGGAAATTTGACGGAGGTGTGGCCGAGCAGCTTGGCGTTCAGATTCGGCGGCGCGCCAGAAATGCGAGCAAGGGCCGCGTCGATGCCGTCGGCGGAGGTTCCAGACATCATGCCGAGAACAAGCATGGGTTTTTCGTTCATGAGATTTGTTTTTTCAGCTCGGCGAGGAGATTGAGCGCATCGAGGGGCTTCAACTGGTCGAGGTCGGCGCCGCGCAGTTTTTCGAGCACCTCGCGATCAAGCGCGGTGAAGAGCACCTGCTGATTGCCGTTCTTGTGTGCAAGATCAGAAGCGCCGGGGGAAAGCGTCTCGCTGAGTTCGTGCTCGCTCTGTTCATGTCTCTTCAAAACTTCGCGCGCGCGTTCAATAACGCTGCGAGGAAGTCCGGCGAGGCGGGCAACTTCGATGCCGTAGCTCTTGTCTGCGCTGCCGGGCTCGACGCGGCGCAGAAAAATAATCTCGCTGGGCGTTTCCTTGACGGAGACGTGAACGTTTTTCACCGCGGGGAGAAGGTCGCCAAGCTCCGTCAGTTCGTGATAGTGCGTAGCGAAGAGCGTGCGCGCGCGAGTGTGCTTCTGAAGATGTTCGACGACGGCCCAGGCGATGGACAGTCCATCAAAAGTAGCCGTGCCGCGCCCGACTTCATCGAGGAGCACGAGACTCGCGGGAGTGGCGTGATTCAGGATGGCCGCGACTTCGCTCATTTCCACGAGGAACGTCGAGCGCCCGCGCGCAAGATTGTCGCCCGCGCCGATGCGCGTGAAGATGCGGTCGGTGATGGGCAGCTTCGCCTGGCGCGCGGGAACAAACGAGCCCATCTGCGCCATCAGCACGATCAGTGCGGACTGGCGAAGATACGTGGACTTGCCGCCCATGTTTGGGCCAGTGATGAGAAGAAGCTGCTGCCGCCCGGGCTCGAAGCAAAGATCGTTGGGAACGAAGCGCTCGCCTTTTTGGCGCAGCAGCTCTTCGATCACGGGATGGCGCCCGCCGATGATGAGCAGTTCGCCGGTGGAGTTGAATTCGGGGCGGGAATAGCCGCGATCGGCGGCCAGCTTCGCGAACGCGGTGAGCACGTCGAGCTGCGCGACGGCCGCGGCAGTACGGCGCAAACGCGCCGCTTTGGCGGCAACGGAAGCGCGCACATCGACAAAAAGCTGGCGCTCGATTTCCAGGATGCGCTCGTCGGCGGCGAGGATTTTCCGCTCGTATTCTTTCAGCTCGGATGAAGTAAACCGCTCGGCGTTGACCAGCGTTTGTTTGCGCTCGTAGTCCGCCGGGGCGAGATGCAAGTTAGCTTTCGAAATTTCAATGTAGTAGCCAAATATTTGATTGAAGCGAATCTTCAGTGAGCCGATGCCCGTGCGTTTGCGCTCACGTTCTTCCATGGCGGCGATAATCTGTTTGCTGTGCTGGCTGAGGTTGCGAAGTTCATCGAGCTCGGCATTGTAACCGCTGCGGATCATGCCGGGATCGGTTGCCAGGGCCGGCGGCTCATCGGCGATGGCGCGTTCGAGCCGATCGCGAACGTCAGCGAGTTCATCGATTTCCTGATGAAGCTGACGAAGCAGTTCGCTGCCGCCCGCGGGTTGCGGCGTAAGAAAATTCTTCAGCACCGGAAGCTGGACGAGCGACTTGCGCAACGCCACGAGTTCGCGCGGAGTCGCAAGCCCCAGCGTGATCCGGCTGGTGAGCCGCTCGAGATCAAGAATGCCCTTGAGTTCCTTGCGGATTTCGCCGCGCACGACGGTTTGTTGGACGAGGTGTCCCACGGCATTGAGGCGGGCGTCGATGGCTTCGCTGTCGATGAGCGGGCGCAGAACCCAGGAGCGCAAGAGCCGCGCGCCCATGCCGGTCACGGTGGCGTCAAGCGCGGCGATAAGAGTTGTAGGTCCACTCGTGCGGCCGCCGTCCTCGGTGAAGATGGGCGCAAGCAGCTCCAGATTGCGGACGGACACGGGATCGAGGACGAGAGCGTCGTGCTGCTCGTAGTAGCGGACGCGGTCGAGATGCCGCAACGCTCCGACACCGGAAGCATCCGCGTTTTCATTCGTGGGCGCAGAGCGGTCTCCGCGCGCGGAATTTTCTCGAAGGTAGTGAACGATGGCGCCGGCGGCAGCCAGCGCTTGCGGGTGCTCGTCGAGGCCGAAGCCCGTGAGTTCGGCGACGCCAAACTGCTCGCGCAGGATGCGCTCGGCATAGTCGCGCTGAAAGACCCAATCTTCGAGGCGGGATTCCACGCCACCAACACCTTCCAGGAGCGATGTCTTCGCCGTTTCGAAAAGCTGCTGCGGCCGCGGGAGCAGAGTTTCCCTCGGGCGAAGCAATTGGAGTTCGTCGCGAAGAGCTTCATCGGCGCGCGCGCCGGAGAATTCCGTGGCCTGAAATTCACCGGTGGAAAGATCGACGAAAGCGAGGCCGATGGGCGAACCCGAAGCATGCTTGGCGACGGATGCGAGGAAATTGTTTTCGCGAGCATCGAGAAGGGCGACATCGGTGGCGGTACCCGGCGTGATGACCCGCACGACTTCGCGGCGAACGAGCTTTTTGCCCGGGCCGGGCTGCTCCATCTGATCGCAAATCGCGATCTTGAAGCCGGCGCGGATCAGCCGCGCGATGTAGCCTTCCGCGGCGTGGTACGGCACGCCACACATAGGAATAGGCTGGCCCTTTTCGCGGTTGCGCGAGGTGAGCGTGATTTGCAGCTCGCGCGCGGCGATGATCGCGTCTTCGTAGAACAGTTCGTAGAAATCGCCCAGCCGGAAGAGCAGCAGGGCGTGCGGGTAGCGCGCCTTTATGGCGTGATACTGCATCATCAGCGGTGTGGTAGGCTCGCTCATTCCAGGGTTACTCTTCTCTGTGTCCTCTGCGATCTCTGTGTTCTCTGTGTTGAATCTTTTTCTGTTTTCTTCCGCGAGCCCCGCGCTTCATTCCCCGATGCCCAGATGCGCCAAGAAAAACGCATAATCCAGCGCAATCTCGCGCAAATAATCATAGCGGCCGGAAGCGCCGCCATGTCCCGCACCCATGTTGGTTTTCAGCAGCAGCGGATTCGAATCGGTTTTCAGCGTGCGCATTTTCGCAACGTATTTCGCCGGCTCCCAGTACATCACCTGGCTGTCGTTCAGCCCCGTTTTTGCCAAGATCGCAGGGTAAGCCTTCCGCTCCAGGTTGGTGTAGGGACAATACGACTTCATGTAGAAATAATCTTCCGCGATTTGCGGATTGCCCCATTCTTCGTATTCGCCGACGGTTAGCGGGAGAGACGCGTCGAGCATGGTGTTCAACACGTCGACGAAGGGCACGTGGCTGATGACCATGCGAAAAAGATCGGGGCGTATGTTCGCCACGGCACCCATGAGCAGGCCGCCGGCGCTGCCGCCCTCAATGACGAGTTTTTCCGGCGTCGTGTAGCGTTGCGCAATGAGGTGTTCGGCTGCGGCGATGAAGTCCGTGAACGTGTTGCGTTTTTGTTTCATGCGGCCGGCGTCGTGCCACGGCTTTCCAAGCTCGCCGCCGCCGCGGATGTGAGCGATGGCGTAGATCACCCCGCGATCCAGCAAGCTGAGCCGATTCGAACTGAAAGTAACCGGCACTGAGATTCCGTAGCTGCCGTAACCATAGAGAAGTAGCGGGGCAGAACCATCGCGCAGCGTATCGCGCCGATGGACGATGGAAAGAGGCACGCGCGTGCCGTCCGGAGCTGTGGCGTGCAAACGCTCGCTGACGTATTGGGCAGGATCGTAGCCGCCGAGAACCGGTTGCTGCTTCCGAAGGGTTCGTTCGCGCGTGCGAACGTCATAGTCAAAGATGGAGCGAGGAGTTATGAACGATTCATATTGGAATCGCACATGGGAAGCGCCGAACTCCGGGTTTTCACCGATGGAAGCGTTGTAGGCAGGCTCGGCGAATTCGATGCGATGCGACGCCGCAAGTGTGTTTGGGGCGTCCGCGGTCAAATCCACAATGCGGAGATAAGGCAGGCCGCCCTCGCGTTCGAAAAGTACCAGATGGGTCTGGAAAACCTCCACGGCAGCAAGCATGACGTCCGGTCGATTGGGAATGATCTCGCGCCAGAATTCTCGTCGAGGGTCGGTCACCGGAGCGGTCATGAGCCGGAAGGTGCGCCCACCGGAATTCGTGCGAATGTAAAACACGTCGTCAGTCGCATTCGCCGCCGGCCCGGGATGTTCCGCGGCAAGCGGACCAGGATGATGATCCGCGTAATATTCATGGTTGTCTTCGCGCGGAGCGACCAGCCGAAATTCTCCGGTCGGCTGATCGGCGCGCAAGTAGCGGACTTCGCTAGCCGTATGACTCGCGATGGTGAGAAGTAAAAATGTGCCGCTGCGCGTGCGTTCCACCGCGATTCGAAACCGCTCGTCGGTCTCCTCGAATATCAGCGGATCAGTTTCGCTGGAGCCCAGAACATGCCGATAGAGCCGGTGAGAGCGCTTCGTCGTTTCGTCCTCGACGGTGTAGAACAGCGTACGGTTGTCGGAGGCCCAGGCGGCACTGGTGACGCGTTCGAAACGTTCGGGAAAGGTAGTCCCAGTGCGCAGGTCTTTGACCTGAAGGACGTATTGGCGGAAGCCCGTGCTATCGGTCGAATAGGCCAACAGGTGATTGTCTTCGCTGACTTCAAAGGACTCCACAGAGAAAAACGAATGACCTTCCGCAAGCTGATTCAGGTCAAGCAGCAGTTCTTCCGCCGAGCCTTCCGCGTCGCGCCGCCGGGAATGGAACGCGTACTGCTTTCCTTCTTCGGTCCGCGTGAAATAAAGGTAGCTACGGAGCTTATAGGGAACGGAAAGATCCGTTTGCAGGATGCGCCCCAGCATCTCCTGATAAAGCTTCTCCTGGAATTTTTGCGTGGGTTTCAGAATGGCATCGGTGTAGGCGTTTTCTGCGTTCAGGTAGGCGATGACTTCGGGGTTTTCTTTGTGGCGCAGCCAGGCGTAATGATCGACTCGGCGGTCGCCATGCAAAACGTGCTCCACGGGTTCGCGCCGGGCGACCGGGGGCTTGGGAACAGCACTTTCAGGCGCTTCGTGCGAAAGCACCGGCGCGGCCGTTTTGGCGTGGGGATCCATGAGTCTCTTTAGAGTTGTGCGCGCGGCAGGGTTGCGCGCCGGCCGTAGCGAATCGCGTGCGTCCGCTATACTACTACGGAAGTCGGCAGGGGGAGAAAGCACGCTTTGGCCGCGTTTGCAGCGAAGGGTCGGAGAGGCTATTGCGTCGGGAGAATCGTTTCTGTGAGTGCAAGTCGAGTAGGAAAGAAAAGCGAAGTCAAAGGCCCCACACGTAAACCCGACGTGTGGGCCACCCAAATTCGTATCAGGATTTATCGTCCGGGCCACCCGTCCAGGGTGTCTTAGGCGTGGTATTGCCGCCTACCGCGAATCTTCGCAGCCATCACTTGCCAGCGGAAGAGCTCCGGAATACCCAGAACCTGATCAAGAGCAGAAAGCTGAGTACCATCATGACTAAGCAGACATCCGCCAGTAAGGCGAGTTTGCTTGCGGGATAGAACTGTTTATATCTCTTTCGAACTTCGGTACCCCACCAGAGGTAGGAGATTCGCTCGTTTTCGGGCACACTCTCGTTTGTTTTGCCAATCATGATGAACGAAAGCATGTTGGCGAAGATTGCAAAGGATCCGCCAAGCAAGGCGATGACGATAACACGGAGAGGTATTAAGGTCGTTAGTTGCATGGCCGCCTCAACAGATTATCCCAGATAGTCCAGTGGAGCAAATCCGGTGAACTTCCCCGAGCTGAGGGGATTAGTCGTATTGGTCCAGCTAGCGCGGCAACCGTACCTCCCAGCCAGCGCCCCGCTTGCACCAGGGCAAGTGGCCGGGAGTCGGAAGAGTTTTTGTTTGTGGACATGGGGACCCTGGAGAGAATTTCACTGCGGCACTTCTCGGCAAAGTATAGAGTGACGGAGGGTGCCCCAGGTTCGTTGTTTGAACCTGGGTCTTGGGGTTGGTGTTTCTTTCCAGGGGTTGCCATGCGGGCGGGACTGCGGCCCTACTACGGCAAAGGGATTCGTCATCCGCGCCACCCGCCTGAGGTACTGTTTCTCAAGCACGGAAAACGGCGTAGGATAGGAGTGGAGCTAGCCATGAGAATTCCTGACCTAGTGATGGAGAAACTGCGCGAGCTGCCGCTCGATAAGCAACAGGCGGTGCTCGAATTTGTGGAATCTTTGCAGCAAAATGGTGCGCCGGCCGGGCCGCTGAAGGGCTTCGAGGGATTGCTGGAAAAATACAATGTACAGATCACGGAAGAGGACATCGCGGAAGCGCGGCGCGAAATGTGGGGCAATTTTCCACGAGATGTAAGCTGATGTCCGCTGTTCTGGATACCCATGCCGCACTTTGGTCCGTCTTCGACCGAAAACGAATCTCGCAAACAGCGCTACAAGCTATCCGGAGATCTGTGAGCGCCGGGAAGCCGCTTTTGGTTTCCGCTATCTCTCTGGTTGAGGCGATTTACCTGGTCGAGCGCGGCAGGATTCCTCTTGAGGCGTTTCGCAGCCTGGAGGCGACCCTCAGGGATCGCGCTTCGGGATTGGTGGTCGTACCGGTCGATGAGGATGTTGCGCAGGCAGTTTTCAAGATTCCCCGACAAGCAGTTCCCGACATGCCGGACCGCATCATTGCGGCTACCGCGCTCCGCCACAACCTTCCGCTTCTCACTCGGGACGCGAGGATCCAAGCCGCAGGTATCAAAACCATTTGGTGATGAAGAAAGCTCTCGATACTTAAAAGTGCCCCAATGGCGAGAGAGACTGAAATCAAGCTGAAGATCAGCGATGTGCCTGCGTTTCATCGCGCTTTGAAGCGCATCGGAGCGCTCCCCGCCGGCCCCGGAACCTCCAAAGTTCATGAGGAAAATGTGATTTTCGACACGCCGCAGGGTGGACTTGCCAAGCACGGGCAATTGCTGCGCATTCGAACGGAGACGCCCGAAGTTCGAGGGAAGTCGAAGACGGCAGGACCGAAGCAGCGCGTGGTGTTGACCTTCAAGCAGCCGATGATGCAGCCGGCAGGCGCCGGGGCGGAAACTGTATCTCATGGGTTATACAAGGTCCGAGAGGAGATTGAGGTCGAGGTCGCTGAGGCTGGGAATCTGACCAGGATATTCGAAGGGCTGGGGATGAGCGGTTGGTTCCGTTATGAAAAATACCGCACGACCTTTCGAATGCCCGATTCGAAAGCCTGGGCCGCCGGTCTTCTGATTGAACTGGACGAAACACCCATAGGGACCTTTGTGGAACTAGAGGGGCCAGCCGCGGCGATCGATCGAGCCGCCGAGGAACTGGGATTTTCGAAACGCGACTATGTCTTGACGAACTATCTTCGCTTGTACATGGAGGACTGCCGCCGCAAAGGCGAGGAACCGCGTCACATGGTCTTTCCGAACCGCAAGAGACCCTCCCCATAGTCATTCGAACAAAAAAATCGCTTTGAAAGTCCTTTTTTCTTGACTTCGCGAAGCGCGCAGCTTATCAAAGTAACTGTGACTGCAATTTCGTCATAAATGGAGTGATTTCCTCTCGATGAGTGCGGGCAGCGAACTCGAACCTGGCTCTAGTAGGTCCGGGCTAAGTTGGAACCTGAAAATGGCTTATCGGCTGGGTGTCCAGGTGTTGTCGCGCGAGGCGCAAGCCACAGCGCGAGCGGTCGGGTGGGGAGGGTTCACTGGCGGCTAAAGGTAAGTCCATTTGTGTGAGGTACTTGCCCGCGGCCGAGGTTCTTCGGTGCGCGGGTTTTTTATTACCGGGATGAGTTCTGCGGAGAAGCTGCACGGGAAAGCCCGGAGACGCGCGAGGAGGGATGGCGTATGGATCTTTACGCGACAGAATTGATGGGCGCTAAAACTTACGACGTGGCCGGGAATTATGTCGGACGTGTGCGCGAATTCTTTATCGAGCCCGCGGAAGCTCCCAATCGCGTCTCTCATTACCTGCTGTCACGAGGCCATTTTCAACCGCTGGTGGCCAAACACGACCAGGTTGCGTCGGTGGCGGCGGGGAAGATGGAGTTAAGCGTCAGCGAGCGGGCCCTCGAGCTTTATCAGCCCAATGAATCGTGGCTGGCCGTTCAGAAGGACTTGCTGGATCAACAGATCATTGATACCCGCGGCCGGAAGGTCGTGCGTGTAAATGACGTCGATCTGACCCCGTTCCGCACGAATGGCAACGTCGAGTTGCGTCTGACGCAAGTCGATGTGGGGCTGCCGGGAGCCGTGCGGCGACTGCTCCAGGGGGTGGTGCCTTACAAGGTCGTCCGCAAACTGCAGAGCAGATTGCCGCAGAGCGCCATTCGCTGGGAGTTTGTGAACCTCGTTGAACCGGACCCCATGCGCCGCGTGAAGCTGCGCATCACGCACGAAAAGCTTGAGGATCTGCACCCGGCGGATCTGGCGGAAATCATGGAGGATCTGTCCGCGGCGGAGCGGCAGGGAATTATCGCCTCGCTGGACGAAGAGACAGCCGCGGCGGTTCTCGCAGAATTGGACGAGCGGCTCACCACGCAAATCGTGGAAAAACTGGATCCGGAGAAGGCGGCAGACATTCTGGAAGAAATGGCCCCGGACGCGGCTGCCGACCTTCTGGCGGACTTGTCCAAGGAAACTTCCGAAGAACTTCTGGATGAGATGCCGGGCCTGGAAGCCGACGAGGTCCGCGAATTGCTGGAATTCGACGCCGCGACGGCCGGCGGCATGATGAACCCCGATTTCGCATCTGTGGGCGAGGATTCCACGCGCGAGGAAGTGCTGGAGTGGATGCGCGGGGAAGAGTTGAACTATGACCAGCTTGACACGATCGTGCTTCTGGACATTTCGGCGCAGTTTTCGGGCACCGTCCCAGTTGCGCGGCTCCTTTTGGCGGCAGCCGATCAACGCATGGCAGAGCTGAAGATGGAACCCCTGCTCAGCCTGCCCCCAAATGCGGACGACAAGGAAGTCTTCGAGCTGTTCGACAAGTACAACCTGCGGATGCTGACGGTAATCGACAAAGAAAACCGGCCGATTGGAGCCATCACGGTGGACGACGTGGTGTCCAGGCTGGTGAAGAAGTAGGAAGGGAATTCGAGCGGATCGATGGACTGGAACGTTATTTCGGCGAAGTTTGACCGTGTAAGGGCGGGCGACACGGATTTGCAGAAGAAGATCCGTGGACTGCGCCGGCGTCTGACGCTGCTGCTGGCCGTGGTGGGGCCGGGGCTGATCACGTCCAATGTGGACAACGACGCGGGAGGAATTTCCGTCTATACGCAAGCTGGAGCGCAATACGGCTACGCGTTGCTCTGGTCGCTGATTCCGATGACGATTGCTCTCTACGTCACGGAAGAGATGTGCGCGCGGATGGGTGTGGTCACCGGGAAAGGGCTTTCCGATCTCATTCGGGAGGAGTTCGGATTCCGCTCGACGTTTTTTGTGATGGTCACCGGTTTCTTTGTGGACCTGGCTAACGTGGTGGCGGAGTTTGCCGGAGTTGCGGCATCCATGCAGATTTTTGGCGTGAGCAAGTATGTCGCGGTGCCGATCGCGGCGATCGTCGTGTGGGTACTGGTGATTCGAGGAACTTACCGCCAGGTGGAGGTCATTTTTCTCTTCGCCTGTGTTCTGTATTTGTCCTACGTATTTTCCGCCTTTTTGGCAAAGCCGGATTGGCTGATCGCTGCGAAGCAAACGGTGCTTCCGAATCTTCGCCTCGATTCAGGCTACTTGCTCATGTTGACGGGGCTTGTTGGAACCACGATTGCCCCGTGGCAGTTCTTCTATTTACAGGCTGGATTTGTTGAAAAGAAAGTGGGACCGCGTCAATATCGGCAGGCGCGCGCTGATGTCCTCTTCGGCAGCATCAGCTGCATGTTGATCGTGTTTTTCATCATCGTGTGCACGGCGGCCACGCTCCACGTCTCGGGACACCGGGACATCACCGACGCCGCGCAGGCGGCGCAGGCGCTGATTCCGCTTGCCGGCAAAGGCGCGGGGATTCTATTCGCTTTTGGGCTGCTCAATGCGTCGCTCTTCGCCGCGTCCATTTTGCCGCTTTCGACCGCGCACGTGATTTGCGAGGGGCTTGGTTTTGAAGCGGGGCTCGACCATAAATTCAAAGAGGCCCCCATCTTTTACTGGCTGTATACGATTTTGATCGTGGTTGGTGCGGGCGTCGTTCTGCTGCCCAATGCGCCGCTTTGGAAGATTCTGATCTTTTCGCAGGTGGGCAACGGGATTTGGCTTCCGGTAGTGGTGATTTTCATTCTGCTGCTGGTCAACCGGCGCGACCTGATGGGGGATTACGTCAACACGGTGACTTTCAATATCGTTGCGTGGGTGACGGCGATCGCCATGATCGCCCTGACTTTGGTCCTCACGTACACGGCGCTCTTCCAGCAAAGCGTGACACCGCCGCCCTGATGGTAAATACGGCATCTGACGTTGCGCTGCCCCCGAAGCGTATGTTAACTTTGCGTCGTAAAGAGGTTTCCTTAGAAAGCCTGCATAGACTATCGTGTCCCATAGCCATAGTTCCAAAACGCTGCATGTCGCCACACCCGGTTCGCTCGGCCCGGTAACGCCGGAAGAGGCGAGGCTGCTCGAAAAGCTGGACTTGACGCGCCTGCCTAGGCACGTCGCGGTGATCATGGACGGTAACGGGCGCTGGGCGCAGAAGCGGCACCTTCCGCGGATCGCGGGGCACCGTTCGGGAACGCAATCGGCGCGCACGACGATCGAGACCTGCGCGCGATTGAAAATCGAAGCGCTGACCCTTTATGCGTTTTCGGTCGAAAACTGGCGGCGGCCCAAGACTGAGATCGACTTCTTAATGGCGCTCCTTCGCGAATATCTCCGCAAGGAGATGCCCCTCCTTCAGAAGAACAATATCCGGATGCGCTTCCTCGGCCGGATCGGCGAACTCCCCGCTGGGGTGCAGAACGATGCGCGGGATGCCATGGAGAAGACCGCAGGGAACAAGGGCTTGGTGCTGTGCGTGGCGCTGAATTATGGCGGGCGCGCGGAAATTGTCGATGCTATGAACGCGATTCTCTCCGAACGCAACGGCCACGGGACTCCGAACAAGGTCACTGAAGAGCAGCTCTCGCGGCACTTGTACACGGAAGGCTTGCCGGATCCTGATCTGTTGATCCGCACCAGTGGCGAGATGCGAGTGAGCAATTTTCTGCTTTGGCAGATTGCGTATGCCGAGATTTTCGTCACGGAGACGCTCTGGCCGGATTTCAACCGCGCAAGGTTGCTCGAGGCGCTGCTGGAATTTCAGAAGCGTGAGCGGCGTTACGGCGGCATTCGCGAAGGTGAACCTTCCGATGAGAAGCCGGCGCGCGCAGCCGGCAATTAACCTCGTGAACTAAACTATGGGACCACCGATGAGCGTGGAACCAATCTATTTCCATCCTCGGATGGATTCAGGTCTTATTAAACTCGGGTTGCGGTTCTCGGCTGCATTGCTCATCCGAAGAGAATAACCATTCGCGAGGTAGGACGGAATATCCCGATCATCCGATATGGGGATGCATGGGCCTTCGTCTCCCAGGCTGACGCGGTATCGGTTGTCTTTAAATCGATGCGGGTGCAAACGCCTGCCGGAATTCTTACCACGAGAGACAATCGCGAACATCATAGAAATCCCTCCGAATGGCTATCGTGGGCCGGGTGACGCCAATATGCGCGGTTGCTCTGATCGGTGCAATAGCATCGCGGAAAGCACCTGTGGAAATAATGAGGAAGAACAAAAAGTAGAATTTGACGGAGAGAATTGTGCAGAGTATGGTAGTTGCAAATCGTGCCTCAGTTCTAATGTCGGGTTGGCTAAGAAAGGCACCTCATTGCCAATGCGATTTCTCGGAAGATTCTGCCTCCTCCTGGTCTTCTCGCTTGCCTTCGTTCTAATTTGCAGCGAAATCCCTGAATCGCTCAGCCTGTACGACGATACTTCCAACGATTTCCTCGTATCCGGTCCTGCGCCCAAGATTGGAAGAGTGCAGACGGCCCGCCGAGAGGCAAGTCCTCGGCAGGATGCGGCCCCGACAGCCAAGATCCCAAGCCTTCCGCTCATTCATTGTGCCCAGCCCGCACTCCCTTCCGGGCCGAATCTCCTGCGGTTGCTGTCCATTCAGCGGAAATAGTCACTCCTCACATTTAGCGCCGTTCGCCTGAAAAATTGGGGCTGTGCATGCCTTGGGGGCTGTCACATGAGCACTTCTCCAACGCAGTGACGCCGATGCCACCGAGTTCCAACTCCTTCGGCCCAGGCGTGCTTCACCTCGAATTGGCCGAGTAGCTCTGTTTGGAGTTGTTTTTGCTGAATGAATCCAAGGGCTGCAATTCTCACAAGGCCTGGGGCAAAGCTAACAAGATTCCACCAGACCTCTGAGCGGCAGCAGAAATCATTGTCGAAAAGGAGATCAATCATGAAGACCTTTAGTAAGAATTTCGCACGAGGTATGAATCTCACGAAACAAACATTAGTCCTCGCGTTGGCGATGATTGCGACTTTGACCATCACAGTTTCTATCGTTTCCAGTCACAACATTCCAGATAAACACTCGTCGGCGTTGTCAGACGACCACGAAAGGACAATCATAGGCGTGTGGCGAATGGCACTAACGACGGTTAACTGTCAAACGGGCAACGTGATCCGCACTGTTCCAGGTCTATGGACTTTTCACGAAGGCGGGACAATGTCGGAATTTGCTGCTGCTCCCGGTTTGACTCCGGCTCTGCGTGGCTCCGGCCACGGAGTTTGGCAGCGCGAACACGGCTGGCAAGATTACTCGCTCACTTTCATCTTCTACCGCTATGACGCAAGCGGCGTTTTCACCGGATCACAGAGAGCTAGGGTTGCCTTGACACTCGGAGCAAGCGGCGATGAGTTTACAGCGACCTCAGCAATCGAGATTCTCGATGCCAACGACAACGTAACCATCACCGGCTGTGGCGCCCCCACCGGAACGCGGTTCGGTGGTGAGAAGGAGCAAACCGAAAACTGAATCCATTAAGCGCAATCCTACTACCGTCAGTCCCTTCGCTATGAGTGCCTGATAAACGCGGTCACCGGAGGAGTGTCTAGTCGAATCGACCTTGAGCTGGATCAACGTAGGCAGTGGATAACAGTCGCAGGGGGAGACTCAGGGATGCTACCGTGAATTGCAGCGACGCAGTAGATGAGGGCGGATTGCAGAGAGGTTCCGCACCTGTAGAACCTCAGAAGGGGGCGACACCCAAGCGCGACTAAGCGGTTACGTCTGCGCGACCGGTCGCCGCACTGGTGGTCAGCACGGCGCGAACGGCTTTCGATACGCACACGCGACCCCGCTTAAGTCTCTTCTGACCACGCTGGATCGATGCCATCAGACTGACCTGCCACATGGGCCGACCTGTCACTTCGACCTTATCTTCCGGCTCGTACACTTGTTGAGTGTTCATGACCTGCTCCTTTGACGGCGCAACCACCCATTTCTCATCGTCAAAGTAACATCGCGGATGGCGGGCTTCAATTATGCATTGGTAGGAATGCGTACTATCTGAGGCTGGGATTTACTAGACTTTGGTATTAGTGGGATACAGAAAAGTTGGTGTTTTTGAATCAGCTCGGCCGCTGAGTTCAGCTTTTGTACACCAAGCGCTTCTCCTTCGACCTATGCATTCCGGCCTATGCATTCAAACTTATCGGGAATTAGACCCGTTCACAGCTGGCATAGAATCTCACTTGTGGCCGGGCGAAGGATTTAGCCGGCCGTCAAAAACTGAATCGGTGTGCACATGCCGGACGCAAAAGACCAACGCCTGCTTGAGGATCTGCTGGATTCCTGGGACCGGAACAACACCATCCTGGTCAACCTGCTTCGCGCCCTGCCGGAGGGCGGGCTGGAGGCCAGGGCGATGGCGGGCAGCCCATCCATCGCGGAGATGTTCACACACATTCACTATGTGCGACTTGTGTTCGTCCTCGAGGACGCCCCGGAGTTCGCCAGAAGCCTGCCCGAGGAAGAGTGGGCGGCCGAACGCGACCCTGATCGCATCGCGCAGATGCTGAATGACAGCGCCAAAGTTGTGCGAGACGCGGTAAAAAACGGGGTGGAGGCAGGCCGGGACATGAAACTTCACTACGACCATCCGATCCTCATGCTCCAGCACATGATCTGGCATGAGGGCTACCATCACGGTCAGATGAAGCTGGCCCTTAAGGTGGCGGGCCTTCCAATGACCGATCAAGGAGCCGGGGCGGTCACGTGGGGCGTCTGGATGCGCAAGAAGTGAGCAATCTATGGAACATTCCTTTGCCTGTCCGCATTGCGGCGAAGAGATTTCGATGGTGCTGGACCTATCCGTGCGCAAGCAAACTTACGTGGAAGACTGCGAAGTGTGCTGCAACCCCATTGAGATCAGTTACACCGTGTCGGACGAAGAGCTGGCGGAATTTTCGGCCCGGACTTTGGGATGAGCGCAAATTAGAATGCCAACGCATCGCAACCACACGAGTGGGCGGGATGGCCCTTGCAAGGGGAATCGCACGCAATGGAATGGACGAGGAGAAGTGTTGCAAGAGCAGGATGGAAAATGAGAGGATTCAGGCGTTGCACGGAAGTACACTTGATGAAACTAGGTAAAGGTGCCTGGAATCGACGAGAGGCCCATGCGTGGACAAGATAGAAGAGTAAAGCAGTCAAAGTCAGAGCCGCCGGGATTGGCCAGCCACTCCTAGGGGGGCCCATGTATCCGCGCGACAGGCATCGTGGTATCAGTAAGCCCGCCTCGCCCCCGACGAGAGCGTTTTGGCGCCGGGGCCGATTTCCCTTTCTCTATCCATCGATGCTGGTGCTGCTCTGTCTGGTATTCGCCAGGCCTCTGCGGGCGGACACAATATCCGGCACCGTAAAAGACCCGTCTGGCGCAGTCGTTGCGGGCGCGCGCATCGAGCTCACCGGGGGCAACCTGTCGCAGCCGCTGCTGCTTACTTCCGATGAATCCGGCAAATTTGTTGCGGCCAATTTGAGCGCCGGAAAATATTCCCTGCGGGTTGCTAAAGAAGGATTTGACGACCTGGTGACCACGGTCGAGCTGCATGGCACGGCCGATCTCCCGCTTAATCTGTCGATCACGGCGCAGCAAACCAGCGTCACGGTCAACGAAAAGAGCTCGGCGTTCGCGAATTCAGACGCCGTCTACCGCCTGCTGCGCAACATCGGATTAGGCGACACGTTCCGCTGCGAAAATTTCACTTTGGCGGTGGATGTCGGGACCTTCGAGTTGAAATCGGGAACACTTACTCTTCTGGGGCAGGTCAACAAATTTCAAACCGGGGCCGTTTTCGTCGGCCAGGGGCATTTCACACTTAAACCCGTAGCTACCCTCGACACCAACGAGATGATCCGGCGCGCGGGCAGTCCGACCGCCGAGGAAGACTTCACGGAAGTCGTCTTTCGTTTCACCCCCGACCAGTTTCCGCAGTTCGCCGCGACGTTCGGAACCAGAGCGGAAACCCCGGCCGAAGCCGCCACCGCCTTTCAGCATTGGAAGGATAAAGTTCGCCACCGCCACGAGGTACCCGAAGGCCTGACCCAGGCATTGCTCGAGAGCGAAACGATCGACAACGTGGACGGCGACGTGCTCGCGGCCATTTATAATCCGAAACACCCGCCGTTTTTCAACGCCTATATGCACGGTACACCCCACAAAGACCTGCGCTTTTTCTTGCGCACTCGTGTGGGCGCAGTTCCGCAGATCGATTCGCCGGAAGAAGTGGCGCTCGTCAATTGCAACGGCGGGGGAATGGACGACGGCATCTGGTACCTCCAACACTTGAAATCCGAGCTTCAGGCCCACACCGCAAGTTCGCAAGAGGATAAACGACTGTTCGCCACTCGCCGCTACAACATCGAAACGGTAATCGGGAAGAATGATCACCTGTTCAGCAGGGCGACCATCACGTATGAGCCGCTTGTCCCTGGCGAACGAGTGTTGAAATTCGGCCTGCTTCCTACGCTGCGCGTCACGCGCGTAAGCGGTGAGAAGGGCCAGGACCTGCATTTCATTCAGGAAAACAAGAAGGAGGACGGCTCCTTCTACGCCGTTCTCGATGAAGCCCCAGCGATGGGTCAAGCGCATACGATTACCGTGGAATACGGCGGCGACAAAGTGGTGACCAATGCGGGCGGCGGAAGTTACTACATCGGGGCGCGCGTATCGTGGTATCCGAACCTGAACGGCTTCGGTGAAAAAGCGCTCTACGATCTTACGTTCAAGGTTCCGCCCTCGAACGTGCTGATCAGCGTGGGCAAGCTGGAGGGACAACACACCGAAGCAGGGTTTGCCGTGACCCACTGGGTAACGCCGGTGCCGATCGCCGTCGCGGGCTTCAACTACGGCCAATACAAAAAAATCGATTTCCCGGACACGATTACGCATTACGAGATCTCTGGTTACTATTTGCAGGATTTGCCGGACAGTTTGCGACGATTTGGGGGTGGCATGTCCGGCGGCACGACCTCCGGCTCGCTTTCCGGCCAAGCGCTCAGCAGTATGGCTCCCGCCTCAATGACCAAGTACGCGCTCGATCAAGCTCGCGCCCAGATGCAGTTGTGCACGTTCTATTTCGGCAAGGGTCCTTACGAAAACGTGTACATCACCGAACAGCCGAATTTCAGCTTCGGCCAATCGTGGCCCAATCTGGTGTACTTGCCAATTTCGGCGTACATCGATTCAACCCAGCGATGGATGTTGTTTGGCCATATTGATTCGAAATTCACCGGATTCGTGCAGGAAGTAACGCCGCATGAGGTGGCGCACCAGTGGTTTGGCCACAGCGTCGGCTGGGCTTCGTATCACGACCAATGGCTCTCGGAGGGATTTGCTGAATTTGCGGCGGCATTGTTTCTGCAGCAAGCCGTGGGGCCGAAGTGGCAGAAGGACTACGTAGAGTTCTGGGAACGCCAGCGCACCCGCATCCTCGACAAAAATAGTTTCGGCGTTTCACCGAATGACGCCGGTCCGCTGTGGCTAGGACTCCGGCTCATTTCTCCGCGCTCCGGGCAAGCGTATCAGGGAGTAACTTACTCCAAGGGCGCCTATGTCCTGAGCATGCTGAGGTCATTGATGCGCGCGGAATACGGCACCGCCGGCGATCCCGATCAGGCTTTCATCGACATGATGCACGATTTCATGGAACGTCACCGGGATATTCCCGCGTCCACGGAGTCCTTCAAGGCGGTTGCTGAAAAGCACATGACCAAGAAGATGGACCTGCAGCAAAATGGGCGGCTGGATTGGTTTTTTCGAGAGTGGGTCTGGGGTACTCAGGTGCCCCGGTACAATTTCAAATATGATGTGCAGCCGGCGGAAGGGGGCAAATTCAAAGTGCGCGCGGAAATCACGCAGAGCGAAGTGGACGAAAATTTCGCGATGTTCGTGCCGATCTATGCGGATTTTGGAGACGGGATGGTGCGGCTGAGTCAGGCGGCGATTGCCGGGAATTCCACGAGGACGGTCAACTTAATTTTGGATCGGCGTCCTAAGAAAGTCGCGCTCAACATTTACAAGGAAATTCTGGAGCGCTGACGCAATTCCTTACCTGCCTGATGTGTAGTCACGAATCAATCTCAGCACTGCATTTAGCGGCCACCTTATAGTGGTAAGGCACGCGCTTGACCAGCGCAACTCTTGTGGTTTCGCGAGGCGATGGCAGGAAGAGCGGCCCGCCTCCCCGACGGGAGTCGGGGTAAACTCCAGGCGGGCCCTACGCATCTCCTCTTACAAAAACGGCGTCGGCCCACAGGGATTCACCGGCCTGTCCCAAATATGGCGGGGAAAGAGCCCAAAAGGAAAACCCATGGTCTGCCAAGATGCTCCAAAGTACGGGGAGGTTGTCGTCGCCCACGTAATGCGACTGCATGTTTACTTCAATGAGCACGGAGCGGGCGTTCGCAAGAACACGGCGCGCGCCGGACAGAACCGCTCGCTCAAAACCCTGCACATCGATCTTCAGCAGGTCCACCGATCTTGATTCGGGGACGAGACTGTCGAGGGTGCACACCTCAACTTGCTGGCTCAGAACTACGCGAACGGCATTCTTCGCATATTGTCTCTCCAAAAATTCGGTCCTGGGCGGAAGGACGGACGCAAAATCGGAGGACGCCGTAACGTGCAGCGTGATTTGGCCGGGCGCTTCGCCGAGGGCCATGTCGAAGTACTTGACGCCAGAGCGGCTTCCGATTCGCTGCCGGCAGATTTTCATGGCTTCGGGATTGGGTTCAAAAATCCAGACCTCGGGGATAGGCAGGAGTTCCAAAAGGGACCCGATCCATTTGCCGTGGTTGGCTCCGACGTCGATTACAAATGCGGGGGAGGTTTTAAAGCTCATGGGCAAAATCGAAAACCGCGATCTATTAATGGCGAGAAGTTTGCGGGGAGAACATGCTTCAAGCCAAGGATGGCTTGAGACGGGAGCCAAGGCTCTCTTTGCCTGGATGATTTGGGTGACGATGAGCGGGGACAAGGCTTCGATGATGCGTCGCATATCCGGCATAACTCTATGAAACAGCAACTGGAATCCCTCCGTGCCAACAGCTCCGGCCCTGTGGTAGTGTCCTCATTTGAAATCCCCGGTCTGATTTCACGGATATGCCGGCTCCAGTATGATGCCGGCGGCCTAAGCGAGGTTCTAGTTGCTCAAGCTCGCGATCCCTGTCCTCCATGTGTCGAACTCGATGGCGGCGGAAGAGTTCTATTGCAAGCGACTGGGCTTCCGGACGGAATTCGCCCATCGCGTGGATGACGCGAAAGCAGATCCCTGTTACATGGGCTTGACGCGCGATGGGGTGTGGCTGCACGTCTCGTCGTTTTCCGGTGATGGGATTTCGGGTGGGGTGGTCAACTTAATCGTTGAGGATGTGGATGCTCTCCACGCGGAACTCGTCGAGAAGGGCGTCCGAATTGACACCGGACCGGTGGACCAGACCTGGGGCACTAGAGAAATGTATGTAAAGGACGCCGATGGCAACAGTATCCGTTTCATTGAACAATGAGTACGCTGCTCCATGATTGGCGCAGACAAGAATGTCTGTCCTACTTCTCTTACGTGATTTATTTCTCTCGATGTGATGAGATGAAGCCTGCGATTTCTGAGGGGATTCCTTTTCTATGACTTGGAAGCGGGTGGCGACTGCCGCGGTGCTGATTCCGTTTGTTGTGGGGATTGTGTTGTGGGGTTCGACCGCGATTATGACGCTGGCAGTAGGATTGGTGACGGTGTTGGCGCTGTTTGAGTATTTTGCTCTGGGCGAGGCCATCGGGCATCGGGGGTATCGGTTTTGGACGGCCATCTGCGCACTTTTGATTCTGTACTTTCAGTGGCTGACCACTGTGATTAACTGGACGAAAATGGGTAAATTCGTCTATGCGCCGTGGGAGTTGCGTGTGGGAGTGTATCTGACCCGGCTGTTTCCACGGGCGGAAGACGGCATCTTTCTTTTTGTCCTTGGAATTGCGGTTCTCACGTTATTCACAAAGCGGACGTTGGTTGAGGCTTTGCCGGCTGCGGGGATCAGTTCAAGTGCTCTGATTCTGGTGGCGTTTCCGCTGTCATATGCGGTTCGGCTTCATGGGGCGGGCTCGCAAGGGCCGGCGATGCTGCTATTCGCGATGGTGATTATCTGGGTGGGAGATACGGCGGCTTATTTCGTGGGGCGATCCTTTGGGAAGTACAAACTGGCACCGCATTTGAGTCCTAATAAGACCTGGGAGGGGACGGTCGCTAGTTTTCTTGGATCGCTAATCGTGGCCGTGGTTTTTGCGAGGTTTATGACTGTGCCGCTGGCGCATCTGCTGTGTATGGCGGCGTTGGGGAATGTGGCGGGGCAGGTGGGGGATCTGCTGGAATCGGCTTACAAGCGGAGCGCGGGGATCAAGGATTCGGGGAGTATCCTGCCGGGGCATGGCGGCGTGCTGGACCGGATTGATGCGCTTATCCTGGCGATTCCGGTTGTCTGGTATTATTGGGTGGTGATCTACGCGCCTGGGTTGTAGGTCAGAAAGCCTTCTCGCGGCGGGCCGATAGAACGGAAATCGGCGGCGAGCCCCGACAGTAGTCGGGGTAAACCGCCGCACTCCATAAAGGATTCCTTGAAACAGCTATCCATTTTGGGCTCCACGGGTTCGATTGGGCGGCAGTGCCTTTCGGTCGTGGAGGCTCTGCCGGAGAGGTTTGGTGTCGTTGCGCTGGCTGCGGGAGCGAACCTCGAGGAGTTGATTGGGCAGATCGAGCGGCACCGGCCGGAGCTGGTTTCGGTTGGGGATGCGCAGCGGGCTGACGAATTGTCGCGGAGGCTACGGGAGAAGGGCATCGCGCCGTTTCCGGAGATTCACCACGGCCGGGAAGGCATGTTGGCGGTCGGGACGCACTCCAAAGCGGACATCGTCGTTTCGGCGGCTGTAGGGGTTGTCGGCTTGGAAGCGACCTACGAAGCGGTAAAGCTCGGAAAAACGGTCGCGCTTTCGAACAAGGAAGTTCTGGTCGCAGCTGGCGAGCTGGTTATGGCTGCGGCAAAAAAAGCCGGGCGCGAACTGCTGCCTGTCGATAGCGAACACAACGCAGTGCATCAATGTTTGCGCGGCGGAACACACGGAGAAGTGCGGCGATTGGTACTGACAGCGTCGGGCGGTCCGTTTCGAAAGACGCCGCTGGCGGCGCTGGCAAATGTCACCACCGAGCAAGCGCTTGCGCATCCGAACTGGCGCATGGGAAACCGCATCACTATCGATTCGGCCACGATGATGAACAAAGGCTTTGAAATCATCGAAGCGCGCTGGCTCTTTGGCATGCGGCCGGACCAAATCGATGTGGTGGTCCATCCCCAGTCCACGGTCCATTCCATGGTCGAATTCGTGGACGGTTCCGTTTTGGCGCAACTTGGACCAACGGATATGCGCATGCCCATCCAATATGCGTTAACCTATCCTGAGAGGGTGGCATCTAATGAAGTGGCCCTGGATTGGGCGAAGCTGAAGCGCCTGGATTTTGCGAAGGCTTCGACACGACGGTTTCCCTGCTTGCGCCTGGCCCGGGAAGCAATGAAAAAGGGCGGGGCGCTGCCATGTGCTTTGAATGCCGCGGATGAAATTGCTGTTGCGGCGTTTCTCGAACGGCGGCTTCCGTTCTTGGGTATCCCGGAAGTGATTGAGCGAGTGCTCGGCCGGACACCGCGCGGGCGATTTGAGAAGATGGAGGATGTGCTTGCGGCCGATACCGAAGCGCGTCGAATGGCAAGGGAAGAAGTGGAGCGGCTGGCGGTCACGGCCGCGGCGGCGTCAACAAGGTAAGGAGAAACAAAGGATATGAATTTGTTACTGGGCGTCGCCCTCGTATTGGGCCTGATGATCATGATCCACGAGTGGGGCCATTTCATCGTGGCGCGCTTTTTTGGGGTGCGCGTGGACGTTTTCTCGATTGGATTTGGACCGCGACTTTTTGGATGGAAACGCGGCGCAACGGACTACCGCGTGAGCGCGCTGCCATTTGGCGGCTATGTGCGCATGGCCGGACAGGATTTATCGGAAGTTGATTCGAATGACGTGGCTCCCACCGGCGCTTCGGACGAATTGATGAGCAAGCCACGCTGGCAGCGAGCGCTGATTTCTTTCGCCGGACCGGCCGTCAATCTGATTTTCCCAATTCTTCTCCTCACGGCATTGTTTGTGGCCGTGGGCCTGCCCTATTCGTCTTTTTATGATCTCCCCATACAGGTCGTCGCGCTGCCGGCGGAGAAGGCCGGGCAAGTGAACCCTTTGCAAGTGGGAGACAAACTCGTTTCCATCAATGGCGTGCGGAATCCCACATGGGAGCAGACGCAGAAGGCCTTCAAACAAACCGCCCCGGGCGACAAACTAAAATTGGAAGTCGAGAACGCGGGTAACAAGCGCGCCGTGGAAGTGGCTCTGACCACGGGCACGACGCTTGAACGCATCTTCGGTTATCCGCCGCTCCCGCCGATCCTCGACGAAGTCGCTCCCGGAACTCCGGCGGATCGCGCCGGACTCAAGGAGGGCGACGTTATCCGCGCTGTGGATGGGCAGAAGATTGATTACTGGGGACAGTTCAGGGAGCGCGTGAGCGGTTCGAACGGGAAAACCGTAAAACTTGACGTGGAACGCAAGGGCCAATTGGTCCATGCCGATGTGACGCCTCAGCAAGGCGTCGCGGAATCCGGTGAAACCACTTATCAGGTAGGAGTGGCGGTGGTTGACCCGACCTCTTACCGCCGCGTTTCCTTCTCGGATGGCGCTCGCGACGCATTTGTGATGACCGGCGAACGCATTCAAGAGACCATTGGGGTTGTAGGAAAGCTCTTCAGCGGGCGCGTTTCCGTGAGGCAGCTCCAGGGCGCAGTCGGCATTTCGCGCGCCGCGGGCGAAGCCGTTAGAAAGGGACCGCTGGCGGTGATTTCGCTGATGGTTCTGATCAGCGTGAACCTGGGCATCCTGAATCTGCTGCCCATTCCGATTCTTGATGGCGGAAACATCCTTTTGCTCACACTGGAAGGGATCCGCCGCCGCGATTTCAGCCTGGCCTTCAAGGAGCGCTTCGTGCAGGTCGGCTTCGTGTTCCTGTTGGTCCTCTTCGCGTACGTTATGTACAATGACGTGGTGCGGATGTTGCCGACGCATTCTTGAGCCGCAACTCCCGCACGAGCGGAGAACTGTAAATGGCTGCTTCACCGTCCCACCGGGTTTCCACCGGTGAGCGCCTCAATACCGCGGAAACAACCGGCAAGCTTCAGCAGGCTGTGGCAACCCGTGGCATCCGCATGACCCGCCAACGCCGCGTCATCCTGCAAGTGATGGATGCTGCCGAGCAGCATCTGGACGTGGATCAGATCCTCGCGCGAGCGCAGAAAATTGATGCGGGCGTTCACCTGGTTACCGTTTACCGCACGATTGATCTCCTTAAAAAGCAAGGTTTGATCGACGAGCTGGATTTGCTGCATCTGCGCGGCGACCGGCACTACTATGAAACTCACGGGCCGCGTGATCACATCCATGTGGCGTGCCTGCGTTGCGGGAAAGTTCGCGAATTCGAGAGCCGCTTGTACGAACAATTGAAGGAGCAGATTGCGCGCGACTTCCATATGAAGGTGACGGTTTCCCGCACGGAAGTCGGCGGCTACTGCGAAGAGTGCCTGCGGAAAGCAGGGGGAGTGACTGGTGGCTCGTGACTGGTGACTCGTGCAGAAGACGAGCGAATAGCCGAGCCCCTCATTTCCTTGTCTCCTTATCTTCTTGCCTCCTGAGCACTTACGCCATTCAGCCCCATTACTAACTTTTTCCTTGACGAGTGCGGTACGACCCTGGTAGAATTAGAGCTGTAGAAAATTGCGCCCCGACTCCGGTCGGGGCTTTTGTTTTTGGGAGTGCGGGAGCTCGCTCCCGCTTTTCCTTCGTCTCCTCACTCCAGTTACGGCGAAAAACCGCCTCAGTCAGCAACCGCGGTCGTAAGAAAAAGCGGCGGCAAGCCGCCGCACTCCCAAACGGCTCGCAGTACTTCGCCGTTCTGATCTCACGAATCTTGTTTCCTGTGAGCTGCGGGCTTCCGTGTCCTCTGTGCTCCGGCCTCTGTGTTCTCTGTGTTGCGTCTTTTTTCTCTTTTGACTCTTGCACTTTCCAACTCTTCGACTCTTCGACTTCTCTTGGCTCTGTTGACTTCCTGGGGATATGGCCACGGACAGGCGAAAAGCAGATCCCTCACCCTGCCAGAAGCGCAGGGATTCGGGATGACAAATGCCGGGTGAATCAGGATCTCAACAGAGCCACTTCTCTTACAGGACCTAAACCAATGCCAAACAAAACTCTGAACGCCAAACTCCTCTGGATGCAGTTTGAAGATGTTCTCGTCCCGCGTCTCGGCCTGAACGTCTGGGACCGCGCCGTCTACTCCTATCTGCTGCGACATTCTCTCGTCGTTGGCAAGCGGCGCTTGCACTTCGCTGTGCTGCCCGTCGCCCGCGATCTAGGTATTTCCAGTGGGCCGGTGCGCCTGGCGATCCGCCGTCTCGATGAGCTAAGGGCTTTGCGCATTCTCGAACGCAGCAAAACGGGACATCTCGTGGAGATGCGCCTGCCCGAGCAAGTCCGCGCTACCCGCACGGGCAGAAATGGCGCTTTCCACCACAAGCCAGAGTCGCGTGCTGCTGCCCTCGAGGCCTCGGATTTCCTGAGTACGGCGGCACTTCGCATGTCCATTCACGACCGTGAAGCCGGCACCTGCTTTTACTGCCTCCGCCGCACTCCCGTCCACATCCGGTGCATTGACCACGTCGTGCCACGCGCGTGCTCCGGGCGCAACGGCTACCGCAATCTGGTTTCCTGCTGTGTCGAATGCAATTCGCGCAAGGGCGACCGCCCGGCTCCCGATTTTCTTCGCACTCTCTACCGCCAGGGCCGCCTCACGCCCGCCGAACTCGACGCACGCCTCCGCGCCTTGAAAGATCTCGCCGCAGGCAAGCTCCGCCCTCTGGTTTCCGGTCTCGATGATGCAGGATAGCTGTCAAACGGGGTAAACGGGAAGAAGGAACATAGGCAGCGGGGGAATCACCAAGCCTCTTTGTCCGCGGGTCTGCCAAAATCGGTTTCCACGTGCAAATTCTCCGGAGTGATTCTTTTGAGGAGTTCCGAGAGATCGTACTCCTTGCACGGGACAGGTTCGATGACAATGCGGCCGGATTCCTCACGCACGTCCACGGAATCCTCCAAGCGGAGTTTCGCGGCCTGGAGGACCGCGGCCGGAATTCGCACCGAAGCGCTGTTACCCCATTTCTTGACGACGGCTTTCATGGCGGTTCCCGCCTCCTTGTAGAAACATTATATCAACCCGGGCGCAATGCCTTGGGGCGCGCGTCAAGCACGTTAAGGGGGCAAGATAAACCGAGTGGCCGCGCCCATCACTCCCGCACCCGCCAAGCTCCGCCCTGTGCTCCCGTCCGTTAGGAATCATCGCGCCAATGGAAATATTCTATGATATATGACATCCTATGGGATGTCACAATGCGCCGGATCGTCCTTGACACTTCGGTTGTTGTCGCGGGAATTCGCTCTAGCCTGGGAGCTGCAAACGCGGTCCTCCGCTTGGTGGCCCAGCGTCGCCTCATACTTCTTGCAACTCCGCCTCTGTTTTTGGAGTATGAGGATGTCCTGAAAAGGCCGGAGCATCAGCTGGTTCACAGGCTTGCGCCAGAGCAAATCGATGATTTGCTTGCGGAACTCGCTGCCTTGGTTGAACCGGTCGAGTTGCATTTCCAATGGAGGCCGCAGGTGGGCGATCCTGGCGACGAGATGGTGCTCGAGGCTGCCATCAACGGTGACGCCGACGCCCTGGTGACGTACAACGTTTCGGATTTTGCCGTTGCGGCTGAACGCTTTGGCGTCTCAGTCCTTCGGCCAATCGATGTTTTGAAGAGGATGAAACCATGAGTAGAGCTACTTATCCATTGAAGCTTCCGAACTCCGTCAAGAAGGCCGCCCAGCGCCTCGCGAAAGAGGACGGTGTCTCCCTGAACCAGTGGATTGCTGCCGCCGTCGCGGAAAAAGTTGGTGTCATTGAAACGGCTGCTGACTTTTTCAAGAAGCGCGCCGGGAAAGCCAAGGGCGACGGCCTCATGAGATTCCTTCGCAACGCCCCTCGCGTCGCCCCGGAACCTGAAGACCAGCTTCGTTAACCGTGCAGCTCGCGTGGTTGCTTGTCCTGCTCCACCATTGTCATTCCGAGCGAAGGGAGGAATCTGCTTTTTCTTTGCTTCGCCACTCGTCACTCGTCACTCGTCACTCGCCACTTCCCGTCTGTCTCGAGTTCCCCAAAAGCAAAATCGAAACCCGCACCCTGAAACCCGCAGGGATGCGGCCCCCAAGGGTTGCTCGGAATTAAGGCGCGGCCACCCGCCGCTTACTTTTTCTGCGGTGCCGCCGGAGGCGGTTCGCTCGTCGGGGGAACAATGTTCTTGAGGCGCATGTAGGTGACCAGATTGCCGTAGTGTTCCATGTCATGCGCGTTGTTAATGTTCAGCACACCGAATTTGGGCATATCCATGCCGAACAACTTCACCATTTGCGCCCCGGTCGCATCCGTCATGCCGTCATAAGCCTTGTCACAGTAGGCGAGCGCACCTTTGAGCGCGGCAACGAGATCGGCTTTCGTGGTCTTGGTCTCCTCGATTTTGAGGCCGGGATTGGTCTCGCCGAGTGCCATAGAGCAAAAATTATATTGGGCGTCCGCGAGATGCCCCACAATCTGGCCGTAGCTGCGGACGGAGTCCGTGGGCTTGAAGTTGTAGTTCTCTTCGGGCATTTTTTCAGCGGAACTGACGAGGATGGTTTTCATCCTTGCGTAGAAGAATTTATTGTACGTGCTGAACGGACCTTGTGAAGCCTGCTCTCCCTTGCTGTTCGAGGCCCCCTGCGGAGCTTTGGAATCCTGTGCGAAAGCCGCCGTGGATACCAGGAACAACACCACTGCTGACGCCATAGCCTGGAATTTCATTTGACTCTCCTGACTGCGCAGATTTAGCGCCGACACCTCGGGCGCTGCTTCTATATACGCTGTTGGGTCCCGTTTCATTTCAGGCGGGCTGTTCCGGCTGCAAAATAGTTCGCCACCTTCTGGCCCTTACCGGGAGCCCGAGGACAGACGGAACGTTTTCTCATATTGCTTGAAAGACTCAGTTTGCTCATAATGATTGGAAATTTTCAGAATGGGGGAAACTTCCCGTCTGTCCCCAGTTTCCCAAAGTTTAGGCTCAAAAGAGCGGATGCGTCTCGAACTTAGGAACTTCTCCCTCGTACCTCCTTAAGTCCCTGCGTTTATAGACATAGGTCTTACCGCAGTTGTCGCACCGAACCTTAAAAGGACCATCGATCTCAGGAACGGGAGAGTAGGGATCTGTGTATGCGAGGGGGATTCTATGCCTAAAGAAAAGATTCTGCTGCATATGAAAGAAGTAATTCTTGCAGAGAACCACCCAGGAATAGGTGATGTCCTGCCACGCTTCCGACGCGGGTTCTATCTTTTTTCCCGCAGGTGCAACACTCGCAGCGGGAACCGTCTTTAAAGCGTTTGCAGCCGGGGAAACCGGCGTGGGAGCCGTCTTTTGAGCTCTCGCAGCCATCTCCGGTGCGGCAACCGGGACGGGAGCGGGTTTGAGACAACCCGCGATTTGTGCCGTGGTCCAGCGGAGCGAAGGGTCTCGGCGCAAACACTGACGCGCGATGTCGAGGAAGGGCTGGGGAAGAGTAGGGGGGACAATCGGATCCGTTTGACTCTCCTGCGATGAAGCGGGAGTGTGCTGCGTAAGTATTTCGACCAGCGTCGCACCCAGAGACCAAGCGTCACTCGAGGCGGCAACCAGTGCAGTGCCTGCCTCAGGCGCGTCGTATGCGTCAGCCGGGCGATTGGCAGGGCGCGGTTCTCCGAGCGGGAGAACCGTATCGCTCGAGAGTTTGATTTGATTGCCGATGGCCACAATGTTTGAAGGTTTGATGTGAGAATGCGCGAGGCCTTGGCTGTGAATATGGCTAAGTGCGTCGAGAAGCGGTGCGAGCAATTCGCAGGTTTCTTTTGCGGTGAATTTACGATTGGGGAGCACTTGTCCGAGGTTTTCCTCAGCGTACTCCATCACTACGAAAACTAACTCCATGTCCGCAAGCCCACAGCGTCCGCCAGGTAGCAGGCGGAGGAGATTTGGATGACTAAGCTTCGAAGCGCGGTGCAGGAGAGAGACCTGGGAATCCGCGTTCGCGCCAGCACTTATGAATTTAATGGCGAGATCTTTCGGTTGCGCGTGGCCGGATTGCGTTAAGAAGACCGCGCTATGGCTCGTGCTGCCCAAAAACCTGCGCAGCGGAAACACCTTATTGACAACTTGGCCCTCGAATTTTTTCCAGTCATCTCTCATGGCCCCCCCATCCACGTCTCGCACGAACGCCTGATCAGGCATGATGCGTGATCCCATTTTCGCAGCCCGTGCTGCGACATGGTGCAGTCGCTTCCGCAGCCAAGTACATTGGCTTCTCAGGTCAAGCGACAGCTAAGTTTCGTGTGAATTGCCTACCCTGGGGCTGGACGCCAGTTTGACCAATTCTCGCATGAAAAAGCAGAAAGAGCACTAGGCTGGTGCCGTTACGACGTTCACTCCCGCTGCACTTTAGACGCGCCCTCGCTGATGCTACTCTATTTGCGCCTCCCGCTGGAGGACTCAGACGGATACGATGCAAGACTCGCAGCCCACAGCAAAAAAACGGCTCATACGAGGGCTAACACGAACCATAAAATGGCTTGTGGGGATGGGTTTGGTAGCCCTAATCGCGGCTGGATTTGTCCTGACTAATCTGCCCAAGATTTCCGCCGAGGTTTCTGGTTCATTGCGTTCTAACGACCCAATGGGACCTGTGTTCTCCGTGTCAAATGAAGGCTCGCGGCCTGTTTACGACGTCAACGCTGGATGCGAGATCATTCGTGTTGACGAACTCCCGCCTGGAAACAGACATTTCCTGGGGTCGACAACGTTCCATTTCCCTGAGTCTCGTGCCGAAATCTTGCCTCCTAGGCACAAAATGACGGTACCGTGCGGGCGAGCCATCGCAACCAAGCTGGACAATGTGGAAACGAGCGAAGTCTATGCGCAAATGTTTATTGTTGTCACGTATAGACCTAAAGGACTCTGGTGGCACAAATCGGAAAAGTTCCCGATGGAAACGCAGAAGACAGAGAATGGGACATGGATATGGAAAAGCATCCCCAAAGACTAACGCATGGAGTCTCGCTATAGGAGCCAGAGCGACGCCACCAGGATCGATGCGTTTCATGTTGCAATCGAACCATAGGCCAAGTCTACCCCAGATGGCGGATGGAGCACCCTTGCGGGGATTGCCCGAGCCTCATTTCGAGCGGTGGGGTCGCCCGAGCAGGCTCCATCTTTCTATGTGTTGTCGATAGTAGTGCGACGAGCTGGCAGTACCCAGGTGCTCGCTTTCTTCCGGGTTGAAGGTTGTTTGCCTGAAACCTGATAGCTTCTTAGGCAGAATCAGGAAGCGGCCATCGGGTAGTTTCCACGCGCAGATATCAAACTTGACCGAGGGCTGGCGAATACTAAGGAAAGTATATTTGTGTTCGCTGCTCCCTACGTCGTGCCAGCACGCGTTCCGTTGAACACAAAGCTTCCCGTTTATGTAAGCACTCCTCGGCCCGAGCGGTTCGACTGCAAACCCGCGTTTTTGCGCTTCCACAAAAAACTCCGCCATT
>Ga0207120_1005_pt1 | contig 64740 bp, 69 predicted proteins | sample Alteio_BWMinHeat_40_FD_153509 | JGI IMG/M metagenome (GOLD analysis project Ga0207120, IMG submission 153509) | Enriched cells from forest soil in Barre Woods Harvard Forest LTER site, Petersham, Massachusetts, United States -... | ecosystem: Environmental > Terrestrial > Soil > Temperate forest >...
AAGTTCTTTGACAGGACCGCGGGCGGCAGGTGCGCCATCGAGTCGCTCAGCAGAACCGTCTCTGACTCCGAAAAATTTCCATCGTCGAATACCAGCATGAATTCCGTACCGTCCGGCTCGAGGCCTTGAATCGAATGTGGAATCCCGCTGGGGAAATACCACAGATCGTTTTTCTTCACATCGGCAACAAAGCTCTTGCCGTCCCGATCGATGGCCGTGATCCGCGCCGTCCCATACAGCACGATCGCCCATTCGTCGGCCGTATGCCAGTGCAGTTCGCGAACGCCTCCGGCTGTAAGTCTCATGTTTACGCCTGCCAGGGTCTTCGAGACGGCTAGTTCCCGAGCGGTCACCTCCCGTGACCATCCGCCTTTGTAAGTCCGTTTGTTCGCAAAAGAAAACGGATATTTAAACGTTTGAACTAGGCTCTTGGAATCGGTGGGGGGTGGCCACCCGGAATCTGGGTTCTGCGCGTCCAGGGGGTTATTTGCGGGACCGGGATCGGTCGCGCTCCGGTCGGTCCGAGGATTGCCAGCCTGTTGGCCTTCCTGCGCCAAGGCGTTGCTTACCGACAAACCGCCAGCCACAGCGGCCAGGGCAGCTGATCCGACCCCAAGAAATCCCCGGCGCGAAAGTTGGTTATTGTTGCTGTCATTTTCCATTTTGCGTAACTCCTCCATCTAAATTCCCAGCAGCAAGACCTCACGAACATCCATACCAGCGTACCCGTCAAGCAAACGCCAGACGCCATGGCCAGAGGCACCCGAGTAGCGGACATATTTACTTCCGGGGAGCGTTCGTCGTGTTAGGCACACACAACAAACGTATTCGGGAGCACAAGCGTTTGATTCACGACTCTCCTAAATTGATGCAAATTCAGCCAGGAAAAAATCATGATCAAAGCCGTGATTCTGGGCTTCTGTTTGTGGAAGGAAGGACGGGATCGCCCGTGACAGTGGACAGCAAAAGGCAGCGTTCTAAGCTACTGAACTAGGTCCAGGCTGAAAGGTGTTGGGTGACAATGGTGGGCACTGTCCGATTTGAACGGACGACCTTTCGGGTGTAAACCGAACGCTCTAACCGCTGAGCTAAGCGCCCTTGCCCAGTTCATCGTACAGGAGGCGGCAAGAGGCGTCAACGCGCAGGCGAATGCTCCTGTTCTCGTTTGCGGAGGCTTCTCCAATAGCGGAAGCTTCTCCAATAATTGAATTGTTTGCCGAGCAGCGACCCAGGATGCCGCGCCCTGCGGCCTGGGATTTCGGCGCGATTCCTTGGCCTTCCTTGCACTTTATTGGCGCAGCCAGTAAACTCACTCTCTTGCATTAGTGTAAAGGAAACGTTCTGAGATGCTTCTCGCACGAGACTTTGTAGCGCACATTGCCAACGAGGTTGTGAAACGCCTGGTCGAGGGCGGGCACATCGAAACCAAGGCTGCCGCTGCGGTCGCCAACCGCGTCCGCCAGCGCATGCTGGAGGAGCTTACGATCGAGGACCGGCTCAACGAGGAAGTGCGGCAGATCCTGATCGACCACCAGGACGAGATGCGCCGGACCAGCGTCTCTTATCAGGAGATGTATAAGAAGGTGAAGCAGCAGTTGGCGAGAGACCGCAAACTGATCCTTCGCTAGGCGTTTCTTTGCCAGTTGTAACCGGTGCTCCGGCCTGTGCCGTACTTGCATTGTTGGCTTCACGCAGTCGATTTCAAGACCATACGAGGATTTCCGGAAACGATGCGTCTCACGCGCGAAAAAATCATACGGCTCTCGCACCAGATCACGGACGTGCTCGTCGAAAGCGAAGAAGTGGAATTCGTAGACGACCGCGACACCATTCGCCAGCAGGTGGTGCAGATTCTGACCGCCACGCTGAAAGACGAAGAAAAGATTGAACTCGAAGTGCGCAAACGGATCACTTCGCAGAAGAAAGAAATCCTCGAAGGCAGCGAGGAGTGGGACGTCCTCCACAAGAAGTATTACCAGGATGAGCTTCGCCGCATGGGGATCGCCGCCGCTCCCGACGACCGCCATCGCTCGTGACTTCTTTGGAGTCGCTGGCAGTCTACGATTGTCAGTTGTTGGTGAAGAAGAAGTCTGGACCCCTCCGAAGATGGCCGAAGCTTGCTGGGCAGCCTGAAGACTCGACGGCTGCCAAGATTCTGTCGGAATTCCCATACAGTTGAAGTTCTGCTTTAGGAATTCCATAGCTGCACCCCCTCCCTGTGTTTTTTGTAAGTGTTGCATCTAAAGGGCTTAGCTATGGGGTAAGTCTTTTGTTTGCAACATTTGCGGGGAGATTCATAAATGTTGCAGCTAAAGGACTTAAGGCAATGGTGGAATGGGACTCCGACAGGATCGAGGCAGGTCAGTGGCCTGTGGTCAGTGGGGAGAAGAACTGGAGATGGGGAATGGAAGTTAGGGACTAGGCCAAGGAAAGAGGCGGGAGGCCGGCGAGGATGATGAGCGAGAATCACGCGAGAGGATAGCACGAACTAATCAAGTTGCTATGTGTTTTGCTGTGAGCGGTTGAAAATGAGGGTTGAACGGCTTCGGGGGACGCGGGCGAGCAAGGAAAAAGCAAAATCAAAAGCCCCACACGTAAACCCGACGTGTGGGCTACCCGCCAACGGAGAGATGGAGGAAAAGTTAAGAACCCCACCCTTTGAAATAAGCAAACCCCAAAGGGGGCACCACGGAAGTCAAAAGCCTGTCCCACCGGCTGCCTTAAAAACAATCCTTCTGGGCATTCCGGACACCTCACTAGGGTATCTACCCCGCTTGATTCCAGTGAATCACCTTCTATTTGGACGCCAAAGAATATTCTCTTTTGAATAGGCCGCCTAAAGGCCGAAAGGAAAATCATGAAAAGGCAAAAAGCTTTCTCTCTCCTTCAGCTGTTAATCAGAGTGGTGATCACTTTGTTCATCGCCGGGATCGTAGTTCCGAGTCTCCTCCGGTCTGATTTGGCCAGGAACGAGGCTTTGGCGGCGGGTTCTCTCCATACAATCAACATCGCTGGGGTTGTATTCTCATACACGAACCAAAACATCGAATTTGCCATCTTGGGGGGCTTATTCGGCGCGATGGCAGCATTTGCTATCCCTTTTCCCGCCACTACGCTCAAGAACACGACGTCTACGCGAGCATCCGCTCTGGGGGCCGCGCCCCTCTGACAATGAAACCGTTCTGGGACGCTTGGAACAAGAAGAGGCAAACTCTTTTCTCCCTCCTTTGCCAGCAATTCAATTCAAACGGCGGGAGCCTTCATTCCAAACTGTAATTTGCATGCTTGGGTTTAGCGCCAGACTTGGCGCGCGTTTCAACGCCGGGCATTGTAGCTGGGTGCGGGAGGCATGCGTAGGAGTTCAAGAAATTACTTCGTCGGGGCTGTTGCCTTGGGCGTCGAGATCCGTTGGTTGTCGTCCACAGAGAAGAGCAGATAGTTCCTGAAACTATGGCGCCGATGACTGCGCCGGCCTCTCCAATCGTAATGAACTTCCGCATTCTGGGGCAGCCACATGTCCAGATTGCGGGATTGGAAATGCACTGGACCATATTCGATGGCCGCGTGGTCGGCAACCAGGCGGATTTGCGGCAACGGGTCGATCAGATCCGTTTCCAGCCGGACGATTTGAAAGCTGTCTGCTGCAATCCACGCGCGCCCCTTGAGTGCAACCGGGTAGGCCTGGCCTTGAGCACCAATCTGATAGGTGCGAATGGCATTCGGTTTGTCGGGCCTTTGGCGGAAATACATTTGCCAGGCCGGCCCGCCCTTCGAGCGTGCCAATCCCTCACAAGAGATCTTAAAGTTTTGCACATAGTTTGGATGAAAGATCAGAACCAGCGCCGGCAGTCCCGTGGTAGCTATGCCATCGGGAAATTTGGCCGGAAGATAATGAGTGTCCCTGTATTCATCAACAGTTAGAAGGCCGAGGCGGTTCTGCTTGATGGAAACAAGATACTCGAAGTCGAACCTAGTTGGATGAGAAGCGAACCCCCATTTGTTGATCGATTCATGGGTCACGGCCTCGGTTGCCGTGAACTGATCGACATTGGCGATAAATTCCTGGATCCGCTTCCCGGACTTCTCTATGACTTCTTCAGGATTGCATGCGACGCCGGGTTCCACCGGCGGGACTTTTTCGTCTATGTCGGGAGGCAACCAATTGGAAGGTAAAAGGGCAGAAGTTGCCACAATTGGCTCTGACGACGGCGACGCCGAAGCCGTGCCGGGCGAAGGTTCACCGGCTGGTCCGAGGGAGGCCTGCAAATCCTCAAGTTGTTTTGCGGCGGCAGCGTCTTTAGGGTGATCCTGGAGATACGCCTGGAGAACATGGATCGCGCGCTCCTGGTCACGGTGTAAGTGGAAAGCCCGCGCGAGGACTGGCTGGACAATTCCCGCCTGGCCATGACCCAGCTCGAGTGCGCGCTCTGCATGTTCGATGGACTCATCAAGCAAGCCCTGCCGCAAACAAGCATCCGCGAGCACTGCGTGCGCGCGCCAGGAAGTAGGTTCGGCTTCAACCGCGCGGTTGAGGTACTGAGCCGCCTCGGCAGATTTGTTTTCCCGCATGAGGGCTCCGCCCAAGGAGAGCAGGGCGCCCAAATTGTTTGGAGCAAGGACGAGGGCTCTTTCCCAATAGCTCTTGGCATGCACCCAATCGTTCATTTCCGCGGAATAGATTCCCAAAAGGAAGTTGGCGTCCGCGTCGTTAGGAGCAGACCGATAAACCGCATCCAGGTGGCTGCGCGCCTCAGCAGGCTTGTCGGCGCGCAATGCTTCCAGCGCTTTTCCCAGTTCCTTCTGCAGCTTGGGCGCTAAAAGCGGGTGGCCCTCCAATGTATGCGATGAAACTGACCGCTGCGCGAAGACATGGGAAGAAAACAGAAAGGGCTGAGCAAGGATCAGAATGAGGAAAGGGCGGTTCGACACACGCAGAACCATAACTACTCCATTTACCGAAGGGGGGACCTGGAATTGAGGGTATCTTATACCTTTCCCAGGGAAAACTTAAGAGGCGTTGTCGTGGTCACAAGTCCCAGATGCCGGACTGAGACTGTCATCGTGATCTAACAATGATTAGCTAACCTCATACTATCCCTTGTTCGTAGAAACTCCTTGGTAGAATGATCTATTGTCTAATTGAACCAAGGAGTTGCGAGCAGGATCACGATCTCCCGGCGCGCTGAAAGACGAGGCGGTCTGCGAATGAGAAAACATTCTCTGGGTAATGGGGCGGCTTTGATATTTGCCTTTGTGTGCCTTTTTTCAAACGCTTGCTTGGCCCAGGAGCGAATTCCCGACACAGAAAAACTCCTGTTCGATTCCGTGAATCGCGAACGGGCGGCACAAGAGTTGCCGCTCTTGAAATGGGATGAGGGTCTGGCCCGCGCTGCACGCAAACATGCCGAACTTATGGCAGAGCAGAATCTGCTTCTGCACCGTTTGCCGGGCGAGGCCGACCTAACGGCTCGGGCACGGGAAGCCGGAGTGAGTTTCAGCCACATTACAGAGAATATCGGCATGGCAGCGTATGCCGGCGGGTTCCACGACGGCTGGATGCATTCGCCCGGGCACCGCGCGAATATCCTCGATGCCGCCATCGATTCCATCGGGATCGCAGTGGTCGAGGGCGGCGAGCAGTTGTTCGCCGTAGAGGATTTTGCCCGCATTGTCACGCTTCTGTCGATCGAGGAGCAAGAAAAACGAATCGGGAAGCTATTCGCCGCGCGCGGGTTGCGCTTGGTCCAGATTGGAGATGACGCCCGGAGGAGTTGTGAGCTCGACCGCGATTATGCAGGAAGCAGCAAGCCTCGGTACGTCGCGCACTACGAAACGCCCAACATTTCGCAACTGCCCGAGGGTTTAGAAAAGGAGCTTCGATCCGGCCGCTACAAGGCTGCTGCCGTGGGCGCGTGCCCGCCGAGAAAGTCGTCTGGTACTGCCCCCTTTCGCATCGTCGTGATGCTCTATTGATGGGGGGGGGGTGCAGAACCCAGAGAAATATTTGTTCTATAAGCAAAACGCACGCCAAGAAGGTCGGTGCGTTTTCCGTGTCAGCGCAGGGCTATTCATCTAGGACCACCCGCCCCCTATCTTTCGTCAGTGGAGGAGGTTTGCAAACGAATAGGTAGAGCTAGGAACCGGAGAAGACGACTTCATCAAAACGTCTTTCGCCACGCAAGACAGCGCTGTTGGCAGCTATCCAGCCCTCGTTGCTAGAAATGGAAAACGCTACGGTGGCGTCATTCTCAGGATGTTGAAGCTGAGTGAACTGCATCCCGTTGAATTGCACTTGTCCTGGCACCCAATGGGTTTTGTCAATTAACTCTTTGCCGTCGACGGCGAGGCTGAAGCTGGCAATAAGCGCCGGACCGCCGACGGGAACTCTGAGGTCATACGTTACTTTGACGTTTGCCCCATCTTTCTCGGAGCGAATGTTGAAACGAATCGCAGTAGGCATGCAACGGCTCTGAACTTGTACTTTTTAAGTAAAGGCCAGGTCGAAACGATTCCAGCCAATAATTGCGGTCGTGGGAAATTCAAGCACGGCAAATATATCGTTGTCAATTCATGCGACTGAAGAGCGGTTTCGGCAGTTCGTTTTCATCGCGGAAAGAAGGGGCCGCGTGCCGCATGCCCCGAATTTGCGCGCGGGGCGTATTGGCATTGAATGGGCCAATCAGATCGACCTGACTACCGCGCCTCAACCTTCAAAAAGAGAACACCGCATAGTCACTGGGCCACCCGCGGTGGCTTGGCCTACAGCGAGCGTCGGTCAGTGGTCCAAAGCGGAAGGTCCCGCAGCCACCGCCTGGTAAAGATCGATACGTCCATTGCCAAGATCGGGAGTGATCGGGGGTGCCCGGAACGCGTGCGCCAACGACCGTTCCGCAGAGGACTCGCTGAAACTCATGCTAACGTTTAACAAGAGGGCAGCGGCGCCGGACACAAATGGCGCGCTGAAGGAGGTTCCCCAGCCCGCGCCAAAGGTGCCAAACGGATAGGTGGTGACGATGCCTTCGCCCGGAGCCGCCACCCAAACGAGATCCTCGCCGTAGTTGGAAAAGGCAGACCGGGTATCATCGTTTGCCGTCGAGGCTACGCCCATGACACTCGAAAGCGAGGCCGGATAGACAATTTCCTCCTTGCCGTCATTTCCCGCCGAGGCCACGGAAATCACTCGATGGCGATTAGCAAATTTAAGGGCGGTGGCCATCTCATAGGAATAGGTTGAGAAACTGAAGCTCATATTGATCACCCTGGCTCCGTTCTGCACCGCGAAGTAGATCGCGCGCAGGATATCCGACAAATAACCGGTGCCGTCGACATTGAAAGCTTTCAGAGGCATGATGAGCGCGGTCGGAGCCACGAGGTGAATGATGCCCGACACCATGGTCCCATGACCGAATGCTTGGTATTGTGGCTGCTGATAGAGGTTGAACGCCGATGCTGGGTCGAGAATCGCAGCGCTCGATTGGTTCACCATCGCTGGTGAGGCGCCGGTGCTGGTAGGGGATTGGTTTACGTCCGTGAGCTCAGAAGCTGAGCCGGCGATGTTGCGGGTAAAGTCATAACCGGGAACGAGGATACTCTGAAGAACGGGATGCCCGGGATCGATCCCTGTATCAATAACCGCTACAATTCCGGCACCGCTCACGCTGAAATTAGTTTGCGCGTCTGGCAGCCGGATTATGGTAATCGCAGGCTGGCTGACATAGCCATGGATAACAGTCGCCCCGAAGTAAGTCACAGGCGTATTGTCCGACAACGCGGGGGGCGGCGCCGTGGCGGTGGCTTGCATGACTTTCAACAGCGCGTCTAGTTCGACGTGCTGGATTCCCGGCTGACTCCGGAGGAGTTGCAGAAAGGCGTTTGGATCAATGCAGCCAAGCGTCGTGACCAAGCAGTCAGGCGTCGTGACCAAGAAGAGTTTACTGAGGCTGCCGTCCAAGCCTCCCGCAACATTACAACCGAGCACCAAGCAGACCTGCTGCAGGGAAGCGAGCCCGGACGGGGCACGGACAATAAATCTGTTGTCAGCGACAGCAGGGCTGCTCCACAATCCAAAGAAAACCAGAAGGACCCACAGCACCCTAGATTTCATGGCGTAGCCTCCTTCACTCCTCCCCGGGACATAGTTCTCATAGACATCAAGCTGAGTTGCCGGCTCGAGCGGTTACGAAGATCCCGCCGCACTTCGACGGGACCGCGCCAGAACGGGCAAGGGAACCGTTAAGTAGTTCGTTTCAGCAATTCTCATTTCCAGACTGAGGTTTGACTCAAAGTTGAAATCGAAGTAGAACTCGCCGAACTCGTCGGCAGTTGCCTGCGCCACCGGACCTTTCCATCCCTGAAGCGTTACTGAAACGCCAGCAAACCTACGATCTGGCCTAGCTGAATCCAGAATCTGCCCCCAGAGCGCGATGCGATTAGAGTCTGTTTCGGGCTCGACTAAAAGATCCACCGTTAGACTCCCGGACGCGCAGAGCAGCCTTCGACTCCGATCATGCAAACCGCGCACCCCAGCTGGGAGCGGGTCGCGGAGACTATCGGAGATGAGTCGCGCCACGGGCGTGAGGTTCTGAAGCACAGCATCAGGACGGAGCAACGTTTCCAGGCTGCCCCAAAGTTGTTGGAGCAGGAACTTCCGTTGGACATGGGGGATTGAGTGCCGCTCGGCCAAATCCTTAATCTCTGAATCCTCGCTGTCCTCGGTGACAAGCACTACACGTTTGAGGAGATTCGGATGAAATTCGTCAATCCTCGAAATCACCTGTGCGGTTGGCGAGCTTAAGGGATGCGGGTCAAGTACAACAGCGTCGAAATTTCTATTCTCCATCGTCGCCAGCCCCTGTTGGACGCTTGAGGCGACCGTGCACTCACAGCCCGCGCTTCCGAGCAGAATTCGCATCGCGTCGCGGGCCGATGGTTCCTCCCCGACGATCAATATCCTCCGCCGCTTGCGACCGAAACTCACCTGTTAGCCCGAGGCTCCCAGTTGGGGCCTCTTTCTGGCAGTTCCGGGAACTCATGAAGCCATTATTTCGAGTAAGCGAAGGTCTTACCCTCAGCCACTGGCGCATGGGCCCAACTGCCTTGGGCCTAATACATCACGGCTGTAGCAACCTATAGAATCGCGCCGCCTCAAAAACAATCAGGTAAAGTAGGTAATTTGAAGGCGGGGAAATCCCGAGGAACGTATGTTCTTGTACCGCGCCCTTTCTGAAGCAAAGTACCGATAATGATGGGTCAATGATGGCCGCGGGCGAGGCGCAGCGAGTGTGGCTAAGCGAAGAAGATCGGGCGGCTTGGGGCCGCCCGGTGAAGAAAAGGAACCGGTCTAAAAACCCGCCACTACAGGATTATGGTTGAGAATCGGGGCGGCGCTTGAGGGTCGGGCGATCGTCGTCGGTGCTGCTGGGGTCGTTGCCGGTGGGTTGCTTCTTGGATTGCTCGGTTTTGGTGCGCAGCGTCGGTTTGCCGGGGGCGTTATCCGTCACCTTGCGAGAGAACATGATGTTGCGCAGGCGGCCCTTCACGGAATCGAATTCGGAAGTGGTGACGATATACTCCTGCCTTGCGGGCAGAATGCGCGCAATCTCTTTTTGCGTGTTTTCGATGCGTTCGGGCGTCGGTGGATGCGTTGAGAAAACCTTGGGGATGGTGCCCGGGCGGCGCTTTTCATCGGCCTGGATGCGCTCGAAGAAGGTCACGTAAGAGTTCGGATCGTAGCCGGCCTTGTACATATATTGGAGGCCGAGGAAATCCGCCTCACGTTCGGCGTCGCGGCTGAACTTCAGGTAGGTCACGGGAATGGCAAGGTTCAGGCCCTGGTAAATTCCATAGCCGGCCCAGCCGCCGGGACCGAGCAAGATCAGTGGGATTGTGGCAAGCTGCATCAATTCGCCCTTGGTGGCGTTTTTGGTGCCGTGGCGGGCGGTGACGTGGGAAATCTCGTGGGCCATAACGCCGGCAAGCTCTGACTCTTCCTGGGCGTGCAGGATCAAGCCGCTATTCACGTAGAAGAAGCCGCCGGGCAGCGCGAAGGCATTGACTTCGTCGGAATCGATCACTTTGATGGTGAAGGGGACTCGCGCATCGGAATTGCGGACGAGGTTCTGCCCAACGCGGTTGACGTATTCGGTAACGACCGGGTCGTCGATCAGCTTCGAGGAGCGCTCGACTTCCTGGGCCAATGACTTGCCAAGGGAGATTTCTCGCTCCAGCGAGTAGAGGTTAATGCCTTTACCGACGCTGCGGTTGCCGATCGCCTCAACGTCTTCCTTGGAATTCTTGGGAGTCACCGTATCCTTCTGTTGGACTGGTTGGGATCCGGTTTGCTGCTGGGTCTGCTGCTGGGCGGGCGGGGGAGGAGTCTTTGCGGGATCCTGGCTCGGAGGATCTTGCGTTTGGGGGGCTGCGAAGGCCGAACCAGCTACGAGGGCGCTAACCAGCGCCAGTTTCAGGGTATGCCGCAGAATCTCTTGCATATCGTGTACCTCCGCCTACCAAGGATTATACACCCTCAGTCGCCGAGCAGGCCCCTAAGGTGCTTCCTGACTACTAGGATGTTAGACGGTCCACTAAGGTTTTCTATTCCCATGAGGTTTCAGGCGGTTTCTGCCAGGAGGAGGCCACTCTGGGGGGCGGACGCGGACCAATGGGGGCCATTCCCGGCGTACTGAGTGAGTACCTTCCCCATGGGAGGCAGTTGACACGCCTATCGGCTCACTCTACAGTCAAATTAGTCCCCTATGAGCGTATCCAAAATCCAGATAGGCCAGCTTTGGAAGAAAGACGGCACCGGCGACATCTACCTGGTCACCAGGCTGTACTCCGAGGCCCTGAATACGATGGTGATTCTGCGCAGGTCCGGCGCCGAGGGCGAAGCGCAAATCCGTGTGCGGGTCGACCGCGCCGCCGGAGGCCAGAAGATTCCCGGGTTTACTCCCGCTCAGGAAGACGAGAAGTTCTAACTTCAGATCGAGCGAACTTCCAGCTTTACGACGTCCTCGACCTTCATCCGTTCCTTTTGCAGGAACGGCTCGCCGTAGTCCACGCCGATCATCTGGCCATAGTGCCGCGCCAACTGATTCATCTCCACTTCCAGTTGGTCGATGGCCAGGTACACTTTGCTTTTCGTTTCGCTCCTCTTCGGCCCGAATTGCGAGGCGAAGGCGAGGATGGCCCTGCGGCGCTTCTCGTATTGCGCGGTGATGTCCACGACGAAGGTTGGCCGCACGTCGGCGTAGTAGGAGACGGAATACAGAATTTTGAAGGGGCGGTAGGCTTCGCCTTCAATAGGTAATTGTTTCAAGCCCGCGAGGAAGCAGCCTTCATAGCCGAGGGTTGAGGCGTGGTAATGGTCGGGGTGACGCGCTTCCCAATAGGGAAGGATAACCGTCTTCGGCCGGAGTTGCCGGATCATGGCCGCGAGCCGCAATTTGTGCTGGCGGCTTGGCTGGACGTCTGAATCGGGCACGCCGAGCGTGCCGCGCCATTTTACGGCGAGCAATTTCGCTGCACGGGCTGCTTCTTTCGCGCGGATCTCCGGCGTGCCGCGCGTCCCCATTTCGCCTGCGGTCAAATCGAGGATTCCGGTCTTGTATCCCCGCTGCGCCATCTTCAGCAGCGTGCCGCCGCAGGTGAGTTCGACGTCGTCGGGGTGCGCGGCGATTGCCAATAGATCGAGATTCATCGGGCCTCCATTTGCCGTTGATTCTAACAGTTCAACGCATGGCGATGCTGAGGGGACGACGGTTTGCGAAACGAGGAGGAGGCCGGCGGCTTCGTGGGCTATGGTATCGTTCTCGATCATGTCGTCCGAGAAAAGCGGCGAGTCTTTAGTGGGTCGCGTTGCTCTTGTTACCGGGTCTGCGAAGCGCCTGGGGCGAGCGGTGGCACTGCGGCTCGCGGAAGAGGGCGCCGACGTGATCATCCACCACCGTTCTTCAACATTGGACGCGCAGTCGGCGGTCGCCGAGATCGAGAAACTCGGTCGGCGTGCTACTGCTATCGCCGCCGATCTAGCCAGCGTTGCTGACATCAAGCGGCTCTTTGACGAAGCCGCAAAACAGTTTGGCCGGCTCGACATCCTCGTCAACAGCGCCGCCAATTTTCTTCCTGCGAGTATCGTTTCCACGACGAAAGAGATCTGGGACAGTTCACTCGATACAAACCTGAGAGCGCCTTTCTTCTGCGCGCAAGCGGCGGCGCCGTTTCTGCGGCGAACAAGGGGGACCATCATCAATTTCGCAGATACCGGCGGGCTGCTCGGCTGGCCGGGATACATTCCGCACTCCGTTTCGAAAGCCGGTGTCGTGATGCTGACGAAAGTGCTGGCGAAGGCGCTGGCGCCGGAAGTTCGCGTGAACGCCATCGCTCCAGGCACGATCACGATGCCCGGCGATCCGCCCGAATGGGAGACGGACTTCGTCAAACTCGCTCCGCTTCACCGCACGGGCAAGCCATCCGACATCGCTGATGCTGTTTCCTACCTTGTACACGCGGAGTTTCTTACCGGGCACACGCTGGTTGTCGATGGAGGGCGAACGATAGAATAGAGAAGCAAGGGGAAGAAGTCGCGTCGAGAAAAAACCTCTCTCTGCCGCGCGGCACAAAGTAAACCGCGAAGAATTGTGCAAGGTGAGCCGCCACGGTGTATTCTATTCTGCTTATTGCGTGCATAAATCCGCCGCGCCTGGTGCGGGACATCCGGCAAATTGAAAGACGAGGGACCAACCGAAGTTATGGACAACGAAATATCGACCCAGCCTCATGGCATGGAAGACGTAGAGATTCAGGAATGGCTTGAGTCGCTGGATGCCGTTCTGGAATCCAGCGGACCTGAGGTGGCTGCGGAAATCCTCGAGCGGCTCCGTGCGCACGCCACGGTCAACGGCATCGACCTGCCGTTCAGCGCCAATACTCCGTACGCAAACACGATTCCCGCGCGCTTGCAGCCCCTTTTTCCCGGCGACCAGGAACTCGAGCGCCGCATCAAGAGTCTGATCCGCTGGAACGCGCTGGCCATGGTCGTGCGCGCCAACCGCGTGGAGCACAACATCGGCGGTCACATTTCCACGTATGCTTCAGCGGCTACGCTTTACGAAGTGGGGTTCAACCATTTCTTCCGCGCGCGCAGCGAGGAATTCGAAGGCGACACGGTTTATTTTCAAGGGCACGCCTCGCCCGGGATGTACGCGCGTGCGTTTTTGGAAGGCCGGCTCAGCGCGCAGAAACTCGAAAACTTCCGTCGCGAGCTGAAGCCTGGCGGCGGGCTGTCTTCCTATCCGCATCCATGGCTGATGCCCGATTTCTGGGAGTTCCCGACCGTTTCCATGGGCCTCAGCCCGCTGATGGCGATTTATCAGGCGCGCTTCAACCGCTACCTCGAGGATCGCGGCATGAAGCCTGCCACGGACGCGAAGGTCTGGGCTTTTCTCGGTGACGGCGAGACCGACGAACCGGAATCCCTCGGGGCGATCACTCTGGCCTCGCGCGAAAAGCTCGACAATCTGATCTTTGTCATCAACTGCAATTTGCAGCGCCTCGACGGCCCGGTGCGCGGCAATGGACAGATCATTCAAGAACTGGAATCCGCGTTCCGCGGTGCTCGCTGGAACGTCATCAAGGTTTTGTGGGGAAGCGAGTGGGACCCCATCTTCGAGCGCGACACCGAAGGCTTGTTGGTCAAGCGCATGGGCGAATTGGTGGACGGCGAATACCAGAAGCTGGTGGTTTCCTCCGGCGCGTATGTTCGCGAGCATTTCTTCGGGAGTGATCCGCGTCTGCTCCAGCTGGTCGAGCCGCTTCCGGACGAGGCGCTGCGCCGCCTGCGTCTTGGCGGGCACGATCCGCGCAAGGTCTATGCCGCGTACAAAGCGGCCGTGGAACACAAGGGCTCTCCGACCGTGATTCTGGCGCGCACCATCAAGGGCTACGGCCTTGGCGAAGCGGGTGAAGGCAAGAACGTCACGCACCAGCAGAAGAAACTCAACGAAGACGAACTGCGCGAGTTCCGCTCGCGCTTCGGCATTCCTCTGAACGACGAGGATTGCGTCGAAGTTCCCTTTTACCGGCCGGCCGAGGACAGCGTCGAAATTCAGTACCTGCGGGCGAGGCGCGAAGCGCTGGGCGGCTACGTTCCCAAGCGCAGCATTCGTTCGAAACCTCTCGCGGCCGACCACGATGATCTCTTCAAGGAATTCCTGGAAGGCAGCGACGGCAGGGAAGTTTCCACGACGATGGCATTCGTGGGCATGCTCCGCAAAATGCTCAAGGATGCGGAGATCGGCAAGCTTGTCGTGCCCATCGTTCCGGACGAAGCCCGCACCTTCGGCATGGAATCGCTTTTCCGCACCGTCGGCATTTATTCCAGCGTCGGCCAGAAGTATGAACCCGTCGATGTAAATACGCTGCTTTATTACAAAGAAGCGAAAGACGGCCAGATTCTCGAGGAGGGCATCACCGAAGCGGGCTCCATGGCCTCGTGCATCGCCGCGGGCACGGCTTATGCTACTCACGGGATCAACACCATTCCGTTTTTCATTTACTACTCGATGTTTGGCTTCCAGCGCATTGCGGATTTCATCTGGGCTGCCGCGGACATGCGCATGCGGGGTTTCCTCCTCGGTGGAACTTCAGGACGCACTACTCTCGGGGGAGAAGGACTGCAGCACCAGGACGGCAACAGCCATGTGCTGGCGCTTCCCGTGCCAAACGTGAAAGCTTACGATCCCGCGTTTGCCTATGAAATCGCGGTCATCATCCAGGACGGCATTCGCCGCATGTATAAGGACGGCGAAAACGTCTTCTACTACATCACCGTGATGAACGAACCGTATGCCATGCCGGTCATGCCGGGTGACGTGAAGGACGGCATCCTGCGCGGGATGTACCGCTTCCGGCCTGCGGCAAATGCGAAGGCGAAGCTGCGCGCGCAATTGTTTGGAAGCGGCGCGATTCTCAACGAAGTGTTGCGAGCGCAGGAGATTCTCGAATCCAAGTACGGCGTAGCCGCCGACGTGTGGAGCGTGACCAGTTATAAGGAGCTTTATTTCGACGGCATCGAGTCCGAGCGCTGGAACCGTTTGCATCCGGGTGAAAAGGCGCGCGTGCCATACGTTACCAAGTGCCTCGCGGACGCTCCTGGTGTGCTAGTCGCCGCTTCCGATTACCTGAAGACTTTGCCCAATATGATCAGCAAATGGATGCCGCGACGCCTGGCGTCACTCGGCACCGATGGCTTCGGGCGCAGTGAAGGCCGCGCCTCCTTGCGCGAGTTCTTCGAAGTCGATTCGCGTTTCATTACGCTGGCCACGCTGCACGAGCTTTTCGTGGACGGCAAGATCGAGCGCTCCGTCCTGGACAAAGCCATCAAGGACTTGGGCATCAACACCGACAAGCCAAATCCGGTGATCTCCTGACGCCGGTCCTTTGAGAAATAGGGAATCAGCCTGCGGCGGGGCGTTGGCTCGAACCGGTTTTTCCTGCGCCCTCGAGAATTTCTGCGGGCTTGATCCGTCCGGTGGCCAATTGCGCGATGAGCTCGCGATTCGCTGCCAGAAAATCGTACTCTCCGAGTTCTTTTGGCAAGACCCAGGCGATTTTCTCGAATTCGTAGGGCACTGCGTCCGATTCCGTAATTGCCGCTGCAAAGAAGCGGATTTCAAGCTCCTCGGCCGTTCCAGCGTATTGATGACGTACGCGGCCAATCTCAACGCTTCTCACCAGCGTCACGCCGAGTTCCTCCTGCAATTCCCGCGCGAGGGCGGCTTCCGGCGACTCGCCCTCGCGGACTTTCCCGCCCGGAAATTCCCATTTCAGTGGCGAGGAATCTTCCTTGAGGCGCTGGCCGATCAGCAGCCGCCGGTCACTGCGCTCGATCACTGCCGCGACGACAGTTCTCATGTCTGTTCTCGCATTCGATTTTCGGGATGGAAGAGTTTGTAGAGTGCGCGCGCACCCTCGACCAGCGGGGGCCCCGGCGTGTTCAGCAATTCATCGCTGATTACGTAAACGTTTCTGTTACGAATCGCCGGCACATCTTTCCACGCCGTGACTTTATACGCCTGCTCCGGGTCTGCTTTCGATCCCGTTGCCGCCCAGGCGAGCACGATCACGTCTGGCCTAGCCGCCGCTACTTGCGCCTCGGTGATCTTCTCGCCGGCCGTAAGGACCATCTCGCCGCCGCAGAGGCTCACCAACTCCGCTACCCAGGGCGGAGAAGAGATTCGCGGATTCGGCCACGCTTCGCAATAGACGCGCACCCGCTGGTTATTTCGTCGCGACTTTTTCTCAATTTCCGAGAACGCATGATGCATGTTATTCACCAACCGCTCGGCAGCGGCCGCTTTTTGGGTGATCCCGCCCAACAAGCGAATATCCGCTTCGACATCAGCGAGCGTCCGCGGGTTCATGGCCAGAAAAGGAAACGGCTGCTCGAGGAACTTGGCGACCGTCTCCTGCTTGTACGGCACGGAACCGATCACCAACGTAGGCTTCAGCCGCAGAATTTGATCCACCGACTCCATGTGCCAGCAATCGCCAACCTTCGGCAGTTTGCCGACCGGCGCGACATCGGCGCACCACCTGGTTACGCCGACTAGGGCGCGCTTCGCCCCAATGGCGCACAAAATCGAGGTCGCGCTGGGGGCCAGCGAAACAATGCGCAACGGTGCTCGCCGATTCACTTTCATGGTTACCGGAAGAGCATAGCAGACAGCCGTGCGTCTCGTGGTTCGCGCGACGTGGATTGACTCCGCTTCACGAGTGTGTTGCACTGCATTGCTTAATTTACGGAGGACAATTGTGCGTTTTCATCTCCTTGCTCTCGGCTTGATTCTGCCGCTCGCAACTCTTGCGCAGGCTCCAAGTGCACCGTCCAAATCTGAAGTTGTCCAGTACCACGCCACCATCGACACCGTAAAATACCTCTTCGGCGTCGCTCCGCCCGTTGCGCGGCTCAAACCCGGCAACATCCTCGATGCGAACTCCTTGGACTGTTTCGGCAATGCGCTGCAAAAACCAGGCGATACCTTTGCGCTCGTCAAAGGAGATAACCCGCTCACCGGTCCTTTCTATATCGAAGGTGCGGAACCCGGCGATACGCTGATTGTTCATATCCTCGACCTGCAGGTCGATGGCAAACAGGGAGTAGGCACGTTTTCACCGGGCTTCGGAGCCATCAACGCCACGCATTACACACCGATGCTCGAAAAAGAAGCGCTGCCGGAAAAAATCTGGTTTTATCCGATCGATCATGCGGACCACACGGCGACGTTCCAAGCCCTCGATTCCAACTACAAGGTGAAAATTCCGTTGCATCCTTTTCTTGGCTGCATCGGTGTGGCGCCCGCCAACGGAGAAGCGCGCAGCTCCATCGTGCCCGCGGAATTCGGCGGCAACATGGACGCACCGGAGGTTTCTGTTGGAAATACACTCTATCTGCCTGTGAACATAGCTGGAGCGCTGTTTTACTTTGGTGATGGCCACGCCGCCATGGGCGACGGCGAAATTGCAGGCAGCGCCATCGAAGTTCCCATGAAGGCTCGCCTGCAATTCGATCTCGTGAAAGGGAAACACACGGGCTGGCCGCGCTTCGAAAACGAAAAAGAAATCATGGCCGCGGGCATCTACCGCCCCGTTGATGACGCGGTGCGGATCGCCTTCACCGAGCTGGTAGGCTGGATTCACGCCGATTATGGCCTCTCGGAACTCGATGCCTATGAGCTGCTTTCGAAAGTCGGCAAAATCCATCTCACCGAGATGGTCGATCCCAACTACGTCGTGGTTGCCTCCGTAGAGAAAAAGTTTTTGCCCCCAAAGAAGTAAATGTTTTTGTAGAACAGGAATTCCTGCCTGTTCCTTATTTATGCTCTCTGCGAACTCTGTGTCTCTGCGTTAAGTTTTCTTTATCCTGCGTTGCAGTTCTGGCACTGTCTTTGGGATACTTTCAGGAATGTTCACCGAAGCCGTTCTCGATCACTTTCGCAACCCTCGAAACGCCGGCGAGCTTCCTGGCGCCACCGCCACCATCGAGGTAAGCAATCCCGTCTGCGGCGACATCCTCAAGCTCTCCGCGCGCATTGTGGACGGCCGTATTTCGGAAGCACGTTTTCTTTGCCGCGGCTGCACCACTTCCATTGCCTGCGCTTCCATCCTGACGGAGAAGCTCATCGATTGCGCCATCTCCGGCGCCCGCATCATTACCGCCGACTCTCTCTCTGAATCCCTCGGCGGCCTTCCAGCGAATACCTTTCATGGCGCGCAACTCGCCGCCGACGCCGTAACGGCGCTGCTGCAAGAGCTCGGTTCGGCCGGTCGCTAGTCCGCGGGACGGACCGCCTTGTTCATTGTTTCGGGGTCGTTCAGATTCAGGACGCAGCCCTCTTCGTTCGTTTGTACTTCTTCGACCTCTCCCTTGTGCGCCCACACCACCGCCCGTGCGCCGGTTTCAAGCGGCGCGCGAAGCAGTTCGTCATACAAGGATGCGGCAAAAAGGACCGGATGGCCGCGCCGCCCCTCATAGACGGGTAGGACAATGGGTTTCTTAGTCGTGTAAAACTGTTCGATCAAATCCTGCACCAGCGCGCTACTGATGAGCGGGTGATCGATCAGGCAGAGCAGGATTCCGTCGGTTCCCGGCGGAAGGCTTCGGAGCGCCGCCTGAATCGAGCTCAGCTGTCCTTTTTCCCATTCGTGATTGATTACGATCTCATCGGCTTTGAGGTTCACCGCCTTTGCGATGGGCTCCGCGTGCGCGCCGAGCACAACCCTTCGCACGCCAATTTCCCGGTGCGCAGTCACTTCCAGCAAATGTTCGAGGAAGGGCCGTCCCTGGAAGGGAACAAGCGCCTTCGGCGAGCCCATTCGGCTTGAGGCCCCGCCGGAGAGGATGACGGCGGCCAGCATGTGCTCCCTTTCAGCGCTCGCTAAGGGTAGCGTGCGCTTCGTAATTCAATTTCTTGTGCGCGGCAGTCGCCGCATTCCGGCGCACCGCCACCAGTTCCGCAGCGATGCTGACGGCAATCTCTTCCGGCGAGAGCGCGCCAATCTCCAGCCCCATGGGCGCGTAGACACGTTCGAACTCTTCCGGCTTGTAGCCTTCGTTCTCCAGCGCTTTGTACACGGATAAAACTTTGCGTTTGCTTCCGATCATCCCGACGTAGCGCGCTTCCGTCCGCACCGCCCAGGCCAGCACGCGCATGTCTTCCTTGTGTCCGCGTGTCACGATCACCAGGTAGCTCGCCGCATTCGGACGAATTTTCTCAAACGCGTCCTCATAACTCGTGTAAATCTCCTGCGCCATCGGAAAGCGCTCTTGGTTCGCAAATGTCTCGCGGTCGTCCACCACTCCGATGCCGAAGCCCGCCGCGGTGGCCGCCTTTGCGACCGCCATGGAAACGTGCCCACCCCCAAAGACGTAGAGCATCGGCTGCGGCAGAATCGGTTCGACGAAGACTTCCAGAGTTCCGCCGCAAATTAACCCGTTGTCGTACTTCGCCTCATTATTTAGATTGAAGACCATCTTGCGCGGCGCTTCCTTCTGCATCACTTCTTTTGCCGCCGCCCAGACCTCCGCTTCCACGCACCCTCCGCCAATCGTTCCCGCAATCGAGCCATCCTCGCGCACCAGCATCCGCGAACTCTCATAGCTCGGGATCGAGCCGTTCGTGTGCACGATCGTGGCCAGCGCCGCGCGCCGCCCGGCCCGCCTCATCTTCACGATTTCTTCGAACAGGTCCACGCGTTGCCTCAGCCCTCAGCCTACGGCGCAGTATGCTCAGTGTCAAATGCGCCCTGCTTTCTGGACACTCCTTCGCCTGAATGCTACCTTTCGAGGCTTGAATGACAGGTCGGAGGTTTGATGAAAGCGATTGTCTTTAATGCGCATGGCGGTCCCGAGGTATTGAAATTCACGGACGCCCCCGATCCCGGCATCCGTCCGAACGAAGTCCTCGTCCGCGTTAAGGCTTGTGCGCTAAACCATCTCGATCTTTGGGTCCGCCGCGGCATCCCGGGCGTGCCGATCCCGCTTCCGCACATTCCCGGCAGCGACGTTTCCGGTGAAATTGCCCAGGTCGGCGCGGATGTCACCACCGTGCGCGTCGGCCAGAAAGTTGTCCTTGCCCCCGGAGTAACCTGCGGCAAATGCGCCGCCTGTGTCTCAGGCCAGGACAATCACTGCCGCTACTTCACCAATCTCGGCTACTTGATCGACGGCGGCTGCGCCGAATTCGTCCGCGCTCCAGAAGTAAATTGCCTGCCGTATCCGGAAAACCTGACCTTTGAAGAGGCCGCCTCGATTCCGCTTGTCTTCCAAACCGCTTGGCACATGCTGCTTGCCCGGGCCGAGTTGCAGCCCGGTGAGGATGTTCTCATTCTAGGGGGAGGAAGCGGCGTCGGCACCGCCGCCATTCAAATCGCCAAATTCTTCGGCGCGCGTGTCATCGCCACTGCCAGCTCCGATGAAAAGCTACAAAAAGCAAAGCAACTCGGCGCCGACCATCTCATCAATCACAAAACTCAGAAAATCCGCGATGAAGTCCGCCGCATCACGAGCAAGCGCGGTGTCGACGTCGTCTTCGAACACGTCGGGACGGCCACCTGGGACGACAGCTTCGCCAGTCTCGCCTCCGGCGGCCGCCTGGTAACTTGCGGCGCCACCACCGGCTACGATGCCAAGGTCGACCTCAGGTTTCTCTTCAGCCGCCAGCTTTCGCTACTCGGCTCCTACATGGGCACCAAGTCCGAGCTCCACAGTGTTATGCGCCTCGTGGCCTCTGGACGCTTCAAGCCCATCGTCGACCGCATCTTCCCCCTGGCCGCCTGCGCCGAAGCCCACGCTTATCTTGAATCCAGCTCGCAGTTCGGCAAAGTCGTCCTTCGCGTTTGAGTTATCGAACGTTTCCCGACGTGCGCAAACCAACTGATGCGGACTCAGCACGCCCGCGTTTCAAGTCCAATCGCCCCGTCTGCTTTAGCTGGCTTGTAACTCAGATGGCGGGTGTCATTCCACGAGGCCTCTGGCCGTCACGCCTCTGAAGCAAATGCGCTGAGCGCTGATTTGTCGGATAGCAGACTGCGCCGGTCCTCCAACTGCAGTTTGCTGAGTATGTTCGAAACATGAAACTTTACGGTGCGTTCAGATATGCTCAGCGCGCTGGAAATCTCTTTATTCGTTAAACGCCGCATAAGCAATTGCAAAACCTGTCCCTCTCGCGCGGTCAGAGAATGGCCCGGCAAAAGCTGCGCGTCCAGCAGCATTTTTGCCTGCTTAACGAACGCCACCAGAATTTCGGGAGGCACCCACGGCTGTCCTCCCAGCACTGCGCGGATTGCGAGCGGTAATTCCGTCTGCCAGGTCTTGTGCAGTTCCACGATGCCGTCTATGCCCCAATAAAAGAGCCGGGTTTTCTCCGCATGGTTCCCGTTTTCCGGCGAAAGAAGCGCTAGAAACTTACTGCCGGGTGACGAGGCACGGCACCGCTCCGCCAGCCGGCCTAAATCGGTTCGCAAAGAACAGCCATCCAGAAGGAAAAGACGAGGGGAATTGCTCTGGCTGATAGCCTCAGCCTCGTTCAGAGCCGGAGGCAAGACATCAATGCGAAAATCTTTTGCGCGCGCAAGGATTTTCTCCACTGCGCGCGTTAGAAGTGGGTGTGAACTCACTACTTGGACGGCGATAGCCACTCGCGTTTGGCCCTGCGCATGCACCACTTGCTCTGTGCAGGCTGGGCGGAGCCTATCGATCTTCTGTAGTCCCTGGACCAGAGAAGCGCGAGGAATATAACGCTAATCCCGATAAATGCAACTGTTTTTTTTCGAACAGGTAGAATTGATTTTATACTGTACGGATTCTGAAATGCCCCGCCGAGCGCAGCTTGCAATCGCCTGCGGTCCTTCCGCTTTTCTTTTGCTGTACTTCTAAGGGCCCGCCAGGGACAGGAAAAGTTGCACCACGATTCTCAGCGGAGACCGTTGCGGCCCAGAGTTTCTAGGGCTACCCTCCCGCGCGCTCGATCGTTCGGTAAGCGGTGCCCAAGGAGTTCCACAACGGTCACCGGTTGGAGATTTCTTCGAAGTGCAGGCGCCGGGACAACCCCGGATGCTGCTGAAGTCTGTCCAAATGAGGGAGCGACAATGAAAACAGTGAAGCTTGCTTCAATTCTCGCATTCTTGGTGGCGTCATTCTTGCCGGGAATGGCACTGGCCCAGAGCGACCCGGGGGTTCAGGGCGGCCCCGCACGGGCCGGCTCGCCACTCGCTTCTGTCAATTCAAGCGACGGCACCCTGCAATTTTTCCAGAACGGTCTGGCCCGCTTTCAGGATGTAGAGTCCGTCAAGAACAGTCCCACCGGCAACAACGGTCTAGGGCCGCGCTTTAACTTCGTTTCGTGCTCCGGATGCCATCTTCAGCCGGCCGTCGGCGGCTCCGGTCCCGCCAACAACCCACAATTCCAGGTAATCGCCAACGGATTCGTGAGCGGCTCCACCAACACCATCCCTTCGTTCATCACCGCCAACGGCCCCACGCGGGAGGCTCGTTTCCCCTTCTTTTTCGACGCTAACGGAAACCCCAATCCGAACGCGCCCAACGGAGGCGTAGAAGATTTGTTCACCGTCTCCGGCCGCTCCGATGCCGGAAGCTGCAGCCTGCAGCAGCCCAGCTTTGCCTTGGCGCAGCAGACCAACAACATCATTTTTCGCATTCCCACCCCGACCTTTGGCACGGGGTTGATCGAGAACGTGGATGACTCAACGTTGTTGAACAATCAGGCGGCCAATGCCAACAACAACTTGGGCATCAGCGGCACCTTCAACCACAACGGCAATGACGGCACCATCAGCCGCTTTGGCTGGAAGGCGCAGAACAAGTCGCTGGAGCTGTTTGCTGGAGAGGCCTACAACGTGGAAATGGGTATCAGCAATGAGATTTTCACGCAAGATCGTCCTCTTCCGGGAGAGGACTTGCACACGGGGCTCCCAACGAGCTGTCTGAACCTCAGCGGGAGCGGCTACCCGGAAGACACAACCAATTTCGCGACCAAGGGCGGCTCGGACCAGTTTGCAACCAACGCTTCCATCCCCAGTGACACGGTAATGTTCGCGATGTTCATGCGCTTGCTGGCTCCCCCGACACCTTCTACCACCACTCCGGGTGGCGCGACCTCGATTGCCAATGGCCGCCGGCTGTTCAGCGCCATCGGCTGCGCCACCTGTCATACGCCGACGCTTAGCAGCACACAAGCATCGAACTTCACCAGCGCGCTGAGCAATGCTCCGGTGAATGCCTTCTCCGATCTGGAGATCCATCACATGGGAACTGTCTTGGCGGACAACGTCTCGCAGGGCGGGGCTGGCGGCGACCAGTTCCGCACCGCTCCGCTTTGGGGCCTTGGTCAGCGCATCTTCTTGCTGCACGATGGCCGCACCACTAATCTGCTAGCCGCAATCGAAGCCCACGAGGCCAACGGCTCGGAAGCCTCGCAAGCGGAGTCCAACTTCGACCTCCAACTGACCGCCAGCCAGCAGCAGGACATCCTCAACTTCCTGCGCTCGCTTTAATCCTTTGCCACAGCTTCTCCCGGGCGAGACGTCAGCGTGCCTCGCCCGGCTTTTTCGCTTCCGGAAAGCGGCGTCCTGAATATGCCTGCTAAATTCTCGCGTTCCCTGGTAATTCTTGCTTTATCGATGTCCCTGCTTCCCCTGGCGTGGAGCACCCCTCAAAGCGGCGGCGACTTTTCCAACAATCCGGAGGCTAAGAAGCTGCCGACGGGAGTTCTCCTTGTTAAGGGCGCTTGGTCGAGTGCCAGCGATTCAGTAACTTCTTTACCAGAAGGCGGGAGAGTGGCCAAAAATGTGTATAGCAACCCGTATTTTGGCCTCACTTACGCTCTATCTTCCGATTGGACCGAGAAGTACACCGGTCCACCCCCCTCCGACAGCGGCTACTACGTACTCGCGCAAATCAGGCCCGCGGACACATTCAAAGGGACAATTCGCGGCAGTATCCTGATCGCCGCCCAGGATCTGTTCTTCACGTTTACCCCGGCCAGGAATGCGCTGGAGCTGATCAATCACAACAAGGGCAAATTGAACGCGGAATACATGGTGGAACAACCACCCACGCTCGTCACGACTGCCAACCACTCCTTCGTCCGCTTTGACTACGGTGCGCCCGTGGCGGAGCTACATTGGCACGTGTTGGCAACGCAAATCCGCTGCCATATGGTCCAATTCGTCTTCGCAAGCCGCGACACCAAGTTGATGGAGAGTCTCATCCAGGGAATGGACAAGATGAGCTTGCCGGATGAAGCGGGTCCCATTTCGGGGAGAGGTGGCGGTGATGTCCCGGTGTGCATCAAGGATTACGCCAGCGGCGAAAACGTAATGGAAAGAGTTGATCCGGTCTTTGCCGAGCGCAGATTCAATCCTGTTCCGGTCCGTATCATCATCGACAAAGAAGGCAAGGTAAAGCACATTCATTTTCTCAGTGCCTTTCCCGATCAGGCAAAAGCCATTACGGATGCCCTCTCGCAATGGAGATTCAGGCCTTACCTCCGCGATGGAAAACCCGTGGAGGTTGAAACCGGCATCATGTTCGGTCGTCCGCCACGACTGGCGACACTCCCATCAATAAATGCGGAATCCGAATGATGAACCGTCCTCTTTGTTCCAAAGGATTCTGCTGGCTGGGGCTTCTACCGGCACTGGCTCTGATGTTGTGTTTTTCAACAGCCGCACTGGGCGCGAACAGCATCCGTGGCTCGGTCCGTAATCAGAGCCGCGGCGAACCAGCTGCCGGGGATGATGTGATCCTTGTCCGGCTGGATGGGGAAATGCAGGAAGAGGCCCGCGCTAAGACTGACGCACAAGGGGCGTTTATCCTCGATGTGCAACATCCTGGCAAACCGTACTTGGTGCGCGTGTTTCATCAGGGCGTCAGCTATGATCAGCAGGCTTCCGCCGGCCAGGCTCTCTCTATTCAAGTGTTCGACTCCGCGCCTCAAGTGCGGGGCATAACCGGCACGATCGAAATTCTCCGCACCGGAACCAACGGAAACCTGCTTCACGTCTCTGACATGGTGGAGATCGAGAACGCTTCCAGCCCTCCTCTGACGCAAGCGGGTGAGCGCACATTTGAAGTGTATCTGCCGGGAAATGCCACGATTGATTCTGTCCTCGCCGCAGGACCGGGGAAGATTAGCGTGATGATTTCCGCCGCGCCGGTGCCCGGCGAGCATGGACACTACACGGTGAGTTTCCCCTTGCGGCCTGGAGCAACGAAGTTTGCTTTCAACTATGACCTGCCATACGAAGGCCATGTCGCGTTTCAAACAAGGCATGCATATTCGCTGCAGCAGTTGGCTGTCGTGATTCCGCCGGCCATGAAATTCTCATCGCGCTCACCGGCCTTCGAGCTCCTTGCAACTGGCAACAACCGCTATCAAGTCCATGCAGCCAACCAATTAAGGGCAGGGGAAGGCCCGGAGTTTGAAGTCTCGGGACCCGGAGCCTTTCCGCCTGTCGGTGATCGGGCTCCATCCCATCAGGTTTTTCAGTCCCCCGCGTCTCCCAATCCAACGCAATCTCCTCCGGCCCGCGCCGCGGTGCCTTCTCCGGCCATTATCGATTCGCGCTTGAAGCAGATTCAGCCACCCTCGCAATCGCTCGTCCTAGGCGGAGTGACTTCCGTTCTTCTTGCTGCCTGTGCTCTCCTGGTTTGGCGCGCGCGCAAAGAACGGAGCTTTTCTCCAACGCAATCAGTTGCATCACGGGCACGTCAAAGCAACCGTCCCCAGCCTGACGGGAAACTCTAGGCAAGAAATGTCACAACATGAAGCCGACAGATTACGCCTACCTTGATGCCACCTCCCAATTCGGCAATGTCGTCCTTTCGTCTGCTCTCAATACGACGATGCTCCCGCGCATCTTCGCCAAGTCGTCTTCACCTGTACCGATGGCCAGCAATTGGGGCAGCTAGCTTAAGTACCATTGACGACGCTTTAACATTCGAATAATTTTCTCCAGATTTTCCCCGGGTCCAACTCACCCAACTCTAGTTCCTCCCGGCTGTCGGAATCACTTTCGGAATGTTCTAGATTCGGAGGTCCACGTGATGTGGTCCAAGCGAACTATTTTCTATGTGTGTTTACTCGCTGGTTTGGCTATGCTGCTTGCCTTGGCCGGCCAATTATCCGGCCAAAACGCCAGCACGGCCACCGAAGCTCCTTCAGGTTATGACAATCAACCCAATGGTCTAACCGACCAGGCATCCTTCACCATGGATCGTGGCCAGTTCGAACAGACCGAGTTTATCGGCGACGGACTCGGCCCCATCTTCAACGCCCAGTCCTGTCGCGAATGCCACCAAAACCCCGTCACCGGCTCGACTAGCCAGATCAAAGAACTTCGTGCGGGCCACAACGACGCCTTCGGTAATTTCGTCGCGGCAACTGCGACTCTCGCCGATGGCACGGTGACAATTCCAAACCGCTCTCTCATCAACCAGCGGGCCACCTGTCCCGCCGTGGACACCATTACCGTCAACGGCCAGCCACAAACGTACAACTTTCCACAGACTCAAGGACAGGAGCGCATCAGCACCGCGGAAACCATCCGCGCGTTCCGCATGTCGCTCAACACACTCGGCGACGGTTTCATCGAATCCATCGCTGACCAGACGCTCCTCAATCTCGCGTCCTCGCAGTGTTCCAACACCGGCGGCCTCATCTGTGGGGAGACCGTGCGCGTCCCCGTTCTGGAAGCCAATGGCGCTCTCGCCGTCGGGCGCTTCGGATGGAAGGACCAGCATGCCTCGCTTCTCTCTTTCTCCAGCGACGCCTACTTGAATGAGATGGGCGTTAGCAATCGTTTGCCTCCCAACAATGTGGACGTGACCAGGATTTGCGATGTGATTCCTGATCCCAACAATGCTACGCCCGATGCCCAGGGCCTGGAGGACATCGACCATTTCGCGCGTTTCATGCGCGCCACCAAAGCACCGCCTCGCGACACCGCGCTTGCTGCTTCTTCGGACGGCATAGCCGGTGCAAGCCTCTTCCACAGAGTCGGCTGCGATTTCTGCCACGTTTCTTCGATCACCACCGCGCCAACAGGCACGGCTGTGGCTGCGGGAGCGTTCATTGTGCCCGATTCCCTGGGCAATAAGATCATCCATCCCTTCAGCGACTTCCTGCTCCATAACATCGGCACCGGTGACGGCATCGTTCAGACCGGTGGGCAGGAAACAGCCCACAAAATGCGCACGCCTCCTCTTTGGGGTGTACGCACGCGCACGGAGCTGCTTCACGACGGTCGGGCCAACACCTTCTTCGACACCATTCAGCGGCACCACGGCGAAGCACAACCCGTGACCAACAATTTCAACAGCCTTACCCCTGCCCAGCAAAACCAGCTCATCACTTTCTTGCGCTCACTCTAGTGGCGCAGCACGGGCAGGCGGGGCGTAGCCATCGCCCCGCCTGCCTACTCACAAAGATGCATTTGTTCCTCTGCAATCACGCTGCGCAATCCATGCCATTTGTCTCCAACCGTTCCGTGTGCGAAAATAGCCCAGACGGAAAACCATGAGCACATCACTCGGCAAGCACGCCACACTGACAAAACCCGACGATTTCGGGAATCTCCTCGCGGATGAAGGCATCATCTTCACGACTCTCGATAAGGCCGTGAACTGGGCCCGCAGGAGCTCCATTTGGCCGCTTGGCTTCGGCCTGGCCTGCTGCGCCATCGAGATGATGTCCATGGCCGCTGCGCGCTTTGACCTCGCTCGCTTCGGCGCCGAAGTTTTCCGCCCCTCGCCCCGCCAGGCCGATCTGATGATCGTCGCCGGCCGCCTCTCGCAAAAAATGGCTCCCGTCATCCGCCAGCTTTACGATCAAATGCCCGAGCCCAAGTGGGTCATCTCTATGGGCGCTTGCGCCACCTCCGGCGGCGTCTTCAATAATTACGCCATCGTGCAGGGCTGCAATCAGGTCATCCCCGTCGACGTCTACGTCCCCGGCTGCCCGCCGCGCCCCGAAGCCGTTCTCTACGCCATTCTTCAGCTCCAGAAGAAGATCGACAATGAGAAGGGTTCCTTCAAGCGCGCGCTGAATCTTTCCTGAACCTTGCTCGTCGCCTCACCAACCCGGCATGCGAGCGAAATCATTCTCGATGAAAACACGATTCCCCGTGCATCCTGCCGCACTGGTTCCCCTTCTTCTTGCCGCGGCGCTCCTCGCGCTCAGTTGCGGCGGAGGCGCGACGCTTCAGCCTCCTTCTCCGGCGAGCTACAAACTTTCATGGAACGATGAGTTCAACGGTGCAGATGGATCTTCCCCGGATGCGTCCAAGTGGACCTACGACACCGGCGTTGGCGGCAACGGCTGGGGCAACAACGAGCTCGAGACCTACACCAATCGCACGCAGAACGCTCAAATCAAGGGCGGCAACCTCGTCATCACCGCCGTGAAGGAAACCTACGCCGACCCCTCCGATGGCGTCACCCGCAATTACACCTCAGCTCGTCTCAAAACTCAGGGCCTTTTCAGCCAAGCCTATGGCCGCTTCGAAGCACGCATCAAAATTCCCGCGGGGCAGGGAATGTGGCCCGCTTTCTGGATGCTTGGCAATGACATCAGCTCCGTCGGCTGGCCGAAGTGCGGCGAAGTCGACATCATGGAAAATATCGGCAAGGAGCCGGACACCGTCCACGGTTCGCTGCATGGCCCGAGCACCATCGGCCATACGAGCGACACCACCGCGCCCTTCAGCCTTCCCGCCGGCCAGAAATTTGCCGATGACTTTCACCTCTACGCGGCCGAATGGGAACCTGGCACAATCCGCTTTTACGTCGACTCCACTCTCTACGCCACATTCAACTCGTCGCAATGGCCCGCTGGCGGCACCTGGGTTTTCGATCACCCCTTCTTCATTATCCTCAACGTCGCCGTTGGCGGCTCTTGGCCCGGCTCGCCGGACAACTCCACCGTTTTCCCTCAGCAGATGCTCGTCGACTACGTCCGCGTTTATACTAAGCAATAGTTTGATTCCGCCACTCCGGAGGAAACGCCTCAATGTCCAGCGATACTGATACTGCTAGGCAGCTCCTTCGCCACACCGTTGCCACAGTCGCCTACCGCGGTGCCAAAGCCCTGCGCGGCTCCCCGCCGCACTTCGCCAGCTTCCACATCGGAGACAAGACGCGCACGCCCGCGCAAATTCTCGCGCACTTGGGCGATCTCTTCGACTGGGCGCTCTCCATCGCTCAAGGCCAGCAGACCTGGCACGACTCCACGCCGCTGCCATGGAACGCCGAGGTGGACCGTTTTTACGCCGCCATCAAAACGTTTGACGACTACTTGGCCTCCGGCGAACCTCTCCACGGCGCCGCCGAGGGGCTCTTCCAGGGACCTGTCGCCGACGCCCTCAACCACATCGGCCAAATCGCCATGCTTCGCCGCCTTGCCAACTCCCCCGTCAAAGGTGAGAACTACTTCAAGTCCGACATCGCCGTCGGCCGCGTCGGCCTTGAGCAATCCGCCCCCCGCCGCGAATTCGAATGATTCCCTAACTCGTAGCCAAGCGGGATCTTCTCTATGTAGGGGCGGCCTTCTGATGCCGGCCGCATCTGTATTTTTCCTGCGGCAGTTGTAGATCTGTTTTTCCCCGCGGCATCCCCGCTCCACCCGCCCCGAATTCAAATTGATTCGTGGACCGATTTGTATCGTGCTATAAGTAAGAACATTATGGTCATCTCCGACCGCCTACGCGCCATCCGCGAGCAGAAAGACCTTTCGCAAGGCGATATCGAGAAGCGCACCGGCCTGAAGCGTTGTTACGTCTCCCGTGTGGAGAACGGCCACACCGTCCCCAGCATCGAAACCCTCGAAAAAATGGCGCGGGCTCTCGAAGTTCCGATGTATCAATTATTTTACGACGGGGAAGATCCGCCCGAGATCCCCTCCCTTCCCAAAGGCATCTCCGCCGGCGGCGTCGAATGGGGCAGCTCCGGTGAATCGGCGAAATTCTTCAAAAAGCTGCTCCATTTTCTCAGCCGCCTCTCCGCAGGCGACCGGAAGCTGATCATGCACATGACTTTCCAAATGGTCCGCAAGAACCGCCCCTGATTCTTCCTTTGCACTGCAACGCCAGTCACCCATGGAGCTATCGGCAATTGCAAAAGTGGCCCGAGTGGTGGCGAACTACAGCATCTAGAATGATGGCGGTGGGTGAAACACTGAGGCACCCGTCCACGTATATATCTTCAAGAAGGGCCGATGTCCTATTCGCCCATACTAATTGTTCATATTTGCGCTGGGTCCTTGGGGTTGCTGTCCGGGACCGCTGCAATGTCATTCCACAAAGGTTCCCCCCGCCACGTGCTGGCGGGAAAGGTCTTTGTCGCATCCATGCTCACCATGGGCGTCCTCGCGGTATACCTGGCCATCACGCGGCATCAACCAAATAACATCGGCGGCGGGATTCTAACCGTTTATCTGATCGGAACGGCATGGCTGACCGCCAGGCGCAGAGACGGGGAAACGAGCCGTTTTGATTGGGTTGCGCTTCTGTTTCCCTTGGCGCTCGGTATCCTCCTGTGGATGAATGGTATTAAAGTCTTGCGTAGCGGAGCGAGCTCACAAGGCGGAGTCCCTGCCGGCATGATGTTTTTCATGGGTTCCATATGTCTGCTTGCCGCCGCGGGGGACGTGCGCATGCTGCTGCGCGGCGGTGTTCTTGGAGCAAAGCGCATCGCGCGGCATCTCTGGCGCATGTGCTTTGGGCTGTTCATCGCAGCAGGATCCTTTTTCTTCGGACCCTCAAACCGCCCGCTGAGATTGCTTTCGACAGTGGGGCTCGGAAAATATCTATCCCCGGCCTTATTTAGCACCACCTTGTATTTAATTCTCACCCTGCTTCCGCTGATCTTGCTGATTTTCTGGCTAGTCCGAGTCCGCTTCACAAATGCCTACAGGAAAATAGAAATTAGAAAAAGGGACAACAGGAAGACCCTGCCCGCAACTGCGTAACACTGTCATTTCTAGTCTTCATGAACATCTGCTACAATAGTGTCACGCAGGGAGAAATGACATGAAGCAAAAAACCCGTATGCGGATCAACGAGAACGGGCGCGTGGTGATTCCTGCTTCTTTTCGTAAGCAGCTGGGCATCCGTGTTGGTGACGAGGTCGTCCTGCAGATTCAAGACGACGAATTGCGTATCACCACCTTGAAACGCAACATTGAGCGCGCTCAACGGCTAGTCCGCAAGCATGTAAAGCCGGGCACCTCTCTGGTGGACGAATTGATCTCCGAACGCCGCGAGGCCGCGCGAAATGAATAGAGTCGTGCTGGACGCTTCCGCCCTGCTCGCCATTCTCAATCAGGAGCCCGGAGCCGAAAGGTTGACGCCGGAGCTCTTGAGCGCCGCGGCCATCAGCACCGTCAATCTGGCCGAAGTGCACGGCAAACTCGTCGGCCGGGGCCTCAGCCCTGACGATGCGTGGGAAGCGGCACTGAGCCCCATCCGTGAAGCCGTTCCCTTCACCTCGGAGCACGCCAGGCTTGTGGGCGATCTAGTCGCGCAAACCCGCCCACTTGGGTTGTCCTTGGGCGACCGGGCCTGTTTGGCGCTCGGGCTTGCTTTGAAGGCTCCCGTTTATACGGCGGATAAGTCATGGAAGAAAGTGAAGGTTGGCGCGCGCATCCACGTCATCCGGTGACAGGTCATACGGAAAGTCGATGATCCGCGCAGACCTGCGCGATTCGTAGAACAAAAACCCGCGCCCTGAAAACCGTAGGGTGCGGCACCCTCGAAATACGTAAACGCCCGAAGCGTAATCGGACTACACTTTCTCATCCTTGAGGCTGGGCGGAGTTTCCCGAGCCTCATCTGTGGCGCCGACACGCGGCGCACCCGGAGGAACAATGCAGAAGCGCAAACTTGGAAAAGGCAATTTGGAAGTGTCAGCTATCGGGCTGGGCTGCATGGGCCTGAGTGGTGGCTTCGGGCCCGCCGTGGACAAGAAGGAAGGGATCTCGCTGATTCGAGCGGCCGTCGAACGCGGCGTCACATTCTTCGACACCGCCGAAGTCTACGGCCCATTCACGAACGAAGAACTCGTGGGTGAAGCCCTCGCCCCGTTCCGTGGAAAAGTGGTGATAGCCACCAAGTTCGGATGGAAACTCGATCCGAACACCGGCAAACAGGTCGGGCTGGATAGTCGGCCAGCGCACATCAAGGAAGTCGCCGACGCGTCGCTGAAGCGCCTCAAGACCGATGTCATCGACTTGTTCTATCAGCACCGTGTTGATCCCGACGTGCCGATCGAAGACGTTGCGGGAGCAGTGAAGGACTTGATTCGGCAAGGCAAGGTCAAGCACTTCGGACTTTCCGAAGCAGGCGTGCAGTCCATTCGTCGTGCACACGCAGTTCAACCCGTCACCGCGCTCCAGAGTGAATATTCGCTCTGGTGGAGAGAGCCTGAAGCAGCGGTGATCCCGGCACTGGAGGAACTCGGGATCGGGTTCGTTCCCTTCAGCCCTCTTGGTAAAGGCTTCCTTACCGGAAAGATCACCGAAGATACGAAGTTCGACAAAAGCGATTTCCGCAACATCGTCCCTCGCTTTACGCCGGAGAACCGGAAAGCGAATCAGGCGATGGCGGATCTGGTTGGCAGATTTGCGCAACAGAAGAAGGTGGCGCCTGCTCAGGTCGCACTCGCTTGGCTGCTTGCGCAGAAATCGTGGATCGTTCCGATCCCGGGCACGACCAAGCTGCATCGGCTCGAGGAAAACATCGGCGCCCTTAACGTCGAACTTTCGCCCGAAGATCTCCGCGAACTGCAGACCGCAGCCTCAAAGATCGCCGTGGTAGGCGCTCGCTACCCCGCAGAACTGCAAAAAATGGTGGGCCGCTAACGAGGTCAACAGTAAGTCGCAGGAGGGCACATGCCAGCTCGCAGCGATGCTCTAAAAAACCGCCTGTCCCGATCTCGTGAAATTGACATCACTGTGACCGGCAGAAAGTCAGGACGCGCCATCTCCATCCCGGTTTGGTTCGTATTGGAAGGCGACAAGCTTTACCTTCTGCCGGTGCAGGGGTCGGATACACAGTGGTACAAGAACGTGCTCAACAACCCGATGATTCGCATCGATGCGCGAGGCGCAGAGGCGGAAGTCAAGGCTGTTCCTGTCACTGACCCCGCACAGGTGTCGTCCGTGGTCGAGAAATTCCGCGCCAAGTACGGTGCCAAGGACGTCAAGAAGTACTATTCAACGCTCGACGTTGCCGTCCTCGCTCAGATGCGCTGATCAGCGCCTACTTCGCCAGCAATCCCTGGTTGTGGTTGTAGCTGATCACGCGCGTCACCTTCCATGCGCCATCCTTGTTCTGCCACAGCGTCACAAACTTGGCGTCTCCCGCGCCATCCTCTGGGCGTCCAGGGTGATGGAAGCGATGTACCCCGATCTCTACCGCTCCATATCCCTTCAGCGGGTACACCTCAAGTGTGTCCGGTAGCAGCGTCCGCTCCACCTTTCCGCAGATGTTCTGCTTAATGGCCGCGAGAAACGGTCCTTTCCCCACGGATAGCCCTGTCTGGTCGTGATAAAACTCCAGGTCATCCGACACCATCGCACCCAGCGTAGTCAGATCGCAGTGGTTATAGGCATCGAAGAGCTTGGTATCTAAGGACTGTATCGTCATAAATAGCTGGTCGGGCTGCGCGGCGGATTGCGCGTCCGCCGTCATGCTGGAAAGAACCAAAACGACAAAGAGGAACAGATGCAGCGATCTTTTCAAGTTCATGGAAAACTCCTTCGCAGGATGCACGCCACCGGTCCATACGGATCGCCGCCCGCAATAGTTTCAGGAATGATTGTGTCCGCCTGCCTCTTTCCCGAGTTGTGACACTATTCCGGGGGGATCACGGGGCGTTCGGAAGTATCCGCTGGATCGAAAGAACCCACCTTTCCAAAACCCGCAAGGATGGCCCCCCAAGGCGTCAGCTCTGCTTAGCTTGCGACTGTCGAATATGCAGAGCGGCGTCCAAGATTTTGGCACTGCTACCTGCGACGGAGGGCGCGCTGCTAAAAACAAGTTGTTGGACTCCTATTTATTCCACTTTATTCCGCCCAGTTAACAGTGCCTGCCTTGGCATTTCAGTTGCTCCCTGAGAGGGTTTGATTTGCCTTTCGTGCAGTCAAGGGGCTTTTGAGTCCCACGATGAGGAGGAAGAGTTTTGCCAGTGAGTCGGCGCCACTTTGTCCAAGGAGTTGCCGCGGCAGGCTTGGCCGCCTTGGTTGAAGGAAAGTTCCACCAAGCGGGCGCCGAGACGATTGCGCACGCGCCCCCTATTCTGACGGGCAATCACTTCGACTTGGCCATTGAGCCTCATCACGCTGATTTCACAGGGCGGCGAGTGAAGGCGATCAAAATAAATGGGTCTTTGCCTGGTCCGACGCTGAAGTGGCGCGAAGGAGACACAGTGACGGTCGCCGTGACAAATCACCTTCCGAAGGTGACCTCTATTCACTGGCACGGCATTCGCGTTCCTGCGGAGATGGATGGAGTGCCTGGGTTGAGTTTTGCAGGAATCGCACCGGGCAAAACATTTGTTTACCGGATTCCAGTGGTGCAGAACGGGACGTATTGGTATCACAGTCACAGCGGCTCTCAGGAGCAGATAGGCTTGATCGGCGCTCTCGTCATCGACCCGCGGGACCATGATCCCATCGCATATGATCGCGACTACGTCGTCCTCCTGAGCGATTGGTCGGATACAAACCCTGACACCCTCTACGGCAATCTCAAGAAACAAAGCGACTATTACAACTTCCACAAGCGTACGGCCAGCACGTTTATCAACGACGCAAGAAGTAAAGGGTTGCGCTCCACGGTACAGAATCGCCTCAAGTGGGGACGCAACGATATGACCCCCACCGACATCGCCGATGTAACCAGCGCCACCTACATGTACCTGATGAACGGTAATCCCCCTGACGCGAACTGGGCCGCACTCTTCAACCCGGGCGAGCGTGTTCGACTTCGTTTCATCAACGGGTCGACAATGACCATCTTTGACGTGCGCATCCCCGGTCTGCCCATGACCGTCGTGCAGTCCGACGGAAATTGTGTACAGCCGGTGACAGTCGATGAACTCCGGCTCGGCGTCGCAGAGACTTACGACGTCATCGTTCAACCGCACGAAGAGAAGGCATACACCATCTTTGCGCAGCCGGAATCTCGCGGTAGTTATGCTCGCGGTACCTTGGCTCCGCGGATGGGCATGACCGCGGCGATCCCGCCCATGGATCCATACCCCCATCGCACAATGGCGGATATGGGTATGGGCGGCATGGCTAACATGAAAGGCATAAAGATGAGCGGCATGTCTTCTGATCAAATGCCGGGAATGAAGGATATGGAAATGGGGGGGAATTGCAACAACAGCGCCCCCGAAATGAACAAGGACATGAAAATGAGCGGGATGAAGAATGACGACATGTCCGCCATGAGCCACGCGCGCATGGACCAACCCGCAGAGCCATTGAACGATAAGGTTGCGGGCATGGCTCCGTTTCCCCAGCCTGGGCCACGCACGACGCGGCTAATGCCTCCCGAATCCCAGATGATGTCTCACCCAACCCAAACAACGGAAGGAGAGGTGCCTTTGCACCTTGGCCCTGAAGTGGTCATGGTTGCAATGAACACTGCTCCAAGGCTTCACGATCCGGGAGATGGGCTGAATGGAAACGGTCGTCGCGTGCTGACGTACTCCGACCTCCGCGCGCTCTACAGAGGCGTGGACGGTCGCCCCCCGAGTCGCGAAATCATCCTTCACCTCACCGGCAATATGGAGCGCTTCATCTGGGGCTTCGACGGGCAAAAGTTTTCGCAGGCTGAGCCCATCCATCTGAAACTCGGTGAACGTGTGCGCTTCGTTCTCATCAACGACACCATGATGGAACACCCCATTCATCTGCATGGTCTATGGAGTGAGTTGGAAAATGGCAGTGGTGAGTTCGCTCCCTACAAGCACACCCTCATCGTCAAGCCTGCCGAGCGGGTGACTTACTTGGTCAGCGCGGACTCACCCGGACGCTGGGCTTTCCACTGCCATCTGCAATACCACATGGAAGCGGGGATGTTCCGTACGGTAGTAGTGTCATGATGTCGCGCCTGGCTCTTCAACTTGTCTTCGCGGGAACTCTGCTGAGCTTCGGAGGTATGCCGGTTTATGCGCAGGTTCCGGAGACTCCGATCGACGCACCAACCCCAGCTTCGAATTGGCCGAAGCCAGTAAAAGATAACCGGGTGCTCAACTTTGTGACGTTCGATGAACTGGAAGGCAGAACGAATGGGCCGACCACGAGCTTCCGATGGGATGGCCAAGGCTGGATTGGAACAGACTTCAACAAGTTGTGGTTCAAGTCCGAAGGAACGGTCACAAACGGCGTCACCAGCGATGGAGACCACGAGATTCTGTACGACCGGCCGATTCCACACATGCGCTACTTCGATTGGCAGGCGGGTGCGCGTGTCGATCTGGATTCCGGTCCAACTCGGGCATGGGCCGCGATCGGCGTGCAGGGACTCGCTCGTTACTTTTTCAATTTTGAACCAACATTTTATATTCGCGATGGAGGACGCGTCGCGGGGAGAATCCAAGGCTATTATGATTTGTACCTGACGCAACGATTGATATTGCAACCCCAAGTCGAAATGAATTTCTACAGTCAGGCAGATCCTGCAAGGAAGATCGGAACCGGGCTATCCGATATCGACGGCGGGGTGCGGTTCGGCTATCAGTTTTCGCGCAAGTTCGCTCCCTATGTCGGGTACGTGTACTCCGGGGTATTCGGCCAGACCGCTACATTCAGTCGTCAGTCCGGGGAGCCAACAGGTGCACATCAATTTGTGTTTGGGATTTGGTTATGGCACTGAGCGCGACTCTACAAGGTCCACGGCTTAACCCCCAGACTGGTCCGGCGATTAACCAAGATCCCCGAAGTAAATGGCTCACAGTTCAGTTGCAGTCACGACTGTTGACGGAGAGTCGGCAACACTTCCGTGATGCGATTGCGGAAGGATTGCCCGTTATACGTCCAAGTGACTGCCGGAAGCAGGATCTAGATCCGTTTGATTGTCGCGAACCATGCCGGTGCGCCGTCGTCGTGGTATCTCGTCTGAATCCGATCCGGTTCGATGGCGGCGACATTCCATCCATTGCTGGGGTTGAACGCCGCTCTCAGCTCTTGCTGACGGATGGGGTGCGGGCCAGTATCGGGACCATCGTCACTGAAGCACAACACATACAGGGTTCCATCGTGCTCGGTCACCGACGCTAGACTCGCCACGTATCCTGGTCGCTCGTCGCCGTCGAAGGTGTGGAACAGTCCGCAGTCCAGCACCGTCTTAAACCTGCGCCCCAAGCGCTCCAGCTGGAACGCGTCAGCCGCGGCGAACTCAACCTCGATCCCACGGTCGTCGGCCTTCTCTCGGGCCATCGCCAGTGCGGTCTCAGCCACGTCAACGCCCAGAACCTGCAATCCCAGCGAGGCGACGTGAAGAGCGTTCTCGCCGGTCCCGCAGCCCGCATCGAGCACCGCTCCGGCGAATCCGCCTTCGGATGCCAATCGCACTATTGCTGGCTGCGGCTGGCCAATATCCCAAGGCGCTGGGCCGTCGTGGTACGACGCATCCCAGGGCAGTCCCGTCATCCGTTCGTGACTGGTTGGGTGCCGCCCTTTGAATGGATCGTCGAACGGATTATCAGCAGGGGTTCCTGATCGCTCCGACAACTTCGTCCCCTTCCCGCAACTGATCTTATCACCTCATCCTGGAACGCCAATCCACAGCTCTTGGCTATTCCTCTCGGTGCCCGGTAAGGCCTATGAGCCAATTCGCACAATTTCGCCGGATTTGATTGCGGACAGGCACAGGAGGCACTCTGGCGCAAGGGGTACAAGGTCGGCAAGACGATTGGACTTGCTACGGAGGATGATGATCGCGATATTGCGTCCAGCGAGATTCTGTTCGTACTCAATGCCCTTGTCCACAGTCAGCAGGACGTCGAAGGATTGCTGCTCCGCCAAGGACAGGAGTTCTCCATTCCGCTTGCCTGCGAGGCCTGCCTGCGGGACGGTTTGACAGTCATGCACGGAGAAGTTGGCGCGGAATTTGCGCGGGAGGCATTCGTCAAGGAGCAGCCTCATTCCAGTTTGCTGACGAGCAGGGACTTGGCGAGTTCAAGAGCGGATACGGCGGCGTCGCGGGTAACGGTGGGAAAGTCGTCAAGAAACTCATCGAGAGTTTGTCCGCCCTCCAGGTAATCCAGGAGAGCCTGAAAGGGGACGCGCGTGCCGCGGAAGACGGGAGTGCCGCCGAGAATTTGCGGGTCTCTGATGATCACTCCGGTTGCGGGAATCATGGGGTGCGGCGCCTCTTTCCTTCTACCCTCTACCTTACAGCGACGCTGGCAAGTGTTCAACAGCTAGATGTAAGGTGATGCTCACCGCCGACGCGCTCCTTTGGCGCTTGGTATTTCAAAGGTGCGGTCTTTCCGCAGGTTGCCACTAACTTCGCCTAGCGCCGTTTAGACTTGGCGGACTTAACCCGCTTTGCGTGCGCACTGGCTCTTCGGCGTGCCCAGTGCTCACTCCTATTGGTGAATTCCATTAAGCTTACAAGCAATTTACACGATTGTTATCTTGGTGCTTTGAACTAGTCGAGGTTTGCTCCTAGTGTGAGTGCGAACGATGGGAGTTCGTGAATCGAACCGTCGTGATTCCGGTTTGGCACTGCGACCGCGTTCGTCGCCGTCCCCCGAGCAGGCTTCGCCCACGCGCGACCTGTCACTGGGAGGAGACATTGAAAACACAATCGCTTCATCCTGCAGGAGGCCCATTTGAAGTCCAAGAATCTTCAACGAGCATGCGAAAGAAAATCGCATTGGCGATTGCCATTCTTGCCATTCTAACTGCATGCGGATTCGCATTCTGGGAGGGTATTCAAATGGCTCTGCGTGTTACATCAGGCCACTCCTGAAATTCGCGGGTGGCCGATGCCCGACGCCACGCCGTCATTTCGAACGGAGCGGGCCGATTTTTTCTTCCGCATTCGCTCCTGTGAATGCGTCGGCCTGCGCAGAGAGAAATCTCTCTTCGCTTTGTGCCGTGTGCCGGAACCCTGCGGTTTTCAGGGCGCGGTTTTTGTATCTATGCTCGGCAAACTCTATCCCCTCAACATTTTCCGCGATCATTCGAATTACTCACTAAATAACCATTGACAGCCAGTACCTTTGGCGTTATGCTGCTTTTGGCTTTCACCCTGGCGGAGAAAGGAGCGCCTCCCTTTGTCCGCTGCTCCTCTATCTTTCCCCACCACTCCCGAATTGCTGCTTATTCCCTCCGTTCCCCTGAACAGCGCCTGCCCCGATCCGGTCGAGGCGTCTTCTGTGCCCGGCGTCTATCCCGACTTGGTCGGCGCGTTAATTCCGGCTCTTTCTTTTGACTTTCAACTTTTAGCCTTCAACTTTCAACCTTCCAACCTGCAAACATTCAAACGCCTTCGCGCTAGCTCCTTCGCCTTCAAATCGTTTGCAGACCCCTACCCTCTAAGTCCTTTAGCTGCAACACTTATGCATCTCCCCGCAAGTGTTGCATACAAAAGACTTACGGCACTGTTAAACTCTTTAGATGCAACATTAAAAAAAAACACGGGGGCGGGGCTTCTTGCGTCCTTACCTCATTATCTCGTTACTTCCTTACTTCACAATCGTGGCTGTCCCGCCAGACCATTCCAGCACGGTCCCGGGCGCGTTGGCTTCTTTGCGGGCGTAGCCCATGCCAATGATGCGAGTTGGATCCCAGATTCTTGCGGCGCGGGTGACGTGGCCGACTTCTTTGCCTTCCAATGTCAGAAGAGTCTCCGGTTCGGGCACGGCGTCGCCGGAAAAAGCGAGCAGCACGCGCTGACGGTTGACCTGGCCGCGCGAGCGCACGCGCTCGACGATCTCCTGTCCCGTGTAGCAGCCCTTCGTGTAGCTGATATGGCTGGCCTGCAAGCCCGCTTCGTGAGGGATTTGTTTTTCGCCGAAGTCATAGCCAAACCACGGCACACCCTGCGCCAGCCGCAGCCCGCTCAGCGCCGTGTATCCCATGGGCCCGCCCCCGTTCTTCCCCGCCGAACCCGAAAGAATCCGCCAAAGCTCCCCCAACTTTTCGCTTTCGACCACGAATTCGGCTCCAGCAACTCCTCCCGGCGATCGCTTTACAATTCGGCAAGGAATCGAGCGGCCGGGAATGGAGCCAACAGCGCCATCGCGAGAGGTAAGATCCTCAAACTTCGTGATGTCGATCCCGGACAAGTCTTGAACAATCGCGGCGGCCTTCGGCCCCTCCAGCGCCAGCGTGCCGTAACGTGCCGTCTCATCGGTCAGCGTCACGTCATCCATGATGATGTACTTGTCGAGCCATTCGATCAGCCGCTCGCGAATCATCGCGTAAGAAACGCAGAAGAGACGGTCCGCAAACGCGTAAGTCTCAATCTCCGCGAGAATGTGCCCCTGCGGATTCAGCAGCAGCGAAACGCACCCTTGGCCTGCGCGAAGGTCCTTAATGTTGTTCGTCAGAATCGCGTTCAGATACCGCACCCGGTCGGGCCCGGTGAAGGAGAGATACGCGCGGTAGTTCTTGTCGATCAGCGCCACCATCTCCCGTGCATAGCGATACTCGGCGGCCGCGTTGCCAAAGTCATCCGGCAGGGCGCACCCCAGCCAGACGCCCATTTTCGCGCCCGCAGCCAGGTGCGTCGCCGCAAGCGGACTGTTCTGTGCTGTACCTGGAGAAGCCATGCCCACGCGTCAGCGCATCCTCCCTCACTCAGTCTATCAAATCTCAGTCTATCAACGAGCGCCGCAGACCATGCGGCGCCTCCCCAAAATCCCTTCATCTCCGATGATATAATCCCCTTCATGAACGACGGCCGATCTGCCCTGAATGCCGCCACGGACGGAATGATCCACATCACCATCCCCGTAGGGATGTTGCAGTGCAACTGTTCCATCATCGGCGATCCGGTCACCCTCGAAGCGCTGGTGATTGACCCCGGCGACGAAGTCACGCGCATCCTGGACCTGATCGGGCGCTACCGGCTCGTTGTGAAAGCGATCGTCAGCACCCACGCGCACATCGATCACGTCGGCGGCTTGAGCAAACTTCATCAATACACGGGCGCTCCCGTGCTCATGCACCGCGACGACCTGCCGCTCTATCAAGCCATGGAAATGCAGGCCGCCTTCCTCGGCGTCGTCCCGCCGGATCTTACCGACGTGGATCAATTGCTGAAGGAAGGCGACGTTCTTCGATGGGGAATGTTTGAGGCCCAGGTCCTTCACACTCCCGGTCACACGCCAGGAAGCGTCTCGCTGTATCTCCCGCATGACGCGGGGAAAATCACCGTTCCGAAGGAGAGCGAAAAGGCCGGCGTTTCCGAGGATCCCGAATCTGAGGATTCCGAAAAAATCATCCGTCCTGCTCCGCAGCTTTTTTCCGGAGACACGCTTTTTGCCGGCAGCATCGGGCGCACCGACCTCTGGGGCGGCTCCATGGACCAAATCATGGATTCACTCCGTACAAAACTGATGCACCTGCCGGACGAAACCGTCGTTCACCCAGGCCACGGCCCCGTCACCACCATTGGAAACGAGCGCCACTTGAATCCATTTTTGCAACCCGAATAGACATCGCGCGTGGCGGGCGGCTCAAGTTCTCAGTAGTCAGTTTTCACTTTGGAGTTTTTGGTTCTTAGTTTCGAGTTTTAATCTGTGGCTTTTAGTTTCTGATTTCTATTTTCCAGTTTTACTTTTCCAATTTCATTTTTCCAATTTCAAATATCCTTCTTCGCCCTGACGCGACGCAATTCTTCCATCACCGATTGCACCAATTCCTTCGCGTGAACCAGCTCCTGGTTAATCATCCTCAAGTCCATCGCCGGAACCGCCGGATTCCGCTGGCTGGTGCAATACACTCCGTGCTGGCCCACAAGAACCAGGGCATTCGTTAGCCGGTCCAGTGACACCGCCAGCCGCCCCCGCTCCCGTCCGAACATCTGCTCGTAATGCTCCAACTCTTCCTGGTGTTCCTGAAATGCCGACATCATTTCGTACCCTCATCGAGCTGCCATAAAGACGTCCGCAGCGTGGTCTCGTGTTTGGACTCCGGCGGGGTCCACCGGCCTCCAGCAACCGGAGTTGCACATCGGGCACACGCGGCTCGCACCAAACTTTACCCCATCGCGCACGCGGAACATAATCCGCTGAAGCCACAAGGAAGCGATTCCTGCCCTTCGTGTGGCGATGATTCGAATGTTGTGGTAGTCGCCCGGTCCCTCAAAAAGCTGGGGAAGGGACTGGCTGGAGCAACCAAACAATGCGACGTTCCGACCTGGTTCAGCACAAGGAGAAGGAAAAAGGCGCGGCCACGCGCACCTCTCAGATTGTTTTCGGCGAGAGGCAGCACCTTCTCCGCGTTCTCGATTCCCTCGAGGGCACGGAACTTCCGATCGCCCGCATGCAACAGGAGCGGCGCATTCTCGAGGAATTGATTCACGCACGCACCCGCGATTTGAATCAGATCAACACGGCCTGGGATGAAAAGATCGGATTAGTCCTGAGCTCGGATGCAAAGCCGGAAATGCTGGAAAAACTTGTGAAGCAAGCGCCGGAAGAGGATTTTTACCTGCTGCGCCTGATCAGCGAGCACCCACGAGCCAATGCGAAGACACTGAACAAGCTGGCGAAACATCCCTATGGGGCGATTCGCGAAAATGTGGCGCGGCATCCCAACGCGGACGCTTCCACGTTGACCTGGCTGAGCCGGGATCGCAGCCAGCCGCTCTGGTATCTCGTGGCCTTCAATCCCAACACGCCCACGCCGTTGCAGCGGCGCTTGCGCGATCGCCTGAAGCGTCTCGGCGAAAACCAAGCCTCCAAGTAAGCGTCGAATCCCGCCGGTTGGCGCCGATTTTCATTCGAATCCTAATTCTGCATTTAGGTCCACGCCAAGTTTGCGGCTGCTCGTTCGAACGGCCGCGCCTCTTGCCCGCGCTCGCCTAGTGGACGGTGATGGAGACGGTCGCGGTGGCGCGGCCGAAGGCGTTGGTGGCGTAGAGGGTATAAGTGGTGGATTGCGCGGGGGCCACGGAAACACTAGCGCCCCGGACCGCGCCGGGATCCGGTGAAACAATTAGATAAGAAGCGCCGCTTACCACCCAGGACAAGGCGACCTGGGTGCCGGCTACAATCGAATTCGAACTCGCCGTGAAGGAAGTGATTTGCGGCGCCGCTCCGCTGGGAATGTTGTTTTGCGTGTAGACCGGCGTCATTTGGAGCACTTCGAAGTTGGAAGCCGAAACTTGACCGAGAGCCCGGAGGTCGTTGTTGTCCCAGTGGTCATCAGGGGCACCGCTGAGATACATGTTCGAACCGTTGTCGGCCATGATCATGCCGTATTTCTTCAGCGCATTCAGGATGACCTGGTTCGTTGCGGAATATGCCGAGACGTCATACCCGGCTTTCAGCCGCATGCGCATCCCCATGGGAGCTGCCAAGGCATTGCTGGAATTCGCAGCCCAATGCGAGGCGGGAGAAATAAACGCGGCACGGCTTTGCTGCAGAGTGAAGCGCAACGCGTGACGGACTTGGCCGGCAGCCACTTCATCGTAGTGGACCAGGCCAGGGAAAATCGGCAGCCCGGCAGCGTCCGCGCTCGTCCAGGTGTAAGGCCGCTGCTCGTTCTTAAGAAGATCCCAGACCGCCGCGGAGCCTGCGTTCCAGGAACTTCCGGAAACGCTAGAGCTAGAGAGCTCGTAGAGAAAACAATTCGAATTGTCGAGAACGAGAACGTGACGATCACCTGTGCCGGGGTTCGGGTAGCCCTCTATGGGTGCGGTAACGGGAACAGGCATAGGCCCTGGATCGCTTTCGCTTCCATAGGCGGTGAAGTTGATGGTGACGGGACCCTGCTGTCCTCCGACAATCAGGTACGGAATGCCGATCGTCGAGCCCAGGTATTGCCCGGCGCCGAAGTCCGCATGCAAGCCAACGCCTGCACCAATGAAGGTAATGATCGCGGAGGAATTTGCGTCGACCGGTGTAGAGGAAATGTCCTGATTCCACAGGCTGTCCGAAGGGAAGGGAACAAAACCGCCGAGACTTGCCCCTTGGCCGAGCGACAGGGAGCTGCAGTTGGAAGCTTGCGGTGGAGGAGGAGGTTGCGGATGATTCCCGGCGGCCGGCCCAGTGCAGCCTGTCGCTGAGAGTGCCAAGAACGCCACGCTGAAATTGAGCATTTTGCGCATGTTTGCCGGCACACCGGGAGCAATGCAATCCGGCAGTCAGTTTACAGGATGGTTCCCGCCAGAGATACCGGCCAGAACCTGGGCTTTCCTGATCGGCTCAGTTTGCGGAAACACCGAGCTGCCAGAACAGGAAGCTCAAAATGTCCGTATCTTCCTCGATGATCTTGCTGATGGGGCGACCGCCGGAGTGGCCGGACTTGGTGTCGTATAGTAGAAGCTTGGGGTGATTCGAATCGCCGGAGGCTTGCAGGAGGGCGGCCATCTTTCGCGCGTGCAGCGGGGCCACGCGCGTGTCTCCATCACCGGTAATCAGCAAGACCGCCGGGTACTTGGCGTCCTTCGAGACGCGTTGATACGGGGAATAGGCGTACAGGTAGGTGAACTGATCCGGGTTGTCGGCGCTGCCGTATTCCGGCACCCAGTAAGGTGCAACCAGGAACTTCTGATATCGCAACATATCCAACAGCGGATAGAGGCAGACAACCGCTTGAAACAGGTCAGGCCGCTGCGTCATCGCCGCGCCAACCAGGAGGCCGCCATTGCTTCCGCCGCGAATCGAGAGCTTTGCTGGGCCGGTGTACTTATTGGCGATCAAATACTCCGCCGCAGCGATGAAGTCATCGAATACGTTTTGCTTCTTGGCAAGCATCCCGGCGCGATGCCATTCCTCTCCAAACTCGCCGCCACCGCGGAGATTCGGCAATGCTAGGATGCCGCCGCGCTCCGCCCATAGAAGATAGGATGCCGAAAACCTGGGCGTCTCGCTCAAGTTGAATCCGCCATAGCCGGTCAAAATCACAGGATTCGCGCCGTCCAGCTTCAGTCCCTTTTTGTGGAAGAGAAACATGGGCACGCGCGTCTGGTCTTTCGAGGTGTACCAAACTTGATCGATGTCGAACTGCGACCGGTCAAATGGCGCTTTCGTTTCCGCCCACACACTGCTGGTTCCTGTCGCCACTTCGTACCGATAGATGGTCTGCGGCATGGTATAGGTTTCAAACGTATAGAAGGCTTCGCCGTTCTCCCAGCGGCCCGCGATGTTGGACACGCTGCCCAGTGCCGGTAAATGAACGGGGTTTGCAGGTTTTCCATCGGCATCGAATAATTTCATCTCGGAGGCTGCATTCCTGGTGTACAGCGCGGCGATTTTCCCGCCTACCGGCACGATGTATTCTAGACTGGCGTCCGTCTCCGGAATCACCACCTGCCAGTGCTCCCGTTGTGGCGCGGCCAGGCTCACCGAAAACACGCGCCAGAGCGGAGCTTTCCAGTTAGTGTGCAAGTACAGCCGGTCTCCGGCAAGGGAAGGGAAGAATGTTGACGGCAGATCGTCCACGACCGTGACTACGGGTCCCGGTTCTTTCAAATCCTGCAAATAGACTTCGGTCTTCTCCGCGGCTGCTCCCGCAGCCACGGAGTAGACCAGATAGCGGCCGTCTTCGGAGAGCCGTAGCGCCAGAATTTTCTGTTTATCCAATCCTTCGCCAAACACCAACTTGTCTTTCGCGGCATCGGCTCCCATCTCGTGGTAGTAAGCGCGCGGACCTTTTTCCGTCGCCAGCGTGTAATAAATCCGTTTGTTGTCCGGCGCTGGCTCGATGCTGAAGTACCTTCCCGAGGGCAACACGTCGGCGAGGTCACGACGCGCGTCCACGTCCATCACGCGCACGGTGATTTCGTCCTGCCCGCCCTCGCGCCGCCCGTAGAACAGCAGCTTTCCATCCTTGCTCACGCTTCGCAGCGTAGCGCTGGCAGAGTGGTCCATGCTCCAGGGGAGCGGATCAATGAGAAGCTCGTCTGCGCCGTCCTTGCGCCGCATGTAGATCTGTAAGAGGTCCTGGCCTGCCAGCCGCTTTCGGAAAAAATAGCGTCCCCCCCGTTCCAGCGGCGCCTCGTAGGAATCCGCATGCAGCAGCTCGGTGAGCCGTCTGCTGATTTGCGTGCGGCCTGGGAGCTTTGAGAGTGCGCCTTCCGTGCACTTTTGCTCAACCCCAATCCATGCGCGCGTCTCGGGGCTGTTTTGGTCTTCCAGCCAGCGGTAGGGGTCAGCCACAACGGTGCTGCCGTAAGTGTCCTTTGCCGAATCGATTCGCGCAGTGGGCGGACACTTTGCTGCTGGCGAGGGTTCCTGGGCGCCGGCGAGACCCGCAATCTGCGTGCTCATGGCGAGAAGCAGTGCTCCCCGCACCGTCCATCGTGATAGTCCAATAGGCTTCGGGCGACCGCGCAAAACGCCGCTCGATCTCGTTTGCACGATTCCTCCTTTGTTTCTATAAGGACGGATAATATCACCGAATCTCGGAGAGAACCGAGGCGCTTCAATAGTAGAATCGCCGAGAGCAATCTTGACGGAACAACTTCGTGATCTCCAGGTGAGAATGCCGGCGAGCGACACTCCATCCGAGGGTATGATTGCGTTTCTACGGCAGTCCAGGCTGCGCATCCTGCTTCTATCCGTTGTACTCGTTATCCCTTGCGTGTGGCACCGGCACATCGAGGCGGGTGACCTGGCAAGCCATGTCTACAACGCGTGGCTGGCGCAGTTGATTGGAAAGGGACAAGCGCCGGGACTGTACATCGCGAAGCAATGGAACAATGTTTTGTTTGATGTGGCGCTGCTGCAAGCGGCGAATCTTGTGGGCATTGCCGCGGCGGAGAAGATGGTTGTTTCCGCGTGCGTGCTGATTTTCTTCTGGGGAGTTTTCGCCTTTGTTGCTGCGGTAACGGAGCGCCCGCCGTGGTTTCTCACGCCCTGTATCGCCATGCTGGCCTACGGCTATCCCTTCAACATGGGTTTCATGAACTATTATTTGTCGCTGGGGCTGGCTTGCTTTGGACTGGCGATTCTGTGGCGGGGGCGGGGAATGGATTGGATTGCGGGAGGGCTGATCGCCGCGTTGGCATGGTTGGCGCATCCGATCGGGTTTCTGTGGCTACTCGGGACGCTCGCTTACGTGAGGGTTCGGGCGAAGACGCCGGGTTGGTGGAAATTGGCAATACCGCTGGCGGCTGCGAGCGGGTTTGCCGCGGTCTGCTGCTACGTGGCACACCGGCCGGCGCTGATGGCGGATTGGGATCGCGGGCCGTTTTATCTGTATAACGGAGCGGATCAACTGTGGCTTTACGGAGAGCGTTACGTTGCTCTGGCGGTTACGGCATTCATTTTTGGATTTGTTTGCGTGGCTGTGGATCTCTATGCGCGGCGGCGCGATGGTTCTTCCTCGAGAGCATTCGAATTGCCGTTCGAATTGTACGCGGTGACGTTTTGCGCGATAGCGCTGATTCCTGAAAATCTGCGGCCGCCTCCGGAGGGTGCATGGATCGGGCTGCTGGGCTCGCGGCTGACGGCGATTTCGGCCATTTTCGGTCTTTGCTTGCTGGCAGGCATCAAGCCGCGAAAGTGGCATTTGGCAGGATTCGGAATTTGCGCGGCGGTTTTCTTCGCGTTCCTGTATCAGGACACCGGATGGCTGAACCGGCTGGAAGAACACGCCGAGGAGCTGGTGAGCAAGCTGCCGCCAGGGACGCGCGTTATTGTGATGATTGAAGCGCCCGCGGATTCGCGAATGGAATTTGTGGACCATGCCGCCGAGCGCGCGTGCATTGGACACTGCTTCAGCTACGCGAATTACGAACCGTCGTCGCGGCAGTTTCGGGTGCGCGCGCGGGAGGGGAGCCCGGTGGTGACTTCATCAGCCGATGATGCGCAGGACATGGCGTCGGGGCAGTACGCGGTGCAGGATGAGGACTTGCCGATCAAACAGATTTATCAGTGCGATGAGAAAGATTCGACGGCGCTGTGCATCCGCGACCTGGCAGCGGGTGGAGTCAACGGGCGAATCGGGGATGCACGGTCCTCGCGGTGAAAGAGAAAGCTCTATGCATTCACGTGTTCGAAGCGCTTGAGCTTTGGCAACGCGCTGATGGATTTTCCAGACTTCCGTTTGGCGAGGCGGATCTCATAGAGACTCTGCAAATTCAGCCAGAATTCCGCGGTGGTGCCAAAGAAATGAGCCAAGCGCAGCGCCGTATCTCCTGTTATGGCCCTGCGTCCATTCAGAATTTCGGTAATGCGGTTGGTCGGAACATCGAGTTGCCGAGCAAGTTCGGCGGCACTCATCTGCAGCTCTCGAAGTTCTTCAGCCAAATGCTGCCCTGGATGAATAGCCGGTATGGTCATGGTCCGCTCCTAGTGATAATCCACAATCTCGATGTTGGAAAGGCCCGGCGAATCTCCGGTCCGCTCAAAGCAAATGCGCCACTGATCGTTGATGCGGATGCTGTACTGCCCCTTCCGGTCACCCTTCAGAGACTCCAGACGGTTGCCGGGCAAGACGGCAAGATCGTGGAGTGCGACGGCCGCTTCCAGACGGTCCAGCTTCAAACGCGCAGCGCGTTCGAAACCAGAGAATGCCTTGACGCGTTTTCCATCGGCGAAGTCTCTGGTGCGCTTGTCACGGTAGCTGACAATCATGGGTGATTATGGATAGGAAGTATGCGTTACGTCAAGCGTATCGGGGTTGACGCATGCTCGCAGTGCTGCCTTCCTAGGGGCACCGTGGCGGAGACAAATTGGCTCTTGCAACAGTCCAATATCTGGTAGAATTGGCTGAAGGCGAGAGACAATGCTTCCACTCCATCTCCAGCCACAGAGCCACGTTCCGCTGTACATCCAACTTCGCGACCAATTGCGCGCCCTCGTGCATGCGGGCGATTTGCGCCCGGGCGACCGCATTCCGGCCAGCCGTGAGCTCGCGACCATGCTCGGCGTTCACCGGACGACCGTGGCGAATGCCTACGCCGAACTGGAATCGGAAGGGCTGATTCAGGGCCACGTGGGTCGCGGCACGTTCATCAAGGGCAATGGCAACGGACTGAAGATTTCGCCTCCTGCTCCTCCGGTCCTGAATGGAAACGGGGGAATCCGGTGGGAACTGCTCTTCGCCGATGAACGCGGGGAAGAGGTCCTCAGCCGACTCACTGCCAATGTTCCGGAAGATGCGCTCTCTTTTGTGATGGCGCGCCCCGCACAGGAGTTCTTCCCCATCGAGGAACTGCAGACCTGCGTGAACGCGGTGCTTCGGCGCGAAGGCGCGGACGTTTTGAACCTTGGCCCGTCGGATGGCTATCCGCCTTTGAAAGAGGCGCTGCTTGAGATGCTGCATCACGACGGCATCGCGGCCAAAGACGAAAACCTGCTCATCACCGATGGATGCCAGCAGTCCTTCGACCTGATCAGCAAAGCGTTTGTGCGTCCGGGCGATTCCGTGATTATGGAAAACCCGACGTATCCGGGAGCGGTGGCGATCTTCCACGGAGCACGCGCGAGGTGCCTGAGCGTTCCGATGAGAACGCAAGCGGAGCCGGGGACGCCGTTGGGCTTGGATCTGGAAGCGTTGGAGGCGACGCTGGCGGCGAACCGCGTCAAACTCATATTGCTCACGCCGGATTTTCAAAATCCTACAGGAACGTCGATGCCGCTAGCGTCGCGGCGTAAGGTATTGGAGCTTGCGGGGCGGCACCAGGTCCCGGTGGTGGAAGATCACATCTACGCGCGGCTGCATGCGCGCGAGGAACGCATTCCCTCGCTGAAGCAGCTCGATCGCTCGAACCTGGTGATCCACATCGATAGCTTTGCGAAAGTGGCGTTTCCCGGCTTGCGCGTCGGATGGATTGTCGCTCCGGCGGCGGCGATTGAACGGCTGCGCGTGGTGAAGCAGACGACCGACCTGCACACCGATCAGCTGGCGCAAGCGACGCTCGCGGAATTTCTGCGACGCGGACTTTTCAGCAAGCACCTCGCGAAGATGCGCAAGGTTTACACTTCTCGCCTGGCGGCGTTGGATGAAGCACTGCGCAAGCACATGCCGGAAGGCACGCGCTGGACACGGCCGGAAGGCGGCATGTGTCTGTGGCTGGAGCTGCCGCCGGGATTCGACGCCAGCGAATTGCTGATCCACGTGAAAGAACGAGGCGTGCTTTTTGCCCCGGGGCGCTACTTCTACGTGCAAGCGCCGCTGCCGAATACGCTGCGGCTGGGCTTTGCCAGCTTGGATGAAAAGCAGATTGCGCGCGGCGTGGCCACGCTGGCGGAATTACTGAAGATTGAAATGCGCAAACGGCAGCGCGGGGTGCGCCGGGCGGAACGCAGCCGAGTGGCGCTGGTCTGAAAAAAGTTTTCAGTTTTCAGTTGTAAGTGAGAAGAGAAACACCTCGATGTGGCAAAGATGGCCGGTCGACATAAAGCGATAGAGGATAGGTACCTTTGAGCGAGACGGTTACGCTGGCGCCGAATCCGGCGAATAAGTGCTTTGGTTGCGGCGGGGACAACACCGGCGGGATGAAATTGACGTTTGAGCAGGACAACGTCAATCGCAAGATCGTGGGGCGGTTTGTTTTGGGTGAGAGGTACCAGGGTGGCGCAGGATTTGCGCATGGTGGAATTATTGCGACGCTCCTGGATGAAGCGATGGGGAAGGTCTGCCGGTTTCGCGAGGTTCGAGCGGTGACCGCGGAATTGACGGTGGAATACCTGAAGCCCGTCAACGTGCTGAGTGAAATTGTTGTGGAGGGGCGCGAGACGGAGCAGAAGGGAAGAAATCTGTTCATGACCGGCGAGATTCGCAATGGGGCCGGCGAGGTTCTGGCGCGGGGCAAAGGCAGGTTTGTAGTCATCGGGCAGAAGTGAAAAAGATTTGACGGAGCAACACCGTCGAGAAGTTCAAGCTGCGAGAGGAGACCTAAGATGGACGCGAATAAGGTGAATGGAAGCGGAAACGCAAGCAAGGGATCGAATGAATGGCGCGTGAAGGTCGGCCTGGCGGAGATGCTCAAGGGCGGCGTGATCATGGACGTCACGAATGCCGAGCAGGCGAAGATTGCCGAAAAGGCCGGCGCGTGCGCAGTGATGGCGTTGGAGCGCGTGCCTTCGGATATCCGCAAAGAGGGCGGAGTGGCGCGTATGGCGTCGATCAAGGTGATCCGCGAAATCATGGCCACGGTGACGATTCCGGTGATGGCCAAGGTGCGCATCGGACACTTCGCGGAAGCGGAAGTGCTGCAGGCGCTGGAAGTGGACTTCATCGACGAGAGCGAAGTGTTGACGCCGGCCGATGAAGAGAATCACATCTGGAAGCACGATTACCGCGTGCCGTTTGTTTGCGGCGCGCGCAACCTGGGCGAAGCGCTGAGGCGCATCGCGGAAGGCGCGGCGATGATTCGCACCAAGGGTGAAGCGGGCTCCGGAAACGTGGTGGAAGCGGTCCGGCACATGCGCGCGATCGTCAGCCAGATGAAGAAGCTGACCACTATGCGCGACGACGAGCTGATGCGCGAAGCGAAAGAGCTGGGCGCGCCGCTCGAGCTGATTCGCCAGATCGCCAAAACCTGCAAGCTGCCGGTGCCGAATTTCTCCGCTGGCGGCATCGCCACTCCGGCGGATGCGGCGCTGGTGCGGCGCCTGGGTGCGGAAGCTGTATTCGTCGGATCGGGCATCTTCAAGTCCAGCGATCCAGAGGTGCGGGCGAAGGCGGTAGTGAAGGCGGCGACGCATTTCGACGACCCGAAGATTGTGCTCGAAGCTCACGAAGAACTGGGCGAAGCCATGCGCGGACTCGATGTCCGGCAGATGGAAGAGAAGGACATGCTTTCGACGCGGGGATGGTGAAGAAAAAGTTCTCAGTTGTCAGCGATCGGTTTTCAGTTGAACACCATTGCGAAAGAGAAGTTCGATAAAGTTCGGTTTCGTTTTTCAAAAGAACCGTGATTTAGGGAATGGGATTCGGAGCAACCGAAGTGAAGATTGGGATACTTGCGGTGCAGGGAGATTTTGAGGCGCACGCGGCGATGTTGGCTCGGCTGGGCGCGGAAACGGCGGAGGTGCGCACTCCCTCGCATCTTGAGGGCTGCGATGGTTTGATTTTGCCGGGCGGTGAGAGCACGACACAGTTGCAGTTCTTGCGGGAAGAGGGCCTGGCGGACGCGATTGGGGAATTTGCGAAGCAGGGAGGAGCAATTTTCGGGACGTGCGCCGGGGCTATACTGCTCGCTACGGAAGTGCGGAATCCGAGGCAGGATTCCTTGAAATTGCTGGATATGACCGTGCTGCGGAATGGCTATGGGCGCCAAATCGCGAGCGACGTGGTCAGCGGCCCAACGAAGCTGAAGAAGGGTTTGCTGGAAATGGTTTTTATTCGTGGCCCTATCATTGAGCGCGCCGGCCCGGGCGTCGAAGTTCTCGCGGAGTACGCCGGGAAACCCGCGCTGGTGCAGCGGGACCAGATTATGGCGGCCACCTTTCATCCTGAATTGACAGACGACACCACTGTGCACGAACATTTCCTCGGTCTAGTGGCGGCAGGAACGAGTCAAGCGGCGGGCAGCGCGAAGTCCTAATTGTGAAAGAAGGAAAGAAGTCAGATTCGGGTGCCAGGCATTCGAGCCGGACGAAGGTTTTGTTCGTGTGCGTGGGAAATGCCTGCCGGAGCCCCATGGCCGAAGCCATCGCGCGTTATGACGCCGCGGATGTGATCGAACCCTCCAGCGCGGGTTTGAACCCGATGGGATCCATCGCCGAGCAAACCAAGCAAACGTTGATGCTGAATGGCTATTCCACAAACGGGCTGACTTCCGATGCGCTCACCCGCGAAGCTGCGGATGCAGCGGACATCATCATCAACATGACCGGCAGGCAGGGGGAAGAAACCCTCTGGGATCAGAAGAAAGTCGAGGACTGGATGGTGCAAGATCCTTATGGCGCTACGCCTGAGACGTATCAAAGGGTGTTCGAAGGCATCAAACGGCGCGTAGACCAGCTTGCTACGGGCCTGAGAGAGAAGCGAGAGCACAAAACAGCGGAAAAATAGGAGTTACGTTGCGGCGAGAAAAGACAAGCGTATCGCAGGAAGATTATCTGAAGGCGATCTGGGAGATGCTGGAAGAGGACCACACGCCCATCAGCGCGCGGCTCGCCGAGGAATTAAATGTGACCCCTCCCGCGGTGACCGCCGCGTTGAAACGCATGACGCGCGACGGACACGTGCGCGTGGAGCGCAGCGGGCGAATCGACCTGACGCAAAAAGGCAGAAAGGTTGCCGAACACCTGGCGCTGCGGCACCAGCTCGCCGAGATGCTGTTGACGGAAGTAATCGGACTGTCCTGGGCGAAGGCTCACGACGAAGCGGAGCGGCTGGAACACGCGATTTCTCCGGAAGTGGAAGCGCTGCTGCTCAAGCGATTTGAAGACAAGAAGAGTTGCCCGCATGGCGTGCCGATGCGCGGAGGAATCGCGCAGCTACGAAAACAGGGCGCGGTGCTGCTTGCCGATTTGCGCGCGAAGGAAGCGGGCGAGATTCTTTGCGTTTACGAGAAGGACGCGCAGTTTCTGGAATTCCTCGAAGGGCTGCACCTGCGGCCATCCACCACTGTCGAAGTGCTGAAGCGCGAGTACGATGAAACGATGACTCTGCGATCCAATGGGAAGACCATGCACCTCGGAAAACCTGCCACAAGCCGCATCTGGGTGCGGCGTCTCCGCGCGTGAGCAGGTAGTTCTACAGCACCAAAGATTTCCTCTCAGCCTCAGCTTCCTAGGAGCCCCCTCCCCCTGTTTTTCCATAAATGTTGCAGCTAAAGGACTTAGGGTTTGCGTAAGTGGTTTAAAATCAACACTTGCGGGATGGCTCGTAAGTGTTGCATTTAAATGGGTTGGGGAGGGCGTTGTTTGATGGGGATTCTTGCCTGAACAGGGAGAAAGCAAGGGGGAGAGAGAAAAGAAAACGATTATCGCAGAGTTGTGCAGAGACGCGGAGGACGCTGAGCTTAGGAAGAGGAAGGTGGCACGGACGGCTGATACGAGTGGTCATTGGCGGATCGCCTCTGCGTTTGGATTGAGCGGTGGATGTGGGTGAAGAGAGGGCATGGGTGGCTCCAAAAGTTGATATGCGACGATCGAAAATGGAAAAGTGAAAATAGAAAATGGGCCAGAGGAAGATGCCGGCGCTACGAGCTAAAATAAAAGCGCCCCGGTGAGGCCGGGGCGCAATACTGACTAGGGATATTTTATCGGAATGATGATGAACCTGTCAAGGAAAATGCTGGTTATCGTTTAGGGCTTGTGTCGAATGGCTCCGGTTTGTGTCGCGATTGAGTTGAATCTAAACCCCCACCCTTTGCTTACGACAGAAACCCAAAGGATGGGGTATTTCCGTCTGCGTTATGCCCCGTGGGCTTTCGCACCGCCCGGTGCTTTCGCCGCCAAGATCTCGATCTTATGCACCTCCGGCGCCTTCACAAACAACTCCTGCGCTTTGGCGAACAGCGCCTTCGCGATCTCGCCGTTCAAGTGCGCTTCTCGCCCCTTCTCATCCGCAAACGTGTCGAAAATTCCAAATTTCGCTCCCCCCAGCTTCACCGCATACCACGTGAGCGTTCCCTGTTCCTTCTCCGCCAGCGCCTGCGCCGATTTCAAGAACTCAGTCACCGTCTGCTCCTTACCCGGCTTCGCTTCCACCTGTGCCCAAATTGCAAGTTTCGACATGATCGATACCTCCAACCAGTTGGATGCCGCCCGCAACGAAGGGGTGTCATCATTCCTAGCGAGAATCGCTTGCTGACCGAGGAACGATGCACTATGCGCAACAGCGACGCCAACATTTAGAATTGAGCGTGTGGATACTGAAGTATCCTTCCCGGTGGACTGTTGCCGCTGTAAGGTCGCTCCATTCCATGGTCGTTCCCGGATCTATTTTGATGCCTAGAGCTTCGATGATTGATCCTAGATGGCGCCGGCTGGCGCGCGTGCGGTTATATTGCAATGCGTCTTGTCTTGCGGCCATTGTTGTGGGCTGCCTCGTTCTTAGCGGCTGGATTTTTCACATCGAACGTCTACGGTCGGCGCTTCTGGGCTCGATGAGCATGGAGGTAAACACGGCTTTAGGCCTGATCCTTTTGGGGATGTCGCTTTGGTTGCTCTTGCCGGATCCGCCTCGCCGGGCGTACCGCTATGGGGGTCTGTTTTTTGCTGCCCTCGCAGGTCTCATTGGCGCAATGACGGTGATCGAGTACATCTTTGGGCTGGACCTTCGTATTAATCGCCATTTTTTTAGTCAGGACATTCGCGCCGTCGCGACTTATTCCCTTGAGCGCATGTCGCCGATCACGGCCACGACCTTTTTGGCGCTTGGCTTGGCCTTACTCCTGCTCGATCACGAGAAACGGTCGGGATGGCAGCCATCGCAGCTCCTGAGTCTCTGGGGCGCGTTCGCAGCCATTATGTCGTTGAGCGGCTACATTAATGGAGCTACGGCGACTTACCGAATCTTCTCCTATACCCAAGACGCTGTGTACACGGCCCTTGTCTTGTTTACAGTGAGCGCCGCCGTTTTCTTCGCGCGCCCCCGGGTGGGAATCGCAGGTGATTTGACGGGAAGATTCTCGGGAAGTGCGACCGCGCGACGATTCCTACCCACCGTGATCATCGTTCCGTTTCTAGCGGCCTGGATTCGGATACGGGGGCAACGAGCCGGCCTGTTTGGTGCGGAATTAGGCCTCGCGTTGAATGTCACTACAAACGTGGTGACGTTGTCCTTTCTAGTGTGGTTGAACGCCCGATTATTGAATAGGACAGAAGAGTCTCTGGAAGAAGTTCGGGAAGCGAAAAATATCCTCTACGACGCTTCCGTGAAGGATGAACTTACCGGCTTGTATAACCGTCGAGGTTTCCTTGCTCTTGCCGAAGAACAAATCAGGATTGCCTGCTCAGGCCGGAGAGAACTGTTGGTGGTTTTTGCTGACGTGGACGGCCTAAAAGCAATCAATGACCGATTCGGTCATTCTGAGGGAGATCGCGCTCTGAAAAAAGCTGCCGAGGTGCTTCTCACCGTGTTTCGCGAAACGGACCTGGTTGCGCGCCTAGGAGGCGATGAGTTTGCTGTCCTGGCGCTGGATTGCTCTCCAGCGGGCTTGGTAAGAATAAATGCTCACTTCGACAAACTGCTTCGTGCGATCAACGATCTTGAAAAGCCCTGGAAGCTATCTATTAGCGTTGGAGCCGTCCGTGTAGACTCGAGGCACCAACTCTCTATCGAGGAACTGCTAGGCAATGCGGACGGAATGATGTACGACCGGAAGCGCGCAAAGCTTGCCGTGGCGGCGAAATGAGCCTGATAGACCCGGGCTTGCACATGGCAAATTCCACATTCCCATAAGCGCGTCAATCAGGCCTTGGGTGAACCTATGTTTCTACTGTGGCGCAAGGCGGCCCGCGTAAGGACTCATTATGTCGCAGCCTGATCCCGCAGCGAGGAACACACAACCTTCAGCGCGGGTTGCAAGAGTGGGCGCATTGGCCATAGTGATCGTCCTGGGCTTGTTCCTAGTTTCGTGGATTTCAGGGGTACGGGCTGGATACTGGCTGATGAAGGACGCGCAGGAGGGAATCGCGATCGTGACCAAAGATCTTTGGACGGGCCACAATGGTGTGTCCTATCGTTATGCCGTCAATCACAAGGAGTACACGGGAAAGGGAATGCGCAACTACCAAGACCCTCGCTATCGGAACGTGCATCCTGGAGACAAATCCGTGGTGTACTACTCGGCTTCGCATCCTTGGATGTCGAGTTTAGGGCGTCCCGACAGGATCGGCGAAGGACTTCCGGTTGTGCTGCTTGTGTTGGTCTTTGAAGCCATGGCCGTCATAACTCTAATCAACCCGCAACATAAGTGGGCCTTCAACATTAATGGCCGAGCACGCGCGCAGTGAGGTCAAGCAGCTGTCTAAAGATGGAGGTCGGCAGTTATGAAGAAATGGCTCTTGGTGCTCGGATTGGCTGGTGCCGCCTGGATGGCCTTTGTTTTGTACCTAGGGTCTCTGCGGCTAGCAATGATCAGCAATTACCCTGGCTTTTTCTTAGCGAGGTGGTGCGTACACTACGGAGGCATTGCTCCCTCTTTGTGGACCCTGTGGATGTTTAATGGCTTGCTGGTGCTGACGAGTGCTCTTGAGTGGGTAATTGTGGGCATCATCGCGTTGGGAATAACGCGGCGATTCTCAAAGTGACCATACGGCAGAAACGCAAAGGATGGGGCAGCCTACTGGTTCAGGGCTTTGCAGCAGCGGAAGGCTGCGTTGGGAGCGTCACTTCTTCAACGCATTCCAAAATCTGCGGATAGTTCGGGTCATCATTGAACTGAACCCTGTAGCCGTGCTGTCTGTGAAGCTCCGCCGCCATTTCCGTGTTGGCGAACGCATAGAAGCAAGCAACATAGTTTTGCCCGTCTTCGGATAGAGTATCGAAGCGAAGTTTTTCTTCGCCGGTGCGCATGATCTTTTTTCTATAGGGCCGAATCAAGATTACTTGGCCGCTTGCAGGAAATCGTTTCGCCGCACCTTTGACCATCGAACGGGAAACTGTGCCGGGCTGGTAGCCACGATCAATTTCCACGCCGCTGTCTCTGGCTTCCTTCGCCGTCTTATCAACCTTCCTCAGAATCTCTGACTTCTTTCCCTTTGTCTGGATGAACTCAATGTACATCCCGGCCTTCTGCCGGGCTGACAGCAGCTTCTTCCATAGATCACTATTCTCTTTCGGTTCTCCGTACCGGTTGCGCCACTTGTTCTTCTTCCATCCCCAAGCGCGGTAACCCACGTTGTCTGCAACGTATTTGGAATCAGTGACGATCTGCACGCTTGTGACATCACGCCACGGCTTGTTTTTCCGAACCCATTCTAGAGCCTTTATGCAGGCCAACAACTCCATTCGATTGTTGGTGCTTTCGGTGTAGCCAAGCTCGCAAATCACTTCGTCTGGAAGGTTCAGTTGGTCTGGGTAGCGGACAACCACAGCTATCCCACCTCTGCCGCCCGGATTGTCTATTGCGGAGCCGTCCGTAAAAATCTGGATGGAACGGTGGTTAAGTGGCATGGGGCGTCCATGTGTGAGATTCTACAGTATCGCCAATGGCATAGTTTTCCACAGCCTTCCCTAGCTCATCCATAGGATAGGACAGGATAGGATAGGAGCAATGATACAGGCTATGCCTGTATATCTAGCTGACCACACTGAGGATATAGGTATGCCCAGTCTATGTCTATATGGCATATCTAGCTCATTTTATGTAGCATAGCCCCGTGGAAAACAGATTTAAGTGAACAATGCCGATGCATCGTCGTTTTGGCCTTGCAATGTGCCGCGCCGCGTGCGACTATCTCCTATTCTTCGCAGAGCGAGGAACTAAGGAGGGTCAATGCCGTGAGCAAACTTGAAGGAGCAATCGAAGCGCTCCTAGAAGAGCTTCAAGTACAAATGAACCAAGTGGCCGATACGAAAAAGACCATCAACACGCTGCTTCGTCGCATCGGCAAGGAACCGCAGTTTCCCGATGACGCCGCTGAACAGGTTGGTTCTTCATCGCTGCGCATTCGGCCAGACCAGTATTACGGGCGAGCGTTGGCGACCAGCGTGGAAGAGTTTCTGGAGAACCGCAAGAAAGCCACTGGCGACCAAGCGTGCTCCCCTGGCGACATCCTTGTAGCCCTTGAGAAAGGGGGCTTTGATTTCAAAGCGCAGGGATGGAAAGACGATGACCGTCTTCGTGCGTTGTCCATCACACTGGGCAAGAACCCCAAGTTTCACCGTCTCCCGAACGGGACGTACGGCCTACTTAGCTGGTACCCAAGCATCGTCGCTAAGAAGGAGCGTCCCGGCAAGGCCGGGGCGACTGAAGCGGATGAGAAGGAGGGCAGCGATGCCAATGCTGCGTAGGAGAGAGACAGTGCCTTCGGGGTGCTGGGTTTTCCGCAACGAAGGCGTGAACGACAAAGCGGCGTAGGTGCTGATCACACCTACGCCGCCGTTTGAAGCCCTTGTCAAATCAACTGAACAAGGATACCAACCATCAGCCGGGATTCCAACAGGGATTCCGGCTGATGTTTTGTAAAGCCATTGCGACAACATTTGACAACAATTGAAATGGGGCAATGGCGCTAAGTCGTTGCCGTGCGGGTCTTTCTAGTGTAGGGATGCAATTTCGATCCCCACCGCCCTTCTACGGCGTGCAAGAAGTCAATCCCCGCGCTCCTGAACTTGCCGCCATGCCTCCTGCAGGCCGCGCGTGGCAATCTGTTGCTCAAGTTCGTTGATTTGGATCGCCTCGGGGGAAGTGTTGAGCATGGAGCGAATGTCCCGCAAGTGCTTTTCCGAGCCGCCTTCCCGGTAATATTCGAGCTTGCGCACGATGACGTACTCGGGAGGCGCGACGACGAGCACTTTGCCTTCGACTTCCAACTGCCGCGTATGCGCCAGTCCCCAGGCGTGCAACGGATCTCGCCCACTCAGATACACGTCCGCTTTGAAACCGGTCTCGTGGTGAATAATGTTGAAATGTCCGCGTTGTTCGCGCGCCACTTCCACGGCGATCACCTCTGCCGGTGGACAATAGAACTCTGCCGGCGGGAATACCTCGGGCAGCCGGGCAATGTGCTCCCGATCCAGCACCACGATCAAATCCACGTCATGGGTCAGGCGTGGCTCTCCATAAATGATGACCGCCACGCTCCCGCTAACCATGTAGGTTACGCCCAGCATGTTCAACCGCTGGGTGAACATTAGAAAGAGGTTAGTCTCGGGCATACAAGAAAATGTCGCGAACGGCCCGACGGATGGCTTCGTCGGTCCAATCTGGGTGTTGCGCGCGCAACGCAGCCGCCTTCAGCTGCCGGGCGGAATAATACAGCCGTTCGGCCGCCCGCAATTTCTGCGCCGGCGACATGGCTTGCAGGATCTTTTGCGCTTCGGTTTTCATCACGGCATCCGATTGTAACTGTTTCTCCAAAAAATGCCAAGAAAAAGCAGATTCCTCGGGCGAACCCCGCCCTCGGAATGACAAGCGAGAGGTTACTTTCGTTCATCGAGCAGCGCTTTGAGGCGGGCGTAGCCGGCGCGGCTTACCGGCAAACGCGTGCCGTCGGTGAGAATCGCAAGGCGGCTGTCCTTGCCGTACGGCTCGATGCGCACGACGCGTTCCAGGTTCACGATGTAAGAGCGGTGGATGCGGACGTAGCTGTCCGGGTTGAGGCCTGCTTCCAGGCCGGCGATGGTTTGTTGCTTGAGGTGCTTCTTTCCCTGACTGGCCAGCGCCACATAGTCGTCCTGGGCCTCCGCGTAGTCAAGCTTGGCAACCGGAATCAGCGTAACCTTCGTGCCGTCCTTCACGACCAGGCGTTCCTGAAATTGTTGCGGCGGCCGCGCAGAGGCCGCGAGTTCGTGGGCGGGCGGCATTTTCCCACCCAGACGGCTTTTCGCTCTTTCCAGTGCCGCATCAAAGCGCTCGCGTCCGATGGGCTTCAATAGATAGTCGACGGCGTGGACATCGAAGGCGCGCATCGCGTATTGATCGTAAGCGGTCACAAAAATGACGGGCACTTCGGTGCCAATCAGCTCTAAAACATCGAATCCCGTCAATTTGGGCATCTGCACGTCGAGAAAGATCAAATTCGGTTTGTGTTCCGCGACGGCCTTCACGGCTTCTATGCCGTTCGCGCATTCCGCGGCGATTTCAATTTCCGCATGGGATTGCAGAAACTCGCGAATCACGTGACGCGCGAGCTCTTCGTCATCGACGATGAGCGCTTTCCATCGTTTGTCCTGCGACAGGCTCACTCTTTTTCCTCGCTTTCCGCGGGAATGGACAAAGTGACTTGAAAGCGTTCGCCTTCGGTGTTTACGCGAAGGTTGGCATCCTTTCCGTAGCGCGCTTCCAGCCGTTGTTGAACGTTTTTCAGCCCCAAGCCTCCCGAGCGGCGGGGCGGAGCTTCCGGATCCCAGGAATTCTCGACGAGGATGGCCAACCGTCCGTTCTGCCGCTGCACGGCCAGGCGCACATCACCGCCTTCGGGAAGACCGGCGATGCCATGTTTGACGGCGTTCTCCACGAGCGGCTGCAGCAACAAGGGCGGCAGCAAGCAGGCCCTGGACTCCTCCTGAATCTCCTCATGCATCGTCAAACGCGCGCCAAAGCGGACTTTCTCAATGGCCATATATTTTTGCAGCAGGTCCAATTCCTCGGAAAGGCGCACCGAGGTTTTTTCACCCAACCCCAGCGTCAACCGCAAGAAATCACCGAGGAGAACGCACATATCACGGGCACGAGCCGGATCGATGCTGGTCAGAGCACTGATGGAATTCAAGCTGTTGAACAAGAAATGCGGATTGATCTGGGCTTTCAGGGCTTTCAGCTCCGCGTCGCGTGCCTGGATGCTGGTCTGCATGGCGCGCGCCTCAAGCTCGTGCGTAGCTTCTTGGGCCAGAGAAACATAGTGAAACGACACAGCCAGCAAATAGAAGACACATCCTGCGCCATAGACAATTGCGGTTCTTTCGACAAAACCGGCTTCAATGCCTCGCAGGGCGGGCACGAAGGATAAGGCACGGGCCAGAAGTATTCCGGCTCCGAGCCAGAGCAGGCTGAGGATTTGCGCCGCCACGACATGCGTCGCCACAAGCCTCCAGATCAACGTTCGTTGGATAGGCGCGATCCGGCAGGAATACCAAGCCGGCAGAGAGATACATTCGCCGATGACTGCCAAACTAAAGCCGAGAATCCCGGCCTGCAACCACGTCAGACCTCCCGGCGTGTGCAGAACAAAGGCAAGGATCGCGGCAATGGGCAGAGCGGCAACTTTGTAAATTCGGTGCTGATTTTTTAGCGCGGTGTTGAGGTTCATAGAGGCGTCTCAGTTCTTGATTTCGACGCCCCCGAAGAGGACCGCGCCGGTGAGGACCAATACTCGCGTCGGGAGAACGGTGGGCTGCGCCGCTGCCCGCCGCAAGGTCTTGTCCGCGATGCCGCCGAAAATCGGCGTCCCGCGAAAGGCCACTTGCCACGTCTCCGGCACGCGAAGTTCGATGCCGCCGAAGATGGCGTTGATTTCCAGGGTGGCTTCCTCGACCTGCATGTTGGCGTCGGTCAAATCGATTTCGACGCCGCCAAAGACCGCGTTGATGTGTCCGCCTTGAAAATCCTGGCTCGTCACTCGGCGCTCGATGCCGCCAAAAATGGCCACTTCGTTGAGCGTCGTCCGGGGGTCGCCTCCGCTGGGAGGCGAGGAAGGTCTCTTTCGTGCCTCAATGGCGCCCCACATGAGCATCAGGCCTGTTGCGATCAGCAGGATTGGCCAGATGTCGTTCCAGCGAAAGTGACCGATGCCCAGCTCATTGAGCTGGAATATCACTCCCCCCGTGATCAGCAAAATGCCCCAGAGGCGGCGCTCGGGCGACATGATATTGGGGATGCCTGCGCAAACCAGAAGGAGCGGCCAAAATCGCCACAGCCGGTCGACGGAAATAATGCCCATGTGGTCGAGGAGCAGGGCAACTCCGCCCAGAACCAGGAATGCGCCCCAAAAGATACCGCTGTTGCCCCGGCCGCCGAGATGTATTCCCACGCCGACCGGGCCGCGCCGCTTTCGCTTATCTTCGGCGCCTGTCTTCACGCTATCGTGAATATCGCGATGGATCCCATCGCGGAGGTCGTCGCTGAACTTGTTCGGATCGAATTTATTCTCGTCACTCATCAACGATCTCCCATTGCCGAAGAGCCCGCCCCGCCTTGTACGCCGCGAATCGGCCCCGGAATGCATCTCGCAACAGCACTGCTCCGACGATGATGAGGATCAGCGGCCAGAATGATACCAAGATTTGCAGGAGACCCGACAAAAACCCCGCGTGATCAAAAGCGTAGCCCTGCAGGATATGCAATGCTGTTAGGACGAGCGCCGGCAGCATTCCCTGGGCCGGCTCGACCCACGTGCCGGCAGCACTCGTAATTTGCCCTGCGACCACGTCCAGATTCGCGAAAAGAATGAGGAATCCGAGCGCGAGGAGGATTGCACCGGTGATCGATTTCAGGCTTCGAGGGGATGTTTGTTGCGCCACCATGGTGGCCTCCTGAAGGGCGATTTCCTTGCCCCAAGGCGAGAATAGGGGCCCCTCCAGAGGAGCGCATCTGAGATTCGGCCAGAACGCGGAATTTACCGGCGAACGGTGGCCGGGAGAGGGGCAGTAGCGGCCAAGAATCAGCTGGTGCAAACCGGGTGAATATAAGAGCGCTTGCAAAATGGACGAAATCGCAATAGCGTAGGCGGCACCGTTGGGACATCCACTTGCGATTCTCGTCCCCGAGAAGCGAGGAAATACCAAATGGCCGCATCGATGGGCAGACTTGTCCGCAAAAATGCCGAGCGATGGCGCTGGCTGCTGTATGTAGCGCTGGCGATAGCCGGCGCATTGCTGACATTCGTTGGTGCCCGGGCGCAGCAAGAAGCCGCGGACAACGGTAACTTTCGCAAGCTCATCGACAGCTATTGCGCGGCTTGGAGCACGGGAACGGCGGATGCTCCGGCGAAGTTTTACGCCCAGGACGACGGACTCGTTTTTTATGATGTGGCGCCGTTTGCATATCACAGTTGGAAGGAGTACCACGACGGAGTGCAAAAGCAATTTCTGGATAATGCCTCAGAGATCAAACTGACCGCGGGTAAGGACCTGAAAGTGAACCGCCGCGGCATGATCACCTGGACAACGGTCCCGATGCATTTGATGGAAAAAACGAAGGACGGTAAGATTTCTGAATTGGATCTCCGGTACACCGGTATTTGGGAAAAGCGCGGCCCGACCTGGGTGCTTGTTCACGAGCATCTCTCAACGCCGCTGGCCGGAAACTAGAGTCTTGACGAAGAGGGCTGGGCGGATTCGCTCATGGCGCAAGAAAATGTTCAAGACATTGCATTATTACTGGAATGCGGCTCGGGGCTATCGATTCAGGCCGTGGCAAAGCCCATACGTGCGCTGGCGCTTTGAGACTTTTCTCGGGAAAGAAGCAGCCGATTTGACCGCCGGGAAGTTCTTTCACCTTGCCTGGAAGTACCGCGACCACATGGAACGCTTCGTGAACTGGGCTGCGGACAGACGCCGCTTTCAACGCCGGCGCCACGCCTGAAGCTCGAACACATTCCCTTTACAAACTTGAATCACTCGCGCGGACCTCTCCGCCTGGAGCTATAATGCTGTCTGAGAGGAGGATCCATGGAAGAGCTGAAGATCCTCCAGAAGACCGAACAGTTGCACGAAGCCCGTTGGTGGGAAGCTGAGCCCAGCGGACGAGTACATTGCTATCTTTGTCCACGCCACTGCCACATCCATCCCGGTCAAGCGGGATTCTGTTTCATTCGAATCAATCAGGGCGGGAAACTATACAGCCTGGGATATGGCGCCCCCGCCGCCCTGCAAGTTGATCCCATCGAGAAGAAGCCGCTGAATCATTTTCTGCCGGGCACACGCGTCTTCAGTATGGGCACGGCGGGCTGCA
>Ga0207120_1007_pt1 | contig 63094 bp, 58 predicted proteins | sample Alteio_BWMinHeat_40_FD_153509 | JGI IMG/M metagenome (GOLD analysis project Ga0207120, IMG submission 153509) | Enriched cells from forest soil in Barre Woods Harvard Forest LTER site, Petersham, Massachusetts, United States -... | ecosystem: Environmental > Terrestrial > Soil > Temperate forest >...
AGACCAGGTCAGACAACCCAATCCCCTCGTCACTCAACTTATTCCTGGAAATTGATTTTACTGTAAGCCCACTACCATTGGATGAAAGACCAGAAAAATCAAAAATAAAATAGGGTCTGTACAATTCTTCAAACACTATTCCAGGCACATTCGCGAAAAATAAAGCACAACGCTTTAATTTATTAATTGATGACATTTCAAAAACACCAATATATTCTCTCATTATTTTTTGATAAGCCTCAAATCCAAGAACTTGGGATAAATCGGCTATTGGAGGCTTCTTTCCTTGAATGTTTTCTTTGACCTTTGCTATTACCTCTTTTAACAATTTATCCGGGAGCAACGGAAGTATATGCAAAAAAGGAATCGATTGAGGAAATGCTGCTTGTTTGTCAGTACGGAAACATAAACTTAACTGTAAAAAGTTTGAGCCTAAAAACGACCAATCTAGGCGGGATTCATTACGTGATACAAGATAAAGTAACAGCATCTCTTTATTTTTAGACGTATCTTTTGAAATCCAAGTAGAAAGCCACTTTAAAATATCTTCTAAAGGAATTTTCCATAAAAAAGATCGAGGCGACATAATTTCAGCAAAAGAAAAAGGTGGGGCAGAAAGATGTTTGCTGCATAACTTTGCAATTATTTCAGTAATTATTACAATGCGCTTTCTATTTTCAGCGGTATGGAACAAAGAATCATCATCTATATGTTTGCGCGCAAGGTGTTGGTGGTCTGAATCAACCCAGTCTTTAAAAAGCAAAAAGAAAAAACGAGAGCTTTTATCTAGTGCCATGGTTCGCGTGTTAGTTTGCCGTTGCAAAAACAACAGATACAAGTCCAAAAATTGTGGACTGAGATTGTAAAGGCGCGGCAAATACTCAACAATATCCGATACACATCGTCCAAAGTGAAACGAGTCATTTTGTTCTATAAACCAATCCAAACCCCGAGCCTTGCCCTCTAGCTCCTTCATTGTTTTTAAAAAGCGCGCGGCTACTTCTTTCGCATCTTTAAAACCCATATTGAAGGATAAATACACCAAAACATAGCTGTAAAAATCATTGTTGAGACCTGGATATGACAACATTAAACGATAGGTAATATCTAGTATAGAAAACCCATTAGAAGAGATTTTGATTTTTATATCATCCTCATGAAAAAAAACATTGTTTTCAAATATCATTCCTCTCGCGCCGTTTATTATTTTTTTCAACGTGTGATATTTATTGTGAGAGTCCATATCTTGTGCGGCTTGTAGAGAACGATCACAATAATCCAAAAGCTCAGAATGATAAAAAAATAAAGGAGGGTTTAAAACCATTAAAAATTTTGTCGTATTGGGAACATAATTATCGATCGATATTAGATCATTGAGCGGCATACTAGCAATCGCTTTACAAATTGCCATCATGTTTACTGGGTCATATTCAAATCTCGCGTCTCGAATAAGATTTTTTTTATACTGACTCTCCACAGGAGAAGGAGCTGAAAAATCTAATTTCATTTCTTCTAATGCGCTTTCTTTTATTGAAGAGCTAAAGCTCTTCACAGCACGGGAGGAATGAGAGCCTCTGAACAGAGTTGCATCTAACCACCTCTCAAGCTGTGAAGACAAGCTTGGCAAACCAGACTGCTTTAAATGAGCTAACAAACTCTTTGCAGCGTCACTTAATTTCATTAATTCCATGTTATCGAATACCCAACTGGTATCCTCAAACAGTGCCCTATAGTAAGGCAAACGAGTTGCTGGGTTAATCTTAACAAGTTCCCGAAAAAAATTTTTTGTTATATAAAGATTTTCAGACGTAATAAAACAAATTTTTCTTTCGCTTTCGTTGCGAACTAGTTGCCCACATACGATAAAGAACAAACACATTGCGCTTTGCCAAAAATAAATGGAGTTAACCTCCTGCGCTTCTCGCGACGCCAAAAATTCTATAAGTTCTTCTTTATTGTCCCGGGAATAAATTTGATAATTTACTAATTCTTCAAATCTTATTAAAATTTTTATGATGTTACCATCTAAGTTTTCAGAGCCAAGCAAGTCCTCTCCGGTTATTCGTTTTGGTCCCTGTAATATAGGCAGAAAGTCATGACGGTCCAGGAGGGAATTCAATGTACCACTCACATACCGCAATAAATAACGATGTGCTAATTCTAAAAATCTTTTGGATGTTTGTAGAAGTGGATTGAGCAGACCTGCTCGCTTAGCCTCGCGCAGTATGTTCTCTATTACTTCATTAGAGAGATCATCTAGCGTTCGTCCGGTACTCATGCATTTGTTACCTCGTTTTTATTCGTTCGACCTCACAAGTTATCACCCGAAGCTTAAGTAAACATTAAGGGCACCTCCAGAAATTGGTCTTTTGCGTTATAACTTCGTTGTGCTTATTTTGAACGAGCCGCCTAAATTTTCGGAGAAGTGCTAATCGTCGGTGATTGACGGTTAACAAGTGTTTTCGGTGTAGCTTGTTTTGGTTCAAAAAGTTTAAGCCAGCGTTGAGGTTCGGGTAGTTCGTCAAACAAACTGGTTAAACAGTTATAAACGGTGTGTTTATCTGGTGGTGTTTTTGGATTTTGTTCAAATACATTTTCTTCAAATAAATCTTTTAATCGCTGAAGCTTTTCTGTGGGTGGAAGGAGCGCGTCATAGCTAATCATTTTGTGAGCGAGTTTAACATATAACGTATCTATTCGTGAATCTTCCAATTGAGCAATTAAGTTATAATATTCAAAAATGGTGTAATATGTTTTTGGAATATACTCTCGGTCTGCTAATAGTGATAAAAACGGATAAATAGGTATCATCGTATAGATATAATGGTTTTCTTTTATTTTACTCGAAATTTTTTTCAATAGGGTGTTTTGTGGTAGCTCGCGTTCGCCAAAAGTAACGCTGACCGTCGCGCGTTGCGAAGATTTTAGAGCTTCGTAGGTGGGATAAAACCAATTATCAGGCCCTTGAAGTAGAGCCAAAAATATATCGATCTCCGCTTGAGGCGCCTTTCCTGTAATGACGGTATCCAGATAGAGCGGTAGAGATTGCTGAAGAAATTTAAGTCGCCCAAAAACAAAAGGATTGGATATACAAACAAGAGCTAAATCTTGGCGAATTTGCGCAGGAGAAAGCAATAAAAGACCAATATCCCGAGCCAATATAAGTGGTACGCCATTCTTTGTTATTGCAAATAATTTTTTTAAATTTTCAGTTATGCCAACTAGATATACATAAGGAAGCATCGTATCGATGTTATATTTGAAATAGGCAGGGTTATCAGAAAATAATGCGAGTAATTTCCGCGCCTGATCTGGTTGTAGTGTCGCCAGCATGTTTCTGTTTTGGATATTTATACTTGCTATAAAAACGTTTCTGAGTTGCGTTGACATGCCTATCACATGTCTAGCGAATACGACAAATTCATTAGGCGTTGCGTTGTCATTAAAGGTGACTAATGTGTTCCATTCTCCGTTTTCATTTGATACAACAAAATTTTTATATTGCTCCTGATAAGAAGTGAAATCACCATGATTGGTCAGTAAATGGGTGAATAATAGAACAAAACTCTTTTCCTTATTGGGGCTTTCCAATTCGTTTAATAAGTTTTTTAATTTATTAAGACTATTAATCAACGCTTCATGATGAATATTTTTCAAATAATCAATCGTCTTGAATACATACGTACCCTCACTTATCCAGGGGGACGTAAATATGCTTTGTAATAATTCTCTTTCTTTATCTGTTTTGAAATAATTTAACAATATAGATAATGTTTTTGCAAAAAACCAAAGTGTATACGGTCCTCTTACATTGCCACGCTTAAATTTGCTTGGTATTAACCTATCAATTATATATCCTATCCAATCATACTGAGTTAATAATGCTACCTGCGATAGCTCAAACAGCGCTTCACTGGTTAGTTGTTTATGCTATATAAAATTCTGAAACAAAATAGTTGTATTTGAAAAAGTTGACTTATAATCAAGTAATAGTTGATTAAACTGATAATAAAGGTCGTCGAGTATTTGGCAAAAGTAGTCATCTGCATCAAAATTAAGCGCACCTTTTACAGTAGAAGAGAGTTCTGGGAAAACACGCTGATTGTTTGGGGCGAGCGTACGAAAAAAAAAGTTAGCTGTTTGATCAATATAAGATACTGCTAATTTTTCCGCAATCAGTGCATAGATTCGTGATTGGTACTTTTTACTTATTTGCGACAATTGCTTAATCATACTAAGGCAGTTTGGGTCGGGAAAGGGTATATATACTTTTTTATAAAATCGATCCATGTATTTTAATAGTGATTTTACTATAGGAAGATTTTTGTAAGACACAACAAAGCCGATCTTTTTGAATTCGTCTTGCAAGCCGAGATCAAATAATACCCTATCAAATACAGCTCTCCAAAATTCAAGATTATCAGAACCCTGTGCATGTAAGGAGGCAAGAAGACTGACTAAGTCAAGCTGATATTCTTTTAAATAAAATGGTTTTAAGCATTTTTTTAATTGTTTGATCTCTTTTGATGACATGAATAATAAAGAATCGTTCAATTGATAACCGCGAGAACGTAAATCACTAAGAAGATTACTTGCACCAAGTAGATGACGTTTTTTTCCAAGTAGTGCATGAAATGGCTTAGATGTCATGGATAAGCTGGCTTTATCAAAATCATCCAATAAGTTAATAATCTTAGTTTTTACATCCTCAATGATGCTATTTATTGAAGCGATTTTTTCATCAGGAAATGGAAAAGTAATGCTTAGCGATTCTTCGCTAAGTATTTCTGGGGGTTCTTCCGTCTCCTCGAGCTCATTTTTAATAGCATCAACGATATGATCTGGTTGTGTTAATTCTATAAAGTCTTGCAAGGTTCCCATTTTTTGTTCAAAGAAAATTGTTTTTGCTAATTCAATATTTTTACTATTTCCACTCGCGGCTAATTGCTTGATTAATTTTTCATAATCTTCTCGAGTCGTCACGGGAGCCGCAGCGATTTTTTGCCCTTCCGGAGGTTTTGGGATGGTAAATGGCACTTTTAAATGTAAATAGTCAGCTATATTTTTTAAATAATGATGCTCTTTTTGTTTCTCTTGATAAAAATGAACGGTAGACATCCCGCGCATAACCGATGTAAAGACACGATGAAAATAGACTCGATATGCTTCATTCGATTCACCATTTCTAGGTCGATTTGTTTTCTTCCCATATTCTGATTGCGGAATCGTTTTAAGAATAGCACTTGCTTCTTTAAATTCGAGCCGATCAAGTAACCGATAGCAATTAACAAATGGAAAGCCTAATCCTTTTATTTCTTCCGGCGTAAATATTAATCTTGTGCCAAATAGGTGTTTAACTTCATCGCGAAATTTGTCTTCTGTGACGACAACATATTCTGTTTCTTTTACTGCCACTATTGCTTTGGCATTTTTTATCACTTCGCTATCCCAATTTTCATACCATACCACTTCACCTTTCGCTTTTTTGGGATCAACGCTAGCTTTTGCAGTAAATTTGCTAAGTTTATCCGCCGTTCCACCTGCCACTGTATCGCTTAAGTCGATAAAACCTTCTCCTAGTAATGCAATGTTTTCGGCGCTGCGATAAATTTCTGACAAGAAATTCAGGTAAACAGGCTGCCCATTTTTACCAAGCTCACGAATTAAAAAAGGGCGCTTAGAATGGCTGTCGTAAACATCTTGATTGTCGCCTATAAAGTAACAAATTTGGCGGTTTATGGCGAGGCTAGCTATTTTTAATAATTCTAAATGAGAAAAATCGGCTGATTCGTCAACAAGGATGAGCGTGTATGTTTCTTGTGTGGGAATGTTACTGAGTTCTGAATTGATTGATTGTTCAGCTTCAAGTTGTTTTAAATGATCATTTAGAGCGGCTCCAACAATTTTTTGTAGTTCAGGGTCAGTAAAGCATTTTTCTTCGTTATTTAATACGATTGAATCATCCAACTTAAGGCAGCATATCGCGCGCCAACTTTCATAAATTTTTGGTATGTCTGATGCTAGTTTACTTAATAGCAAATCTGGCGTTTCTTTCTTTTTATTATTCTGCTTGCCTTTGCCCTTTGCTTGTTTATCTACTTTTCGTAATGTGGACAAACGTGGGAGAAAATTATTTTTTATCCATTCCAATGCTTCTTCTTTGCCAACTATATTTCCTTGATGTGCTTTTTTGGCAAGGTCGACGTAGGTTAAAAAGTCAACTTGTACGCCTCCTTTCGTTAAGTTTAATTCGCTGAATTCTTTTTTCACCTCATTTAATAACATAGAAGAGCGTGTGATAAATAAGAGCTTATCACCCGCAACCGCTTTTGTTTTTAAATAATCGCCGAGAATGGTTGATGCAAGTGTAGTTTTTCCAACGCCAGGCAATCCACTAATGACAGCTGGGAAAAAGATATCAGATAAAATGGATGATTGATTTTCATCTAGCGCTATCCATTCGCGATGATCATAAATAACTCTAGGTATAATAATTTTTTTCTCAACCGTTACACTGCTTTCAGATGTTTCTGACGGTTTTTCTATTTTCTCTAAAATAGCTTCTTTATGTTTAGCGAGATACTGTTTGTAAACACCTGATTTTAGATATTTTGATTTTTGATAATCGTGTTCATCAACGACTTCAAGAGGATTAAGATAATGGAAGCCATCTACGCTGATAGTTGAAAATATAAAACGGTTTGCTTGGTTGAGTCGGAAGATATAAATATAATAGCAATTATCAATTAAATCTCGTTCCATCTGGCCAGCAGTATAACCACTCATGATGCGTTTTATAATGGCAGTGTGGGTGTCAATAAGCGCAACTTTTCCTACTGCACCTTGCCAAAAGGGAGGCTTGGAAGAAGATGATACTTTTTCCAACGGTAAGTATCTAAACATTGCGCAATCCACTCGTTATGACTGGCGTTTGGTTTTCATTTACGCTAGATGAGGTTGAATTGAAAAGCGTGGCATTCGAAGAAAGCTTTACATTATCCATACTTAAGCCATTTAAGCTGGGAATAACACGACGATCTAAGACGTCCTTATTCATTAATTTGCCAACAATGGTTTGTGGATTGAGGCAATCTCTTAATAAGGAAATTTTTACCTCGTTATCTTCAAGTTTGTCTGCGAGTGAGAGAAGCCAGTCTGCTACCATTGTTGATTTAATATGGGAAAAGAAAATTTTCAAAAACGACATTTTTTTACTTTCTATTAAATCGCCGCTCAATTGATAACCTTTGCTAGCAGCCGTAAAAAAACTAGCATGGCTATTGGGTTGTAATAATGGTGAAAGAAATTTTGTTAATCCAAGCTTCGCCAACATTTCTATATTTTCCTGGATGCGCCGGAAATGGTTTTCTCCCACAAAATAAAACGTCATCGTATTTTCAACTGATTTTTCAAGTGATGCACCGAGTTCATTGTGTTTGCCAAGTTGATAGCCAATTAACGCGCTTGTTAATGGTAATAAATTAACAATGGATCGGAATCTTTCACTGAGAAATGCTTGTTCATCTTTCATTGCATTTAATAATTCATTTACCTTTCCTTCGTTGCCATGAAAGGCATAGCAATAGATTGCGTGGCTATCAATAAATGTAATGAGCGCTAAATAAAACTCTGTAAAATGTAACGCCGCAGGACTTTTTGTGTTGGCTTCTTTAGCAAGCATCGCGCTAAACTGTGCTGCAAAATCTTGGCGGTTAAGCGGTGGCGCGCTTGGATATTCTTCTGGTACTAGATGATAAAATTCTTGTTGGCTGACGGCAGATCGCGCCTGATGTACTGCATACTGAAGAATAGGCGATCGATAATACTCAGCATATTGCATAATGTGATTTAATATACTTACGTTATTAGCGCGATTAAATGCATTGTGAATTTTTTCTGGGCTAGCAGCGATTTTTTTAGCAGCATTAAAAAGTAAAGTAATAATATGTTCACCTTGCCCGCCGTGATTAAAAAAATTAATGAAGGGCGAGCCTATGATGGGTGTTTGTTCCATTTGATGGATGATGTTAGCTAACTTTTCTTCATCCTCCAGTTCAGAAGATTCTAAAGGTGCTTGTTGAATGTAGATTGACGCTTGATGGCTGCTCATCGTTGGCGTTACCCTATCTTTTTTGCGCGTCATCGGAATGTTTTTGGGTGGATTCAGATTCATTACTTTTGCATTTGAAATAGGCGCATAATCTGCAAAGATAGTTTTAAATGCATCATATTCCCAGTCGAAAAAATTCTTGTATCCTGGGAGTTTTTCCCAGTCTACACCTAAATTTTTCAACATCGTCATCACACGCTTTAACCACACGGGCGCTTTGGATTTTTCCCACATGTATGCGCCGGTGATGGTTGCTGGATATAAGCAATCAACTAATACGTTAATTTTTAACGTTGAATCATCAATTGCATCGAGTAAATCGAAAGCATCTTCAATGGTAGCTTTGTGACCATGAATAATTTTTAAATCTCGAACAAAGTTTTCTTTATCGGTAAGCACTAACGGAATTTTACTTGGTGGCATTTTATCTTTTAAGTTTTCTTCTGCCGGTGGGTCCGATACTGAATTAAATCCAGGTAGTTCCTTGCAGTTTACACCTAAATCTATTAACGATTTTGTTATACTAGCGAGATCGAGCGCATCCCTTTTTGAACGAATAATGCAACCAATTGGCGTTTTACGATATAAGCAGTGAATTAATTTATGAACTTTTAGTGCTTCATCCCGCGAGCTTTGATTAATAAATGCTGCGGCACTCTCTGCTGAAAAAGCTTCTTGGGCAAGTTCTATTTTTCTCACTGTTAAATACTGACCTCCACGTCTGTAACCTTCACGTGCACTGACAGAAAAAGCATCGAAACTTTTTAAATCAGATAATAAGCGTGAAATAAAATGCGTTGATCCAAAGAATGCTAATGCTTTAATATTTTCTTTAATACGTGATAGTTGTGCTGCATGCTTACTTTCATCTGCAAAATAAAAATACGGCACCCCTTCAAGCTGCTTTTCAAGTGCCTCGGCTAATGCTGTGCGTTCAAATCTTCGATAGCCAACCAAGGCGCTTGAGATAAGTAATAAATTAAAAGTCGATTGCTGTGGCTCACCTGCCTTAATTTGTATTTTTTTAAAGTCGTTTAAAAACGTATCAACTATTAAGTGATTACCTTCCGAAGCATACCAGTACACGGCATGACTATAAATAAAGGTGGTCAGTGATAAATAAAACTCGGAAAAATAATGACGAACATCGGGATGAATTCTTTCAAGAATAACTGGATTGTCCTCATTTATTAAATCCCTTAATTGTTTTGCAAATTCAGACCCTACTAATTGAGATTTTTTGTTTTTTTGGAGGTATTTTGAATCACAAAGACGTTTTTTTGCAGCGTCAAGCAGCTTGGTGATCGCATCTTTTGCTAAAAAGTCAGTATGTAACGATTCATCGAGAGGTATGGTTTTTAATTCCAAAATTCTATCGACAAGCGGAGTTGAGCCTCCTTCATGTGAAGGCGCACTTAATTTGCTCGATTCTTCAATGACAGGCTTTGCCTTTTCAGAATGCGATGATTCAATGCGACTGCTACTCATGAAAGTCTCGTCAGGGTAATTATTAAAATAATTTGAGCAATAATTATGCTGTTTTTACCGATCAAAATCAAATTGTATTTGTTCAAACCAGTCTTTCGTGGTGAATTTCTGTACAATTTTGCTTGCCGACATACTATAATATGTTGGTTAACTAATAAGTCCCAGATGGAAATCCAAGTTGTGTTACTGCAGCGCCTTCAGGTGGCGTTGCATTGCTGGGAGCTGGATCTGGTTTCATTGTTTTAGATGCAAATGTCATAAATGGAAAGTCAAATGCTGATGCTGGCTTTTCTGGGGCCGCCGCTAGCGCTTCTGAATTCGCAGTTTTAGGCGGAAATGGCTCATAAAAATATTGATCCACTTTTTTTATCAAACTGGCTGGCTCCAAATCGTTTGCTCGGCATATAAACCCGATAAAGTCAGCATCGTTACGATACTGAATAATACATTCAATCAGCCTAATTGAACGAGTATCTTTAAGTAGGTCATCTTTCTTTAAGATAGTAAACACCAGGTCAGACAAGCTAATTCCTCCCTTCAAATTACCCCTGGGAACTGGTTTTACGCTACGCCCACTACCCGTTGATGAAACACCAGAAGAATCTAAAATAAAATAAGATCCGTACAATTCTTTAAATACTATTCCAGGCACATCCTCCCATATAAAAGCATAGCATCCTAATTTATGAATCACTGGCAAGTCAAAAACACCAAAATATTCTTTCAGTGTTATTACATAAGCCGTAAACCCAGGAAGATGTTCTAAATCGGCTGTTGGAAGCGCATTTCTTTGAATGTTTTTTTTGATCTTAGCCATTACCTCTTGTAACAATTGATACGGTAACAACGGAATGATATGCAAAATAAGAATCTTTCGAGGAGATTTTTCTTGTTCGTCAGTATAGTTATAATTGCTTAACTTTAAAAAGTTTAAGCCTAAAAACGACCAATCTAGGCCTATTCTTTCGAGTGATATGAGATAAAACATTAGCATCTCTTTATCTTTAGTTAGTTCTATTGAAACCCAAAAAGAAAGCCAACTTAAAATATCTTTTAAGGGAATTTTCCATAATAAAGATCGGGGTGACATAATATTAGTAAAAGAAAAAGGTGGAGCAGCGAGATGTTTGCTGCACAGCACTGCAATTATTTCAGTTATTTTTACGATACACTCCCTATTTTCAGCGGTATTGAATAAAGCGTGATCATCTATATATGCGCGCGCAAGCTGTTCCTGGCCTGAATCAATCCACTCCTTAAAAAGCAAAAAGAAGAAACGAGAACTTTTATCTAATGCCATGGTTCGTGTCTCAGATTGCAAAAACAAAAGATACAAGTCCAAAAATTGTGGGCTGAGATTGTAAAGGCGCGGCAAAAACGCAACAACATCTGATACACATCGTCCAAAGTGAAATGAATCATCTTGCCGTAAAAACAAATCCAGCCCTAGAACCGTGCCCTCTAACTCCTTCATTGTTTTTAAAAAGCGAGCCCCTACTTGCTCAGCATTTTTAAAATCCCCATTGAAGGTTAAATACGCAAAAACATAGCTGTAAAGATAATCTTTAAGACCTGGATGCGACAAAAATAAACGATAGGTAATATCTAGTATAGGAGACTTATCACGAGAAATTTTAATTTTTATATCATCAGCATGAATAAGAATATTGTTTTCAAATACCATTCTTACTGCGCCGTCTATTATTTTTATCAACGCTTTATATTTGCTTTGAGCGGCTTCATCTTTTTTGGTTTGCAGAGAGCGATAACAATTCCGAAAAAGCCGCCTATCGTTCAAAAGCAAAGGGGGGTTTAACACCATTAAAAAGTTTGGGGTATTGGGAACAAAACGAGCGACATTTCTTAGAGCGATGAGGGGCCTCTCAAAAAATATTCTACAAATTGCAATCATGCTCCCGCTGTCATATTCAAATCTCGCACTTTGAATAAGTTGCTCTTTATACGCGCCTTCCTCTGCAGGAAAAGCTGAAAAGTCTAACTTCATTTTTTCTAATGCTCTTGCCCTTATTAAGGAACTAAACCTTTCCACATCATCGGAAGAATGAGAGCCTCTGAACAGGGTTGCATCTAACCATCTCTCAAGTTGCAAGGACAAGTCTGGCAACCCAGAAAGCGCTAAATGCGTTAAAAAATTCTTTGCCGCATCATTTAATTCCTTGTTATCGAATGCCGAGTCGGTATTCTCAAACATTGCCTTGTAGTAAGGCAAATGAGTTAACGGGTTAATTTTGACAAGTTCACAGAAAAAAGTTTTTGTTATATAAAGATTTTCAGACGTAATAAAACAAATTTTTCTTTCGCTTTCGGTGCACACAGGATGGCCACATATGGCAAAGAAGAAAAACATTGCGATTTGCCAAAAATGAACGGAGTTAACCCCCTGCACTTTATCCGACGCCAAAAATTTAATAAAATCTTCTTTATTATCCTGGGAATACACTTCAAAATTTACTAATTTTTCAAATTCATATAAAGTTTTTAAGAAGTTAGCATTTAAAGTTTCACATCCAATCAACATTTCACCGGTTAATCGCGAATTTCCAGGTAATATTGGCAAGAAGTCAAGACGATTTAGGTAGGAATCCAATACCTTTTTCGCATTCCGAAATAAATAAAAATGCGCGAATCCTAAATTTCTTTTGGATGTTAATAGAAAACCATGAACCTGACTTATTTGATTAAAAAAGCACAGTATGTATTCTATTACATCATCATGAAGCGTATCCAGCGTTGGACGTCCGGAATTCATGTTTCCTCGCCTCTTATCGTTTTTGGATAACGACAATTAATTTAGAGTAATATCTGCTCGTTTGTTCGAGCCTAAAAGGTACCACCGGAAGCTTAAGTAAACATTAAGAGAATTTTTGTCATGCCTAGCGGAATGAAAATAAAACAATCACAGCCTTACTTATTAAATATCAATAGATTCAATTAGTTAAATATGGTCTACGGGCATCACACCGAATAGCCTTATCTCTGGCCTCACCCGACATTTAATCCCCCCTTAAGATTTCTTTCACTTTTATAACAACTTTGCTACCATTGCAAAAGCTATTAACAGACGAAAAGGACTTGGCATGAGTATCGCCTTATTATTACTTGAAATTCAGAATGATTATTTTCCGAACGGACGATTCCCTCTGGATAAAAGTCAGGAAGCAGCAGCAAAAGCACAGCTTGCATTGCAAGCACAGCGTGACAAGAAATGGCCAGTGATCCATGCACAGCATATTTCTACTCAACCAAATGCCGCTTACCTACTCCCTTGCACCAAAGGTGCTGAATTTTACTCCGCAGTCTCACCCGTAAAAAATGAAACTATCATCAAAAAGCATTATCCCAATAGTTTTAAAGATACTGCTTTATTAAACCACCTCATTAAAAACCAAATTAACCATTTGGTCATTTGCGGCATGATGACACACTTAACCGTAGACGCAACCGTCCGCGCAGCTTATGACCTTGGTTTTAGCTGCACTGTGCTGCACGATGCTTGCGCTGCGCAGCAACTGGAATATAACAACACGCTCATCTCAGAACAGAATGTACAATATTCTTTTCTTGCAGCATTACAATCCAATTACGCAACGATCATGAGTACGGAGAATTTCCTCCAAAAGATCGGTGCACGTATAGAAACCGCTGCGTAACCACAAAGAACACTTGCCATGAGCTGGGAACAACGCTACTTACCGCCCAACCCAGCTTTATGGCATGGCCGACCTGATACCCCAGAAGATGCGTGCTTTTATCAACACATCAAGCCGCTTAACCTCTTCACGCAAAAGCCAGAAATAAAAACCGAGCGCCCCTTTGCGTTGCTTGGTTTTAAATGTGATGAGGGCGTGAGCCGTGATCTAGGTCGTTCGGGTGCTTATGAAGGACCAATCGCCATTCGGCAACGCATGGCGAAACTGCCTATTCAAGAACCTTCTATTGTCTGCTTCGATGCGGGCGATATCATTTGCAATGATCACGATTTAGAAAAAAGCCAACAAGCTTTGGCAGATGTCACCACCCTATTCTTACAACAAAAGATGCTCCCGCTTATCTTGGGTGGCGGACATGAATCTGCGTGGGGAATTTATCAAGGGATTGCGAACGTTTATCCTGCCAACAAAAAACTCGGCATTATTAATATTGATGCACACTTTGACTTACAGCCTTTAAGCCCGAGTAACCGCGGCAGCGCGACCACCACCTTTTATCAAGTAGCAAAAGCCATGGAAGCAAGCAAGCGTCACTTTGATTACAATTGCATTGGTATACAAGAGGCAGGTAATTTTAGGCAAGCATTCGAACTCGCTAAGCAATTGAAGGTGCATTATCTATTAGCTGAAGAATTGTATTTAGGCTTAAATGAAAAGTGTCTTGATTTTATAGACCGCATCATTGATGAAAATGACATTATTTATTTAAGCTTATCCATGGATGTATTTTCCCCCGCTTTCGCACCGGGTGTTGGCTCTATTCAACCGCTTGGTTTAAGCCCTTGGCAAATCATTCCCTTACTCAGACAATTGGCTGCATCCGGCAAAGTAATTTGCTATGACTTTGTTGAACATGTCCCGCGATATGACATTGACCATCGCACTGCAAAACTCGCTGCCTCGCTCATTTATGAAATTATCCACCACCATCGTTTTCACCAATAGGTTATGAAAACCGCACTCACACCCGCACGGTTTCGCACACTGATTTTAAATTGGTTTGATCAGCATGGACGGAAGCTTCTACCTTGGCAAATCAATAAAACACCTTATCGTGTTTGGTTGTCGGAAATTATGTTGCAACAAACGCAAGTAAATACAGTTATTCCTTATTTTTTACGCTTTTTGCAGCAATTTCCAGATTTGCGGTCGCTTGCGAGCGCGCACGAAGATGCCGTTTTGCACTTATGGGCGGGGTTAGGTTATTACAGCCGCGCGCGTAATTTGCATCGTGCAGCGCAGTGGCTCACGCAACATAGTGCCGGTGAATTTCCGGATGAGATAGATAAATTAATCGCGATTCCTGGTATTGGGCCTTCTACTGCAGGTGCTATTTCTGCGCTTGCTTTTAATAAGCGCGCGACTATTTTAGATGGAAATGTCAAACGTGTGTTAGCACGCTTGCATGGCATCCGAACACCTATTAATGAAAAGAAAACCGAGAAAGCGCTATGGGACATTGCGGAAAATTACACGCCCAATAAGCGCATTGCGGATTATACGCAAGCCATGATGGATTTAGGCGCAACGTGTTGCACGCGTGCAAATCCTACTTGTACAACTTGCCCTTTGAAACAGCATTGTGTTGCTTATGATTTGGGGATTGTTAATAAACTTCCCGCGAAGAAAGCGACTAAGACATTGCCCATCAAACAAGCGACTTTTGTTATTTTAAAAAAAGGAGAGGCTGTTTTATTGCAAAAGCGGCCATCGTCGGGTATTTGGGGTGGGTTATGGAGCTTGCCGGAAATAGTTGGTAAACCGAACAAGAAAAAAGTGCGGGCCTTTTGTTTGGATCAGTTTCAGTTATCTATTGCTGATTTTAAGTCGCTTTCCTCTTTTAGACATACTTTTACCCATTATCATCTAGATATTTTTCCTGTATTGGTCACGTTACAAACTAAATTGCCCAAGAAGGTGGATGATCAGCTACAAATTTGGTATAACCCTGAACATCCGGAACCTATTGGGTTACCGAAACCAATCCAAACGATCATGAGGCAGTTTTATGACCCGGCTCATCCATTGCGCAAAATTAAACAAAGAAGCAGAGGGGCTCGCACAACCTCCCCTACCGGGCGAACTCGGTAAAAAAATTTACGAGCAAATTTCCAAAGAAGCCTGGCAGCAGTGGATTAATCATCAAACCATGTTGCTCAATGAAAACCGCTTAAGCATGATCGACCCGAAAGCCCGTACTTTTTTAATGCAAGAGATGGAAAAGTTCTTGTTTGGCGAAGGGAGCGAAAAACCTGCTGGCTATGTGCCTAAAGATGCATCTTCCGCTTGACTGGAACCCTTCATGTCGGTCTAATAAGCGTTCTCTTTTTTGAGATGGCCAGATAGCTCAGTCGGTAGAGCAAGGGACTGAAAATCCCTGTGTCGTCGGTTCGATTCCGACTCTGGCCATTCTTTTCCTGGGAATTTTAACTCCATTTAGTAGGTAAAAAATTTTTGTAAGTTTCCTTATCTATTCTTTTATCTAAAACAGTATTAGCCACTTCACCTACAATCTCAATACAAGCATCAGAGTCTTTGAAATTATCAGGAAATATACAAAGAGCCAAATGATTGTTTTTAGATGACGGATATAAAATTGCTTCCAGCCCAGCGCTATGTGCAATTTGCCCTATAATTTGGGAGTTTGATGGAGCATCAAACTGCATCGGTAAAAATCTCCAATTTTCAACAAAAATTGAATTATATAATTCATTCAAATTGTGCACGGGTAGTAATGGCGCAATACCCAAATTATTTGCTTCATGACGATAGTATATTGGAAGCTCAATATCTTCTATGCGCTTATAAAAATTTGATAGAGTTTCTTTGCTCCTTAAATCTAAAACTTGGGTAAGCTTTCCTGTTATATTAAAATGACTAAAATTCCCCGCTACGGCAAGGTCATTTGTTGTAAGTCCATCAACCTGTTGGTCTTGCCGCAATCCTAAAGATTCCAAATATGCTGTTTGTGTATCTTCTGCAATATAAAGCGCTGGAAATTGTGGAAACCTCACTACATCAATTTTTCCTATGTTAAAACGGCCACCGGGAAAATTCAAAACACTTCCTGTGGTTGATAAGGGAGAATTGGAAAACTGTTGAGATATAATGCGCTTCCAAGGTTTATTTAATTGAAATTCCTTTTGTTCTTCGCGAAGCGCTTTTTCCAATTCTTCCATGACTTTTGCGCGGCGATTAGCAAAAAATGAATAATTTTGCGCCATGTAATCGTAAAGCCTTTCATGTCGCTTAACCCATGTTTTAATTGCGTGCGGGTTAATATTATCAAGTAAAAAAAATATTTTATGGTTTTGAAAATTCATTATTATGGATGTATTCCTGCCAAAGCATTTCTTATAAATAATTCCAATTTTTTATAACGGCCATAACGAATCATATCTCGGGGGGAAATTCCTCCCAAAGCTGGATTTTTAGCTTGGAACCATAATGCTGTCTTTTGCGCATTCCCATGAAAATATTCAGCCATTAGTTCACAAATTATTGCGATTTCCATAAGGCGTTTTTTGAGGTCCTTTCTTATTTGGTCGTCGAATCTTACCTGGGTCTTGTCCTTAAGCCCCATAGCCTTTGCAACCTGGTACCTATCAAGATCGAGAAAATCAGCAACTTTTTTTGCAGTATTCCCATTTAACAGGTTTAAATAATCATGTTTAGGGATCGTATTTAAAAACTCATCTGAAGAGAATTGTGTGGTCATTATTTTTGCCTCCACATATATTATACTTTGATTTCTTCTATTTTTCCTCAAAATTTCCTCAAAAAATCATCAATATTATTTTTATTGTAATTTATTGATTATACTGAATAATTATATTTTAAATAAAATTAATTAGGGGGCTACTTCTGCCGCTTCAGTGCGTGACCCCTTTTAAAAGAATCGAAATATCGTCCACTTTGTATAGCACTCGTTTGTCGAGCAATTTCAGCAAATAGCCCCTGGTTTTTTAAATGCTGTGGACTTTTTTTAACTACGTCAATAATCGATCGTCTTTCATCTCTTTGATTCTCATTTAAAAGCATCTTTGCAGGATCATCATCCTTATGCAAATTTATACTAAAAAAATCTCTCTCTTGGACACGTTGATTGAATGCAGATTCAAGTAATAGAAAAACCTTTCTTGATAATTCCATTTCAGACTCACTCAGCGCAGAGGGCATCGCATCCAACTCTTCTAAAACAGCTTGTTTTTGATTTAGTTCTTCAAAGAAACTTGTGAGTGCTACTGTTCGCTTCTCACCTAAAGGTAAGTCACGCATTTGTTCGCATAATTCATTAATCTGGAAAAAGAAATTTTCGTTTAATAATATGGCACGAAGCAGAGTGACTTTGTTGGTAGCGTCGTAAAGGAATTCTAACGCTTCTGCTAAATAAGGGAACGCATCCAACAACATCAATTCACGAGCAATATCTGCTTGTATTCGTTGAACGGGGTGTCCAAATACTTTAAACGAGGACGCATCTTTTCTAGCGTGAAGATCCTTTCGTATTCTTTCCAAACAGTCTTGTGATAAATTTTCGACGGAAAATTGATAGAAAAATTCATCATTAAGAAATAACTTCATGACTTCATAGTCTGGTCTATATTTTTTATACAACTCCAATAATTTTTCTTTAATCTTATTCTTTATTTCAAATTTATAGTGAGGGTTGCCAATTTCTGCATTAATCAGCACCCTGTGACAAAGCCCACTCAATAGCCTGCCAATCATGCGCCTCATCAAGACATTCGCACTCACGGTCATACTTATTGCAAACATTGTGTAAAAATGTATTCCCTTTTCCGTCTTGAGAGTTAATAGTGATCTTCTGATCTGACTCTAACATGAGCTGCATCCACTCGATGTTGCTCAAAATCTCTGGTTTAACGTGCGGTATACCGGAAGGCACAAAAGTTGAAGTAGACACGACAAATTTCCTTTAATAATTATTTGCCGTAAGATTAATATGCCAACAGACATGGCACAAGGGGAATGAATGCAGCTGTTTTGTACAGCCCAAAAATAGGTCGATGCAAATTACCTTCAATTACGCAGCACACCCTCCGTATCTGCACAATCCGTGCTGTACCTTTTCCCATCCGTTGACTCCATTTTGAGTTGTCGACATAATGTCGACAACTCAGCGCCATCCTCATCTTTAACCCTGATTTTCATTTTATACCAATAATCTCGCGGATTCGTGCTACCAGTTAACGCTTGTATGACATCAACCACAGATTCATCTTACAGGACTATGGTTAATGATAGGATTTTGTGGATATCAGTTGTTGAATGGGATTGCGCGTCATGGCACTGAGTTGAGAGCAATTTTCATCGTTTTTCATAAAAAATGGTGATTTAGATGTATTTTTCATGAATTTTCACAATTTTTCATACTATTCCTAATAAAACCCGATTTTTTCACTAAAATTCATGAATTATGGCAAAATCACTCAATTTTTCAGCACAGTCAGAAGTTAATTAAGCATAGTTGAAGCAGGATAGAAAATAGGAAAACCCGAGGGTCTGATTAAATACTGACTAATGTTAATTAAATTGCAGCGGGGGTAATTCAGCAGGTAATTTATATTCAGGATGGAATTGTTTAATACTTTGTTTCACGTGATTGAAGGCGTTCATGCAAAAAGAATCAGCTAACGGAATGTGAAGCGCTTCCAGCTTATTTTTCACAAATAGCTGAACTTCTTGTGGAGATTTAAACTGCTTTTCCAGGTTAGCCAACAAACCACGGCCTTGGGATAGTTGGTCTGTGATCAACTTAGATTGCGGCAACTCAGATAATAATTTCGCCATGTATAAATTTTCTAAGGCTTCTTCAATGGCAGTAATAGCAAAAGGAAGGTTTTTATCATTAAATTCTGTTTGCCAGCTCGCCTTCGTATCCGTAAATATTTTTAAAAATTGATCGGTTAACTTTTTTTGGGCTGGCATATTCATTAAGAAATCAATGACATTAAAAAGAGTAAATGCGCTATCGATACAACCTATAGACCAATAGAGATTGCATAATTTTTTAATGTCTTGTAAAAGAAAATGCATCAGCGTATCAACGCGGTCATTATCTAATTTTGTGGGCTTTTCCGCTTTCATATTTTCGATTTGATCATTGATACGGCGCGCGAGCGCATGAAACATGCCAATATCACAGGCACGCTTTAAAAATACTTCAGCGGAGGCGTGTTTTAATTCTAATTGTTTTTGAAATTCACTTAATAGGAAAGCGCCTTTGAGTTGCACAAAGAGCGAAAGTGTTAATTTGCCATCAAATGAGGTTATTTGATGGTTCGGATATTCTAGATCTTGCAGTAGGGAGGCCCAATAAGCATTTAATTCATCGTTGCTTTCCATAAAATCGGCAAGCTCTTTACTGTGCTCTGATAGTTTGAAAATTAAGGATAAGGGGTAAGTTTGTAAATACTCGATAATCATGTCGTTGCCTTCGGTGGTGTTTGCATGAAAAACTTCGAGCATGGTGTGTAATATCTTTTGCTCGTTTTCTTTGAGCTTGGTAAGTTCGTCGAGGCGTGTGGATGAGTTTGAAAGCATGAGAGTGCTCCGGATTCGTTATTTTTTATAGGTTGGGGTTTGAGAGGATTCTGGGTTTTCCGGTGGCTCGCTGGTTTTTTTCACCCTGGTTGGTGTAATTGAAGGACTTGGCAAAATACCTTCTAATGGATTTTCGACTGAGCCTGATGCCAGGATGGGGTTTTTTTCTTTTAATTCTTTAATAATGTCGGCGGTTGTTTTTTCTTGACTTGGCATGAGGGGCCTCGGTTTTGGTGTGTATAAATTTTATTATAGCAGATAGGGTGAGCTGGTGTTTAAGTGGTTGACTGATAAGTGGATCCCGGACAAACACTCGCAAAAGCAGCTCGTGTTTTCCGGGATGACAATTAGGAGAGCCAGGGTTGCTTGGGTAACTCTTCGCAGAATGAAGAAGAATCAGGCAAACCCCTTAATTAACGCATTTACTTTCCCTGCAATGATTTCCCTTGAATTCTCATCGAACAAATAAGCATCTTTGAAACTGTGACACAACACATCATTGCATCTTCTTAAATGCACATTCGCAGGAAGTGGCGGATTAGTCACAGGTAGTTGGCGTGAAAAATCATTTAAAGCGTTAATGACAAAATCATCATCTCCAGTAATATATTTCACGCTCTTATCACGCGGGTCACCTGCCAAACTAGGTGCAACATTCACAGTGTTATCCACTTTATCAGCAGGATTTGCTACGCCATAAATAGCAATATTCGAAGAGGGATATTTTTCTGCTTTAATTAAATAACTTCTTAATGAATTAGCGTAAAGATTTCCCTGCGAGTGCGGCACAAATAAGACATCCACGTAACGCGGGCCGCCATAGCGGTTGATTAACTGCATAAGACCTTGAGAGATTGACTCAACCTTATCATGAAACTCATCAACGATGGTTGCAAAGTCACGACCTACAAAACCTAAATCTTTAACGTATTCGCTTTTTATGTTTGCTTTCAATTGCGCATATTCTTTGCTTCCCACTGGATATGTTAAGTGATGCACTTTCATATAAACCATCACATAGTCATCCATGGTCAAATTGCGATTTTCTAGCTTTTTTTGCCGCATGACTTCCTTTAAGTCATTGAGCAAAGAACCACTGGTAGGGTTATACAACACACGCCATTCCACATTAGATGCAGAATTGTTAACAACATCAAGCAATCTTTTTAAATTACCGCGCGCATCGTCTTCTGATGTATTCACACCATTGATATGAAAGACGAATATATTAGGTGCCGAATAAAGCACTGTGTTAAATGTAGAAAACAATATCACCACATAACTTATCAATATTAATAATCGCCTGATTTGCATTTGGCTTCCTCCTCTGCATGCGTTAAATCAGAACCTAACGATTTCCAAGCAAAAAACCGTTGATCGACTTCATGGATATGCTCTCTGCGCTCGGGTGTGTCATTCAATAATTTACCAGCCCCTGTTGTCACTTCATCCCACGCGTTAGGCAGCGCCATACCGAGACAAGTCAAAGCAACCCAGGCTTTTTTATCTAATGCGAGAGCCTCTTCTTGGGTTTTTGCATGGTAATGAATTTGATTTTCATATTGCGCATATTTGATGGCGGCTTTTAAACCCTCTTTATTATCAGGCGGAATGTGGATTTCAATAAAACGCAGCACATCATCACGAATACCGTATTCGTTATGAATACGGCCTTCTAGTTCACTTAATTTTGCTGGGGCTAGCTGCTCTTTAGCCTTAGGTTCACTTTCTTCATCATTGGATTCGCCAGTACCTTCTGCGCGACTGACAATTTTTTGCGCGACCGCTTCGATGGTTGCTTCGATGTTCTGTTCTTCATTTGGTGGTGAGTAGTATTTAAATAGTAGTAAGGCTAGTGAGCTAATAATGACAAGGAGCAAGCTAAGTAATTTTTTCATAAATATTCCTTAAGGCCGTCATCGCGAGCGTGAAGAGCGAGCGTGGCGATCCAGTGTGGTGTGGGTTTGGTATTTCAGAAGAGTGGCGTCGCAAGGACGACATTAGAAGACAGAATAATAATAGCGTTAATAAAAATTGACAAGCAATTTTATAACACCTCATGTATACTCCAACGATTCAAAAAAGAACAACGTGGACGCTTAATAATATGGCCATTACCTCCGCAGCACCCTACGGTTATCGAACTCGTCTTTTGTTACTTTCTTTGCTTGGCTTATTGAGTTGCCCAATTTATGCAGCACCTGCCCCTACCCTTTTCGCACAAAGCGCTGTTTGGCAAGAAAGCATTGATCCCTCCCAATTGCCAGATAATTTGCCGCAATGGGAATATCCTACTATTCGCTCTTTATTTTATGTTTATCGGCACCCGCTCACTTATCAACTACCTTTTCAAGGCAATGAGAACCTCTTTAATTTGCAATTTATTAACGCGCTATGGGGCCCTACGAACAATCCGTTTAGCAAACATCAGCGCCCCGCCAAATTATTTGTCTTTTATGATGACAATAAGCAATTTAAAGTTTATCCCTTGGTCCAAGATAGTGTTGATAAAAATGTTTATGTGTTTGATGCAAACCAGGCAAACCCCATGCTGCTTGCGGATTGGATGAATAGCTTCAAATTGTCGCTCGCAAACCCCTTAGAATTACGCTTTACTATTTGCAACGGCTATGGCAGCGCGCTTAAAGATCCTTGCGATTCACCTTATCAAAACGAATTACGCGCTATTTACACTGCAAAAAAGCCTACTTTACGGCAACTGAAGATTAGCACCATTAGCGCCCAACGTGATTTGAATACAGAATGGCAAGCTGCGTGGAAAAGCGCACTTCGCACTGCAACAACAACCGAAACCAATCTCTCCATCCAAAACACCAGCATTGATTGGAATGATTTAGCTGCAAGAAATGTCTTGTTGAATTCCGTACCTGCATGGTCAGACTACCACACCATATCAAATAATTTTAAGTTGGTTCGCGATTTGCGTTATTTTGGCGATAAAAACAATCCGCAATTTTTGCGCCGCATTACTTGGCTTTATCCAGATGATGGCTGCTGGACGCGAGCTGCTGCAACGGTAAAAGATTTATTTGGCCCCATTACCAATACCGCGAATGCCTACAACCGTCCAGCAAAAATATTTGTTTTTGGTAATTTATGCGTACAAACGCCAAATGCGATCTCAGGCCATGTGGCGTGGAAATATCACACAGCGCCTGTTATTAGAGATGAGCGCACTAATACTGTATATGTCATCGACCCAGCCGTAAACAGTAGCGGACCGCTTTCAGTTAAAAAATGGATTGAAAAAATTACTGATCGCAATGGCGCCTGCACCACTGCCAATGAAAACTTATCTACCATAATAAAATTTAATATCTGTAATGGTTATGGCACTCATCCATTTAATGAGTGTAAAGAATCGGATTCCGCAAGTATTATCACAGAAGGTTATGCGGCATTCGACCAACTTCGTTTTCGCGACCTTGAGCGTAAACGGCAAATTGAACTAAACCGAGATCCTGAGGAAGTATTAGGCGATGAGCCGCCTTGGGAAGAATAAAATTCTTTAATAAGCCTATAGATACACCCCTCCCCTAGCCGTTCGGCTAGAACTGCTATAATAATAAATAATAAAGAAAAAATACGAGGAGTGGGCGTCATGCCAGGTTTTCTCCCTAGATATTTCCTTTACGATCCATACAAGGCCCCAACCATAAGCGACCCTTATGAAAAATACTTGCTTAAAGAAAACCCATCCCCTTTGAAAGAGAAAAACCTAAACGAAATTTTCCAAGATGCGAAAAACAAAGTGCCTTCACATAAAGACGATGCGGAAGAAAACAAAAAATCATTGAATGCCCTTTTTACCGAATTAACAACAGTACTCGAAGAGATTAATAAAAATGAATATTTTACTAAGGAAGATTCTGGCAACCTCGTTCGCGAACATCTTGCTAATGATGTTAACCAACTACTGCCTAGTTTGCACTCGCTCCTGGATCATATAAATCCAGTTATAAAACCAAAAACCGCCTATGATCATCACCCACAAGACCATATCAGAAAAATTTTCGATAAAATTAATAGCATTATCCAGGCAAGAGGGCCCATCCTGCCTTACCAACAATCTGCTGGTCATATTGCCGAAGAATTAGGCAATATTGAACAAACAAAACCTAACATAAACGAGTTACAGCACCTCCAAGAGCTGCAATTTCTATGCAATAAAATTATCGAGTTAAACTTATTGTATAGCGAAATCAAAAAGCAACTTGAAAGAATATCTGCAGAAATGAAGGTTGAATTTAATAAACCACGAAGAGAAAATTCTCCAACATTAATTGAAATCAATTCTCTTGATCAAATTCAATCAGATTTACTTGCCAAGTTAGCTAATTTTAAAACAAATAACAAACTGTCTAAAACGATATTACAACCCTTAAAAGACGCCATTTACACTTATCCTAAAATGTTTACAGATGCAGTTGCATTAAAATTGATATTTGAAGAAATAGCCGGGGCTTATCTTAAACTAACCAACAATCGTCAAGATAGTAAGCTTCAACAGTTATTAAAGAAATTTTGCAATGAAAATTTTGGCATTACTTTCCCAGGAAAAAAAATGTTAGCAAAGGAAGATTTAACCTATTCCAAATTAATGGAAAGCAAAACGTCCGAAATACTTCATCTTTTAGCTGATGCTGCTTCTGCCGAAGAGCGAGTAATTGAAGAAGCAAAAAGGAGTAATAAAAAACACGCTCCTAACTAAATATTTTAACGAGGATTTATGATTATCAATGAAAAATTAAAAACACAAATAGAAACTTTATTAATTGCCTATCAAAACACCTTGGAAGAGCTTCTTAGGAAGCTCGATAATGAGCTAAAAGAATACTTCGTTATCGGATCTAATGAATCCCCCACCCCAGTCTCCGTTTATTCTTTACTAGAAAAAAAGCTTAAATTAACGGATCAATCTTTACAATTACTCGAAAAAAATGATAAAGATCTTTCCAAATCAGATTTGTATCACTTATTAGACTTATGTGACCATTTGGGCGTAAATCACGAACTGAATACTTTACTTCATGCTGAAAGTAGTATTTTCCAATCTTTAGCGGGTCAGTTTTTCAAAGAACACGATAAACAAACGACTATCGACATGTTAAAGGATGTAGAAAGCAGCTATCCGCACCCAGATTTTGCACAGAAGTTACCAAAACTCGCATCAGAATTAATTCAAGCGCATTTTCCTGAGTTTGATTTACCTTTATATTTACATCGCAGCATTGCAAACATCGAAACCCTTCACTTAGATTTTACAGACATTAAAGAAGCATTGATTGATAGATTACTGGCTGTGGCTACTAACAATAAAATATTAGATAAAGAAACAGAATATGCCAAAAACATTATCATTGCCTGCGCTGACATTGCCACACATGAAGAAAAAGATGCGCATTTGTCGGCGAAATTGCTGGAATTATTAAACTATACTCAACCTCCAACCAGTTCTTTTTTCCATCACGCTAAAAAAGTGGATTTGCACATAGCAGCAGAAAAATATGCTTCGCAAATGTTACACGAGATGAAGCAATTATTTCACAAAAAACATAATTTCTTCATCCCTGAAACAAATCGGACACCCGATGGGGTAGCGATTATGAAAGAAACAATCAAACTAAAAAAACCATCGATCGAAACATTGACAGAATGCATGAGTGTCGCAAAAAAAAGGTTGGCAATAGAAAATCCTGATCGACATCCTAATACAGATGATTTCTATGAAGCACTTGCAAAAGGAAATCTTCATGCGCTCGTGAGGTTCAACAGATCAGGCAATATCACAACAAAGAAAATGGGATAAAAGAAAGAGCACTGCTTGCTACCACCCCATTAACCAACACATTCTGCTGATTAAAACGAAACGCTTGCTTATTCTTATCAGAAACTATTCCACCCGCTTCAGCAACCAATAACACACCGGCCGCAATATCCCATTCATTTTTAGGCCCCAAACTCCAAGTTGCATGTGCTTTACCAGAAGCAACCAGAGCAAGCTTATAGGCAATAGAACCTACTTGTTTTACCTTGTGTGCGGCTTCAAACTGCGCCCATTCACCGCGTTTATATTCAGAGCGGCTTGCAAGCAGGATGGGTTTATCTGTTGTCGTTTGATTGCAGTAAATACGCTCGCCATTCAACCATGCGCCTTGATCTTTTATAGCATGGAATAATTCCGCGGTTGCTGGATTAAATACCGCCGCCAATATGGGTTCGCCATTTTCAACTAAAGCGAGCGAAATACCATATTCCGGCACACCTTTCGCAAATTCAATGGTGCCATCAATGGGGTCTAAAATCCAAACTCGTTGTTTATTTAAACGTTCTAAATTATCAGCGGTTTCTTCGGACAACCAACCGTCGGCTGGGAATGCTTTGGCAACGCGGTTCGTGATTATTTCATTTGCTAATAAATCTGCTTCGGTCACCAAATCATTATTGGCTTTGTGATCGATGGTAAAGCCTGATTGCTGCAGCTTTAAAATCGCTTGACCTGCTTCATTCACCGCTTGCAGCATCACTTCCAGTTCGGACATGGTCATTCGGTCTCTAGCATAATTTTTTTCTGTCTTCTTATTTTTCTCCTACAAACACGCAGAAAATTATCTAACACTCTGAGCGGATACACCATTTTCCAGGGTATTGACTTGTAAATAATGCGGCGCTCTCGTTCTAATTCTTTATTACGTTCCATCATCGCATCAATATAGCGATAAATAGGCTGAGTAGCGGTAAAAACTGCTTTTACTTTCTGCCATTCAGCCGCAAATTCAGCACTGTCTAGCGATATTTCATCGCTTGCAACACGTAAAAGCAATGCATACATATCAAAAGCCATCGGCGCAATTTGCGCAGCCGGATGCGTTTTTAAATCTTCTTGGGTAAATTCATAATGACCCAATTTTTTATCTAAGAATTGATTCGCATATTCATTTATTTCATTGGCATCTTCTGGAAGTTGAATGCCAAGTTGCGTGCGCATACGGGTTAATTGTTTGCGCGGATTTTCAAGGAGCGCATCATAACTCACTAACACCCGTTTTTTGCCTTGTGTCATTTCAATTGCGGGGATTAAATGCAATAGCCATAGATAAACCCCTTCTTCTAAATCTGTGCCGCGCGCTTTTTGATAAGAGTGCGCGGAGGCTAACGGATTGCGCAAGGCAATCACATAATGATCATTCAAATTTAATTCATTAAAAATGGGCTGCCAAAAGGTCAACAATAAAGAAGTACGAGGATCTTTAAATCCCCAATTATCTGTATTTGCAATACGACTTTTAAGTAGCTTTAAAGCGGAGGCTTTCAGCACATCCATTTCCGCATCGGTACTTGGCTCTTTCGCCAATAAACTGCGATTAATGTTATAAACAATTTCTGTATCTTCAAAAAAACCCTTAGCATTCCAATCCTCATCTGCGGGAGTAAGACGTGAACCAAGATCAACGCCCAATGCTTTTAAACCGCGGGTAATGGCGCTTGTGCCGCTTCTTGGCATGCCAACTACAACATAAAGGTTTTTCATAAAATATATCCTAATTGTTTGATTTGGGAGATCAGCGCATCAATTGCAGCTTCAGGCTCCATATCCATTGTGTTAATTTGAATTTCTGGCGTCTCAGGCGCCTCATATGGATCACTCACTCCGGTAAATTGTTTAATAACCCCTTCACGTGCCTTTTTGTATAACCCCTTACGATCGCGGCTTTCGCACACAGCAAGCGGTGTTGCCACATAAACTTCGATATAACCGCCTACTTCAGTCACCATTTCCCGCACTTTATCACGGGCTTTTTTGAAAGGTGCAACGAGCGCGCAAATCACCATACCATTATGTCTAGTAATTTCTTTAGCCACAAAACCTACTCGCGTGATATTTAATTCACGGTCTTCTTCACTGAAGCCTAAACCTTTGGATAAATGCGTGCGGATAATATCGCCATCAAGAAGCGTCACCGGGCGCCCTGTCATCTCACGAAGCCTTAGCATGAGTGCATTCGCTAAAGTCGATTTCCCAGAACTTGGCAATCCTGTCATGAAAAGTGTGACACCCTGCTGATGTTTAAGCGGATAGGCTTTACGTAATTCTTGAATTACCGCAGGATAAGAAAACCATTCTGGAATATCTAAATGTTTTTGCAAACACTCGCGTAATTCAGTACCGGAAATGCTCGCGGGCTTTTCATCGCTTGGAAATTGATCCACTGGAAAATATTTCGCTTGTTTTTTGCTATAAACCATTTCTTGAAAAGGCACAATGTGAATACCTGCCTCATTTTGATATTTTAGCGCTAATGCTTGCGCCGCATAAGGATCATAAAAATACTCTCCTGCAACATTTTTACCCGGCCCCGCATGATCTCGCCCTACAATAAAATGTGTGCAACCATAATTTTTACGAATTAAAGCGTGCCACACTGCTTCGCGCGGCCCACCCATACGCATGGCGAGGGGCAATAAGCATAATTCCGCTAAATGTTCAGGATAGGTTTTTAATACATGCTCGTAACAACGTACGCGAGTGTCATACTCAATATCACCTGGTTTTGTCATACCAACAACTGGGTGCAATAACACATTCGCGCCCGTTTGTGCCGCCGCCCGCACGGTTAATTCTTGATGTGCACGGTGCATCGGATTTCTTGTTTGAAATGCGACTATTTTCTCCCAACCACGTTCTTTAAATTCTCGCTTTAATTCAGCAGGCGTTTTGCGCAAGTGTCTATAATCATAATGATGTGGCAGCGAGATCCCAACCAATTCACCGCCCACATAAACATCTTTAGTATGTTGCAACAAATAACGCACCGCAGGATGCGTGATGTCAGTTGTGCCATATACTAATTTAGCCTCGCGTTCACGATCAATCGCAAAACGATCACCTACACGTAAAATAGCAAGCAACAATCCTTCAGGATCCCGTAATGCTATTTCAGAACCCGCACGCAAGGTATCTGCAAAAGCAATTTCCACATCTAATGTAATGGGCATTGGCCATAAGGCACCATCAGCAAGGCGCATTTTCTCTAATACGCTCTCATAATCAGCTTGGTTCATAAAACCAGTGAGAGGCGCAAACCCGCCATTTAATATCAACTCTAAATCGCACAACTGACGCTGATTTAATGTGTAAGAGGGAAGGGTGAGTGCTGCTTGTTTATAACGATCCAATGAAAAATGATTTTCCACCCTGGATTCTTGAACAATTGGTTCCATTACTCACTCCTTAAGAGGCTAGTAAAGCCTTTGCCAATATCAAACTCTGTTTACGAATATCAGGTACCGCGGTGGATTCCCAAAACATGCCTTTAGTCGGCGGTCCTAGCGAATAAAGCACAGATGAAGGCACACCTTTTGCATCTTGTAACGCACAAGTGGGCGTTACCATAAAACCCAATTTCAATTCATCAAAACCGGCATAACCGCGCTCCACAATGCATTCAGCCAATGGACGATGCGCTATTCCAATGTCCATGCCAGGCCCCATGCAGTTAATTAGCCATGTCACTTTAATTTCAGTTAATGTGCTTGCATGACGTTCTCGGACCATAGCTGAGTCTTTTGTGACTGACACGATACGCCCTTTTAAAACTTTTAATTGCCCTTTTGCCGCTAAATTAACGAGCATATTATTAATTTGATGATGCACCCGATGTCTATGCACATTCCAATAAGGCATTAAATGCCGCAAAAATCGTTTTTTATCTGTCAAGCTTGCGCCCGCCCACATAGCTGGCAGCTTCAAGCGAAGCGCTGCAATCACAGATCGCCAATCACCGCCTTCATTCGCATGCGCTTCAATCGTCGCGCGCAAGTGTTTACAAAGATCTCGCAACGATTGCGGAAGCCTCGCATCATCTGAAACAGCGGGCTTATCAGTTTGTGTGTGCGGTAATGGCAATAAACCATGGCGAGAAACAGCATAAATGGGCGCTTCGTGTTTTTGCTGATTGAGCGTGAGCACTGCATCAATCATACTTAATCCTGTCCCCACAATTAACACAGGTGCATCGCGGTCAATTTGATTTAATGCAGTATAATCCCAAGGGTTATTGATACATTTGACTTCTTTTGAAACGGGAAAGGGGAAAACAGCAGGTGTGCCATTGCCAACCGCTAACACCACTTTATCTACTTCTATTTCACTATGATCACTTAACATTAATTTTGCACTCTGTCCGGATGAATGGTCTGCAAGTGTCATATCGATTACTTCAGCGGAGATAAGCTTTAATTTCACTTTTCCACTCTCGTTAGCAAGCATCGTATTTAACAAATCTTTTAAATAAGTTGCATACAGCATGCGTGGTGCGAATTGCTCACCTACCTGCTGCTCCTTTTCTAAATACGTTTGTGCATTACCACTTTCTTTTAACCAGTTTACAAAATGCCGCGGATCATCCTCAAACAAACTCATGTCTTTAGAGCGTACATTCAATAAATGAAAAGCATAGGGCGTATTGTAAGCAGCGCCCGTGCCAAAATAGCCGCTTTTATCAAATAAAAAAATTTCTATGGGATTTTCCGCTAGCCGATAGAGTTCTGCCGCCATCGCCGTCCCTGAGAAGCCTGCACCTATGATGCCTATCCGTCGCATATTTACTATTCCGTACTGAAGGATGAACCGCAGCCGCAAGTTGTTTTCGCATTGGGATTACGAATGATAAATTGCTCGCCCTCTATGTCTTCTTTATAGTCAATTTGCGCGCCCGCCAAATATTGAAAGCTGATGGGGTCGACTAAAAGTTGTATGGCACCTGTAGCAACTGGTTTTTCAACTACAGTATCGTCAGGTTGGACTTCTTCAGTAAAAGCAAATCCATATTGAAACCCTGAGCAGCCGCCGCCAGTCACATAAACACGCAATTTCAAGGCTAGATTGCCCTCTTCTTGAATGAGAGACCACACTTTAGCAGCAGCAGGTTCTGTACATATTATGGTCATAGACATAGGGGTACTCTAGGTTTATCTTGCAAAAATAAGCTTCGCATTTTACAGTTTTGCGCTCAATCCGTCTAGAAAAAGGAATGGTTATGCTTTGGATGAAGGCTTTTCATATTATTTTTATGGTTACTTGGTTTGCTGGATTATTTTATTTACCACGGCTTTTTGTTTACCACGCCATGGCGACGGATGCTCTCTCAATAGACCGTTTTAAGATCATGGAGCGCAAATTATTTTTTGGGATCATGACGCCGGGTGCTATTTTCACCCTGCTGTTTGGCGGCGCTCTCCTCCAATACAACGATTATATGCACATGGGATGGATGCATCTTAAGCTAACGCTAGTCTTGCTGCTTGTGCTCTATCATCTTTATCTAGGCAAACTGATGATTGATTTTAAACATGATCGAAACAAGCATACACACGTGTTTTATCGTTGGTTGAATGAAGTGCCGGTCTTGTTTTTAGTGGCAATCGTCATTCTTGTGGTCGTGAGGCCTTTTTAAGATAACGCGTTCAGCACTTTTTCTGCAGCCTTAACCGTCTGCTCAATTTCTTTATCGCCATGCTGCGATGAAACAAAACCCGCTTCAAAAGCAGAAGGGGCGAAATACACCCCTTCTTTTAACATCGCATGGAAAAATTGTTTGAATCGCTCGATGTTGCAGCGCTTGACGTCTTCTTCTGATTCAATCTTCGTTTGATCAGTAAAGAAGAACCCGAACATCCCGCCGATTGCGGTGGTGTGTAATGGGATACCTGCTGATTTTGCGGCATTGCGCAACCCATTGGTTAATTTTTCCGTTTGCAAAGAAAGTTGCTTATAAAAATCAGGCGCTGAGATTAATTCAAGCGTTGCAAGTCCTGCCGTCATTGCGATTGGATTACCCGATAACGTTCCTGCTTGATAAACCGGGCCGAGAGGCGCGATACATTGCATGATTTCTTCACGCCCGCCAAAAGCACCGACTGGAAAGCCACCACCAATGACTTTGCCAAGAATCGTTAAATCAGGCGTAACATTGAAATGCGCACTTGCACCGCCTAAGCCCACACGAAACCCCGTCATCACTTCATCAAAAATCAGAACGCTCTTATTTGCGTCACATAATTCCCACAACCCTTCTAAAAAACCAGGCATTGGTAAAACACAATTCATATTCCCAGCAACAGGTTCCAAAATCACCGCGGCAATTTCACTAGGATATTGCTTAAATAAAGCGGCAACAGCAGAAATATCATTAAATGGCGCGATCAGTGTATCTTGCACCACCCCACTCGGCACACCAGCAGAACTAGGCATGCCCAATGTTAAACCGCCTGATCCTGCAGCAACTAATAAACTATCGGCATGGCCGTGATAGCAGCCCGTAAATTTAATAAATTTATCGCGTTTAGTGAAACCGCGCGCAAGACGAATCGCGCTCATTGAGGCTTCAGTCCCCGAATTTACAAAACGAATACGTTCAAGCTGTGGCATCAGCTGAGAGACTTTTTGCGCAAGCCTAATTTCAATTTCCGTTGGCGCACCAAAACTAAAACCATCTTGAAGAGCGGCGGTCACTTTTTGCAAAACGGTAGGATGCGCATGCCCCAAGATCATCGGTCCCCAGGAGCCGATATAATCAATGTAATGTCTGCCATCTACATCTTCTAAATAAGCGCCAATGCCCTTACGAATAAAAAGCGGCTCTCCCCCCACGCCTTTAAACGCACGTACGGGTGAATTCACTCCGCCTGGGATATGGGCTTTGGCTTTGGTGTATAAATCAGCAGAATATGACATGGCAGAGTTGCGTCCGTTAAGAAATACTGTAAAATTGGCGGATTTTAGGGCAATTTCGTGGATAAGTCTACTGAATCACCAAGAGAGGCACAATGAGTTATAAACGTTATATGTGTTTATTATGCGGCTACATTTACGATGAAGAAAAAGGCTGGCCAGATGATGGCATTGCACCCGGCACCCGCTGGGAAGATGTCCCGCCTGCTTGGCAATGCCCGGAATGCGCCGCCACTAAAGATGATTTTGAAATGATTGAGATTGAGTAGAAAACCGTTTTTTCTTTATATCACCTCGAAACGGGTGTAAGAATACAGTGGAATTTGATTAATCGAAACATCCGTTACTTCCGCACGTTCCGGGCCTTTTCTTAACCATTCACAAAGTATGGCTATTTTTTCTTTTTCACCGCAAGCGACCACTTCCACGCGACCGTCTGGTAAATTTTTGGCATACCCCGTAATACCTAATTTTTCCGCTTCTTTCTTAGCATTTGCGCGATACCATACGCCTTGCACCTTACCAGACACAATACATTGCACACATATTTTATCAACCATTGCGCCCTCACTTTATTTTGGTAAACACCACCACGTTGACATGCGCCATTTTTTCGGTTGCAACAATTTTCAGCGTTGTCAGCACATTTTTCGGTATATGCATAAAGTATTCGCTACTGGTCACAAAAAATGCGGGCTGGTTGAATCGAACTAATTTTTCGGGCTGATCAATGAAAATCGGCTTTTGCCACTGCGGCATATTGATCAAATATTTAATAGGCATACTATCTGGATGTTCTTTGTAAAAAACCAATGTCGCATGGGCGTTCGTTCTTTCATTTTCAACCGCAACCACAAAATCATGTGCTTTTTCTAAATAATTTTCGATGGGTTCAAGCACTTTTATTTCCGCTATTGCAAAACTGAATGCTGCAATGGCTAAAATAAAAAATGGACGGTTATAAAACCACATACTTGCAATCTGTAAAATAAAAAAGAGAGCTAATAAAAATACATAAGGAATAGCAAACGCATAATGACACTGATATGTTTCAAAATAAATTACTTCGACAAGAATAAAAAGCAACGCAGGAAAATACCGAAACAGCATTAACATGATGGATCGAAGTCGCGAAAAATAAAGCTGACCATGCATTTCTGCCAAAGGATAAGCAGCGAGTAGCGCCAAAGCAGGCACCATTGGCAACACATAACGTACTTTTTTATCGCCCGGGATGCTAAGCCCCACTAAGATAATCAACACCCAGCCAGTTAATTTCAGCAGCAGGGATTTATCTATTAGCGTTTTCTCTTTTAAACTGACATATCCCACTCCCACCATTGTTAATATTGCAAGCGGATACGTTAAAGCATAGCTCCCTACACTATCTTTAAAATAAAAGAACCATGGCAACTTACTTGCACCCATTCGTCCCAGCATTTCCATTCGTATCACTGCTTGCATAAATGATTCGCCACCCGTGTGGAAAGCTGCAGCAAGTAATAAAGCAATACTAAGAATTAACAAGATAAAAGCGCAGACACCTATGATAAAAAATGTTTTAAATCGTCTATCAATCAGATAATAGATACTGACCACCCCTGCCGGCACAACTAGCCCAATCGGCCCGCGAAAGAGAAATCCCGCAAAAAATAGCGGAAAAAGCCACCACACGCGTGTAGGCTTATTTTTTAGATCCGCTGAATAAATAAGATAAAAGCAAAGAGCTGTGATGAGCGTCGGATACATATCAAGGCTAATCGCGCGAGATGCTTTAAAAAAACCAATTGTCAGTATCAACAGGAATACGGCATACAAACCTAATTCTTTAGAACGCAAGCGGCCAATTAAATAAGTGATCACGACCGTTAGCGCTCCGATAATGGCAGTCGGCAATACCGCTACCCATTTACTTAACCCTCCAACTGCATGCGCAAAAAAATAGATAATAATGGTGCCCGTCGCGGGATAATCCGGGTAAGGCTGGTTATAAGTAGTTGGAAACCAACTTAAGCCATTTCTAAGCATTTCTTGGGCGAATAAATAAAATCGGGAATCAAAGCCGATCACTTCTTGGCTTTGAATACCAACAGTGAATAAGATCAAACTGACGACAAAAATACTGATGACTGTTTTCATGCCGGGAGTGTATCATGTACATTCAATTTAACCAAAGCTCAAGGATCAGCTCGATGCGCGCAAACAATCGCTTTATTATTGCTCCCTCACTTTTATCTGCTGACTTTGCCCGGTTAGGTGAAGAAGCTACCGCCGTGCTGAATGCGGGCGCTGATATGCTGCATCTTGATGTGATGGACAACCACTATGTTCCCAACCTCACCGTCGGGCCCGTGGTCTGCGAAGCATTGCGCAATTACGGCATTACCGCACCGATTGATGTGCACTTAATGACAATTCCTGTGGATTCTCTCATTACTGATTTTGCTGATGCAGGTGCAAGCCAAATCACTTTTCACCCAGAAGCGTCTGAACACGTGGACCGCAGCCTCGCCATGATTCGCCATGCGGGTTGCAAAGCAGGGCTTGCGCTTAATCCTGCAACGACTTCGCATTGTCTTGAACATGTGTGGGAAAAAATTGATATGGTACTTGTTATGTCGGTCAATCCTGGTTTCAGCGGTCAAGCCTTTATTCCAGCAATGCTAGGGAAAATCAAACATATTCGTACGTTGATAGATGAACATAAACCTGATGTCATCTTGGCAGTGGATGGCGGCATTAAAACGGTTAATTTAGTAGAAGTGGCAAAAGCAGGCGCTAATATGTTTGTTTCAGGCTCCGGTATTTTTGATGCGGATGATTATGGGAAGGTGATTGCGGAGATGAGGGCGCTGCTGGGTTAACCCATCACCACCTCATCTGCACATCTTTTTGCGAAGATACCGCTTTCCACCACACCCGTAATCGCTTTCAATTTATCTTCCATCACCCGCGGCTCTAGTAGCTTTAAATTAAACACATCTAAAATCACATTGCCATTATCAGTGACAAATCCTTCGCGATAAACCGGATCACCACCCAACTGCACAATTTGCCGAGCGACATAACTGCGCGCCATGGGGATCACTTCAACTGCAACTGGAAACTGACCCAATAAATCTACTTTTTTACTCGGGTCTACAATACAAACAAATTTTTTCGCAACGGATGCAATGATTTTTTCACGCGTAAGCGCACCGCCGCCGCCTTTAATCATTTGCTTTGCTGAATTAATTTCATCAGCACCATCTACATATAATGGCAATTCCGTCACGCTGTTCAAATCAATTAAGGGAATGGATAATGCCTTCAATTGATTAGCGCTCGCAACCGAACTCGCAATCGCACCTTCAATTTTTTGCCGCACTTTTTTTAAAGCTTCGATAAAGTAAGCAACGGTTGTCCCACTACCCACACCGATAATCATATCGTCTTTAATCCATGCAAGCGCTTCTTCTGCTGCGGCTTTTTTGGCTGCTTCCTGGTTCATTTTAACCCCTTACAATATGTATCCGCTCATGTCTTCATCTTTAATGAGGCCGTTAAGCTTATTATTCACATAATCCGCATCAATTTTGATTACTTTGCCCGTTAAATCATTTGCATTATAAGAAATCTCTTCTAATAAACGCTCTAACACCGTATGCAAGCGCCGCGCGCCTATATTTTCAATTCGCTCATTAACATGCCAGGCAATTTCAGCAATGCGTTTGACGCCATCCGGCATAAATTGCAGATCCACGCCTTCAGTCCCAAGCAATGCGGTGTATTGCTCAGTGAGCGCAGCTTTAGGCTCCGTTAAAATACGCACAAAGTCTTCTGTTGATAAGGATTGCAATTCCACGCGAATGGGCAACCGTCCTTGCAACTCAGGAATTAAATCAGACGGCTTTGCATAATGAAAAGCACCCGATGCAATAAATAAAATATGATCAGTACGCACCATGCCATACTTCGTGGTCACGGTAGACCCTTCAATTAATGGTAATAAATCCCGCTGTACACCTTCACGCGACACATCCGCACCCGCATATTCAGAACGTTTAGCGATTTTGTCAATTTCATCGACAAACACAATTCCATTTTGCTCTACCATCTCGATAGCATGGGATTTAATTTCTTCATTATCAATTAATTTTGCCGCCTCTTCTTCGCGTAAAAATTTACGCGCTTCTTTCACCTTTACTTTGCGGTTTTTTTTACGTTCGGCATTTAAGTTTTGAAACATGCTTTGTAATTGATTGGTCATTTCTTCCATACCAGGCGGTGACATAATTTCAACGCCCATGTGGCTCGTCGCCATTTCTAACTCAATTTCCTTATCATCCAACATCCCATCGCGTAATTTTTGCCTAAATAGCTGGCGTGTTGCAGAATCTTCTTTTGGCACTTCAATAGGCTCACCTGCAAACGACCCGCGCGGCGGCGGAATTAAAGCATTTAAAATGCGGTCTTCCGCTGCTTTTTCAGCATCCGCTTTAACACGCGCCATTTCTTTCTCGCGCATCATTTTAATGGCCATATCGACAAGATCGCGAATAATCGATTCAACATCGCGCCCTACATAGCCCACTTCAGTGAATTTAGTCGCCTCAACCTTGATAAAAGGCGCACCGGCGAGTCTTGCAAGACGCCGCGCAATTTCTGTTTTACCCACCCCGGTTGGCCCAATCATTAAAATATTTTTAGGCATGATTTCATCACGCAAGGGGGATGCAAGCTGCATACGCCGCCAGCGGTTTCTTAGCGCAACGGCCACGGCTCGTTTCGCATCCGCTTGTCCAATAATATGTTTATCGAGTTCACTCACAATTTGATTAGGTGTAGGTGTAGCAGGAATAGATTCGTGCATATCTGCATTCTCTTTATCGTTCAATCTTAGTAGTTGCATCTTACCCCCTTCTGTCATCCCCGCGAAGGCGGGGACCCATTCATTTATAATGTTTCTATTGTGAAATTATTATTCGTATAAATACAAATAGCCGCAGCAATTGACAGCGCTTTTTCAGTAATCGTACGCGCATCTAATTCAGTATTTTCAAGCAAAGCAAGCGCAGCTGATTTTGCATAGGAGCCGCCTGAGCCAATCGCAATTAAACTGTTTTCCGGTTCAATCACATCGCCATTGCCTGAAATAATCAACGAGGATTTACTGTCAGCAACAACAAGCATCGCTTCAAGCTTCCGCAACATTTTATCCGTACGCCAATCTTTAGCTAATTCCACCGCCGCACGCACCAAATTGCCTTGATGCGTTTCTAATTTAGATTCAAAACGTTCAAATAAAGTAAACGCATCAGAGGTGCTGCCAGCAAACCCTGCCAAAATTTTATTGTTATAAAGACGACGGACTTTGCGAGCGTTCGATTTCATTACTGTGTGCCCAAGCGTAACTTGACCATCACCGCCGACTACGACTTGCCCATTACGCCTGACTGACACGATGGTTGTACCATGCATTTCTACCACGTTCTTCCCCTCTAACCTTCGATTATTTTCTTCCATATATGGGCAAATTCAATCTTTACAACCCACCCTTGCGGTCTATAATAGAATCCCTTTTGATACGAGTGTCAATCCATGTCTCAAGTCCTACGCCCAAGCGGGCGCACAAATAATAAACTGCGCGATATAAAAATAACCAGGCAATTCAATAAATACGCGGAAGGCTCGGTCTTAATTGAGTTTGGTGAAACCAAGGTGATTTGCACAGCAAGCCTCACCCCCGGTGTCCCACCCTTCTTAAGGGATTCTGGCCGCGGCTGGGTAACAGCAGAATACGGCATGTTGCCGCGCTCGACCCACGACCGTATGCAACGCGAAGCCGCCAAAGGCAAACAAGTAGGCCGCACCCAAGAAATCCAACGCCTGATCGCGCGTTCATTACGTGCAGCCGTTGATTTAACCGCCTTAGGCGAAAACACCATTATGGTGGATTGCGATGTGATCCAAGCAGATGGTGGCACCCGCACCGCTTCCATCACCGGCGGCTGTGTAGCCCTTTATGATGCAATCCAACACTTAAAAAAAACTAAAGCGCTCACCACAGACCCTTTTCGCCAATATGTGGCCTCCATCTCGGTAGGCGTCTACAAAGGGATCCCTATTCTAGACTTAGACTACGCCGAAGACTCAAAAGCAGATACCGATATGAATGTGGTGATGACTGAACAGGGCGGGTTCATCGAAATACAGGGCACTGCAGAAAAAGACGTATTTAATCAACAAGATCTAGACAACATGCTATCGCTCGCTAAAGAAGGGATTCAACAATTGCTTTCAATTCAGAAAAATGCATAATAAACGCACAGAGGAGGAATGCAATGTTTTCACACCCCAAACAAATAAAATTCTTATGTCTAGACTTTGACAATACCCTGACGCAACCCGTTTTTATTGAAAAAATAAAATCTGTCCTCGCTCGCCTAAAAGCAAACAATAGAACAGATATCAACATTGGAATTATTACTTCGCGTGCAATTTATAGTGATTTAATGAACCGCTACACGCCAGGGGAGAGATATCAACTGGCACAACCGGACATTAGAGATTTACTTGAAAAACATCAATTAGAATTCGATTTTATTTGTACCGCGCACACCTTATATCTTTCACCTTTTAAAGCAACACAAAAAATGATCCCAGTGAGTAAAGAAGTGATCGATTATTTAGGTTTTCGCGACACCCATCGAAATCGCATCAACGAATTGAATAATTTTTTTGCTGCAGGAATGACTGAGGCAGTAAACTTCATTCACGAAGAGTTAGAAAACTCCCTATTCGATCTCAGGCAAAAAGAAAGTGAATTATTTAATCGGGATTTCATGCCATTTTTTCAAAAAGCAGGCTCCACTAAAATTATGCAACTTTATAGACTCCATCACGCACTTGGAGATGGCGACGTATTAATGGTCGATGATTTAGCTGAAGAATGTGACTCAATCAACCGCCGCGCGGAAAATCACCAAGGTTCCGTTTTACCTAAATGGACGGCGCTGCGTTATTTTAAAGGCATTGAACAAGAACCAGATAAATTACAAGCTTTGTTCGCGCAGTTGGATGCGTTTATTCTTCCGAGCGTTAATCAGCAGAATGGCCCGAAAGTTCCGCTTGAGTGGTATCACAAACTCATCTTTGATGAAGCAAATATAAAAGAAATCACCCAGATGAAAACTGCACCCGCCTTCGACTAATGAGCGTGCCCAGGCCCTGACGGATCGGTCCGGGCTTACGTGTTATTTGTTTTTCGGCAACGTATAAATTTTTTCTATAGCGGGCTTTGTTGCTCGTTCTGGCTTTTCCTCAAAGAATTGTGAATCAGATGGAATAAGTCCAAGGCGCTTATATTCCTCTATGGCTTTTTTATAATCCTCAATCTTTTCTTGCGGATTTGCTGCATTTAAAAGTTCTTTTGGCTCGCCTTGCTGGTAAGCTTCACCCGTCCAAGTTCTTCGTAAACGGTCTGCCCCGTAAAGATCCCAAAAATTATCTTCTCTATTTTTCACAAAATGATTAACGACTTCTGCGATGGAACCTAAAATAGCTAATTTACCGCGGTCTGCATAACCTACTGTTGGCTCGCCGGTTTCTTGATTTTTAGTTTCACGAAACCAACTTTCGCGGCTGCCAAAATCAAAAGGGAAAGTAATGGATGCTTTGGGATCTTGTTCCAACTTCTCCCAAATTAAATTTAAACGCTCAGCGAGTTGTTGCTTGCCTTGCTGGAGCTCTTCAGGCCCGCTTACTTTAATTTTCTCTTCTAGTGTGTCCTTGCTCATGTTTGCATTACCTCTGCAACGATATCCTATCTAAATGAAGCCCTACCTATTAGTGTACAAAACTTGCATTAAGAAAACCTTAAATCTCATACTCCATCACTAACGGCGCATGGTCCGAAAACCGCTGGTCTTTATAAATTGATGCAGACCTCACCAGGGGTTTTAACGCGGGGGAAATCACTTGATAATCAATACGCCACCCAACGTTCTTTTCCCATGCTCTACCGCGGTTTGACCACCAAGTATATTGATCAGCTTCTGAATTAACAACTCTAAATGCATCTACAAATTGCAGCTTTTCAAACAAAACGTCCATCCATGCTCGTTCTTCGGGCAAAAACCCTGAATTTTTTTGGTTACCGCGCCAATTTTTTAAATCAATTTGTTTATGGGCAATATTCCAATCGCCGCAAATAATGTAAGGCACGGGTGATTGATTTATTTTTTTAAGATATTCAGCATATTGATCTAAAAACTGAAACTTCAATGTTTGGCGTTCATCACCCGATGTCCCGGATGGCATATAAAGAGAAGCGACCCACACTTTGCCAAGATTAACTGCCACGTACCGTCCCTCGCTATCCGCCAAGGGAAAACCCAATCCAGACACGACTTCAAGCGGCTGCAAGCGAGTATAAATCGCAACACCGCTATACCCTTTCTTTTCCGCACATTGAAAATAACGGTGATAACCTTCCAAATGAAAAGCGGGGCGCTCTAAATCAACTGCCTGCGCCCGCAATTCTTGCATGCAAATAACATCTGCCGCTTGCGAGACTAGCCATGCGAAAATTCCCTTGCGTTCCGCAGAGCGGATGCCGTTTAGATTAATTGAAATAACACGCATTATGGATTAATCAGTTTTTGTATAAGCTTATTCGCTTCTTCAGGCAGCTTTTTCACTTCCGTCTGCACTTTAGATTTCACTTTCTGCAGCTGCTCTTCCACCGCCATTTTCTCCAACGCTACTTTATCTAAATTAACTGAGGGATCTTGCCACTCGCCCGTTACTAATACTGGGACCGCCCAATGAATGGTATCTTCTTGTAAGGGTTGAATTTGCAAGTGGTAGTCGATGCGTTGCGCCAATAAATTTAAGTTGCCTTCTGCCTTGGAGGTAAAAGAAGGGGATTCTAATAATAAATTATTGGTTTCCATCACACCGTTTTTAATAATAAATGAACCAGATAAATTGTGGAAATAAGTAATTTGTGTTGCAGGTGGCATCTCCACCATACGCGCATGAATTAAATCATTAGCGGCTGTGACCAAATAATTAAAATCAATACCTTCAATCGCACCGTTGGTTAACTTAAGCGTCATCGCGCCATTCAAGTTATTAATCCATTCGTCACGCGTCATGCCCGTTGTTGTCACCACCCATTTCACATCACTGATAGCAGAAAGATTGACTTTGGCATGATCGCCATTCAAATCTTTCAACAAAGGTTTGAGCTGCACCTGGTTTAATTGTAAATTCATATTCCATTGTGGTTTTGCCGATAAATGCGTGGCCTCTATCTTCCCGCTTAATGTACCGCCATAAAAAGTAGCTTGCAGGGGCTCCAAGGTTAATACTTTATTATGCCAGCGCACATCAACATAGGTATTTTCTGCTGCTAGTTGATACAAACGTAATATGCCAATGCGGACAGATCCTTCCAATTTTTCTTGGCCGGTTAGTAAATCAGTTAAGCTAGTCGCCATATTGATATTACTGCATTCAACAAAAGCCGCTGTTTGATTAGGCGCAGTTAAAGTCAGCTTATCAATATGTACACCAAGCCGCGGATAAAGCGCCCAGCTAAGCGGTCCCTCAATTGTTAACTGATAACCTGACTCTTTTTTCACTTCTTCTATAATCACTGGTTTTAATTTATTGGGATCGACAAAAAAGACAATGCCCGCAATAACAATGATGCAAAGCAACACTAATAACCCAACCAGGGAAAGAATAATGCGAAGAATTTTCATATCTGTTTTCCGAAATTAACGTTGTTTAGGGGTGAGACTACTCTCTTGCGTTAAGTTTAATAATGCTTTCAATTTATTGTCATGACTATGATACAAAGAGTAAATGCGATCATTACTTGCTTTTAACTCTGCCAAGCGATCATTAATACTATTCATGCAAAATTCGATAGCGTGCAAAACAGTCTCTCTTTCTTTTACCGATAAGCATTGATCTCTGCTCTCGGTAATAAATTGGTTGATAGTATCAGCTATTAAATTCAGCCGTTCAAGCGCTGTTTTGTCATTCAAAATTCGGTCGCAAGAGAAATCCGGATCGGTTTCATTCAAAAACTTGATTGTTGCATCAATTAAACACGCAATCTTAATAGAGAGCGGATGACGGCAGAATCGATAAAGGGCTGCGTATTCATCAATGGTATTCACATGCTGAAAAGGACGGTCATCATGATTAACTGAAAAAATAGTGAAATAATCGGTTAACCCCTCATGCGCATTCTCAAATCGCTTAAGAGATAAATTCTCATTATTATTCAAATTATTATCTTTATTTTCGGATGATGATGCGTGAACGCGCTTTGCCATGTGAAAATCCCTCTCATTTGACCATCCCTTCAGTCTAGCAATCCGGAATGTCCGTCAAAATTAGGTCGTTTCCCTATTCACATAAGCAATTATACGCTTGTTCAAGGGCTGCACGGGGCGGGCATTCGGCCCATTGGCAGCGCGCCTAATAGAAACAATTTGCCCAGGCGAAAGCGTAATAGCATTTGCCATCACCACCCACTGGATCCCCTCGGTGCAAGGAGGCGTGGTGAGTGAACCCATAAACCGATAATAATGGACATGATCTTGTGGAAGTAAATCGATGGGATTGACAATTTCGCTAGGAATAGTTGCTTCCACGCCCTGCTCCTTCGGCAAATGATCAATGATTTTTTTTATAGTCGCATTCTCGACACCTGCTTTAGCAAATACGGCAATGACCGCAACCGATCCATCATCGCTTTGATGTACAAAATGGATTTCTAAAGGATATGCTTGATTATGCCATGCTGTTTCACTCGGTGTATGAAAATGAAATTGAACTAAATGATATTTTTTTCCGTCTAATATTATTTCTTCTTTATTCCCCATCTCTGTGTAATTGAGCTGCACACCATGACCATCTAATATGATTGTGTGCGTTTTACCGATTTGTAAATCAGTTGTGCCATCATCCACAATATGCATTACGGAAGGATTGTACTGAATAGATAATGTATTCGCCCCCGGTTTAACTTTTTTAGGAATATTAATAGGGGATTGTGCTTTGCCTGTTGCACATAATGAAAAAGCGGGATCAAGCCTTGCCCAGAAAGCAGGTGAATTGTTGCCCTTATATCCCCAGCTGACGGTGACACTAGAACGGTCTTCATCGGCATAAGAAGCGCTGCAGAGTATAAACATCATGGCCATTAAACCACGGCGAATTCCTTTCATTACCTCTCCTTGTATAAGCGGGTGATGGGAATCGAACCCACGCCAAGAGCTTGGGAAGCTCCTATTCTACCATTGAACTACACCCGCAGGCCTTGCGTATTCTATAGAACGTTAAATATGTTTCAACCAATTTAAAATATCACTGCAAACATCGCGCACGGAGCGATGATCGGTGACCACCGTATAATCAGCAATATCTTCGTAAAAAGGTTCGCGCTCTTCCCACAGTTTGATCAACACTTCTTGCGGATTTTCGCCTTGTAAAACTGGGCGGCGTTTATCGCGCTTAAGACGCGCAAGCTGGGTTTCCAATGAAACTTCCATGTAGATAACAATGCCCCGTTCACTCAAAATATCGCGCACGCCTTTGGTTTCAACGCAGCCGCCACCGGTTGAAAGCACAATATTACTTAAACTGCTTAAATCATCGATGACATTTAATTCGCGCTGCCTATAGCCGCCCATCCCTTCCAAATCAAATACCCAATGCAAATTGACACCCGTCTTTTTTTCAATTTGCTCATCGGTATCGTAAAAATCAAATTTCAATTGTTTTGCTAAAGACCTACCTACACTGGTCTTGCCGGCCCCCATCGGGCCAATTAGAAAAAGTTTATTTTTTGCTTTCTTCATCGGTTTGTATCACTTTTGGTGTAACAAAAATTAATAATTCACGTTTATTTTGGCTCTTCTTTTGCTCTTTAAATAGCCAGCTTAGTACCGGCAAGTCGCTAATAAACGGCAACCGCCTCACATTTTCTTCCCTATTTGTTTCATAAATTCCACCGAGCACAATGGTTTTACCATTTTTCACCAGCACTTGGGTATTGATTTGCCGTGTCCTGATCACTGGCATTCCTTGTACCATCTGATTACTGGGCCTATCCTGGCTGATTTTCAGCTCCAATAATACCTTATTTCCCGGCAATACTTGAGGGGTTACTTTTAATCCGAGTACCGCTTTTTTAAAGACAACCGCAGTCCCTCCGCTTTCGCTCACTTCTTGATAAGGCACTTCTTCGCCCGCCTCAATCGATGCAGGTTGATGATTTGCAGTAAACAAACTGGGGCTCGAAATAAGTTCGGCACGTCCTTCACGCTCTAAAGCTGCCAATTTCACATCAATATGCGAACCATCTGGTAGATGGGCAACGGCAATACTAAAACGGCCAGGTTGCGGCGCTTCCCCCGAAAGCTCGTTTGAGAGCGAGAAATCCACGCCAAGCTCGCGCTCAATATCACTATCCACACTCGCCAATCGCGCCTCTATCACTACTTGCTGAGTGGGCACATCTATTTTTTGGATCACTTGATGCAGTGATTTTAAATGTTCTTCTGTTTCTTTCACGCAAAGCGTATTGGTGCGCTTATCAACGCGTACAAAACCGCGTTTTGAGAGTAAAGATAATTTTTCATCTTGCAAGAAATGAGCGATGATTTCTGCTTCTCCAAAACGAATAGGCCATAACATGGTTTTGAGCGGCTGAGATTCTTCCGAAAGTTCCTGCCATTTGATGTCATCTTGTTTGCGTTTGATCAATTCATCTTTTGGGGCAATAAACCAGATATTGCCCATTTGCCACTTCCCTAAATTTTGTGCTGCCAATAATAAGGCGAGCGCATCGCGGGCATCAGCATGCCGCAAATGCAGTGTCACCCTGCCATGTACCGTTTTACTCATCACGATATTTTGATCAAGAAAAGTAGCCAAAGCATGAATGGCATCAGGAAGATTTGCATCACGCAATTCTAAATTAAAATTGCTCGTTTTAGCAGAAACCGGAAAAGACAATACAATAAGAATCAAGAAAATAAGCCTCTTCACATTCTGATTTCCCTTTGTTGATTATTTACATGTACCACGAGATGATCTTCCGCTATTGCCGTGATGTTGCCGCGCTCTTTCCCTAGGACCATTCCTTGACTGACAAGTACATTAACGCCGGTTGGCAATGCCACCAATGCGCTCACCTCGCCACCTCGCTCGAAAAATCCCACCATCCGCAAATCAGCGAGCGGCGCTTGTAACAACATTTCTTCACCTAACGTTTGCTTTTTTTCACTAAAATAAGCTGGCACACAAAAAGGATTTTGCTTAAAGTCGCGACTCACCTTCGGTAACGTTTTATAAAAAAGCTGCGCATTACTCATCGCCATGGTCAATTGCATATCGAGTTGCAATAATGAACCGTTTGTCGTGTGATAAGAAAAATTTTTTATAAAAACAGGGTTAGGCTGCATCATCAGATTTAAAGCAAAATCAGTTAATGCATCCATCTCGCCTATTATCACTAAACGACATTCCATCCATTCGGCTCGCGCATCAAGCCCAGCTTGCCATTGCAGTAATGAAATGCGCACTTTTTGTTGATTGGCCATACCAGAAATTAATTGGAAAAAAGCGAGTTTGTCCATCGTCACTAAGGTTTTTTTCGCAGGATTTAAGGCTTTTTTCTCACTTTTCAATTGTGCTGCCATTTGTTTTAACGCGTTCAATTGCGTTGTTAATTCTTCTTCTTGTTGGAGGAGATGGGTTAAGTCGGAAAGAGCAGGACCAATCAATAAAAAATAAGCGCTTAAACTAACACTTAACACAATCAACGTCACATAACCGAACCGTGCGTTATACTGCATTTTCAGTCCCTTGAAAACGAAAGTGGAGACTACCATCCTCGTGTTCTGTTATTTCATCAATGTGAATATCTGTAAAAAGGGTTGCAGCCATCCATTGATGTAAAAATTTATTTAAATCTGCGTGTGAGCGGGATTGCCCCGAAAAGAGAATCACATTATCTTTGCGTGTGATGGTTGAAAAACAAAGGTCTGCGTCAGGTTCGCTATGCAACAATGATAAGAATTGTGCGGTTTGTGCTAAGCGCCCCATTCTTTCATTCAATTCTGCTATTGATAATTGATTGCTGCCTGCATGAAGATGGGCTTCATACTGTGCGTATTGGCTTATCTCATCATGGATATGCATTATTCGTTCATTTGCAAGGGAACCTTGCCGCCATAACCACCCTTCGATCCCGCCGCTGCATAGCATTGCGAGAAATAATGCACTCCAACATAGTCGCTTAGTAACCGTCTCTTGATACTGGCGCAGCTCATTGCGCCAAGGGTATAAGTTAATTTCTACCATGCCGGCACTTCCCGCATCGCAGCGCCATAAGCCGCCAATAAATCAGGTGCCATCTCAGGCGCGCCTTGTGCACGTTCTCTTGCGAATGTATCCACCTCTACTATTTTCACTTTCAAACCGGCACGTTCGATACAGTCAATGATGGCAGATAAATAACGGGTCTTGATGGCGACTACAAAGACTTCTTGTTTGAGTGCGAGCCTGTCTTTCGATTGCATGCGGGTAAAATCAAAGCTAAAGGATTCCTGAAAAGGAAGCGTTGCTTGCTGCAAGATGACTTCAATGTCCGCAGCCATTTCTTCATCACTTAATTCGGGGGATAACCAATATTTTTCAATCCGAACTTGGCGCTGCGGCATACATATTGCCGCAGGCGAACCCCGCAATCCTAACCGGTTAACTTGGTCGGTGATTAAGGTGCTGAGCTCATCAAAACCCGTGATTGCCGTTTCATCGTTGAACAATTCTGGCGGTAAGGGGATTGTTGTTGCGTGCAATAAATGAAAACCCCGCCGGGTTTTTTGCAATTGCACGAGGGCTGCGCCTTTTGGGGTGATTTCAAGGCCGAGGAGGGGAGGTGCGCGAAATGGGTTTAATTTGTACAATTGAAGCTCCTTTTAAGTGGTTAGGAAAAGACGGTAACGGAAACGGGAACGACCATTAGCGAGGACGGTGGTAACGGCGTGAGGTGATGGCCTGTGCAGAAGGGCTTTCACGATTAGGTCATTGGGGAAAATGCTGATACAATTGACAGATTATCTGGAATAACAGGTTGCGATAACAACAATGGCGCCACTATACTCGTGCTGCTTTAAAATTCAAGACTTTTTAAAATTATGAACCGTTTTATCAAACTCATTCGCGCATTTATTATTTTAACGTTGCTACTATGCACAGCCTTAGTATTCAGCGTTCTTTATTACATTGAGTACGAGCTGCCAGACATTGACGCATTGAACACCGTCCACCTACAAGTGCCCTTATTAATTTACACACACGATAACAAACTCATCGCAGTCTTTGGTGAAAAACGCCGTATCCCTATTCCCTATGACCAAATTCCGAAGCCCTTAATCAATGCAGTACTTGCGACCGAAGACCAGCGTTATTTTCAACACGCAGGCGTTGACTTACCCGGGCTTGGGCGAGCAGCCATCCAATTAATGCTCACCGGCCGCAAATTACAAGGCGGCAGCACCATTACCATGCAAGTCGCCCGCACCTTCTATCTCACCTCGCAAAAAACCTTTGCCCGTAAAATTCGGGAAATTTTAATTGCGATCAAGATTGAGCATAAATTAAAGAAAGAAAAAATCTTGGAACTTTATTTAAATAAAACGTTTTTTGGCAACCGCGCTTATGGGGTGGAAGCAGCAGCCGAAGTCTATTATGGCAAACACGTAAATGAACTCACCATTGATCAATTCGCTATGCTCGCAGGCATTCCTAAAGCGCCTTCTAAACTGAATCCGTTAGCAAATCAAAAAGCAGCGCTTAAACGCCGCAACCATGTGCTCACCCGTATGCATGACGAAGGCTATATTGATAATGCAACATTCGCGAAAGCTATTAATGAACCATTGAATGCGAGTTATCACGATTTACAAACTGAAGTGAAAGCACCTTATGTGGCAGAACTTGTGCGTTCGCAATTAGAACAAATGTATGGCGATAGCATTTACACCGATGGTTTTAAAGTATTCACGACGGTTGATAGCAGGCTTCAGCAAGCGGCCAATATTTCTGTGCGCGATAATTTACTTGCCTATGACCAACGCCATGGTTATCGCGGTCCCGCGAGCAACTTTGGCATTCCCTCTATTAACAACATGCAGGATTGGGAAGAGAAATTACACAAACTGCCTGTTGTAAATGGCTTAGAACCCGCTGCTGTTGTAGAAACCACACATAAAACCATTACTGTTTTACGCGCAAACGGCGATTTAACCATCATTCCTTGGTCGGGTCTCTCTTGGGCACGTAAACAAATTAACGCAGATTATTTAGGTCCAAGGCCTCGCAATGCTGAACAAATAGCGCAACTTGGTGATGTGGTACACATCCTTCCTAGTGGAAATGGTTTCATGCTTGCACAAATTCCTAAAGCAGAAGCAGGTCTTGTTGCGATTAATCCAAACAATGGCGCGATTTTATCAATGGTCGGCGGCTTTGATTATCAAACCAGCCAGTTAAACCGCATTACCACTGCCAATCGACAACCAGGTTCTAGTTTCAAACCCTTTATTTTTTCTGCTGCGTTAGAAAAAGGATACACGCTTGCAACCGTGATTAACGATGCACCCATTGTGATTGAAAACCCAACGGATAATAGTTTGTGGCGTCCGCAAAATCATAATCATCGGTTTTATGGCCCAACCCGACTACGCGTTGCATTAATGGAATCGCGTAACGTTGTCTCCATTCGTTTACTAGCACTTTTAGGCTTGCCTTACACGATTAATTACCTAGAAAAATTTGGTTTCTCACGCACGCAAATTCCACAAAGTTTATCGATTGCACTCGGTACTTCCACCATCACACCCTTACAAATGGCGCAAGCCTACGCCGTGTTTGCAAATGGCGGCTTTAGAGTCGTACCTTTCGTAATTGACTCTATCAAGAATTCGCAAGACCAAGTGATTTATCAAGCAAAACCATTGGTGGCTTGCAGTATGAATTGCAACCCGAATTTAGCACTCGCCCAACGTGCAATTTCGCCGCAAAATGCTTTCTTAATTACTTCCACGCTGCATGATGTTATTCAACATGGTACTGCGCAATTAGCGAAAAAATTAAATCGCCCCGATTTAGCAGGTAAAACAGGCACAACACAAAGCCAAGTGGATGCCTGGTTTGCTGGCTACAATCCTGATTTAGTCGCGGTTGCATGGGCGGGCTTCGATCAACCGCAATCTTTACACGAATATGGTGCGCAAGCAGCACTACCTGCTTGGATAGAATTTATGGACATGGCATTAAAAGGCAAACCGCTGCATATGATGGAAGAACCATCCGGTGTTGTCAGCATTAAAATTGATCCGCAAAGCGGCAACCGCACAGCTGCAACCGACCCTAATGGCCTGAATGAATTCTTTATGCTGCCGCACGTGCCAGATAAAGAAAGTTCGTATGAAGAAACCGGCACAATTACCGACAACCAAGGCCACACCACTGATTTAAATGCACCGGGTTCTAGAAGTGATGATGATTCATCGAACAATGATGGTTCATCCGATAACAGTACCGACAATAACAACGATAGCAATAATACGTCTGCGACAGATGATAATGCTGTGAGTACTGAAAAAAAACCGGATGACACTCAACCAGCGACGAGCCAATAACAATAATTAGTGCATTTTCCCGCAGATCATCCCAAACTGCTCGAGCAAAGCCTTGTCTTCCTCACCCACATCTGCATCTAGGATATTGGTAAAGCTAAACTCATGGCGGTAATTAAATTGATGACGAAGATGATCAAATGCATGCGCATCGGGATTTTCTGCGAGCAACGTTGAGCGCATCATGGCGCCCAAAATCATGGGGTTAAATATGCCTAAGACGATGTCCTGCCAGTGATGGTGCTGACCTGAAAAATGCAGTTTTTGGGTGGGCATGTTAAGCGGGGGTTTTGCCATGGCTTGAATGATGCCATGCTCACACGCTGCGCGATAAATTTTTTCTATTCCGCGGATTTTACTTTGCACGGAATAACCCGCAATGTGCGGTGTAGCAATTAAAGCGCGGTTTAACACATTAAGGTCAATATGCGGTTCATGCTCCCACACATCGAAACACCAATTTAGGTGAGTGCCGAGCAGCATCAAATCGACAGGATTAATCACAGCACCCCGGCTTGCATTTAACAATACCGCCCCTTCTTTTTGCTTCTTTAAAAAAGCTTTATCAATAAAATGATGCGTAGGATAAATACTTCTCTTGGTGAGCGGCACATGCAGCGAAATTAAATCCACATCTTCAATTTCCTGAAGCGCTATCGAACGAAAGTCTGGTTCCGCTTCTCTGCGCGGCGGATCACATAGCACTACTTCTATATTCAATAATTTTAAACGTTCAACCACTAACCGCCCTACATTGCCTACACCAATAACTGCCGCTTTCGCACCCGAGGATGGCAACGCACCTCTACGCTGCAAAGCAGCGACAACACTGACTACATAATCTGCAACAGGCGGTGCATTAAAACCAACTGCCGCATGCCAAGGAACACCTGCTTTTTCAAGCCATTCGGTATCTAAGTGATCAACCCCTGCTGTCACACTACCAACAAATTTAACTTTTGAATGCGCTAATAATTCTTCATTGACTTTTGTTACTGATCGAACCAATAAAATATCCGCCTCTTTCACATCTTCTGCCGTCATTTGTCGGCCAGGCTTTAAGATCAACTCACCATAGGAACCGAAATAATCAGTAACATAGGGAATATGATGATCTGCGACTATTTTCATGCGAATAAAATACCTAGAAAAATAACAAGACCTACCCAGTGATTATTTAAAAATGCTTGAAAACAACGTGCAGGCTCGCGATTTTTTATTAACCATTGTTGATAAATAAATAACAAACCAGCGAGCAATAGCGAAACATCGTACATTGCACCTAATTGAAAATCGAACCCGACTTTCACCATCATGCCAAGAAAAATAACTTGCAACAAACCAATGATGAATCGATCATATTGACCAAACAAAATCGCCGTAGATTTCACGCCGATTTTAATATCATCCGGGCGATCCGCCATTGCATACATCGTGTCATAAATAATAGGCCAGACCATGCAAGTACCATATAAAAACCAAGCATTAACCGGCACCGCATCACGCACTGCTGCAAATGCCATCGGCACACCATATGCAAACGCCATCCCTAACCACATTTGCGGTAAATGGGTAATGCGTTTTAAGAAAGGATAAATGACAGAAAGTGCCGCACCAATGAAAGCGAGTTTAATCGTTAAGCTATTACATAAAAGCACTAAACCAAAAGCAGCACTTAACAATATAAAAAATAAAATCACTGCGGATGAAATAGAAATTTGTTTTGCTGCAAGAGGCCGATTAACCGTGCGACTTACGTTTGCATCTATCTCGCGATCTGCAATATCGTTAATCACACACCCTGCAGAACGCATCAATACCACACCCAGCACAAAAATAGTGAAAATAACAGGATCTACACTCCCATTACTTGCAAGCCACAACGCCCACATCGTAGGCCATAGCAATAATAAAATACCGATAGGCTTATTCAACCGCATCAGTGCAAGGTAATGGTTTATTTTGAACGATCTCGTTGCAACCATTCAGCCACCTGTTTGGCATAATACGTTAATATGGCATCTGCGCCTGCGCGCTTCATTGCATAAAGCGTTTCCATCACAGTCGGTTCTTCTGCGAGCCAATTTGCTTGTACCGCTGCTTTTAACATCGCATATTCACCACTCACTTGATAAACGAAAGTCGGCACTAAAAACATTTCTTTAACGCGTTTCACTACGTCTAAATAAGGCAACCCCGGTTTGACCATCACCATATCAGCGCCTTCTTGCAAATCGAGTGCGACTTCATGCAATGCTTCATTGGTATTACGCGGATCCATTTGATATTGGCGCTTATTGCCTTTTCCCAACATTGCTTTTGAATTCACTGCATCGCGAAAAGGACCATAAAAATTTGAAGCATATTTTGCGGAATACGCAAGAATACGCGTATGTTTAAAATTATTTTTTTCGAGCGCTTCGCGAATCACACCAATACGCCCATCCATCATGTCAGAAGGTGCCACTACATCCACACCCGCATCAGCTAATGTCAATGATTGCTGCACCAAGATGCTATTCGTTTCATCATTTAAAACATAACCGCCATCGTCTGTAATACCGTCTTGTCCATGCACGGTGTAAGGATCAAGCGCAATATCCACAATGATTCCTAAATCAGGATATTCTTTTTTTAATGCACGCACGGCGCGCGCGAGCAACCCTTCTGGATTATAAGCTTCTTCTGCTAGTAAAGATTTTTGACTGACATCCATCACAGGAAATAAAGCAATTGCAGGAATGCCTAATTCTACCAACGTTTTTGCTTCTTTTAGTAAATGATCGATCGTGATGCGCGCAATGCCTGGCATGGAGGCCACTTCCTCTACTCGCGACTTTCCCTCTATGATGAACATCGGATAAATGAGATCATCCACTGAAAGCGTTGTTTCTGCAGCTAGTCGTCTTGAAAAATCGTTGTAGCGCATGCGGCGCATACGGATAGCGGGATAGGAACGTTTTGCTAGTTGGATCATAAATACCTCAGCCTAAAATAAGGTTGCGCTATCATACAGGAAAATAAATGAGCCCGTTAACCATTGATTTCTTATCTCCAACGCTACGCTATCGGTTCCAACACGCGAGCTTGAAGAAAGAATTACTCGCCCGCGCTATGGGTAAACACCCCCGCGATAACCCCGTGATCATCGATGCAACAGCAGGACTCGGGCGAGATAGCATGTTACTCGCTGTCCTTGGCTTTAAAGTGACTATGATTGAGCGCTCCCCCGTCTTATATGATCTACTAAAAGACGCACTCGCCCGTGCAGCCGATGACAAAACCCTAAGCGAGGCTTGCGCCCGCCTAGAACTGATCTTGGCAGACTCTGTCGACTGGCTCCGCTCCCCCGCCTGCATCGAGCAAAAAAAACCCGATATTATCTACCTAGACCCCATGTTCCCAGAACGTAAAAAGTCGGCATCTGTCAAGAAAGAGATGGTATCTCTCCAGGAACTTCTTGGAAAAGACGACAACGTGCAAGATTTATTTTCCGCAGCGATGGCTTGTGGCGCTAACCGGGTTGTGGTAAAAAGACCACGCTTGAGTCCAAACATAGTCTGCGCCCCCGGGCCTGCTTTTACGCTTTCTGGGAAAAGCAGTCGGTTTGATGTGTATCTAAACCCAAGGTAAAGAGGTATATATGGAAACCATCCACACGTTACTGAATGTTATTTTGCACATTGATGTGCATCTCCTATCCTTCGTTTCAACTTATGGCTCACTGACTTATCTCGCGCTTTTCTGCATTATTTTTTGCGAAACAGGGCTTGTGGTCACCCCTTTCTTGCCGGGTGATTCACTGTTATTTGCGGCCGGCAGCATTTCTGCTAGCGCCGGCGATAAATTGAGCATCCAGCTGCTTCTAGTGCTCTTAATCCTCGCCTCTATCCTTGGCAATAAGCTAAATTATTTAATAGGCAGAGCGCTCGGCCCGCGCGTATTTACTGCTAAAGACTCTTGGTTACTCAATAAAAAACATTTACAAGAAGCACACCGGTTTTATGAATACCATGGCGGCAAAACCATTATCTTCGCCCGCTTCATCCCCATCATCCGGACCTTTGCCCCCTTTGTTGCAGGTGTCGGCTACATGAGTCTCAAAGAGTTTTCTTTTTATAACATCGTCAGCGGTGTTTTATGGGTCGGCTCATTGCTATTCGCCGGCTACTATTTCGGTTCCCTGCCCTTCGTGAAAGAGCATTTCTCTACCGTTATTTATGCCATTATTGTCATCTCGCTGCTCCCAGCTTTAATAGGGTTGGTTTGCCGTAAAAGAGCGGCGGCCTAAACGTGCCCGTGAGCGTGCCCGCTCACGTTTACGGGATAGCAACTTCACCAAAAATGCAACATCTTCTTCTAACTAGACAAAACTGCATCGATCATGCAAAATGCGAGTCTTAGGTCTTGGCTATTTATTAAGAGGAGCCCCCATGTCCATGGACATGCGCAAAATCAAAAAGCTCATTGAGCTCATCCAAAGCACAGGCGTCGCTGAAATTGAAATCCGTGAAGGGGAAGAATCAGTCCGCATCACCCGTGAAACCAAAACCGTCCCCATGATGATGGCGCCCACCCAAACGATCAGTGCAAGCGCTCCTGAGGCTTCTACGCCCTCACCCGAAGCACCTGCCGCGCCCCATGCCGCCCTAGAAAACAAACACACCCTCAAAGCACCCATGGTCGGCACAGTTTACTTATCCTCCGCCCCCGGCCAAAAACCCTTTGTGGAAGTTGGCCAGCAAGTAAAAACGGGCGATGTCATCTGTTTAATTGAAGCCATGAAGATGTTTAATCAAATCGAAGCCGATAAAACCGGCACCGTCACCGCTCGTCTCGTTGATAACGGCACACCTGTTGAATTTGACCAACCCTTATTCGTGATTGAATAAGCCGAGGAATCACACCCATGTTTGATAAAGTCTTAATTGCCAATCGTGGAGAAATCGCCCTGCGAGTGTTGCGCGCCTGCAAAGAATTAGGTATTAAAACCGTCGCCGCCCACTCATCCGCAGACAACGATTTACTCCACGTACGCCTTGCCGATGAATCTGTTTGTATCGGCCCGCCACAACCTGCACAGAGCTATCTCAACATTCCAGCCATTATTAGCGCCGCTGAAATTACCGATGCCGTAGCCATTCACCCGGGTTATGGTTTCTTATCAGAAAATGCCGATTTTGCTGAGCAAACCGAAAAAAGCGGTTTTATTTTTATAGGCCCTCGCCCTGAAACCATCAGGCAAATGGGCGATAAGGTAACTGCCATCAAAATCATGAAAGAAATGGGCGTGCCTTGCGTGCCTGGCTCAAATGAACCACTGAACGACGACGATGAAGCAACTATTAAGTTAGCCCGTGGCATCGGCTACCCCGTCATTATTAAAGCAGCAGGCGGTGGTGGCGGCCGCGGGATGCGCGTTGTGCAGACCGAATCCCATCTGATTAATGCCATCGCCCTCACGCGCAGCGAAGCGAAAGCAGCCTTCAATAATGACAAAGTTTATCTAGAAAAATACCTGCAAACACCGCGCCATATTGAAATACAAGTATTAGGGGACGGCCTTGGCAACGCTATTTATTTAGGGGAACGTGATTGTTCTATTCAACGCAGACACCAAAAAATCATTGAAGAAGCGCCCGCCCCTGGCATCACAGAAGAACAGCGCAAAACCATTGGCGAGCTCTGCGCGAAAGCTTGCCGCGACTTAAAATACCGTGGCGCCGGCACCATGGAATTTCTATATGAAGACGGACAATTTTACTTTATAGAAATGAATACGCGTATCCAAGTAGAGCACCCCGTCACTGAAATGATTACAGGCGTCGATTTAGTAAAAGAGCAATTACGGATTGCAGCAGGGTTGCCGCTCTCCTACACCCAGAAAGACATTAAAATTACCGGACATGCGATTGAATGCCGGGTTAACGCTGAAGATCCGCGCACCTTCATTCCCTCTCCTGGCACTGTTTCTTACTTTCACGCACCAGGAGGCCCTGGTATCCGCGTCGATTCTCATATTTATGGCAGTTACAAAGTACCGCCTAATTACGATTCTCTGGTTGCTAAAATCATTGCGCACGGCGATACGCGCGATACGGCTATTGCCCGCATGCGCAGCGCGCTTGATGAAACGGTTATCGAAGGCATCCGCACCAACATTCCATTACATCAAGATATTTTACGCGGGAACGCATTCCAGAAAGGATTGATTAATATACATTATTTAGAGAAATGGTTGAACAAATAAACAGCATTTAAGGTTCCCGGAAAAAAATGCGATGTCGCATTTGCATGTTCAAAGCCGGGGGGCATTTTGTTCCGGGTTACAAAAAAGGGTTGCTTTTGATCAAAAGGTTTAGGAAAATGATGTTTATTGAAAAAATGACCAAAAAATGGTTGATCTAACGAAGGGCAGTGGTTAGAATACCCGCTTTATAATGATCAATCCCGGAAAACCGAGGGAAAAATATGACTACGACAACGCTTGAAAGAAATGAAACATCCTTTGAACTGACGCAAAAAAATCAACCGCTGCACGACAGCGTGAGACAATCGCTTGAGAATTATCTTTCTCAACTCAAAGGCCAGACGCCACACAACTTGTATGAGTTGATCCTGGCTGAGGTCGAGGCACCATTAATGGCCGCCGTGATGGAATACACGAAGAACAACCAATCTCGTGCAGCCATCGTACTCGGTTTAAGCCGCGGTACCTTGAGAAAGAAACTCAAAATGTACGGCATGCTGGATTAGGATTAATCAGCATCTCTCAAAAAGCCTAACACATACTATCCCCGCTTCTGAGTGGGGATAGTCGTTTTAAATACCATTCAATGCATTAACGTTAGCGCCATTCAATAGTTTGTGTATAATAATCTGGACTATTAAAAGGGCTAAATCGGATGATAGGGACACAAACGCAACCATCTAATACGGAAATCTTCTCCCCATCCGAAGAAGCGGGTCCGCATGCATTAGCAACCACAAAAGAGCAGGCCAACCCTTCTTCACTTGAATTACTTACCCGCTCCATCACGCACAGCCCAAAAGCAGGACTAAACCCGTTGGCTGATGCAGCGAGCTTCTTGTTTTCTGTTACCGGTGAATTGAAATATAACACGCGTGCGCGACAACTCCATGCGCTGCAAAAAGAACTCATTCAAGAAGTAAACAGCTTTGAAGAAACCATTACGCAACATGGTTATAATGCAGAATACATTATTATTTGCCGCTACGTCCTGTGCGCAACCCTTGACGATGTCATTGCCAATACCTCCTGGGGCGGACATGGCCAGTGGGATGGCCACAATTTATTGAACGCATTTAACCAAGATGCGCAGCATCAAACTAAATTTTTTACCATCCTAGACCGTGCGCTTAAAGACCCTACACATTATATTGACCTCATGGAATTTATTTATATCTGCTTAAGCATGGGTTACAAAGGACAATATCGCGCTACCGAACACAGCCAATACCAACTGGAACAAATTACTAATAATTTATATAAACACATACGCGCTTATCGAGGAAGCTTCAGTAAAACGCTTTCACCCGTCCCGCTGAAAACGCCTAAAGCGCATTTGGAAGCCCCGGAACAAAACAACACTTCTCTGCCCTTTATTTTCATCATCACAGCTTGCATCATGATGAGTATCTTTATTGGGCTTGATTATTTAATGGATGTTATTTCGAATGAAGCGTATAAAAATCTCGATCAAATTAAAACCACAGTTTCTAACAAAACTGTTTTGGAATGAAGCGTTCGTTAAACCATTTATTTCTTTTTGTCTTGTAGCCCTCTTGAGTGCTGCTGTATGGTTTGGCGGTCCCTATGTAGCCTGGAATGATGTTGCTTTTCTTGCGGCCCAAGATAAACGCCTCTATGTCATTGCTTCTTTGCTTTTACTCTGGCTACTGAAACAGTTAATGACGGGTCTTTTAGCTGTTAATCCTTTTCGCTTTAATAATGCAACTGCCCGAGAAAATCTGAAGCCATTGCAAAACCAATTTAATGGCGCCATGCAATTTCTGAAAAAAACCATTATCACGAAGCACCACAAACAAGTGCGGCTCAATCAGCTCCCTTGGTATTTATTAATTGGGCCAGAGAATGCCGGCAAAACTTCGCTGCTTGCTAATTCCACTGTTAATTATATTTTGCAACGGCAATTCCCTTACCAAAACATGCAAAAGCTAGAACCCTCTGAAAATTGCAATTGGTGGGTAACGCGTGATGCAAGCATCATTGATGTGCCGGGTAAATACATGTTACCTGGAGACAAGACTTCCAAATACGCTTTCTGGAAATTTTTACTGCGCTTGATAAATAAACAGCGCGGCAAAAATGGGGTGGATGGCGTCGTGCTTGCTTTGGCCTTACCAGAATGGCTCGCGGAAAATGACACTAAAACCTATCAAGCCATCACCCGAGGGCTTTTTTTGCGTTTATATGAATTTAAAAAGCATTTCCCAAAAACCATCCCTTGTTATCTACTCATCACCAAATGTGATTTACTACCGGGTTTTGCTGATTATTTTGCAGAACTTGGTAATGACGAAACCGCGCAAGCTTGGGGTGTGATGCTGCCTACACCGCCACAAGGTGAAACCATTTATGATTTATTTTCCCAGCGGTTTAATGCGTTAATTAAAAAATTGAACCAACAACTTTTGTGGCGCTTGCATCAGGAAAGAAATCCTGCTGCGAGGCCTGCTATTAAAGATTTTCCTTTGCACGTCGAACGATTAAAACAATTTACCCATGATTTCATCAAAAAATTCACTGAAGCAGGATTTAATTTATCACTGCAAGGTGTTTATTTAACAAGCGCACTGCAAATTCCTAAAGAGCCCGTTATTCATTTATTGGATGATTACTCGCCTAATAATCGTGCTATTCAGCTTTTCAAAGAACCATCCGTTGCGACCCGCGCTTATTTTATTAAGCAATTTATCACGCACGGCTTAATGAGCGTGCAGCCATCACTTGCGCCCATTAACAAAAAATTCATTTGGAAGCGCCGGTTTGCATACGCTGCCTCGCTCGGTGCAATTGGTTTAACCGCCTTTTTTCTAGGCCGCGATTTTAAAATGGGTGTGAACAAAGCTTATGCGATTCAACACCACTTATCTGAATATCGGCTTGCTATTCAATCATTTCAAAATCTTGACGAACATTTGCTTAAAACCACTATCTTATTAGACACGCTGCAAAAATCCATCAAACATGAAGGGTTCCAGTTAGATTTGGCTCACTTGCTTTCTTTTTACAGCAATCAATCACAAGAAAAAGCGGCGCTCGTTTATCAAGAAGCCTTACAAACTATTTTACTGCCGGAAGTTAAAAAATATTTAGAAGATTATCTCACTCTTCCCATTAACAAAAATTTAGAAGGCGTTTATACCGTACTCAAAACCTATTTAATGTTAGGTGATTTTTCTCATTTGCAACCGGATGTATTTTTGAATACCTTTGTGGCGCTTTTGCCTAAAGATATCAATCAAACAACGTTAGCCCATTTAATGGAACACTTAACAACCGCCATCAATCAAATTCGGGCTCCCATGCCGCTCAATGCTGGTATTATTCAAGCGACAAGAAATTATTTAACCTCGGTACCCAATGCAGAGCTGGGTTACATTATTTTAAAAAACATCAACAGTAATCAACTTTTTAGCGAAATTAACTTAGGGTTGCAATCACCTGAAAACGTAAGCTTGTCTGGCACAAACGCATCATCCCAGCTGCCGCTCATGTTCACCGCCAAAACTCTAGGCACCATATTGAATCAAGAAATTAATACAGCAGCGACTGAAGCGGTAATGGGCAATTGGGTTTTAGGACAAAACCCCCATGCTAATTCAGCCATTGTTGCACAATTAGGTGATGATTTACGCACCCTTTATATCACCAACTACATTAGTGCTTGGGAAAAACTCATTGACAATGTTCATCTGAATGAAGCCAAAACCCTTGAACAAACAGATACAATGATTTTAAATCTGACGAGCAGTGAGTCGCCGCTCTTACAATTACTAGAAGCATTGCACAATAATACTTATTTTGAACCTATTGCAAATAGCAGCCCTAAGTTAGAAAGTTTAGGCGTGCTAACTGACAAAAATAGTGATGCCAATAATTTATTATTCCAAATCTTTTCGAGCTTACGTTTGGTGCATCAATATTTACAGCCAATCATTCAGTCTGAAGATCAGCAAAAAGCAGCTTTTGATGCGATCTCTTATCGCATTGTTCATAATGATAAACCAGATGCGATCACGCAAGTCCGCATCATTGCTGATCGTAGCCCAGAACCGATAAAAAGCTGGCTCAATCAATTATCCAACAATGCATGGCACCTGCTGATGTCTAACGCAAGCCTTTATCTGAATACAACATGGGAAAATGAAGTGTTGCGCCCTTATCAGGCTGATATTGCCGACCACTACCCCTTTAATCCAAAAGCCAAACAAGAAGTCAATTTGCAAGAATTCACAGCCTTTTTTGGCGGCCGAGGCTCCGTTGCCAACTTTTATCGCAATGTATTAGCACCGCTTGTCGACACTTCCCAACCGGAATGGCACTGGAAACAGTTTGGTAATGAAAAGCTGCCATTGAATGAAGAGTGTCTTCGCCTCATTCAGCAAGCAATGCACATCCAACGGGTTTTTTATCCTAATGGGGATAACAAATTAGCTATCCAATTTGCGATCGAACCCTATCAATTTGGTAAAACGGTTAAACGCGTGCAACTCTCGATTAACGATAAACAAATCGTTGACGAAGATACTAAAGTAAGAACCCCGCACGTGATTATGTGGCCGAATAACGGCAAAGCGAAAATGACCGCACTTAACTTCACGCTTAAAAATAAATCGGTCATTCACCGTCAATATCCTGGGGACTGGGGTTGGTTCAAATTAGTGAGTGCAACCTATGAAAGTGCTATTACAAAAAAACAAAGTTTATTAAACCTGTCCTCGAAAGAAACACCGGTTAAATATTATTTATATACCGATGGACAAGAAAATCCTTTCTTATCGCTTAACATGAAGCAGTTTAACTTACCAGAAAAGATCATCGATTAGGAGCGTGCATGTTAATTACCAAAGCGGTTTCTTACAACGATGAAAACATTAGCTGTGAAGGTTATTATGCCAACAATGAAACAGACAACGCCAACAAACCTGCGGTGCTCATTTTCCCTGATTGGTCCGGCAAAAACCCTTTTGCCTGCAAAAAAGCCGAAAAATTAGCGGAATTAGGTTACATTGGTTTTGTCGCCGACGTATTTGGCAGTGGCAAAACAGGTAAAACCAAAGAAGAAAAATCAGCTCTCATTCAACCTTTCATGGCCAATAGAAATCTTTTAAAAAAACGTGTGCTTTCGGCATTGGATGCAGTAAAAAAATGTGAAGGCGTGGATAGTCAAAGAATCGCTGCGATTGGTTTTTGCTTTGGTGGGCTTTGCGCGCTTGATCTTGCAAGAACCGGCACAGACTTAAAAGCAGTTGTGAGCTTCCATGGTTTATTGCATCCCCCCCGGCCTTCATCCACAATTACCCATCAAAGCTTCTATCCTCGCGTTACATGGCTTTGATGACCCCATGGCAACACCAGATAAAATCACCGAGTTTGGCAATGAAATGACGCATGCCAAAGCAAACTGGCAAATGGACATTTACGGCAACACGATGCACGCCTTCACTAACCCCGAAGCAAATGACCCGGGCTTTGGCACTGTTTATAACAACCAAGCAGATGTGCGCTCATGGATTGCGATGAAAAACTTTTTTACTGAAACGCTCGCGTAGCACTTTTTGATAATCACCCGCCAATTGCTCAGCTTGATGTGGATAAGACAAATAAGCTTGTACTTTAGCTTCTGGATTCAATAATACAATTTCCAGGCTGTGATTGAGTGAGTTATCATTTTTTTCGGCACTCACATGAAATTGCTTTTCCAATAAAACAGTTTCCGCCATATTAGCTCGAATGGCTATAAAATGCGGGTTAAACGTATTGACAAACTGACTTAACCTTTCTTGCGTATCTCTCTCCGGATCAATAGAAACAAAAATAACTTGCGGCAACTCATTTTTAGGTAAGGTTCGCTGTAATGTGTGATACATCGTATTCAATTCAGCCATAGTCGTAGGACAGAGCACAGAACAATGCGTAAATCCAAAAAAAACCAGCGACCAATGCCCTTCTAGATTTGTTTTAGAAAAAATTTTTCCACGCTGATCCCGCAACTGAAAATCTGCAATCTCAAAGGGGGACGCAATGTAGGTTCCATGAATTTTAATATCAACAGGGGGGCGGATGAAACCAACGTAAATAACAAGAAAGAGGACCAAGACTTCTATGAAAATCACCGCAATTAGCTTTCTTTGTTTCATTCTCGATGCGTCCTTACTTTGAGGCATCATAACATTATTTCTGGATAAAATTTACTCTATCTTTTACATTATGTTATTATGTGCTTTTGATGAACAATCAGGGAGAAGTGTCGTGTTTGATCAATTTTTTCAAAGCTATCCATTACCCGCTGACCAATATCACGGACATTATGATCTAACCCTCGTCCTTTTATCCTACTTAGTTGCGGTTTTCGCATCCTACATTGCGCTTGATTTAGCCGGACGTTTAAGGGACCCAAGCAACACCCCCAAGGCTAGTCTACTGTGGCTGATCGGCGGCTCTATTGCCATGGGTGCGGGC
>Ga0207120_1008_pt1 | contig 62619 bp, 39 predicted proteins | sample Alteio_BWMinHeat_40_FD_153509 | JGI IMG/M metagenome (GOLD analysis project Ga0207120, IMG submission 153509) | Enriched cells from forest soil in Barre Woods Harvard Forest LTER site, Petersham, Massachusetts, United States -... | ecosystem: Environmental > Terrestrial > Soil > Temperate forest >...
ATCCTGCGAGGTGGCCCCGGCGATGGCGGCGGCAATGCACACCACGCCGCCAATCATGAGCGCGAGGACGGCGTAGTTCGGCGCGGTCCATCCCGCGAGGAAGAAAATCGCGCAAGTGGCCATCAGAGTTGCGATGCTCATGCCGCTGATGGGATTTGAAGAATTGCCGAGCAGGCCGCTGATGCGCCCCGCGACAGTAACGAAAAGAAAACCGAACACGACAACGAATAAGGCGGCGAACAAGTTCTGATACCAGTAGGTGCTGGCTCCTTGCATAGGATGAAACGTCAGCAACACCCACATCATGACGATGATGAGGATTGAGCCCAAGATGACCCAGCGCATGGGCACGTCGCGGTCGGTTCTTAACGCGGGGTTTGTAAGTACAAGCCCCGCACCCCCGCGGCTGGAGGCCGTCGATTGGCCAGCGCCCTCGGCACGCACGTCTTTCAAGCCGGCACGCAGTGCGGAAATGATGGTAGGCAGAGTGCGAAGCAGGGTGATCAGTCCAGCGGCGGCAACCGCTCCAGCGCCCATCGGGCGGATGTAACTGCGCCAGATATCATCGGGAGTCATTTGCGGAATGGGAATCGTGGACGGATAGATGGGCGTATTGCCGGCAAGCTGCCCGTAAAACTTGATGGCGGGCATCATGACCAGCCACGAGATAATGCCGCCGGCGAAGAGTATGCCGGAGACGCGGGGGCCGATGATGTAACCGACGCCCAGATATTCAGAAGTGATTGCGGCTCGAAAACTCGCTCCGGGGAACCAAGTGGGCCGGCCTTCCGGCTGCGATGTCCAGGCTTGAACGGTGTTCATCAGGAAGGTGTAAACGCCGCCGAGACCGAGTCCCCAGAAAACGCGGCCTGCGAAGGAGCCGCCGCGTTCCCCAGCGACGAGCACGTCAGCGCAGGCAGTGCCTTCGGGAAATATCAGGTTACCGTGTTCCTTGACGATGAGCTGGCGCCGCAGCGGGACCATGAAGAGTACGCCGAGCCACCCGCCGAGGAGAGCCAGCGGAAAGATTCGCCAAAACGTGAATTCGGAGCCGAAGCCGAGAAAAATCAGCGCGGGAATCGTGAACATGACGCCGGCGGCGAGCGATTCGCCCGCTGAGCCGGTGGTCTGGACAATGTTGTTTTCGAGGATAGTGGAGCGGCCGAAAGCGCGAAGGATGCTGATGGAAAGCACGGAAATGGGGATTGAAGCGGAAACGGTGAGCCCGGCGCGCAGGCCGACGTAGACGGTCACCGCGCCGAAGAGCAGTCCGAAGAGCGCGCCAAGGATCACCGCGCGAATGGTAAACTCCTTGGGGCTTTCTTCGGCCGGCACGTAGGTGCGAAATTCACCTGGGGGTGCCGTGGAACTCCATGGACGTTCGCTCACTGAATCCTCCCCATTTGCGGATGTCGGATGCCAATGTGGCCTGTGTGCGGGGGGATTATGCCGCAGGTGGGCGAAGTGGGGAAGAGAATCCTCGCCGCACGAAGGGATCGGTAGTTCCGGCTCTATTGACAGCAGCGGAGCATCCTTGTAGTGTCCGGCGGTATACGTTGCCAGGTCGGCAACAATGCCCATGGGACGGGATCTTCTCATATCGCGGGCGACCGCGAATCCGTCGATACCACTGGTGACCGCAGAGCGGTCCATTCTCCGAAGTGCGGGCTCCGGTTCTCACTCTGCGATTAGTCGAATTCCACATTCCTTTAAATTCAACACTGGAGACCGGCCGTGAGACATCGCCGTGTGATTCTGCTTGTCGCAGTGCTGTTGGCGGGAGCCATGCTGCCAGGCGTGCGGCAGGTGAGCGGGGATGAATGGCAGCCGATCTCTCCGGAAGAGCTTAAGATGACCAGCGAGCCTTTGGCTCCGGGTGCGCCCGCGATCTATCTCTATCGGCAGGTCGACCGCAATGACAGTGGCCGCGCGGCAAACGAATATAACTACGTGCGGATCAAGATTCTTACCGAGGAAGGCCGAAACAGTGCGAACGTGGAGATTCCCTTCGAAAAAGGCCGGACAAATGTCGTGAGCATCAGAGCGCGAACGATCCGACCGGACGGATCGGCGGTGAATTATGATGGAAAAGTCTTTGAAAACACGATCGTCAAGTCGAAGACCCTGAAATATCTAGCCAAAACGTTTACGATGCCCGAAGTTGAGGTGGGCAGCATTATTGAATATCACTTCAATTACGATTTCGAAGACAACTACATTTTTTCTTCCCATTGGATTCTCAGTGAAGAACTATTCACGAAGCGTGCTGTGTTCACTCTGAAACCGTATCTGCGCAGTCCTTGGACCGTGCAGTGGTCAGCGCCTGCTGGACTGCCTGCAGGAACGGAGCCTGCCAAGGAAGGACCGGACCACGTGATTCGCATGACGACCCAGAACGTTCCTGCCTTCCAGATCGAAGACCACATGCCTCCGCCCAACGAGCTGAAGTTCCGTGTGGACTTCATCTATCACGATGAAATCCCCGAACAGGATCTGGACAAATACTGGAAGCGATTCGGAAAAAAACAAAGCAATCAAGTCGAAAGTTTTGTGGGCAAGAGGAAAGCCATGGAACAGGCCGTGGCGCAGATTGTTTCTCCGAACGATTCGCCGGAGGATAAATTGCGGAAGATTTACGCCCGGACCCAGAAAATCCGCAATCTTAGTTATGAGGTTGGCAGGTCGGAACAGGAAGTGAAACGCGACAAGCAAAAAGAGATCAAAGATGTCGAAGAGTTATGGAAAGAAGGGTATGGATGGGGCTCGGACATCACCTGGCTGTTTTTGGGGCTAGCCCGAGCAGCGGGATTCGAGGCTTATCCCGTCCTGGTGTCCAATCGAAGAGAATATTTCTTCCTAAAACAGCGCATGAACGGCCGCGAGCTGAACGCCAATGTGGTTTTGGTCAAATTGAACGGGAAAGAGATGTATTTCGATCCGGGGGCCGCGTTTACACCCTTCGGGCTTCTGCCTTGGGTGGAGACAGGGACGGGAGGCCTCAAGCTTGATAAGGATGGCGGCAGTTGGGTACAAACGACGCTTCCCGACAGCGACGTCTCGCATATCGAACGAAGTGCCGATATGAAGCTGACCGGCGCAGGCATGCTCGAGGGCAAGATGAAGCTGACGTTTACCGGATTGGAGGCCCTGTCGCGGCGGATCGAAGAGCGCAACGAGGACGATACCGAGCGCAAAAAGTTTTTGGAAGGGCAGGTAAAAGAGTACATCCCAGCGGGAACCGACGTGGAATTGTCCAACAAGCCGGACTGGAGCGCGTCAGAAGCGCCGCTGGTGGCGGAATTTGATCTCAAGGTGCCGGGCTGGGTTGCATCAGCCGGGCGCAGGGCGCTGTTTCCCGTGGGGCTTTTCGGCGCAACGGAAAAGCATCTCTTTGAGCACGCGAACCGTGTATGGCCGGTGTACTTCGATTACCCATACAAGATGATTGACGAGGTGACGATCGAGTTGCCGGTGGGCTGGCAGGTGGGAAGCCTGCCGAAGGATGTAGATCAGAACGCAAAGGCAGCGGAGTATTCACTGAAGTTGGAGAACAAAAATGGGAATCTTCACATTCGCAGAGAATTGCGCTGCGACTTGGTGATGGTTCCAAAAGAGACTTACCCGGCCCTGCGGAGTTTTTTTCAGCTTGTGAGAACTCAAGATGATCAACAGATTGTTCTGCAACCTGGCGAAGTTTCCGCGAGCCACTGAGGTTTGTATGCGAATTTCGATCGGAATTGGGCTTTTGGTGTCTCTCGCTTTGAGCGGAACTGCGATTCCGGCGGCCTGTGCCGCTGACGCGCCGGCCTGGATGCATGCCGCCGCGGGCGGCCCGTTACCCGCGCACGACGAGAAGACTGACGCGATCCTTCTCTACTCCGAGGACGTCACGATTGTTCAGTCCGATGGCAAAACGAAAGGTTTCGAGCGGCGCGCCTACAAGATCCTGCGGCCAGACGGCCGACGCTATGGCACGGTCCGTGCATATCCCAGCAGTGCCACAAAAATCGGCAGCATACGCGGGTGGTGCATTCCTGCACAAGGAAAGGATTACGAGGTTAAGGACAAGGAGGCAACCGAGACCGCGGCATTCGACATTGAAAACGGCATTCTCGCCACGGACCTCAAGGAAAAAATACTCAAAATTCCCGCCTCCGAACCCGGCAACATCGTCGGTTACGAAATCGAATATCAGGAACGTCCCTATGTGTTGCAGGACCACTGGTTGTTTCAATGGACGCATCCTACGCGCGAAGCCCGCTACACGTTGCAACTCCCTCCCGGATGGGAATACAAGGCGGTTTGGATCAATCATCCAGACGTCGCTCCTACGGCCATCGGCAGCAACCAGTGGCAGTGGGTTGTAAAGGACATTCCGGAAGTCCGCTGGGAGGAAGAGATGCCTCCGTTACGAGGACTCGTAGGTCAAATGGTTGTTGCGTTCTTGCCCCCTGGGGGGGCACAGAACGGCGGATTTCTCAGTTGGGGCGACGTCGGCAAATGGGAAACGGGACTGGCGAACGGGCGAAGGGACGTGTCTCCTGAAATCAAACAGAAAGTGGCCGCCCTGACTGCAAATGTGACGACAGAACTTGGGAAGATGCGGTCACTTGCGCAGTTTCTGCAGAGCGACATCCGCTATGTAGGCATTGAATTAGGAATCGGCGGGTGGCAACCACACGCGGCGACAGATGTTTTCACACATCGCTACGGAGATTGCAAAGACAAGGCGACGCTGCTCAGTGCGATGCTCAAAGAGAGTGGCATCGACTCCTACTACATAGTCGTGAACACCAGGCGCGGCGTAGTGGGGTCGGCAATGCCGGCTTCACCATTCTGGTTCAACCACGTTATCCTTGCGGTCCGGCTTCCAGAAAACTTGAATGATGACTCGCTGGAAGCAGTGTTGGCCCATCCGAAGCTGGGCCGATTGCTCATTTTCGATCCCACGGACGAGTACACTCCGTTCGGCCACATCCGCGGGGCGCTGCAAGGGAACTATGCCCTGCTCGTCACGCCGGACGGAGGTGACTTGGTCCGCCTGCCGGACCTTTCTCCCGCCATGAACGGGATCACTCGCACCGCCAAGATGACCCTTGATCCTGCAGGACATCTGAAAGGAGATGTGCAGGAAATCCGCGTAGGTGATTCAGCGAATCATCAGCGATATGAATTGCGCAGTGCGACAAAGGAAGCAGACAAAATCAAACCCATTGAGTCCTTACTGGCGCATTCCCTCGCTGATTTTCACATCACAAAGGCAAGCGTAAGGAATCTGCAACAAAACACTCTTCCTTTTCAATATAACTACTCGATCGTCGCCCCGAATTACGCCAAGAATGCTGGTAATCTCATGCTCGTGAGGCCCCGGCTGATTGACAGCAAAGTCAGAGATTTGCTCGAAACCAAAGAGCCGCGAAAGTATCCAGTGGAATTCTCTGGCCCGGAACGGGACACAGATACATTCGAAATCACGCTTCCGGCAGGATTCGAGGTGGATGACCTGCCTCCGCCGGTGAACGCGGACTACAGTTTCGCGAGCTACCACAGCAAAACGGAAGTGAATGGGAATACGCTGAAGTACACGCGAACGTTCGAGGTGAAAGAGCTGAGCGTGCCGCTGAACAAGGTCGAGGATTTGAAAAAGCTTTACCGGATCATTGCGGGCGACGAGCGCAATACCGCGGTGCTAAAGCCTGCGGCTCACTGATTGCTATCCCCGCCATTGATGGAGTGATTTTTTCGCAGGGCTGCAATTGACCAGACGGAGTCCGCGCCCCCGGTCAGAAACGCGGCGAAGCAGAGCGCAAATACCGAGTGGCTCAGGCTCGCGCCGAAGTATTGCCAGAGGGGCGCTCCCGCACCGGGATAATCCGAAGAGAAGAGCATGGTGAGCATGAAGAGAAGGCCGCAGAAACTTGCGGAACGCACCATGACGCCGAGGAAGAGGGCGAGCCCGATCGCCAGTTCGCCATAGGCTACCAGGAAGGCGATGCTTGTGGCGTGCGGAAGGACAAAGCCGCGGAGAACGGGCGCCATGAAAGGGTAAACGCCTCCCTCGAGGAATTTGTTGATCCAGAATTGAAAGCCGCCGTGAAGAGTGAATGCCGTGCCGAACACTTTGTATTGGCCGAAGATCAAGAAAAAAATACCAACGCCGATGCGAAGCAGGGCGAGCGAATAGTTGTTACGAGTGCCGGCATCGGAAGGAAGAGTCATCGCGATTACCGTTCTATGACGGAGATCCCGCTCCAACAGAAGTCGTACGAGGAATGAAAAATAGAAGGGCGGCAGGAGGCTGCAGCGCTGCCAATTTTTTGCGCAGGACGCGCGGCGATGCATCCAGTACTTCTTTCAGGAGCAAGGCAGCTATCTCGAAAGAGAGGTGGACACGATAGACATCGGCGCGTTCTGCATGGTCGTACTTCTCGTAGCGCGGAGTTGAATCTTGCGCTGCTTGGAGCAAGATTTCCCAGGGATTCCGCTGGTGGAACAATTTCTTCGCCGATGCTTCGCGGCGTGCGATGCCAACTAGAGAGCGCTGCGTGCCACCGCCGATTTCGAGAGAGACTGCGGTTACTTCTGCAGGATTGAAAACACGCGCGGGATCATCATCCGGGAAAAGGACAAGAAGACCCGTGACTTCGTCTTCTTTGGAAGCGAAACCGTCCCACCAGTAGCGATAACCGTTGTAAACAACAGTGCCGGCGCGGAAAATCTGCTGCACGCGCGAGGCATTCTTGCCCGTCACGCTCACCACCATATCCGCAAGCTCGGCAAGGCGAAACGTTTGCTTCACGACCGGCCGCACGGTCACATAGCCTGCGTCCTCTTCCGTGAAGCGCATCGCGATGGTTTCCGGGAGCGGCATGCTGAATCAATGATGCGAATTCTCAGGCCAGTTTCGAGAGACGGTCGCGCACGCGATCGCTCAGTACCTTGCCGTCGACGGTCTTGCCTTCGAGAGTCGCCTTGGCGGCTTTCACAACCGCGCCCATCTGTTTGACGGAATTCGCCCCGGATTCGGAGATCGCCTTGCTGATCGCCGCGTCCATCTCGGCCTCGCTTGCGCCGGCAGGAAGATAAGATTCGATGATGGCAAGCTCTTTGGTTTCTTTTTCTGCGAGTTCCGGGCGGTTGCCCTTAGTGAACTGCTCGATCGATTCCTTGCGCTGCTTTACGAGCGTTTGCAGGATCTGAATGGATTCGGCCTCATCGAGTACGCGAATCTTTTCCACTTCTTTGTGCTTGATGGCGGCCTTGATTCCCCGAAGGACGCTCAGGCGCAGTTCGTCTTTGGAGCGCATGGCGTCGACCAGGTCCTTCTGAACTTTCTCGGCAAAACTCATCTTCAGCTCCTCGCTTGTTTGAATATAGCAGACCAGGAAAGGGGACAGCCAAGAATGACGCGGTCCGGCAGCCGCACGGTGCCAGCACCGTACTTATTTGACAGAGCGCGAACGGCTCGCTACTTTTGAACTCTTACACTGTGCGGGACAAACCTGCTAGGGGAGACGACGGGGCTCATGAAGGTCATCGTAGCGGACAAGATTAGCGAGCGGGGCGTGCAATTGCTGAAGGAGCAGCCAGGCTGGAACATCGTCCAGACGACGAAGGATTCGCTGAATGCGGAAATCGCCGATGCAGACGCTCTGATTGTGCGCAGCGCGACGAAAGTTACCGCGGAATTGCTGGACCAGGCGAAAAAATTGCGCGCGGTGGGCCGCGCGGGCGTGGGCGTAGACAATATCGATTTGGATGAAGCCACGAAGCGTGGCGTGCTGGTGATGAGCACACCAGGCGGAAGTTCCGTCAGCGTTGCCGAACATACCTTTGCGCTGTTGTTGGCACTTGTTCGGCAGCTTCCAAGATTTGATGCGGCTATGCGCGAGGGCCGCTGGGAAAAATCGTCGTCGGGCGCAGAGGTGCGCGGCAAAACTCTGGGTCTCATCGGTCTCGGCCGAATCGGCAGCGAAGTGGCATCCCGGGCGGAAGCGTTCGATATGCGCGTTGTCGCGTTTGATCCATTCATCAGCGAAGCGGCAGCACGAGAACTGTCCGTGGAACTCGTGCCGCTCGATCAACTTCTGGCGGAATGCGACTTTATCTCTCTCCACACGGCCGTGAGTCCGCAAACGCGGGAGATGATCAACGCCGGGTCCATCGCGAAAATGAAGAAGGGCGTTCGCATCGTCAATGCCGCCCGCGGGGAGCTCATCAACGAAGCTGACCTGGCGGCGGCGATCAAGAGCGGCCACGTCGCCGGAGCCGCGCTCGACGTCTTTGCTGAAGAGCCGCCGAAAAATTGTCCGCTGATCGGGCTTCCGAACGTCATTACTACGCCGCATGTTGCGGGTTCCACGGCCGAGGCGCAGGAAGAGCTGGGTACGCAGGTTGCGGTGCAGATCCGGGACTATCTTGTGGAAGGAGTGATTCGCAATGCTGTGAACCTGCCGGCGCTTTCGGCGGATCAATACCGGCGCGTGCGGCCGTACCTGGAATTGGCGGAGCGGCTGGGGTCGCTGGTTTCGCAGGCGGCGGCGTCAAGGCCGGCGCGGATTCGCATTCGTTATGCCGGTGAGGTCGCGGAACTCGGGACGCATCTTCTTCGCAGCGCTGTGCTGGCCGGTGTGCTCAACGCAGTCTTGGACGAGAAGGTGAACGTCGTCAATGCGCCGGCGGTGGCCGCGGCAAGAGGATTGACCGTGGAAGAAGAGACTCGCAGGCGCGAACACGGCTTCCCAAACACTCTGGAAGTCTCTGCACTGCCGGAAAAAACCGGATCAGCGCCAGGTTTTACGGCTGAAGGCACAGTCCTGCATGACGGCTCGCAGCGCGTGCTTCAGATCGAAGGTATTCCGCTAGAGGCGCAACTTGAGGGGACCATTCTTTACTTGAGAAATCGTGACGAGCCCGGCGTCATCGGCCAAATCGGAAACACTTTAGGGATGCTGGGCGTCAATATCGCTACGTTCGCGCTCGGCCGGCGCGAAGCCCAACGCGGGGCCGACGCCATGTCTCTTGTCCGCGTCGACGGAGAGGTCTCAGCCGCGATCCTTGGGCCGATCCGAGCGATTCCGGCCATTACTGAGGCCAAGCTGTTGCATTTGGGCTAGATAGAATCTATTCAGTTGTGTGTTCTGCGGGTAGGAACTGGACGCATCTACTTTCGGCCGCTGAGCTATGCTAATCTGGTAGTCCCGCTTGGGCCGGAAAGATGCGCCTGAGCTTATCGGTCGGGGCGTAGCGCAGCCTGGCTAGCGCGCCTGGTTCGGGACCAGGAGGTCGATGGTTCAAATCCATTCGCCCCGACCACTTCAATCCCGTTGAATCAACAAGTTTAGTTAGCTACGCACTAGTCTGCGAAGCCCTGGCAATTTGAGTCCGTTTGGGTCCAAATAGAAGCGCTTCGACGTTCGCTACCGCCCGGCGCTGATCTTCCGGTATAGCGTGCAGGTAGCCTGTGTCACCTTGACAGGAGTGCGCGTCATTCTGGAAGATAAAGGGAGCTTGGTTGATTTTCCTCCCGGGTAGACCAGAACAAGGCGCGAGTTAGGCCTGACAGCCTGCTTGGGCAAAGGATAACGGACAGATCGGATAAGGGCGAAGGCTCGATCGGAACCGGTAGTCTTAGGTGGAGAACCAAAGGCTTCTGCGAACGAAGGATCCTTCGCATGAAGGCTATCAGGATGGGATATACATCCCTGGCGACAGCAGATTGTGCGGTTGGATACCGAGACTGGAGAAACTAACGATCGGTCGTGTGCTCCCTCGCCTCGGTTAAAGCAATGAAAAATCGCAGATATCGCAACCCAAATGGATTCTTCGGCGGCAAGGTCACTCCAGTTCACCGGATCTATGATTGGCTGGCTGCGTGTGCCGCGGACTAGCTGGTGAGGTGCTGAAGCTTGCTTATGCAACGTTCATTTGCTTCCAGAACCAAGGGCATCGGCGATTGGGGAACCAAAAAATTACCCCTCTTTTGGATAGCTGTCTTATCTGGTATGGCCTCACTCCTGATTGCGGTTGCAGTTCTGCAATACCGCTGGACCAAGCAACTGAGTGTGGCCACCGAAGCTCGCATCGGAAGCACTCTCCAGCCGTTAATGATGAGGTGGCATCTTGATTTTTATGGTGAGTTGTCAGCACTCTGCGTTGCGTTGCAGGTCGGTCCCGATTCAGGCGCCCGCGACAATTGGAATGACTATCTTCGACGCTACGTGGACTTGAGCCACGCTCCGATGAATCACGGGTCGGTTGAGAACATCTATGCGAACCCGGACTTGATAGAGAACATTTACATCTGGGATTCGAGCGACAGCCGGTTGCTGCGTCTCAATGCCCATACGGCGAAAATTGAGATTTCCAGCATACCCCAAGATTTACAGCCTCTACTTGCTCGTCTGCAAGCAAAATCGTCAAGTCTTTCCAGTGCTTTGCGTGCTTGGGAATTCCCCGACTCATCAGCAGAAAAACGCTCCAGAGGCCACGATGGGCTCGCATCCTCAGCTTCACAGCGAACCGATAAATCGTCTGGATGGCAGTTTGATAAGAACATTCCGGCGATCGTTCACCCAATTGTGGACAGCGATCCCCGTTCGCTGCGGTCCGGCACACGGCCTGCAAACGGCCAAAATCCGGTCGATTGGGCTGTAATTGTTCTTAATCTTGATTACATTCAGAGAAGGATGCTCCCCGACCTTACGAAACGATACTTCAGCGGTCCAGAAGGACTCGAATACAAGCTGGCGGTTATCGCTACAGAGAAAACCCCTCGGCTGATCTTCTCTTCTGACCCTGAATTCCCAAGTAGCAATCACGGTGCCTTCGATTCTAGAATGAACATCTTTGGCCCCCCACCGGAGAGCTTAGAGGGCCACTTTTGGCAGTTTATTGGTAACAGCGAATCCTCACGACACGAGGAATGGCGCAACTTTTCAGCCCCGGTTTGGTTTCCTGTAATCCAATACACGTCTCACGATGAGCCGTGGATGCTACTCCTACAGCATCACACGGGGCCACTCGATGCCATTGCGGCGAGCATCTGGCGCAGGAACTTAATAACCGGCAGCATTGTGCTCGTGTTGCTCACAGTTGACTTGGGATTGATCATCTTTGTTAGTCGGCGAGCGCAAAAATTGGCGAAGCTGCAGTTGGACTTCGTTGCATCGGTTTCACATGAACTACTCACGCCCTTGGCTGCCATTTATTGTTCCGGTCAGAATGTCATGGACGGACTTGTACAGACAAAAGCCGATTCGCTCGCACATGGGTCGATCATCACCAGCCAGGCCCGCCAACTCACAGATCTGGTAAAACAGATTCTGCTGTTCGCTTCCACAGAAAACGGCACGAATCGTAATACCTTGCGCCCGCTGCAAGTTTTGGGAATACTTCAATATGTTCGCAAGAACGTTGCAGTGCTGGTTGAAGGAGCTGGCTTCAATGTTGAGCAGCACGTACAGGCAGGAATGCCTTACGTCATGGGCGATCTGTCCGGGCTTTCTCACTGCCTGCAGAATCTAATCTTAAACGCGGTCAAGTATAGCGGCAAGAATCGCTGGATCGGTATTTCAGCCTCGGTTCATGAGGCGGAAAACCATCACCAAGAAGTCCGCATCAGCGTGCATGATCACGGTGCTGGCATCAGCAGCTCAGAGTTACCGCATATTTTCGAACCGTTTTATCGTAGTCCAGAGGTTGTGAATGCACAGATTCACGGAACTGGTTTGGGACTAGCCGTGGCAAAGCGTATTGCAGAGGCAATGGGAGGACGACTGTCTGTAACGAGTGAACTGGGCGTGGGGAGTACTTTTACTCTGCACTTACCGGTCTCGTTGAAGTCGGAAGCCGAAATGGCATTGGCTGCTCCGGAATCGAATTAGGCGTACAGAAATGAATGAGAACATTTTGTTGGTGGAAGACGAACAGGCATTGAGGACTGCACTTGAAGTCCGCCTTCGCTCTGAAGGCTACGTAGTTGATACCGCCGAAGATGGCGAAGAGGGGCTGCGGAAGGCAACTAACCTATGCTTCGACTTGATTATCCTCGATGTCATGCTGCCGTATCGCAACGGGTTCGACGTCTGCCGCGGCGTTCGGCAACTAGGGCTGGCGACTCCCATTCTGATGTTGACTGTCCGCGATCAAGTCGTTGACAAGGTGGTGGGACTCAACCTAGGTGCTGACGACTACATGACGAAACCATTCGAGGCCGCGGAACTCATTGCTCGTGTCCAGGCCCTATTACGACGCGTACCAATCCATACCGGACAAGGCGTTCACCAATTCGGTGCGATCCGCGTAGACGTCCGGCGAGCAGAAGTTACTCGAGACGGAAAGCCTGTTTATCTCACCGCTCGCGAGTTCCAGCTTCTTTGCTACTTGATGGAACGTACGGGAAGTACTGTCCCTAGAACTGAACTGTTGCGGTCGCTCTGGGGCTATGAGGCCGGTGCGTTTACTCGTACTGTCGATGCGCACGTGGCCGGCTTGCGCCAAAAGTTGGAGAATAATCCGGGCCGGCCCGAGCTTATCGTTACGATCCCTGGAGTCGGCTACAAGTTTATGGGATTGAGTCAGAACTAACCTAACCCAGCCTCGATCTCCGCCCGCCAGAACCGCCTCGGCGAAGCCCATACTTCCTGTTCTCCGTTGATCCCTTGAGTTCAGCACACTCCATCCCCGAGCAGGAACTATGATCGGGCGCTCACGGTCGAAACTATCCGATGTAAAGTTAATCTCTGTGTTGTAAATCCGTTTTACACGCGATTTCTAGAGCTGTCACAATGCAAATGCATGGGATTACTTGTAAATTATCGCCATTTCGCTGGATACATGTAAGTTCGTTGTGAAATACCGTTCTCCCGCTTCTTACTTTGCTCTGTAGCAAAACACCGATTTAGCAAAGCTCCTAATCTCGTGCTCACTACACGCCGGTGGTTGCCGGCGGATAAGCGGTAATTGAGCTTGCCGTGAAAGGCTCGATGGTCCGGTATGTTCTCGAAACGAAAGTGCAAGAAAGAAAGCAATCGCGCAAGATGATCATCGAGAGCGGGAAGCTGAATCCTAAGCCGGATAATTCTCGCTTCGCGGACCGAAGATTAAATAAGCGCTTGAGCGGCGGTTCCCGAGAAATATTTCAGCCAGCGCATGGAGACCTGTTATGACCGAGACGATGCAGCAAAGTCCGTTGTTGGAAATGTCCGAGCTATTTGCGGATCTACCTACCTCTGTCTGTACAGACATCGTATCCATGGCTCGAACTAGAGACTATCTATGCCGCCAGGTGATGTTCTTGGTAGGCGATCGAATAAAAGAAACACTCCTGCTGACAGACGGTCGTGCGAAGATAACGCAGGTAGGTGAGACCGGCACCGAAGTCATTCTTCGACTGATCGCTCCCGGCGAAGTGATTGGCGAGCTTGGTTTGGTGCCCGACTGTACGCACTCTTCGACAGCAGTAGCGGTCCAGGAATGCAAGGTACTTGTTTGGAGCGCAGAGATCTTCCAGGGGGTTTTAGACCGCTTTCCTGTCCTTCGGCGCAATGCACAGCGCATCCTTCAACGGCGCCTAGATGTGGTGGAAAGCTGTTTTTGCCAGGTATCCACGCAAATGGCGTCCCCTCGTCTGGCTCATGCGCTGGTTCGTTTAATTGATCAAGTCGGTCACAAAGTGAATAGCCATGTCGAAATCAACGTCTCGCAGGAGACGCTCGCGCAGATGACCGCGATGACTTCGTTTACCGTGAGCCGTCTGCTCACCAACTGGGAAAATCAGGGACTCTTGAGAGTTCGAAGGCAAGCTATTGAAATTTCCGATTTTCTTCCCCTCATGGGGTTATGTAAGGGTAGATAATCACCTGGCTCTGCACACAGCTGGCGGTATGGAGGCTATTGTTCCTGAACGCATAGCTGGAGTTCGGTCTCCAGGCCGCGAATTTGCAGTCGCCAGTATCGAGTTTACCCTTTGTTCTGCCTTCTATCGGCTAAGCAGCACATATTCCTTCAAAGCAAGTAAGGAGATGGGCTGAATCTCTATGTAACGCGACCATGAAGCCCAAACAGAGCATTGCAAGAAAACGGCGCCACACAGTAAACGATACTAATCGCAAATTTCCGACCGGTCACGCGACCCTCGAATACATCAGGCCATGAAACGCCAGTCGCCAAATGGCTCGAACGGCTGTGTTAGTGAACGCAAGATGCTCTGATGCCACTGATCTCTGACTAAGCTCACCTTTGCTACTTGATGGAACGGATCTAGGTCAGAACTAACCTGGCCCAGCGTCGAATCTCCCCTCGCTAGAGCCGCCTCGGCGAAGCCCATACTTCCAGTTCAGCACACACTCCGCTCCGCGAGCGGGAGCGATGGTCGGGCGCTCACGGTCGAAACTATCCGATGTAAAGCTAATCTATATGTTGTAAATATATTTTACATGGTGGAATGCATAGAATTACTTGTAAATTACTGCCGTTTTGCTATGTACTTGTAAGTTTCTTGTGAAATACCGTCCTCCCGCTGATTACTTTGCTCTGTCGCAACACATCGATTTATTGAAGCTCCTAATCTCGTGCCCACTACACGCCGGTGGTTCCTGGCGGTAAACAGTAAAGACTGTGTTCGGCGACGCAAGCAGAGTTTTGCGAGTCTTGCAGGTCAGCAGGTGAGGTAAGGAGGCGGCATGGTCGTAGGAAAAATGTTTTATCGGTTCTGGTTGCCTGCGTTTCTTTTGTGCTTCGTAACTCTTTCCGCGAGTGGTCAGTCGTTCCGGGTGCAATGCCCTTCGGCGACGAGTCTTCACCCATCCGCCAATGCTTCGGCTCCATATACCGGACCGACGACCCGCACTGTCACCATTTACCAAGACGGCAACACGAGCTTCCCTTTGGCTTATGTTGACGAGGGGGGCGCGATCAAGTGCCAGCAGATTTCGGGCGGTGACGGGTACGCCACCATGGCCGACGGGACCCAGACCTACCTCTTCGCATTTGGTCCCCTTTCAGGCTTGAGCGACCTCGCGAGCGGCCAGCCCGCAACGCAGCTCGGCTCGGTTTTTAACGTGGCCTATGACCCAGTTAGCGCACCAAACGGTGCAGTGGGTCTGATGGATCCGGCCACGGGACACGTGGATCCCCGCCCAATCATGGACGTGGGCGTCATGAATGGGAACATGCCGGCGCCTCTGATGGCGATCGACGAGGATGACGAATTCTTCCTTACTCTTACCAACGTCGGCCAGATCATGCGGCCGGACCTGTTCGAGCAGCACACCGTTCACTTTCACGGCTACCCGAACGCATCGGCCTTCTATGACGGTGTGCCGGACGCTTCCGTGGCCATCAACATCGGTGGCAGCTTTACTTATTACTACCTGGCGCCGGACGCGGGCACTTATTTCTGGCACTGCCATATCACGCCGCCAGAGCACTTGCAGATGGGCATGGTCGGACAACTCTATGTACGACCGCGGCAGAACCGTGTACCTGTCAATGGTGGACTTCGCGCCGCCCTCGTACTTCAACAGAACGATCCGCGGACCGCTTCTAACTGTGCTGCCGATATTCTCTGTTCGTCTCCTGTACCGCCTGCAAACACTGTCGCCCAGGCGGTTGACCCGAGAACCAGCTCACCGTACAAGTACGCGTACAACGACGGCGACGGCACCACGGCGTACGACGTGGAGTATCCCATCCAGATCCACGGTTTCGATCCAAACTTCCACTTTGTCGGCATGACCTTCAACCCGGAAAATTTCGCGGGCATCAAGGACAAGTACTTCTTGTTGAATGGACGCAGCTATCCGGACACGGTCAACGTGACAGGCGGAAATCAGGATTCCAATACGATCGGGGCGAATACCGCTTCTCCCTTTGTTGGGGCGCCGACAAGTTCAACCGCCATGTATACGCAGTCGGCCGACGGTGTTGGCCGTCCTTCACAGCCGCTGAATACGCTCATCACCATTCCAGAAGGTGGAAAAGCTCTGCTGCGCATATCCGACCTGGATGTCTCGGAATTCCAGACGCTGGCCTCTCTGGGGATTCCCATGCAGGTTATCGCGATCAATGCTCGCCTGCTGCGTGATCAAGCGGGAACCAATCTCTACTACAACACGAACTCGATCACACTGGGCGGTGGCGAGTCGATCGACGTGATTCTGGATGCCAGCGATACGACAAAGTACCCGGCGGGCAGCACCTTCTATCTCTACACGCCGAATCTTGATCACCTTTCGAACGATGCCGAGAACTTCGGCGGGCTGATGACCGAAGTCGTTATCAAGTAGGAGAGCAACCATGAGCCAAATGAATACGCAAACACAAATCACGATCACCCGACTGTTTCCAGTGCTAGTGGTGGCGTTGGCCCTGCTGCTCTCGGCTACGGCCTATGCCGCAGCGCCTGGGGTTTCAGGGACAACCTTCAACTTGACGGCTTCGTCCGCGTTCATCTCGCAACCGGACGGCGCGATGATTTACTCCTGGGGATATGCATGTAGCGGTGGTAATGCCACCGCGGCTCCCTTCGGTCCCACGACGGGAAGCGCATGTGGCGGCGTCATGCAAGTGCCCGGGCCTACCTTGATTGTGACTGAAGGGCAAACCGTCACGGTAACGCTCACGAACAACTTGCCGCCCGCGGCCGGCAATACCTCCATCCTGTTTCCTGGCTTTCAGGTAACAACGGGTGGTACCGGTGTAGCTGGCTTGCTAACGCAAGAGGCGGCTCATGCAGGGACGGTAACTTACACGTTTTCCACCACCGGCAAAGCTGGCACCCACGCCTACTACAGCGGGACCCAAGGTGACCTCCAAATAGAGATGGGTATGTATGGGGCTCTGATCGTTCTTCCCAGCAGCGGTACTGGCTGCCCGGGAGTAGGCCCATATTCGCTGGCCGCCTCCGCCTACGACGATGTCGGTTCTGGCGCAGCCGCCAAGAATCTCACCTGCTACGACCGGGAGTATCTGTTCCAGTTCTCCGAGATTGATCCCAAGATTCACCGGCAGGCAGAAGAGCAAGCCGGATTGGCGTGCACGGTCGCCGCTGGGTGCATGCAGGTTGCGACGGAGCCTTACCATCCGGCGTATTTCATGATTAACGGCCGTTCCATGCCGGATGACATGGACCCGAACTATGCTCAGCAGTATCCGCACCAGCCCTATAACGGCAATCCCCATATGCATCCGGGCGAGCAAGTCCTGCTGCGGGTCATCGGGACGGGGCGTTGGCAACATCCCTTCCACGAGCACGGCAACCACGTGCGCATCCTGGGCCGCGACGGAAACCTGATTCTCAGTTCAACGGATGCGACAAAGCTGGCGGGACCGCTGCTTTTCACGACCACCACAACTCCGGGCCTGACTATGGATGGCATTTTCTACTGGACCGGCAAAGGACTGAACTGGGATGTCTACGGGCACAAGCCCAACGATGGCAGTACTTGCAACGGGCTGCTCAACGGTTACCACAGCGTTACAACGGACCCGAACTACTACGAGTGGTGTGCGGACCACAACAAGCCACTGGAAGCTCATCCCTTCGGCAACGTGGGGAGCGGCGGTCCTGTAACGCTGCCTGATCCGAACATTCTTGCAGACGGTCCGTGGTACGGCGGGAGTCCCTACCTGGGTCCGGATGCCACGGGCAAAGCAGTGTCGCCCAGCCCCATACCGCCTTCCGGAACGGTCGCAAACGACCCCGGTTCAGAGGCTGGCTTTGCCTTCATGTGGCACTCGCACAACGAGCGCGAGATCACTACAAACAATATTTTCCCGGGCGGGATGATGATGATGATGCTCGTCGATCCCCAAGCTTACACCATCATCGAGTCGAATTAACGAGGAGAACAGCAATGCGATCCAACTATCTCAAAACCCTGAAGACAGCGGCATTCGCGGTGGCCATTCTCCTCCTAGGGGCGGGCGTATGTTCCGCGCAAAGCGTCACGTTGACGACCCAGAGGACCAACACGACCTTGCCCGATGGCCAGATCGTCCCGATGTGGGGCTACAGTTGCACTGCGACCACTCCAGCGATCTGCACTCCGGGCAGCACCAGCCTTGCGTGGGCGCCGCCTGTAATCACGGTACCCACCGGCAGCACCTTGTCGATCACCCTGATCAATGGCCTGCCGGTACCGACGTCACTCGTGATCGTAGGCCAGTTGGGCGGTGGTCTGGGGACTGACCCCAGAGCAGCGCCTCTTCGAACTGACCCCAGCCCGGATCATAGCAATCTGTCGTCGAACAGACCGACGTGGCCCATTGCGGGTGCTCCGACAGATCCGCCGAGTTTTGCGCCGCCACCCCAGGGGTCGCGCGTCCGGTCCTTCGCGACGGAAGTAGCAGCGGGAGCGTTGAATAGCAGCCTGACGTGGAGCGTTCTAAAGGCCGGCACTTATCTTATTGAGTCGGGAACTCACCCCTCGATTCAAGGGCCAATGGGGTTGTACGGAGTTCTGGTGGTCACCGATGCCGCTAACAGTATTGCCTATCCGGCCATACCGGCCGCACCACCGGTAGCAGCGATACCACCAGTGACCTACGATGCCGACAGAGTCGTACTGCTAAGTGAAATTGATCCAGTGCAGAACAATGCCGTGAATCAGTTCTTGGTGACGGTCGCTGGCTGCTCCACGACCACAGCAACTTGTTCGGGCACTGTCAGCCCAGCAGCGGAGACTCGAGTGTGGTCCGGCCAGACTGGTGGCTGCGGTAACCCTTCTTCCGCGACCTACCACACGTGCTATCCCCCCGCAGTGAACTTCGATCCGCGCTACTACCTGATCAACGGCCGGTCGTTTGACAAGACGGCTCCAGGTGCCTCCCAGCTAAATGTTGCGGCTACGCCTGCGGCGAACGGCGTATTGCTGCGTTTGGTAAATGCTGGGCTGCGCATGCACGTTCCGGCCGTAGTGGGTCTAGATATGACGCTGATCGCGGAAGACGGCAATCAGCTTCCCGGCACGCCCAGGGTTCAGAGCGAAGTATTTATGGCAGCAGGTAAGACGTACGATGTGAAGGTGGCGCCTCCGTCCACCACGGCTGGCTACGCAGCCGGCAGTTTCGCGATCTTCGACCGCCAGTTGAGCCTGTCCACCAACAATTCGCGCGATGGCGGCATGATCGCTCACCTGCTGGTGAATGGTGGCACGGCGCCCGCCGGCGCGCCGGTCTCCGCGAATAACGCGACCTACTATTGCAACGCTGGTGTGACTTTGACCGTTTCGGATCCGAGCAAGGGCGTTCTGGCTAACGCAACGGGCGCGAATGGTGCAGTCCTGGGCACGGTTAACTTGTTCAACCCCACCACGGACTCCTTGGCGTTCAACTCAGATGGCACGTTTACGTATACGCAGCCTTCCACGAACACCACGTGCGGTGGCTCGTTCAATTACTTGGTAAATGGAACCCTCCCAGCGATGGCCACGATCACGCAGTGCGACGCGGTGAACACCGGCTGCGCCGTTTTGGGAGGCGCGCCTACAGCAGTTGCTGATATCTTTCCGGCTAGCAACGTTGCCTCCACGCAGCACGTCAGCCCGCCAGGAGTGCTCGCCAACGACACTGACCCTGATAAGCACCCCCTGACGGCGGTCTACGATACTGGTTGCATTGCTCCTGTGACTACTCCTCCTTCCACCCTACTTAGCGCAGCTCAGGCGGGGCTGAATGCGGATGGCTCTTTTACGGCGACCCCAGGGGCAGCAGGTAATTACTACTTCTGTTATCGTGCGGTGAACTCACAGAAGACCCAGAGCAATGTGGTGTCGGCCCAGGTGACCTTCCCGACTGCCAGTGGCCTTGTCGTAACTCTGAAGGACGGGAAGAGCGGCGCTACACTCCCCAATGACTATCGCTGGATCCTTGAGGAAGACCGCACTTTCCAGATTGATCCTGCAACCCAGGTGAACAACCGGCCAGCTTGCACCTCACCGGGCGTACCGGCCGGGTGCGGTCCGGTTCCGAGCCTCGGAACGAATTTCCACACCAGCTCCATGCCTGTGGTGGCCTCGGGCTGTGTTGGCACCGTAGCCTGCGAGGCGGGGCAGAGCGTCCAGGGCGTTGCTTCGGTGTGCGATATCGGCAACGGAGGTTGCCGTCCGGGATCACAAAGGGCGGCGCTCGATCCTAGCCAGGTAGCTCTCGACCCCACAAAGCACTATTACATCTCAGTCTTGCCGGGCGACGGCGCGGACCCCTTCAACGGTGGCGACTCAGGTCACACAATGGGAGGCGCGCCGATCTCGCCGGCGCAGATTACGACGACGCATGCAGTCACAGTATTTGTAGAGCCCACCCCTCTCCCCACGGCGAAGATCGCGGTGTTCGTGTTTGAGGATGACAGCCCACTCAACGGTGAAATCGACGTCCACGGGGGGACCGACGTCCTGGGAACCTCTAAAGAACCAGGCCTGGGAGGGTTCGAGATCACGCTATTCGACGACGCTGGCGGGCCTGGCGATGCAACCGGCCAAATGACCTACGACATGTTCAACTATCCGCTATCCAATTCTCTACAGGGGATGATCGATCCTCTAAACGGAAAGGACGCGTGCCCGATTTCAAAGCACGTGGGTGTTGACGCGAACGGCCTGAGAGGTGACGGACTGGTAGGCATGATTGTTACATGTCCGGCATTTGAAGAGGACGGCGTAACCCCCTCACCTCTTGTGGGCCAGGCAGTCATTGCGAATATGATGCCAGGCAGATATGGCGTGGTGGCTACGCCCGCCGCGGACAGAATTGGCCGGGGAGAAGAGTGGCTCCAGACCAATACGCTGGACGGACAAAAGGCTCACGACTCTTTCATCAAGGTGGGCGGGCCGTCGTACTTCCAGGAATTTGGTCCGGCTGGATACCACGTCGCCATCGGCATGGCGAACCCGAAAATCATCAGTGACCGCTTGCCTCTACTCTGCCCGCCGAATACTACTGCTGCGTGCGGCGGCAAACTTTCAGGCAGGATCACCAATCTGCACTACAGCCGTCCGCCGAACGAGAATCTCTACGGCAGCGGCTCGCGCGACTCCCTGGGCTTCACCCAATGCTATGTAAGCTTGGGCGACCCTGACGGCGACGATGTCGCGTTTGCCAAGTGTGATGGCGACGGAAATTTCAGCTTTAGCGGCATTCCAGACGGCACTTGGCGTCTGACCATCTTCGATCAATGGAACGACCAGATCGTCGACGGCCTTGCCAAGGCGGTACAGCTACCCCACCCGACGATGGGAAGGAACGTAACTTTGGGAGACATTCCCGTCCTCCAGTGGCACACGAATCTCTACACCAAGAGCTTTCTCGATCTGAACCAGAACGGCATCCAGGAAGATATCGAGCCGGGACTGGCTCTGGTCCCGACGAATATCCGGTTCCGGGATGGCAGCTTCTCTAACTTTAACAACACCGATCTGCTCGGTGCTGCTGGGTTTAACGAAGTGTTTCCGCTGTTCAGTTGGTATGTTGTGGAGTCGGATGCCACGCGCTACAAGCCAACAGGTATCCACGTCGTCTACGACGCTGGCGGGCCCGTGGACGCCAACGGCGGCGGCTCTTCCACCATTGCGGCAAATCTTGCAAACACAGTGGAATCAACCACCGCCCATCTTCCTACTAACCTGCGAGTACCGGGTGCGAGATACTGCGCATCGGCGGACTGCCCCGGCGGCCTGACTGGCGCCAGTTTTCCCCCAAACGCTGCCGGTTCGACCGGCCGGATTGATCCAGGAGTTCTCAATGGACAGATCGTTAACGCAGCCGAGGGTTGGCAGGGCTTCTCTGGCCAGAACTCGTTCATTGAGTTCGGCAAAGCACCTTTCGCCACGGGCGAGAACGGCGGCATCAGGGGCCAAGTGATTTACTACTCAACCCGGCCGTTCGATGATCCGTCGCTGGACCTCCAATTGAGCTGGACCCCCGGCGTGCCGGACGTAACTCTCCACCTCTACCGGGAGGACACGGCTCCGGACGGAACTACCGGCCTAACGCTGGTTGACACTACTCAATCCGCCAGCTGGGATAAGTGGGCTCAAGGCTTCCGCGTCCCAGGCACTGCCACGACACCTGGCATCCCCAACATGAACTGCCCGGGCCAGGAAAGCACCGACACATTTTTCTATACATTGAGCAGCAGCAGGCAGTGGCTGAACCCTAGTACTCCACTGCCGAACAACTCCCAGTTCAAGTGCTATGACGGCATGCACATGTTCAACCAGGTGCAGCCAGCGGTTTACGACGGCATGTACCAGTTCCCGAGCGCGGCCTATGTTGCCGCCCACCAGAATCAGATTCCTGCAGGCGGGACTCTGGTCACGCTACCCGCAGGCAAGTACGTGGTTGAAGTGGTCGTGCCTCCGGGTTACGAACTTGTGAAAGAAGAGGACAAGAACATCCTCATCGGCGACAACTACATTGCGCCGGTAACTCAACAGTTCGGCGGCCTGGGCTCCATCTTTATCATGCCGGATCAAGCGGCCGTGTCCAGCACGTATAACCCCACTAACCCGCTGAACCCGACTACGGATCTTGGCGCCCAGCCAAGACACGAGGGCGACACAGGGAGCGTCGAGACCTTCTGGCCTTGCGTAGGCCAGGCGCGCGTGGTCCCCGACTACATCAGCCTGTTCCCGCAGTCGACAGAAGTTGCCCCCTTTGCGGGAGCCACTCGCCGTCTTTGCGACCGCAAGGAGATTACGCTCGAAGACCAGATGTCGGCCCTGGCGAAGTTTTACCTCTTCAGCCCGGTCCACGTCGCCGCCCACTATACTGGTTTCATCCTGGACGACTTTTCTTCGGAATTTGATCCGTTTTCGCCGCAATTCGGCGAAAAGTTTGCTGTCCCCAACGTTCCGGTATCCATCAAGAATTTCGACGGCGTTGAAGTAGCCCGCACGTATTCCGACCAGTGGGGAATCTACAACGGATTGAATTACTCAACCTGGGAAGTCAACCCGCCCAATCCGACGGGTTACTCGCCCACGATGATGGTTACCTGCATGAACGATCCGGGCCCGATTGTCGATACGCGCACGGGTTCGCCAACGATAGGGCAGATGATTACTGATCCCCTATACAACTCGAATTACAGCCAGTTCTGCTACGAGATCCCGTTCATGCCGGGACAGACGCAGTACATGGACACGCCGGTGGTGCCGGTCTCAGCCTTCGCGGAAGGCTATAACCCGCCGGACTGCGCGTACCCGGATGCCACGCCTGCAATCAGTGAAGTGGATGGCACTGGGGTAGGGCCTTGGTTGAGCGCGCCTGGTACCATCACGATCCACGCGTTGGGCGACCAGATTGTACCCAACCCTGGCTACAATGGACCAGCGGCCACAGCTGCTCCGTACAACCAGAAGTTTGTCACGCGCCACTATGGCTTCGGCCCCGCACCGGCAGGAGGTTGCAGCAATGGCATTCCCAATGCAGCCTGCCCGAATGTGACAGTAGGTGGAATACCACTCCATGGAGTGAGTTGGAGCGACACGACGATCACGGGTCAAGTGCAAGGTAACGTACCTCTGTGCTCAGTCCAACAACGTGGAACGGGCAATGGTGGCGCCCGGTGCGGTGAACTGGTAATCACAGCGGTTAACGGCAAGAAGTCAATCGACACGGTAACAGTAACCATCGGCGGAAAGGCGCCGACGCGGCTGGCTGCGGGACAGACCATTCAGTCCGCGATCGATGCAGCTCTTCCGGGTGACTTGATCCTCGTTCCTCCGGGCACTTACAACGAAATGCTGCTGATGTGGAAGCCAGTCCGGCTGCAAGGCGTCGGCGCGGCGTCCGTTAAAGTGAACGCGAATACCCACCCCTCCGGCAAAATGGATGTCTGGCGCCGGCAAGTTAACTGTCTATTTGGCTTGGCACTGAACGGTGCTTTGATCAGCGGCAGCAACCAGTTCGATGCTACAGGCACTTACTCTTGTTCCTTTCCGGTAGGTCAAGCTCAGGTAGATCCAATACCACTCGAGCCGCTGATCGGCTGGGATTCCAACCTCAACGGCAATCTAGCGGAACTCCTGCAGGAACCCACCCTGATGGGAGCCTACGAAGGAGCGGGCATTACGGTGCTCGGGAAAGGACTGCTCAATCCCAATACTCCCGGTGTCTGCGATGGGCTCGATGCTGCCGGCTGCATTCAACTCACGATTGCTCAGTGCAGCACCAGCATTACCTCCACGAACCCCAATTCCAGGAGCAACTTCCTGTGCAACCCATCGCGCATCGATGGCATAAGCTTCATCGACAGTTCTCAAGGCGGCGGAGGCATCTTTCTCCACGGCTGGAACCATAACACCGAAGTCTCCAACAACCGGGTCTACGCCAACGCTGGAACGCTCACGGGCGGCATCACCGTCGGCCAGGTGGAGGTTCCGGACGGGACCATCAGTGGGGATGGCTTCACCCAACTGGCGTTCGGATTTAACAATAATGTTAACGTGCATAACAACGCGATCACGCAGAACGCTTCCTTCGGCGACGAAATCAACTCGACCACGCCGTCCTCGGCTGGTGGCGTCACCTTCTGCTCGGGTGCCGACAACTACCATTTCAACTACAACTGGGTGTGCGGCAACATGAGCTCGGGTGACGGCGGCGGCGTCGCTCACTTCGGATTCAGCTATAACGGCGACATCTCGCACAACTCAGTCGTGTTCAACCAAAGCAACAATCCGACTCTCCCCACCTATGGCGGCGGTATTGTTGCCCAGGGTGTCCCCCCAGACGGGACATTCTGCGAAAACGCTACGATCGACCAGGATTGCGCGCCTGAACTGTCCGATGGCGTCGGCCCCGGTCTCGTGATCGACGGCAACTTGATCATTGGCAATACTGCCGAAAGCGGCAAGGGCGGCGGCCTCCGGCTGCAGCTCGTGAACGGCACCGATGTGCAGCGCAGCCCCAACAATCCGAACCGGTGGCACAGCGTTTCGGTCTTCAACAACATCATCGCGAATAACGTCGCCGGCTGGTCTGGCGGCGGGGTTTCGTTCCAGGATGCGCTGCGGGTCAACTTCATCAACAACACAGTCGTTTCCAATGACGTGACCGCCTCATCCGGAGTACTCTTCAACACGGACCTTGCCAAGAAGGGCAATATTCCTCCACCCCAATGCACGAATCCGCCGAACCCGAACGTCCCCGATCCGATCTGCACTGGCACACCGATCACGACGTCGACCTACCAGCCAGCAGGCTTGGAGACGGCCCGTAACACACCAAACTTGGAGGCGGCTCAGACCAACGTGAATTGCTTTGTGGCCACACCCCCGTCCGCGTGTTTCTCGAACCCGGTGCTGCGCAACGACCTGTTCTGGCAGAACCGCTCGTTCTTCATTAGCGTGGGCGGCACAGGTGCTGGGATACAGCAGAACGTGGTTACGCTGAACCCGACCTTGAACCAGGCTGGCCACCCGACGGGCTATTGCGCTCCCGGCGCCGTTTACTGGGACCTCGGTGCGTTTGGCGATACGGGATCGACTAATCATAGCTCGGGATTCACGCTCAACCCGACCTTCTCGATCCTCACCAATCTGACGGGCACCGGATACAACACCACGAACAACCGCGCGCCAGCCAGCCCGGGCGTTGCGAGCCAGTACTGCAACGGTTCGCGTGTACCGGCAGAATCCGCGGGGAACCCCGCCAGCGGGGCGTTTGCAGGCTTTGCCGTGCCGCCGGGCATCTCCGACACGGTCCTGCCCAACCCTCTGTTCTTCTTGCAGCCGTCGGCAACGCCGGATGAAGGCAACCAGTGGATCAATATGAACTACGGTCCGCTGTCGCTGTCGAATCCGTCGATCGCGTCGGGCAGCACGGGCTACGGTGTGCCGCTCGGTGATTACTCGATCACAGGCAGTTCGGACGCGATCAATCACGCCACCGCGACGGGTGCACCGAACCATGACTTCTTCGGTACCACACGGCCACAAGGCGGTGCGTTCGATATCGGAGCGGTGGAGTTCGCGGGCACGATCACGCCACCACCACCGCCACCATTGCCGGCCCTAGGCGTGCTTGACAATTTCAACCGCGCCAACGCGAACACGCTCAACAACGGTACGAACTGGAGCCAGGTCGTAATGGGTGGCGCAGCCGCCATCCGAGTCAACGACGTGACTCCGGCCAACATCACGACAGGAACAGCGCTCTGCATCAACGTAAACTTGCTGATCAACTGCACGTTGGACGGCGCAGCCTACTGGAATACTACGACCTTCGGCAATCGGCAGGCGGCGGCATTCACCTTCGCTACGGCTCCTGCTACCGGAGACGCGCTTGTCTTGAAAGTGACGGGTGGCGGGGCAACAATCCCCGCTAACTTCGTCCGGGTTCTCTATTCCACCGCCACTGCGGGCAGTATCACAGTGGGAACGACAACCAACGGCGGGTTAAGCTACACCACAGCAGCTGCCCTGACGGGCTTCGCCAACTTTGCGATTGGTGACACGATGACTGCAATGGTTGACCAGAGCGGTACGGCCTACGTTTGGAAGACAACGGCGGCTAACGTAACCACCCTGATTGGAAGCGCGACATTGCCCGCGAATACCCTCTGGACAACCGGCGGGGGCAGAATTGGTATGCATCTACCAGCGAATGCCAGGGTTGACAACTTCAGCGGCGCTAACGTGCCCTAACCAATAGCGAGGCGGATTCCGGGGTCGGCGGCAGCGCCGACCCCCAGCCCCGCAAGCAGCGCTGCTTTTTGTGACGCAAAGGCTTCACAACCAGCGCCTTTGACCAGACAATAAAGGAAAAATAAGACCATGCGTCATCAATCAAATTGGATCCAGCGGAAAGCCTTATGCGCGGGTCTTCTTACTGGCAGTATTGTTGTTTTTGCGGCCGTCGCGCAAGGTCAAGAACGGTCTACGCCGACAGGCGAAAAACCCGCTAAGGCGCAGACTGTGCCCTCTCCTTCGGCGACGTCTAGTTCTCCTAGCAAAGGTTCTCCCTATCGTTCCACCGGGACCTCCAACCGCCAAAGAAACCATTACCAGGTCAAGTGGGGTGTCGACTCTTTCGAGGTGAAGACGGTGGAGTCAGGCCAGATGATCCGTTTTAGCTACCGCGTAATTGATGCGGAGAAGGCCAAAGGTCTGAACGACAAGAAGGCCACGCCGTTCTTGATCGACGAAAAGGCCCGCGTGAAGCTGGTTGTGCCGAGCATGGAGAAGGTCGGGCAGTTGCGGCAGAGCAGCACGCCCGAAGTGGGCAAGTCGTACTGGATGGTCTTCTCTAACAAAGGCAACATTGTGAAACGTGGAAATCGCGTCAGTGTGGCAATCGGAAAGTTTCGCGTAGACGGACTCACGGTCCAGTAGTATTTGGGCCACGCGGTCTTCTCGCAAGTAAAGCGAAGCACTTAGGAGTCATCGATGTCGCGAAAAATACTGTTGGCCTGCACATTACTGGTCATGGCAATTTCCATAGCCGAGGCCGCAGAAACCTCGAAGCTTACGGCCGACCAGATCGTGGACAAGAACGTCTCAGCGCGAGGCGGATTGCGGGCGTGGCGGGAGGTCCAGGCGCTTTCCATGACGGGCAAGATGGATGCCGGGGGAAATAACCGGCCGACCATTCCCGTGCCCGGCACAAAGACCGGTCCAGGGATGCCTGCGCCACGTTCGAGCGAACAGGTGCAACTGCCTTTTGTGATGGAACTGAAGCGCCCTCGCAAGACTCGCCTCGAGATTCAGTTTCACGGCCAAACCGCAATCCAGGTGTATGACGGCAGCAACGGGTGGAAGCTGAGGCCGTTCTTGAATCGGCGCGAGGTAGAGCCGTTCACGCCGGAGGAGAAGAAGGTGGCGTCCCTTCAAGCAGACCTGGATGGGCCCCTGGTCGACTACGCGGCCAAGGGTACCAAGGTCGAGTCGGAAGGAATCGAGAAAGTGGAAGGTAAGGACACGTACAAGCTCAAGCTCACGATGAAAGACGGGCAAGTGCAGCACGTGTGGGTGGACGCCCAGACGTTCCTAGAGACGAAGATCGAAGGCGCACTGCGCCGCTTGGATGGCAAATACCATCCGACAGCGATCTATTACCGCGACTACAGGCTGGTGAACGGATTGATGGTGCCCCACGTACTCGAGACGACAGTGGAGGGGATCCGCCAGACGGAGAAAATAGAAATTGAAAAGGTTGCGGTTAACCCAAAGCTGGATGATTCACGCTTTGCCAAGCTCCCGTAGGGCAGGGTGCGGCATAGTGGATCAACGATATTCCAAGAAAGTTGCACAAGTGTCTGGGGACGCGGCGTGAACATGAGATCGGATTCGAGGTCGAGGGAGTTCCTTGGCAGAAGACGCCGGGCCTTCGTCTTGGCACTGCAAGTTTTTTTCCTGATGCCCCTGCATGCCTCAGCTGGCCGCCAATCGTCGGGGGATGTTACCCCTCATCATCAGCCGCAGCGTCAACACAAAAGACCGAGCATTGATGATCGGGTTAAGTCACTGGCCGAGTTGTTGGACCTCAACGAGAGGCAACAGACCGAATTGAAAAGAGTCCTCTGGAGTCGGCACGATCAAGTCATTAAGATCTTGAGGACTCAATCGCTGTCACCCGTCGACCGTGTAAACCAGTTTCGGGCCATCAACGACAATACGGTCGAGCGAATCACGGCTCTTCTGAACGAGGAGCAGAAGGAAAAATACAATCCGCCTCGGCAGCAGGAGGCCCCTGGGATTTCACCAAAGGCCAGTTTGGAAGATTGGCTGAAGGTCACTAGACAAAAGTAAACTAAAGTCATAAGTTGCTGGTGACGAAGCGAGTGGCGCCTCAGCGTTTCTCTAAGAACGTGATAATCTTTTCCCCAAGACTGGTGCTCATGGCCCGCTCGATGCACTCAAGGTGCCGGCGCGAATCCCCTCATCGCCTCTGGTTCGACCCAACAACGTCGATCATTCTGTCGCGCGCGCACGGGTTGATTCAGGCCACTTGCGCGAGCATTATTTTGTGAAAGAGAGAATCATATGAAACGTGCTGGTGCGATTTCACTGTCCGTGGCTCTGCTGACGTTGGTGCCGCCCGTCTGTGCCGGTCAGGAATTTTCCGCTAATGTGGTGTACGCGCCTGTTCTCAAGGGGCAGGATGCACCAGCTGGCAGGACCCCTGTGCCACCCGTGCCCTCTGCCAAACTCTACGTCAGTAAGGACAGGATGCGTATCGAATCCGGGGGCTTGACCGGCCTGACAATGATTGTCGATGCTGCGAATCATACGACCGTGGCCCTTTTCCCTTCGCAAAAATCCTACCGGCAGTTGGGGTCTCGCCCCTCGACGTACTTTCGGGTAACCAATGCCGAAAATGCGTGTCCCGATTGGCAAAAGGCTGCCGGCACGGAGATCACCTGCGAAAAAGTGGGGAATGACGTAGTCGATGGACGGAAGACCGTCAAGTACAGAAGCCCCACTCCGAACAAGGCTGCGGATTACCTGTGGGTCGATCCGATACTAAATTATGTGATAAAATGGCATAAGGATGAAACCGAGGCGGAGCTTCGCAACATAGAGGAAGGTCCGCAATCGGCGGATTTGTTTGTAATTCCGCAAGGGTACGAGCCCCTCAGGCCCTTGAAAAAACAGTCTAGGAGCAGTTCGCGGCCAAGATAAGGCGGTCCTCCATTTCAAGATCACTCTTCACACGAGGGAAATCGCCGCTCGGGTTTTAGACCAATCAAATGACATCATTTTCCTGTGTTTGGGATTATCTGCACTACCTGAATCCGCGCGGCGAGTGCACCCTCGACCATCAGGTCGCGCAACATTTTTGCATCCTTCTGTGGAGTCGACCAGTTTAATATAGAGTCATGGCGAACCATGGAACAGGAGAAGAACTCATCGAAGTTGGCCTCACGCAGAACAAAGCTGAACGGGCCAATAAGATAGTGTTTCTGCTGCTTGTTCGGGACCAGGAGGTCGATGGTTCAAATCCATTCGCCCCGACCACTTCTTCTAGAATTAGCGATTTATCGCGCATGAGAAACCGGAAGAGCGCCTAGCGCTAAACCAGGCAGCTGGTGCGACAAATTCTCCAACTTCTCCCCTAAATTCAGTCTGTTTTCCAAGCAGAACCCGGCAGATTTGGCGGGAATCGTCTGAACTTTGGCGGAAAAAGTAAGCGCGCGACTCCTATGGTCTTGCGAGACAGACGAAGCACCCGGGACTAGAGTATTCTTGCTATCGTCGGAGGACAAAATGAGCGAAACACCGCAGCAGTACACGCAACGCATTCTAGGCTATGTGGAAGGCAAGCAGCCTCTTGCCGTGCAGGCTGCGACCGCCAAAAAGCTCGATCGCCTGATCAAGGGCGTATCGACGGCCAAATTGCGCAAGCGTCCCACTCCGGAGAAATGGTCCGTGAGCGAGATCGTCGCGCATCTGGCCGACGGAGAAATCGTCGGCGCCTTTCGGATGCGGCTAATTCTCGGCTCCCCGGGTGCACACATCGTTGCCTACGACCAAGATCAATGGGTAACCAGCGGACATTACGACAAGCGCGACCCGCGGGAATCGGTTGAACAGTTTCGCGTGCTGCGGGAAGCGAATCTTGGGCTGCTTAAATCACTCAAGCCCGAGCAGTGGAAGGACTACGGAGTTCATTCCGAACGCGGACAGGAATCGATCGAACACATCGTGCGCATGTTTGCCGGGCACGACATCAATCACCTGCAGCAAATAGAAAAGATCCTCGCACGCAGGTGAACTGCAGTTCGGCAGCGACCGGCACCTCGCGCCGATGCCCGGAACAGATGCAGGGCTCGCCCTCAGCGCGCTGCATGTCTTACAGAGCGAGCAGATTCTCGCCTTTCCGCCGTCCCGCGCAGCCGCGATTGCGGGGCTTCCTGTCCGCTGTGGCAGAAAGATTGATTCATTCGCGATACTCAGGACAGATTGAGTGAAAGCTGTATGAAGGTCGTCGAAATTCGCGACAAGTTCGGCGTGGACTCCTTGAAGCTCGTGGAGCGTCCCGATCCGGTGCCGGGGCGTGGGCAAGTCGTACTTAAGATGAAAGCATTTTCAATCAACTATCGCGACCTTCTCGTTGTCAACGGCGTGGGGCGATGGAGGCCACCTCTCGGGCGGGTTCCCCTATCCGACGGCGTGGGTATCGTTGCGGCCACGGGGAACGGCGTATCTCGAGTAAAGGTTGGGGATCGAGTCAGGCCCATTTTCTATCCGAAATGGTTGGAAGGCAGAGTTGCCGCCGATAAGATGGGGCAGCCTAAGCTCGTCAGCGGCCGCGGATTAGCAGAGCTTCAGTTGGCGGCCTGTGTCGCGTGCGCTGCACGCCCAGCCGCACGCCGCGCGTCGGTCACGTTGCCGCGATGCATCGTCTGGTGCAGGGCCAGCACGAGGAAGCTTTGCCCGTAAGTGGCGAATTCCCGCTCACGCCCCTTGGGCGGTGCTTTCGTCGGTTTGTCGAGATCTGCCTCGCTCAGCGACTCCAGAAGCTTCAGGTTCTGCTCGCGCAATTGAAGATACTTCTCTCGAACCTCGGCGAAGGGTGGATACGCGAGGGTATCGGCGACGGGATGGGAGTTCTCACCAAAGTACTGTTGCCACTCTGCCGCGGGATTCTTGTCTCCGAAAAGTATCGACGGGATTGAGCCCTCAACCAGCGTAAGATGACCCAGCACCCACAGCGGGTGGCACCCGCCGTTCGGCGTCGGAAACGTCGTTGCGGCGCCGCTCATTTCGTCGATTACACTTAGCACCGCTCCGTTCGAAACGGTCAGCGCGAATTTAATAGCGTCTTTCGTGTGCATTTTCTTTCCTCCTGGAATTGCCTTCCCACTCTCTATTACGGCTCCGGGACGAACCAGGATACGCGCCCTTGCGGCATTCCTTAGGAGCGGTCGGCCATGACGACAGAGCTCGCCGCCGGGAGAACCCACGGACAATGCGCGTAGTCCGCGATACGCGCAATGTGCTTATCGATCACTTCGAGTCGAGTAACGGAATCAGGCTTCCACTCGTCCCTATGTTGGCGGAGCACTACGACTGCCAACTCGCCGTCCACTACTGCAACTGTTAGTCGCCACGGCACTCTCTGCCGTTCATAGTTCCCGAAGTATGGCGATTGGTCGATGCGACCGGTAAAGCGATCTGCGACGCGGAGCAGGGCATCCGCGCGAATGAGTTCGCGGAGTCCTTCCCAATCGCGCTTATTGAACCGGTCAACGTAAAGATGCAAAAGCCGTGACAACTCTGGGCTCACTTCGCGCTGTGATTTTACGGGGTCAGGCGAGGCCATCAATTTCGATCGGCCCCGGTTGAGCGCGGCCTTGACGCCGCCCACGGTGGAGCTGACGAGTTCCGCGATTTCTTCCAGCGTGTAATCAAAAACGTCCTTCAGCAGCACGCAGGCGCGTTCCTTGGGAGGCAGACTCATCACTAGCTGTTCAACCGCTCGACCGACTCCAAGGACAGAAGCATTGGCAGGCATTACGTAATCTGGACCCATAGCAGTAGTTTCGGCCTCAACCCGGACACCACGCCTCCGCAGGAAGTCGATGCATCGATTGTGCGCAATGCGAAAAAGCCAAGGTGCAAGTGGTCGGCTGTCGTCGTACTGGTCCAGCTTCCGATAAGCCTCGAATAACGCATCTTGAACAACATCCTCGCCGTCCATCACCGATCCGGTCATGCGCGAGCAGTAACGGTGCAGGCGCGGCCGGAGTTGAGTAATCGTTTCAAGGAATGCAAGATAGCGTGCCTCGAAGGGACCAGCGGCTTCCGTGTCGCGCGGATTATCCATATCTATGTATACGCGGCTAATCGCCTTTGGGATACGGACAGAACCTCTAGGTCACGATGTGTGCCTTGAGGAGGTGCACCGTAATGCATTTCCGGAGGAATGTTCCGCTGTCACCGAGAACATGGGGGGAGAGAGTCTTAATGCGAAGGGGTCGGGCTTTCCGCTTCCAGCGTCACACGAGCTACCCGGCAAGCGTTGGTCTGCTATTCGCCCCAACGATGTGTAAACTTCGTTTGCGGCGGTCGCGTTTGTCCGCATACAGGGCGTCGTCGGCACGTCTCATTAATTCCTCGGCGGATTCACCTGGCGTAAAGTTCGTCCATCCGGCGGAGAACGAAACCTCAACCAACTCCCCTTTGTACTCGGCTTTGAGTCCACTCAACCGGCTTAGAACGTGCCGGACCGCCTCAGGTTTGCACTCGGGGAGCAAAACCAGAAACTCATCCCCACCAAGACGAACCGCTAAATCCGAGCCGCGAATGGCTCTATTTAATCGTTCAGCAAAACTCCTGATCAATTCATCGCCCGCAGGATGCCCAAAGTTATCATTGACCTGTTTTAGGCCATCCAAGTCGAGTGCGAGGACGGTAAGCGGGTGGCCGTTCCGGGTTGAGCGCGACATTTCTTGCGCCAGACGTAGCTCACCGGATCTTCGGTTATATAGCCCAGTTAGCGGGTCCAATGCCGCAAGCTTGTAGACCTCTTCGGTTCGCACTTCCATCTTACCCAGAGCCTCGACTTGCTTGCTCAATTGCTCGTGAATCCGATGAATTTGAAGTTGCTGATAAACGGTGTACACGTTGAAGATCAGTACGAGTCCGATGATTCCACGTACGGCTGAGGTCAAAAGTAGCGAAGCGGATTCTTGAGCTTGAGACAATAATCCTGGAAACGCGAACGAAGCGATCCCAAGTGCGAGCAGCACTGTCACCATCACTGCACAAGACCAGAGAGACCATTGCCGGCGGGCAATCCGGCGCATGGTGGAGCTAATTTGCTCTGCGCCCACGGGCGCAGATAACAAGAGAGGTTGCTGCGACTCCGATTGATTCATGAAACCCCGCGTATATCGATTAAGAACGTCCTAATACCGAAACGCAAGACGTAGTCGCGAAGCTGTTTCCTGGGTCTAACTCACTCCATACCAATTACTTGCTCACTGAATGAATACTGAATGCGTGGAGACAGGCACCGGCCCGGTTAAGTGGATGATCTCTCGGATAATCTAAGCATGACGAACGATGCCAGGACGGTTAGAAGGTTTCATTGCTGGTGATCGGAAGCGCGCAGCTTTTTCAATGCCATGGCAGCCGAGTGCGACTTGCCCCAGTGGCACATTGTGTCGAGCAACGGCCGCAGAGATTTTCCGAGAGGAGTAATGGCGTATACAACTCGCGGCGGCGCGTCCGGGTATACGGTGCGATCAACGATCCCCGTGCTCTGCAGATCGCGGAGTTGCTGGGCAAGCGTTCGTTGCGTGATGCCGGTAATACCACGCTTCAGTTCGGAGAACCGCTTGGTGCCTTGGAAAAGCTGCTCAAGGACGGCGGCTTTCCAGCGTCCACCGACGATGCGTGCAGTGGTTTCCACCGGACAAAGTTCTGGACGTTTAGCCATATTGTACCTAGTTCCACAGTGTATACCAGGTAGTGTACTGGTGTAACGTATTTTCATGTAACCATGCGCGCCCCCTCCTCATCTATCTTGACCACGATGATATCGGGGTTGGACTTGTAAGCGGCACGCTAGGCTTCGAGCGCCAATCCGCGAAATCCGGGATGAGAACCACAGGATAGGACTTCGGAGAGGCCATGCAACTGGAAACAACGAACCCATGGAAGAGGAAGAGTAAGAACCGCAGCACCGTAACATCACGGCTAATGCTGGCCATTGGCATGGCGACTCTTGCCGGCCTAAATGGCGGGTGTTCTAGTTCAGCTCAACCAAAGGCTCCAGCGCCCGCGGAAGTGAGTGTAGCGGAGGTTATCTGCAAGCAATTGGGCGACAGTGATGAGTTCACCGGCCGGCTTGAAGCAGTCAACGCGGTAGAGGTTCGCCCGCGCGTTTCCGGCTACTTGCAGAGCGTGCATTTCAAGGAAGGCGCGATTGTTCACCAGGGCGATCTCTTGTTTCAGATCGATCCGCGCCCCTTCCAGGCGGAAGTGGACCGCCTGAAGGGCGATCTGTCGCAAGCGAAAGCGCAACTTTCTCGAGCGCAAAGCGATTTTCAGCGGGCCGAACGCCTTCATAACAATGATGGGATGTCAGCTGAAGAGTACGACCGGCGGGCCGCAGTCCGCAGCGAAGCCGAAGCTCGCATCGCGTCCACCGAGGCGGCACTTCGCGGCGCAGAACTTAATCTTGGGTTCACACGTGTTATAGCTCCAATTACGGGTCGTGTAGGGCGGGCGGGGATCACCGAAGGCAATTTGGTCGAGGGCGGGGCAGCGCAGGTCAAGCCCTTGACGACTCTGGTTTCGCTCGATCCGATCTATGTCTACTTCGATGTCGATGAGCAGACCTACCTCAAATATGCGCGGGTGACGCAAAGCCACGGGACAAGTTCGCACGATCTGCGCAGCGCGGCGCAATTGGGCCTGGCGGATGAAGACGGATTCCCTCACGTCGGCCAGGTGAGCTTTGTGGACAATCAGGTCAGTTCCTCGACAGGAACGATTCGCTTGCGGGCGACTTTTCCAAACAAGAATTTGGCCCTAACCCCGGGGCTTTTTGCGAGGATTCGGTTGCAAGGAGGCGGGGCGCACAGTGCCTGCCTGGCGAGAGACGAGGCTGTCGTTACGGACTTGAATCAAAAGTATGTTTTTGTGCTCGGCAAAAACAACACGCTCGAGTATCGCCCCGTGAAGCTCGGCCCGATGACAGAGGGATTGCGCGTCGTGCGTGACGGCTTGCGCAACGGCGACGTCATCGTCGTAAACGGCCTGCAGCGCGTGCGGCCCGGAGCCGCTGTCAATCCCAAGAAAATTCCCATGGCGGGTCAAATCAGCGCCCCAGGCGAGGCATCCACGCAATCCGCCCTTGTGCGTAATGAAGTGAAGTCGCGCGAACCGAAAGCGCGGGAATAGTCCAGGGCCGCCATGAACATCTCTAGTTTTTTCATCAAGCGTCCCATCTTTGCCGCGGTAATTTCCATCATCATTTTCGTGATTGGAGCGCTCGCCTATTTCCGTCTTCCCCTCAGCGAGTATCCGGAGGTTGTGCCGCCCACGGTCGTCGTACGCACAAGCTACCCGGGCGCAAACCCGACGGTCATTGCAGATACCGTAGCTTCGCCCCTCGAACAACAGATCAACGGCGTCGAAGGCATGCTCTACATGTTTTCGCAAGCCACAGCCGACGGCGTGATGACTCTCACGATCACTTTCGGTCTGGGCACGGACCTCGACAAGGCGCAAGTGCAGGTGCAGAACCGCGTATCGCAGGCGCTGCCGCGATTGCCGCAGGAAGTCCAGCGCCTCGGCGTAACAACGGAAAAGACCTCACCGGATTTGCTGATGGTTGTGCACCTGGAATCTCCGGACAACCGTTACGACATGTTGTATCTGGCGAATCTGGCCATTCTTCAAGTGAAGGACGAGTTGGGCCGCCTCCCTGGGGTCGGCAACGTGCAGGTTTTCGGCGCGGGCGATTTCAGCATGCGCGTATGGCTCAACCCAAACAAATTGGCTTCGCACAACTTGACGGCAACGGACGTGGTCCAGGCAATTCGCGAGCAAAACGTGCAGGTTGCGGCGGGTGTGCTTGGCGCTCCGCCGACAAATACGGGAAGCACTGCGTTTCAATTGCTTGTAAACACGCAGGGACGCCTCACGACGGAGGAAGAGTTCGGCAACATCATTGTGCGCGCCGCCAAGGATGGCCAGATTACGCGCATCCGCGATCTGGGCCGTGTCGAACTGGGCTCCAGCACGTACGCACTCCGCAGTTTGCTGGACAACAAGCCGGCTGCGGCTCTGCCAATTTCGCAGCGGCCGGGTTCGAACGCGCTCGAAACTTCGCAACAGGTGCGCGACACGATGGAGCGCCTGAAGAAATCATTTCCGGAAGGCGTGGATTACAAAATCGCCTACGACCCAACGGTTTTCGTGCGTGAATCGATTCAGGCTGTCGGGCACACGTTTGTCGAAGCGTTGATCCTGGTCGTGATTGTGGTGTTGGTCTTCCTCCAAACATGGAGGGCGTCCATCATTCCTCTTTTGGCGCTCCCCGTCTCGCTGGTCGGAACGTTTTCGATCATGCTCTTACTGGGCTTCTCTCTGAATACCCTGTCGCTGTTCGGGCTCGTGCTAGCAATCGGCATCGTCGTGGACGACGCGATCGTCGTTGTTGAGAACGTTGAGCGAAATATCGCACTAGGACACGAACCCCATGAAGCTACGCGCCGCGCGATGGAAGAAGTCAGCGGACCGATCGTTGCAATCGCTTTGGTGCTGTGCGCGGTTTTTGTTCCCACGGCGTTCATTGTGGGGCTTTCGGGACAGTTCTATAAGCAGTTCGCGCTGACCATCGCGATCTCCACGGTGATTTCAGCGTTCAACTCACTCACGCTGAGTCCGGCGCTGGCAGCGCTTCTTTTGAAATCGCATGATGCCAAGAAGGATCGTTTCACGCGGGCTATTGATTTTGCATTTGGCTGGTTTTTCAAGCTGTTCAACAGGTTCTTTGGCCGTGCATCGGGCGGGTATGGAAAACTCGTCACCCACACGCTACGGTCGAGTGTCATTGCTGTTGTGATTTATGCGGGCCTTATCGGGCTGACGATTCTCGGATTCTCGCGCGTCCCGACAGGATTTGTTCCCACGCAGGATAAGGGATATCTCGTGTCTTTCGCGCAGTTGCCGAATGGCGCGACGCTCGATCGCACCGAAGATGTGATTCGCAGGATGTCTGACATTGCGATGAAGCATCCGGGAGTGCAGAATGCCGTTGCATTTCCTGGGCTATCGATCAACGGCTTCACCAACAGCCCGAATTCCGGAATTGTATTCGTCACTTTGAAGCCTTCGGAGGAGAGAAATCGCCCCGAACTAAGTGCGAACGGCATAGCCGCCGATCTAAACAAACAGTATGGCTCCATTCAGGAAGCGTTCATCGCTATTTTTCCTCCTCCGCCTGTACAGGGTTTGGGAACGGTAGCCGGGTTCAAACTCTACATTGAAGATCGTTCTGGCATGGGCTTGGAGTCACTCTACAAGGAGACGACCTCCACGTTGCAGAAAGGCAATCAAACTCCGGGGCTTGCTGGAGTTTTCTCCAGTTTCGACATCAACGTGCCGCAAATCGATTCGCATGTGGACCGCGAAAAAGCGAAGACCTACGGGATTCCTCTCGGCGATGTGTTTGACACCATGCAGGTTTACCTTGGTTCTCTTTATGTGAACGACTTTAACCGTTTCGGGAGAACGTACCAGGTGAATGTGCAGGCGGAGTCGCCGTACCGCCTGCAGCCGGAAGATATCGGTCACCTTAGGACAAGAAACCTGGCCGGAGAAATGATTCCGCTGGGATCGGTGGTCCACGTTACGCCTATTTTTGGACCGGACCGCGTCATGCACTACAACGGATTTCCAGCTGCGGAAATTAATGGCGCGGCTGCGCCGGGATACAGCACGGGCCAATCGGAAGGTGCGATCGCCAAGGTGCTTAACGATCAATTGCCAAACGGAATGAAATACGAGTGGACGGAGCTAACCTACCAGAAAATTCTTGCCGGCAACACGATGGTTTACATTTTTCCACTGTCTGTTTTCCTCGTGTACCTGGTGCTTGCCGCTCAGTACGAAAGCTGGTCGTTACCCCTCGTCATCATCCTGATTGTTCCGATGACTTTGTTTTCCGCCATCGCCGGCGTCTGGCTGCTGAATGGCGACAATAACGTCTTCACCCAGATCAGTTTGATCGTTCTCGTCGGGCTCGCCTGCAAGAACGCCATCCTTATCGTGGAATTTGCCAGAGAGAAACAGCTTCAGGAGGGGATGAACAGAGTCGATGCGGTGCTGGAAGCGTGCCGGTTACGTTTGCGGCCGATCTTAATGACTTCTCTCGCCTTCACGATGGGCGTCATTCCGCTGGTCTTGTCGACGGGAGCGGGATCAGAAATGCGCCGCGCCATTGGAATTGCAGTATTTTTCGGGATGCTTGGCGTCACTGCGTTCGGCTTGGTGCTGACCCCGGTCTTCTACGTTTTGGTCCAGAGATTGGTTGAGGGGCGCGAGAACAAGAAAGTGGCGGGGAGCGCAGACCTGTCGCCCGCGACTTCGGTGGAGGCATAAGCCTGTGGTGACACGCTTTCAAAGAAACTTCCCGCTGCTCGTCGTGCTGCTGGCGAGTGGATGCGCGGTGGGTCCGCATTACAAATCGCCGCAGCCTGCGGCGGTGAAATACCACGCAGCAGACACGAACCTGGAAACGGAAGCGCCGTTCGATTCGCGTTGGTGGAAGCAGTTTGAAGATCCGGTCCTCGATTCTCTTGTAGACCGGACACTCGCGTCAAACAACAGCATTCGAATCGCACGCGCCAGACTCTCCGAATCTCGCGCTGTCTTCGATGAAAGGAAGCTGGATCGTTTTCCTACGGTTCCCGTCACAGCCTCCTACCAGCACAGCAAGGAACAGATTCCCGGCTTCGGGGACCAGCGACGCAGAATCAATACCTTTAGCGCGGGGTTCGATGCTTTCTGGGAAGCGGACCTGTTCGGAAGAGTTAGTCATGGAATCGCGGCAGCTCGGGCCGAGAACCAGACGTTCGAGGCGGACCTTCACGATGTGCAAGTCAGCGTGGTCGCTGAGCTAGCTCGCAATTACTTCGAGCTTCGGGGCGCGCAATGGCGCCTCGCAGTGGCCCAGCGCAGTCTTACGAACCAGCGCGAAACGCTGCGGCTCACGCAATTGCGCCGCGATGCCGGTGTGGGCGAAGAACAAGATGTTGCGAGTGCCGCTGCCCGCGTAGCAGCCATTGAGTCCACGATTCCATCCTTGGACTTTGATGTGTCTCGTGCGGAATACCGATTGGCGGTGCTTACCGGAAGCCGCCCTGGCGAACTCAATGCGGATCTCGCACCGCGTACCTATCCAGCGATCGCAAAGGCTCTGCCTATCGGCAACCCGAGCGAGCTGCTGCAGCGCCGGCCCGATGTGCGTTCTGCTGAACGAAGGTTGGCTGCGGCCACAGAGCACCAAGGAGTTGCGGTCGCAAGCCTGTTTCCCCAGGTCAGCGTTTCCGGGTTTCTCGGATTCGTGGCTGGGCGAGGCAGCCAGTTTTTCACCGGAGACTCGCGGGCATGGTCGGTGTCACCTGGGTTGTCGTGGTCTGCGTTCGATTTAGGCCGGGCTCGCGCGCGCGTGCGTGGTTCGAGCGCTCTTACGGAAGAGACGCTGGCGTTCTATGAAGAAACCGTGCTCCGGGCGCTTGAAGAAACGGAAAGTGCACTGGCGAGTTATCATGCACAGCAAGCACGACTCATCAAATTGAATGATCAGGCTCGCGAGAGCAAGCGCGCGGCCGATATTGCCCGCTTGCGCTATCGCGAAGGAGTGGTTGACTTTCTCTCGTTGCTGGATGCCGAGCGGACGCAGTTGCAAGCCGAGGATGCCGTCGCCGAAAGCGAGAAGGATGTCTACGTGGCGGTAATCGCCCTTTACAAGGCTCTTGGAGGGGTACCAAGCTGACCTAAGCCCTGTGCTTCCAGTTTTCGGAAAACAAGGGACGCATTTGTCCCTCCGAAACCAAAGGAGTTTGTCATGGCGGACTCGATTGAGAATGTCCGGGCGGCACCAACGATAAAGTCCAGACCGTAGTCTACGTCAGGGCACCCGACATCACCTGGAGGAACACTTGGAACACAACATTCCCACGAAAAGTGCCGGGTCCAATCGAGCGAGGCTATCGTGAACGATCATCCGCAGGGAGAACGTCCCGTTTCTGGCACGCATCCGCTCTTGCAACGGGCGTTCGAACGCAGGGTTCCGGTAGCGGATTTGATCGGCTTCGACGTCGCTGAGATTGCAGGGGGGCGGGCGGTGGCCACGCTCCAAAGCGGGCCGCAGCATGCAAACCCAATGGGAACGTTGCATGGCGGAATTTTGTGCGATCTGACGGACGCAGCTATGGGAATGGCTTTCGTGAGCACGCTCGAGCCGGACCAATCGTTCACGACGGTGGAACTCAGGATTAACTTTTTCCGGCCCGTCTGGACGGCAAAGTTGACTGCTGAAGCTATCGTCATCCAGCGGGGAAAGACCACCGGGTACGTGGAATGCACTGTCAGAGACGAGAGCGGCAAACTGGTCGCGAAAGCGGCGAGTACGTGCATGGTCCTGGCGGGAGCGCGCGCGACCGGGCGCTGAAATTCCTTACTGTTAATCCGGTTTGGCGGGCTGGCCTTTCGAGACTGCTACTCGCCGTAGGGAACCCAGATGTTTTTCACCTGCACAGTGTGATCGAGGAACCATCGGCCTTCGCCTTGTTTCACGTCGAACCAATCGATGGCTCGGCCTTCGTTGGTGAACACCTGCTTCAGATTGCCGATCGAAAGGGTTTTCACCGCTGAGGCGCCGGCTTCATCCGTAAAACACCAGATAGCGTCGACGTCGTCGTGTTCGGCGAGCGTCTTCATCAGTTCCGCGGCGCGGCCGGTGACTATGTTTACGACGCCATCCGGCAAATCGCTGGTTTCGAAAACCTGGTAGAGATCGCCGGTAATCAACGGATATTTTTCCGAAGGAATGGCGATAACCGTGTTGCCCGTCGAAATGGCCGGCATCACCAGAGAAATAAATCCCAGCAAAGGCGCATCAGCGGGGCAGACTACTCCGACCGTGCCGATCGGTTCTTTCATTGCCAGCGCGACGTTGCGAAACGGCGGGTTATGCACGGCGCCTTCGTACTTATCGGCCCACGCCGCGTAGGAAAAAATGCGCTCGATCCCCAGGCTGACTTCGGCTTCAGCCTGTTTCTTCCCGACCACGGCGGACAACCGGCTCGCGATTTCCTCGCGGCGCTGTGAAAGATTCTCTGCGATGTAGTAGAGAACCTGAGCTCGATTATGCGCCGTTGCTTTGCCCCAGCCTTCCGCTTTGCGCGCGGCCTCGACGGCGTTGCGAATGTCCTTGCGGTTGCCAAGCGGCGCTTCACCAAGCAGATGCCCGTCCGCGCCGCGCACTTCCATGCTGTAACCCGAATCAGGCCGCGCCTGTTTGCCGCCGATGTAGAGCTTCACGGTGCGATCGATCGGGGGAGCCGCGAAATCGGCGGGTCGCTCCGGCGGCTGATCTATCGCTAGAGGCGTTGGATGAACCGGTGGCGCGTTCTTAAACCATACAGGCTCGAGATATTCGAGCAGCCCCTCGCGCCCACCCTCGCGTCCATAACCGCTCTCGCGATAACCCCCGAAGCCGCAGGCGGCATCGAAAAGATTTGTGCAGTTGACCCAAACCACGCCGGCTTTGAGCTGCGCCGCAACGTGCAGGGAAACATTGATGCTCTCGCTCCACACGCAGGCGGCTAGGCCGTAAACCGTATTGTTCGCGAGTTCCACAGCTTCCCGCGGCGTTCGAAACGTCATTGCCACTAGCACCGGACCGAAAATCTCCTGCTGCGCCACCACCGAAGTCGGATGAACGTTGCTCAGCAACGTCGGCGGGAAATATAGCCCTCGCGACGGTACGGGAATGGAGGGTTGCCAGCAGGTCGCGCCTTCCGCGATGCCTTGGTCGACCAGCCGCTGGATGCGCTCGAGCTGCACGCGCGCGACGATGGCGCCAATGTCAATAGCTTTATCGAGCGGCGAGCCGATCCGCAGCGTGTTCATGCGGTCCTGGATTTTGCCGATCAACTTATCCGCAATGCTCTCCTGCATCAGCAGCCGCGAACCGGCGCAGCAAACCTGCCCCTGGTTGAACCAGATGCCGTCAACGAGTCCTTCCACGGCGCTATCCAGATCGGCGTCTTCAAAAATGATGAAAGGAGACTTACCGCCAAGTTCGAGGGAAAGCTTCTTGTGGCTCTGCGCTGTGGCCTTGCGAATCGCGCGCCCGACTTCTGTCGATCCCGTGAACGCAATCTTATCGACGTCGGGATGCTTCACCAGCGCTTCGCCAGTCGCTCCATCGCCGGTGACGATGTTCACGACTCCGGCGGGGAGGCCGGCCTCCTGGCAGATCTGGGCAAATGCGAGCGCCGTCAGAGGCGTAAATTCCGCGGGCTTCAGCACGACGGTATTCCCGGTTGCCAGTGCGGGAGCAATCTTCCACGCCAGCATGAGCAAAGGAAAATTCCACGGGATGATTTGGCCTACCACGCCGCAAGCGGTATATCCCGGGAATTCCTGCTCGAGCAACTGGGCCCAGCCCGCATGGTGATAAAAATGCCGGGCTACCAGCGGAATATCGATGTCGCGGCTTTCACGAATCGGCTTGCCGTTGTCCAGTGTTTCGAGAACCGCGAGCCAGCGCGAATGCTTCTGCACCTGCCTGGCCAGTGCATAGAGATAGCGGGCGCGCCCATGCGGAGTAAGGGACTGCCACGATGGCAAAGCAGCGCGAGCGGCTTTCACCGCGCTGTCGACGTCCAACGTCGAGCCCTGCGCCACCGTTGCGAGTTTTTCTCCCATGGAAGGATCCGCCGTGTCGAAATAAGTCCCCGCCGCGGGCGCCTGCCACGCGCCGTTTATGAAATGTCCGAAGCGCCGGCCATGACGGTCCAGCCAGGCAAGAGCTTCGCGCGGATCCTCCGGCGCGGGGCCGTACTCCATGGTCATGAATTTTTCGACGATGCTCATTCGCTTCTCTCTTCTCTCGTCATCGAACCAGGATTCTCCCGCCTACGCAATCGGATGGCGATAATCCGCCGAATAGCGACCCGTGGCATGGTGCCCCAATTGGCGCTCGATATCCGCAAGCATGCCGCTGGCGCCAAACCGGAACAACTCCGCTTTAAGCCAGGAATCGCCAAGCTCCTCTTTCATCAGAGCAAGCCAGTCGAGCGATTGCTTCGCCGTGCGAATGCCGCCCGCTGGCTTGAAGCCCACCGCCATTCCGGTTTCCTGCGCGTACTCTCGAATGGCCCGCGTCATGACCAGGCTGACGGGAAGAGTCGCGTTGACGGCTTCTTTGCCTGTCGATGTCTTAATGAAATCCGCTCCGGCCATCATTGCCACCACGCTGGCGCGTGCCACGTTGCGCAGTGTCAGCAAATCACCGGTGCCGAGGATCACTTTCAGATGCGCGGGCCCGCAAGCGTTTTTGAACGCGGCGATTTCATCGTAAAGCGCTTGCCATTTACCGCCAAAGACGTGCGCGCGTGTGATGACCACGTCGATTTCGTCGGCCCCGGCTTCCACCGAGCGCCGAATTTCCGCCACCCGCTCCTCGAAGGGAGAAAGACCGGCTGGGAATCCCGTGGAGACCGCGGCAACATGAATGCCACTGCCCTCGATCGCGCGCCGCGCGGTTTCGACGAAGGTGTGATAAACGCACACGGCAGCGACCTTGATATTGAGGCTCTCGATGCCAAGCTTCTGTACGAGCTCGTGCTGAATCGGCTGTCGCGCCTTGGCGCACAAACGGCGAACACGCTCGTCGGTGTCATCGCCGGAGAGTGTCGTCAAATCCATGCAGGTGATGGCGCGCAAGAGCCAAGCCACCTGCCATTCCTTCTTTACCGTTCGCCGGGTGCCAATGGTTTGCGCGCGGCGCTCGACGGCGCTGGTGTTCACGCGCACCGCGTTCACCCAGTCCAGATTCAGCGGGACACCCCGGTTGGGCTGCAGGTCGCGCCCTCCGTAAGTGGCGATGGCGGTGTCCGAAGGCGAAATCGGATATCGCAGAGCCGAACGATCAAGACTTGAGGAGTTGTCGATCCGCGGGTTGTCGCGCAGAGTCATGGGATTTTCACCGCAAAGGGCAGAGCAATCAGGAAACCTGTATCTTAACACTTTGGCAAAGCCCGTTTACAGGCGCCCGCCGCGATTCCGCCACTCCTTCTCAAATTCCGCCCGGTTGCAGAACGACTTTTGAGTTCCTAGCTTAGTGGTGGAAAGAGCGGCGTAGAGATTTGCGCGCGGCAGAGCTTCCTCCTCCGGCAAACCTTCGCTAAGAAATGCGGCAAAGCTGCCGATGAAAGCATCGCCCGCGCCGGTGGTATCCACGGCTTGGACCTTGAATGCGGGAATTAGCTCCATCCGGTCCGTGCCCGCCGCCAAAGAGCCGCGCTCGCCAAGCGTAATGACCACGCGTCGCATACCCTGGCGCAGGAGAAACTCCGCGCACTTTCTTGCATCATCGATCGAATGCACCGGCATTCCCGTGATCGCTTCGGCTTCACTTTCATTGGGAATGAAATAATCCGCGGCGCCGGCTTCCTTGTAGTCAACCGGTTGTGCCGGAGCGGGATTCACGATGCAGCGGATGCCATGGGCTTTAGCGAACTTCACGGTGTGGTAGACGGTGGGCAACGGAATCTCAAACTGCATGACGATGGTGTCCGCCTTGCGGAGCAGGGGCGCGGCGGCATCCACATCTTCGGGCGAAAGCGTGTCGTTTGCGCCCTTCACGACGATGATGCGATTTTGGCCGTTCGGATCTACAAAGATCGGGGCGACCCCGCTGGAAACGCCCTCGGCGATGCGCACGTACGTGGCGTCAATCCCTTGCGATTCAAAGTTTTTAATCGTGGCGGGGCCAAACAGATCGCTCCCTACTTTGGCGACCATGCCTACGTTTGCCCCGCAGAGACGCGCGGCAACCGCTTGGTTGGCGCCTTTGCCGCCAAAGCCGAGATCGAACTTCTTGCCGAAGATCGTTTCCCCTGGCCGCGGGAATACTTCGTTGAACGTGGTAAGGTCCACGTTGGCGCTGCCCACAACCGCAATAAAGGGTTGCTTGGCCATCATTTCTTCTCTGGTGCGCGCTCAACGCTTCCCTCCGCAGACCATGGCTTCAAATCGCACGCAAAGGGATCGTTCGCAAGAAGCATCCGGTGTCGCCGGAAAAATTGTCTAGTATTCGGGATGCGCACTACGCCGCAAAAACGTTGCGCACCATAAACCATAAGTTCGCTGGGCGTTCCGCCAGCCGCCGCACGAACCACGGATACCAATAGCTGCCGTAAGCGACGAGCACCATGGAAGTGCAGCCCTCATTGGCGAGACGTTCCTGCTCAGCCCGCTGTATGCCGTAGAGCATCTGCACCTCGAAATCCGCCTTCCTAAAACCTTCCGCGGACGCAAATTCAGACAGTCGCTTGATCAACGCCACGTCATGCGTCCCAAAAGCGGCGCGCCCGCAACGATTCTGTTTTTTCGCCCGCAACATTTCCTTCCCTAGGGCGAAATAGTTTTCGTCGACATCCTGTTTGCGGGGAAACGCGATTTCTGGCGGCTCGTTGTACGCCCCTTTGACCAAGCGAATAGACGGCCGCAGCGGAAGAAGTTTCGCCAGGTCATCGTGCGTTCGATGGAGATAAGCCTGCAGGCATACACCCACGTTTGGATACGCCTGCAACGCGCGTCGGTAGAGATCGAGCGTAACATCCACGTAATTACTCGCTTCCATGTCGATCCACACGATGGAGTTCTTCTCTGCGCGCCCGATAATGTTCTTTAAATAGTCAAAGCAAAGATCCGGCGAGAGATCCAAACCGAGTTGCGTCAGTTTGACGGAAATCTCTGCTTGCAGGCCTCTTGCTCCGATGCGCTCCAGAACTTCGAGATAGTGTTCCGCCACCTGCTGCGCCTCCGCGCGATCCTTGATGTTTTCTCCCAGGTGCGTGAAGACCGTTCCGATCTTCTTGCTTCGCAGCGCCTCCGCCGCGCCAAGTGCGTCATCCAGCGTTTCGCCCGGCATAAAGCGGGACACTGTGCCGCGCACAAAGGAATAATGTGTGGCGTGGTCGCGAAGCCATCGATTCTGCGACGCAGCCAGCAACAGGGATCGCATCAAACTCATTCCTTTTTCGGCTCCTTTTTTGCCGTAGATTCCACGTTCTTGCCAGTTCTCCACTTGAAGCTGAATCGTTGCCAAAAGTCAGCTGAGTTCTGCCCGCTTTCTGCTCGTATCAGGAAATCGCGAGCGCGCGCAACAGCACGCCAGCCAGCACGCCTCCGACGAGAGGTCCAATCAAGGGAATCGGCGCATAGCCCCAATCCGAGCCGCCTTTCCCTGCAATCGGAAGAATCGCGTGCGCGATGCGCGGCCCGAGGTCTCGTGCCGGATTGATCGCGTATCCGGTCGGCCCACCCAGAGAGAGACCGATGCCCCAAACCAGGCTGCCCACGAGATACGGGCCGAGTCCTGCTGCGGGGCCACCTGCGGAGACGCTCTTTGAAAAAATCGCGCCAACCACGAAAACAAGCACGAAAGTTGCAATGATTTCGCTCAGCAAATTCGCAATGGTATTGCGGATCGCCGGCGCCGTACAAAAGCATCCCAGCTTCGCAGCGGTGTCCGGCGTCTCCTTCCAATGCGGAAAGTAGAGCAGCCAGACGAGCGCGGCGCCCACGATTGCCCCGAGCATCTGTGCCGCAAGGTAAGGAGCAAATTTCGCAAAATTACCCTCACGCACCGCGAAGCCAATCGTCACCGCGGGATTCAGGTGTGCATCGCTGCTCCCGCAGGCAATGGCCGTGAAGACTCCCGCCATCACCGCGAACGCCCACCCAGCGGTGATCACTATCCACCCGCTGCCCTCCGCTTTCGAACGCTTGAGCAGCACCGCGGCGACAGCTCCATCGCCTAGCAAGACTAGAATCATCGTGCCGAGAAATTCACCGGCCAGCGGTGATGTCATGGGTGAGAGCCTCCGTCAGGATTCAATCCAGTCAAACGATCGCGTGACCGCTTTCTTCCACTGCTTGTACAGTTGCTCGCGCTCCGTTTCGGCGAGATGCGGCTTCCAGGTGCGGTCGACCGCCCAGTTGGCCCGCAACTCTTCCAAGCCGGAAAAGAATTTTACCGCCAGGCCTGCGGCATAGGCTGCGCCGAGCGCCGTCGTTTCTTGAACCACGGGGCGCACCACTTCGCGGTTCAAAATATCCGCCTGAAACTGCATCAGCAACTCGTTCGCCACCATGCCGCCATCCACGCGGAGGCTGGCGAGGCCGATATGCGAATCTTTCTCCATCGCATCGACCACTTCCCGCGTCTGAAATGCCGTGGCTTCCAGAACCGCCCGCGCAACGTGTCCTTTATTAGCGAAGCGAGTTAAGCCGGCGACGACCCCACGCGCATTTTCCTTCCAATACGGCGCATACAATCCGGAAAATGCAGGAACGAAGTATACGCCGCCATTATCTTTGACCGTTCGTGCCAGCGGCTCCACATCCGCGCTCTTCTCAATGATTCCAAGATTGTCGCGGAGCCATTGCACCAGCGCACCCGCAATCGCGACCCCGCCTTCCAACGCGTAATGCGCGGCCCCACTCCCAAACTTGTAGGCAACCGTGGTTAGCAGGCCGAAGTTCGAGGGCACCTGCCGCTCGCCCGTGTTCATCAGCAGAAAGCAGCCTGTGCCATAGGTGTTCTTGACCTCGCCGGGACGAAAGCACGCCTGGCCCACCAGCGCCGCCTGTTGATCGCCAAGGATTCCAGTGACCGGAACGCCGGCGATCGCACTGAGAGTTGCTTCGCCATAGACTTCGCTGCTCGAACGAACTTCTGGCATCACCGCGCGTGGAATGTCGAACGCCGCGAGCAGTTCCGCATCCCAATCCAGCGTTTTCAAATTTAGAAGCTGTGTCCGGCTGGCGTTCGTCACGTCGGTTACGTGCACTCCGCCTCGTGGTCCGCCCGTCAAATTCCATAGGAGAAAGGTGTCGATATTTCCGAAAAGCAGCTCGCCTCCCGCCGCCTTCTTCCGGGCGCCCGGAATATTTTCAAGCAGCCAGCGCAGCTTCAGGCTGCTGAAATACGTGCTCAGCGGCAATCCGGTCTGCGGCCGGAAGCGGTCTTGCCCTCCCTCGCTGGCGAAGCGCGCGACATCATCCGCAACCCGCATGTCCTGCCAAACAATCGCATTCGCAACCGGCTTGCCGGTCTTGCGCTCCCACAGGACCGTGGTCTCCCGCTGATTGGTGATGCCGATCGCCGCCAGATCGGAAGCGCGCAACCCGCGCTGCGCGAGCGCGTCCGCAATCACTTCTTCCGTGCGGCGCAGGATTTCCAGCGGATCATGCTCCACCCAACCCGGCTTTGAAAGAATCTGTTCGTGCTCTTTTTGCACCACGGCGGCGATACGCGCGGACTGGTCAAACACCATGAATCGCGTGCTCGTCGTACCCTGATCAATTGCTCCAATGTAGTTTTTCACCGCGCCGGTCCTTTTTGTTGAAGCTGCAGCATACTACGCCTTTGCCACCCCTTCCTTCATACAAAAGTCCACCCATCTCCGCGCGCGAAAAACCGGACTACCATGTATGCGTTTCGGCCGATTCCGCATCTAAGATATGAAGATAAGTAAAGGAGCCACCATATGATGAAGAAAATAAATCCAAGCCGTATTGGTGTGATGATCGGGACACTCGCCTTGGCATTTGGATTATTTGCAGCCAATGCCTCCGCCGCGGAGCCGGGGACCGTCAATATGACGGTAACTGCCGTCGGCAAGAAAAACGCCAGCCCGCCGATCGTCACCAAAGATAACGTCCAGCTTTTTCTGAACAAGGAGCGCACCCAGGTTGCCGATTGGAAGCACGGCGGAAGGCTATATCTTGCCGTTCTGATCGACGATTCGTTGGACAGCGAAATCGCCAGCCAATGGAACGATCTGAAGGCATTTTTCGCCAGCCAGCCTGACACTACCTATATTTCTGTAGCCTACGCGCGCAATGGCGCCGCCATGCTCGCCCAGGATTTCACTAACGACCACGAACTTGCGGCCAAGGCTTTGCGGCTGCCGGTCGGCGGGAGCGCATTCTCGAGTCCCTATCTCGCGCTTCTGGATCTGATGAAGCGGTGGCCTTCTTCCGCGGACAGGCGTTCCATACTTATGATCTCTTCCGGGATCGACTATTTTCGCGGAGGTTTTGACCTCAGGAGCCCGGATCTCGATTCAACCATCAGCCGCGCGCAAAAGCAGAATATCAACATTTGGACGATCTATGCTCCAGACGCGGGGCACAGGGCGCGCGGATTCTTCCTCGCTTTCAGAGCGCAGTCGAACCTTAGCGAGCTCTCGGATCAAACAGGAGCCGAATCCTATTATCTCGGCACTGAGGCGCCCGTCACCCTCAAGCCGTATTTTGATGAACTCTCCATGCATCTCAGCAACCAGTACCTCCTGACGTTCAAAGCCGGCGGAGGCGCAAAGGGGCGTTTCGAGCGCATCCGCGTGGTTCCAGCGGAGCTGCCCAACGTTGAATTTTTGGCGGCTCCAAAAGCCTTTCTGCCTGCGGTGAAGTGAGAACTGAAATCGGTCCGTTTGAAAAGGGAAAGGCACGGATCATTTGGTCCGCGCCTTTTTCTTTGAAGTTGGACGCACGGTCCCACGCGGTTCTGCCTGGCCCTACTGATCTTGAACTTTTCTGAAGGACAGTAGTCTCAGTCGTCAGAGCCGGTGAGCGCTGCCGCTCGCGTGGAATCTCGGATCACTAGCTCAGGGTTCATCTTGTGCCGCGAAATACTCCAATCGCGCTTTTCGAGGCCGGCGTTGACGCCTTCCATCACGATATTCACCGCCAGGTTTCCCATCGCTTCCAGCGGCTGCCTCACCGTTGTCAAAGACGGCGCCGACATCGAGGACAGCAGCACGTCATCGAAACCTACTACCGAACAATTCTCCGGCACTTTCACGCCCGCTTTGGTCAGCGCTCGGATCGCGCCAAACGCCGTCAGGTCGTCGAAGGCCATCAATGCCGTGAACCGGTTCTTTCGCTGCAGCAATTCTTCCGTGAACCGGTAACCACCTTCGAAGCCCGAGTTGGGATCGAAAGAATCCGGTAGCTGCAGGACGAGCGCGGGATCGATCTCCAGTCCAGCCGAATGTGCGAATTTCTGAATCCCTTTCCATCGCGGTGCGCTGTCGATCAGCAGTTTTGGGCCGCGGATGAAGGCGATCTTGCGGTGCCCCAGCTGGTGGAGATGTTCGAGAGCGAGCCGCCCTCCCGCCTCGTTATCCACCATCACCGAGCTGACGGAGTTCCCGGGCATCTCCCAGCCGATGGTCGCCGCGGTAATGTTTCTTTTGCTGAGGTCCGCAAGCAGATGAATGTCCACGAAGAGCCAGTTGGCAACGACGATCAATGCCTCGACGTGATGCTCCAGCAGCATTTCAAGGTATCGTTCGAACCGGCTTCTCTGGTTGTGGGCGTCGGCGAAAATCTGGATGTACGATGATTGGTAGAGCGCGTTCTCTATACCTCGCAGGACCGGCGTGCAAAAGGGATCGGTAATGTCCGTGAATATTACTCCGACGCTGTGGCTCCGTTTGCTGCGAAGAAAACGCGCCATCGCGTTCGGCCGGTAGCCAAGTTTCTTTGCCACTTCTTCGATGCGCTTTTTCGTGGTCGGCGCGATGTACCGCGCCAGCGGCGCATTGTTCAGCACGATCGAAACCGTGGCGGGAGAGAAGCCGCTGGACTTCGCGACATCCCTCATCGTGATGGTCTGGTTCTTTCCGCTTTGCCGCTTCACACTCGCGCCTCCGGCGGGACTATCATCCGGCGTTTCCCGTTCGAATTGCAATGTTGGTGTCTTCACGAGATCCGCGTGTTCTACTCGGCAGGCGGTTCAAACGACATGGTTTTACGGAAACCGGATGTTTTCCAGGCCCCGTAAATCAGCCCTACGGCCACCCACACCGCGCCAAGCTTTTTTGCTGGCATACTGAGCTGGAGGAAGATGTAGCCGCAAATTCCAAAGCCGAGCACCGGCCAAAGCACCGGCCATACCGTTTTCCGCTTCGCGCGCAGGAAATAACGCACAAAGGCCGCTGCGTTTACGCCCATGAAGGCGATGAACGCTCCGAAGTTAAGCATCTCCGCGCCCCGTTCATAGGAGAGAAAAAACGAACCCGCCAGCGCAATCGCGCCGATCAAGATCACGTTGTTTGCGGGAATGTGCCGATTCGCTTCGATCTTGCCGAAAAATCCCTTCGGAAGCGCGTCGTTGCGGCCCATGCCGTAAAGCAGTCGCGCGGCCGCCAACTGCGCGCCCATTCCGGAGCCAATGTTCGCGATCAGGATCGTAAAATTCAGCAGTTGAAACAGGAAAAAGCCGCCCACTTGCCTGGCCACCAGCGGAAACGCCGATTCCACCTGGTCCGCGGGAAACGGCTTCGAGCCCCACACCAGCTGCGCCGCGTATACTTCCAGCGAAGACAAAATTCCCGTCACCACGCACACCACCACCGTAGCCAGCAGGATGTTCCTCCGCGGGTTTTCTACTTCCTCCGAGAATGTCGAAATCGCGTCGAAGCCGATGTACGTCAGTACCGCGATGGAAGTGCCGTGAAAAATGGAATTCAGATTGAACGTGGCCGGATCGTAAAACGGCCGCGAAAAGAACCCCGCCCCATATTCGTGCAAGCCCATCAAGAAGCGGATCACAAATCCAAAAAACACGACCACTACGATGGTCATCCCGGCGGCCAGAACGTCGTTGATTCGTGCCGAAGTCTTCACGCCTCGCAGGTTGAGCACCGTAAATGCCGTCGCGTAGAAAATCGCAAGCGCCCAGTACGGCACTCCCGGCAAAATGTTCTGCGTCAGTTTGCTGCACAGAATCGTGCAGATCAGCGGGTTGAGGATGTAATCCATCACCATTGCCCAGCCTGTCAGGTAGCCGAGCCCGGGATGAATTTCCTGGCCGACGTAAGTGTACGCGGACCCCGCGCTCGGATACACGCGCGCCAGCATCCCGTAACTGACCGCCGTGAACAGCATCGCCACCATCGCGATCAGAATCGTAGTCACCACGTGCCCGCCCGCCGCGTTATTCACTATGCCGTACAGCCCCATCGGAGCGATCGGTTGGATGATCACGATGCCGATGATGACCAGGTTCCATAACGTCAGTGAACGCTTCAGGCGCGGCCCCGAACTCGCAGTGCTATCGTTGCTCAAGCAATCTCCTTTTGGCGGAGGAACTACGGTTCGAACGTGGCATCACCGCAGCGTGCGGATCGAGCGAACTCTTGCATCCACGCCGCCTCGCGCCACATTTTCATTCGCCTGTATTCAATCGTTTCAATGCTGAACAGTGTCCGCAATCTTGCTCCCCCGCGCAACTGCAAAAGTCTTCCCCCTGCCTTCGCTCATCTCTGTTGGATTTCTGCCCCCTCAGTTTGCCCTGCACTTTCGTACAGGTCGCGAATTCCATGGGACGGTATCTCTTGCTCAACTCGCTCCTCGAATCCCAAGCAACGGAGAGGCCTCCTGCGTAGTCTAATAAAGTAGCGGGGGATAACGAAAAACTCGGGAAAACCCATGGGCAAGGCTCCTCTCACGAACGGGCGCAGTAACGCCGTGATCTTCCTGGCGCATTTCGGTGTCTTTCTTTTTGTGGTTCTCGCCGCTTCCTGGCTCCGCCGCATTACTCTTCAGCCCGATGCCATGCTTCAGGGCTACCTGCAGATCGTCAGCGGCCTTCTCGCCTTTGTTTTCGCCGCCGTTACCCTCGTCCGTTTTCAGGGAACTCAGGACCGTATTTCACTGATTCTCGGCGCCGGATTTCTTCTTTCCGGTGTAGTTCTGACGGCCACCAGCGTTCTCTTTTTTCAATTTTTTCCAGACGCCTCCCTGCGTTTCCTTTGGGCGCCCGTTGCTTGGTGGTTTGGCCGCATGGTTTTGGCACTTCTGCTTCTTGTGGCGCTTCTGGTCGAGCGTTTCCTTCCGCGTTCGCGCCATCCGCGCCAGGAAATTGCTGGCGCTTTGCTGACCGTCATCGCGCTCACCTACGTGTTGGCGGCAACGCTTCGTGGCTTGCCGCCGGAGGTCTCTCGGCATCCCGGCGCCTTCTTCCCCAATCCGGAGCAGTTGCTGCCCGGCGCGATTTTCCTCGTGAGCCTCGTCTGGTACCGCCGCCGCTTGTCCGTTGAAGATTCCGAGTTCGACCGCACCATTTATGCCGCGACCTGGCTGAACGTCGCCGCTCAGCTCTCGGCCGCTCAATCCGCGCGCTTGCTCGACGCTCCCTTCGTTTTCGCCCAGGCGCTTATGGTGTTGGGCTACACCGTCGCGCTGGGTGGCGCCCTTCTCGATAACGCGCGGCTCTTCGAACAGGTTCGCCATCTTGCCGTCAGCGATCCGCTCACCGGCCTTGCCAACTACCGCCGCCTGCTCGATGTCCTTGAAAACGAGACGGAACGCACCGATCGCACCGGTCGGCCCTTCTCCGTGCTGCTTCTTGATCTCGACGAGCTGAAAAAAATAAACGATGGCTATGGCCATCTCGTCGGCAGCCGCGCCATCTGCCGCCTCGCCGATATTCTCCGCATTCACTGCCGCGCCGTTGATACCGCTGCGCGATATGGCGGCGACGAATTCGCTCTCGTTCTCCCGGAATCCCAGGAAGACGAAGCGCACCGAGTTGCAAATCGTATCCGCGAAGTTCTCGCCGCCGACGACGAACAACCGGCCATCTCCGCGAGTATCGGCATATCCGTCTACCGCGGCGATGGCGAGCGTATCGAAAAATTGCTCTCGGAAGCGGACCAGGATCTTTACGCAGAAAAGGCTCGGCGCGGAAGACGCGCCGCCGCCGCGGCCAATTCCCGCCGTGGTACTACGCAAACCTGAGACTGAAAGAATAGAAACCAATACCCAAATACTTAAGACTAAAAACTAAGAACTTAAAACTTTCCCAAAGGGAATTGATATTTCTTTATCGTCAGTCAGTTACTTCTATCGAATGGAATTCCCGTCGGCATCCACGACGTGCACCGTGCCGAGGTTCAGCTCGCGAATTCCGGCCTCCACCTTTGCAAGGTCCCCGACCACCACCCACACTAATCGATCCGGATTGAGGAAGGACTTCCCCGCGGTCGTGAGATCGTTGGTCGTTAGCGCCCGCACCTTGGACGCATACGTCGAGTAGTAATCGTCGGGCAAACGATATTGCACGATATTCTCAATCGCATCTCCGACCTCGCTCATGGTTTCTCGCGAACCCGCCAGGCGCAGGGTTCGATTGTCCTTGTCCTTATTGAGTTCATCCTGCGAGATGGGACGAGCGCCAAATACGTCGCGCAGCTCTTTGTTGAGTTCAACGAGAGATTCTTTCGTCTTATCCGTCTGCACCGGCGCTTGCGTCACCCAGGCGCTGTCGCCGCGCGCAAACTGAAACGTCGTGCGAGCGCCGTAAGACCAGTGCTTGTCCTCGCGCAGGTTCATGTTTACGCGCCCGCCGAACGTTCCGCCCAGAATGTCGTTCCAGATTCCCAGCGCAATTTCCTGCGGGCTGTTGCGCGGCGGTGCGATCGTTCCCGCCAGGATAAAAGACTGCGCCGCGCCCGGTTTGTCGATCAAATACACTTCGGCCTGCTTCGGCGCCGCTACGTTCGAAATGCTCTTCTTCGGCGTATTCCCTTGTTTCCAGGACGCAAAAGCCTTTTCGAGTTGCGGTTTAATTTCCGCCGGCGTGGTGTCGCCCACGATCACCAGCGTAGTGTTATTCGGCCGGTACCACGTGTCGTGGAATTTGGCGATCGCGTCGCGCGTTAATTTGCCGACGCCCGTTTCGGTCAACTCCAGTCCATAGGGATGATCCTTGCCATAGAGCGCCGGAGTGATCACGCGGCCCGCCATCGCGCCGGGGGAAGTCTTCGCCCGTTGAATCGCGGCAATCTGCAGCTTCTGCTGGCGCGCGAAATCTTCCTGCGGGAACGAAGGATGGAGTAGCACATCGGAAAACAACGCGAGCGATGGCTCCAGCTTGCTTTTCAACGAGGAGAGATAAACGGTCGAACTGTCCAGCCCGGAACCTGCCTCGAGCTCTGCTCCCAGTCTCTGAATCTCGTCGCTGATTTGCAGGGCGTTGTATTTGTCCGTACCGCTGGTCAGCAGAGAGGACGTCATACTCGCCATACCCGGCGTGGCTGGACTGTCCGCGGAGGTGCCCGCATCCACGAGCATGGTGAAATTCACAAGCGGCAGTTCATGACGTTCCGCCAGAACCACTTTCAAACCATTCGAAAGCGTCATGCGTTCGAACGCCGGCAGCTTCACGTTTGGCGTCGCGCCGACTTCGGGGAGCTTCGAACGGTCCGCGCCCCCGCTCGCTGTCTTGTATTCCGGATAGGGCGTCACTTCGAGTTGATAGAGGCCGTCGCTGAGCCAGCGCCGCGCCGCATCGCGCAAATCCTGAGCCGTCGCTTTGCGCACGCGGTCCAGCGAAATCACGTACTGTTCCGGATTTCCCGTGAATACCTGGCCCCGAGCGAGGATGTCGGATTTCCCGCCAAAGCCTCCGATGCGGTCGAGCCCGCGCACGAGATTCGCTTCATAGGCTGTCTTGACGCGCTCCAACTCTTCCGCCGTTGGCCCATCCTTCAGGAATCTGTCGAGCTCTTCCTGCACATCCTTATTAATGGGCCCCAGGCTTCCCCCGGGCTTTGCCGACGCGCCAACTACGAACTGGCCCCCGATTTCGTTCGGATTGATTCCGCAGTTCACCGACGTCGCCACTTGCTCGTCATAAACGAGCCGCTTGTAAAGCCGCGAATCCTTCCCCTCCGCCAGCACGTCACTCACGAGGTCCAGATAATCGGTGTCGGCCTGGCCGAACTCCGGAACGTTCCAGACGTTGAACACGCGCGCCACCGGCACGCGGTCTTGCGCCTGCTGGCGGTGCACGCCGGTCATTTTCGCCACCCATTCCGTCTGGTGCGCGACCGGGGGACCGGCGGGGATATCCCCAAAATACTTTTGGACCTTTTCGCGCGCCGTTTTCACATCGATGTCGCCGGCAATCACCAGCGTGGCATTCGAAGGCCCATAATAAGTCTTGAACCACTCCTGCACGTCCGCGAGCGAAGCCGCGTTCAAATCCTCCATCGAGCCGATCGTCGTCCACGAGTAGCCATGCCCGGCGGGATAGGTGTTTTCGGTGATCAGATACCTCGAGATGGAATAGGGCTGGTTATCGCCCTGGCGCTTTTCGTTCTGCACTACGCCGCGCTGCAGGTCCAGGGTCTCCTTGTTAATGGTGTTATAAAAATGCCCCATGCGGTCGGATTCCACGAACAGCGCATAATCAAGCGCGGATGTGGGCACATCCTCGAAATAGTTCGTGCGGTCGGAATTGGTCGTGCCGTTGAGGTCCGTCGCGCCCACGCGCTCCATCGCTTCGATGTAGCGCCCCTTGAGGTTTTCGCTGCCGCCGAACATCAAGTGTTCGAATAGGTGTGCAAACCCGGTCTTCCCCGGCTTCTCGTTCTTCGAACCCACGTGATACCAGATGTTCAGAGCTACGATCGGCGCCTTATGATCTTCGTGTACGATCACGGTCAGGCCGTTCGAAAGTACAAATTTTTCATAGGCGATCTTGATGTCTTGCCCTGCCGCGCCTGCCGCGGCTATCGTTAACAGCGCCATCGCCGCGAGCAGAACAAAAACTTGGGCAACTCGATCCGTCTTCAAACGCATTGTTCCTCCATAATCTGCGATTCTCTCTACTCCGCATTTCTCACGAAAGTCTACCCCGGCCAACGGGTCCCGTAGAGCCCGCCTGGCGTTTACCCCGGCTCTTGTCGGGGAGGCGGGCCGCTCTTTTTTGTTTGCGATATGACGAGTCAAAAAGGCAAACGAAGAACCACCCCTTTATTACAAGACGCACGCCATGCCCGGAGGTTTCAACAGGTAATTCACTTTCGGGCCGGGACCGTCAGTATACCGCGCGCCTTTGCACGGTGCCCTTTGTTGCCAGCGAAAATCGAGCCTCGGCTGCACTGCCGTCGAGCAACTGGCCCGTAACATACTCCCCGATCGCTGGCCCATGCTTGAACCCATGCCCCGAGCCGCCGCCCGCAAACCACACATTTTCCATTTCGGGATGTCGGTCGACCAGAAAATCCCCATTCGAAGTGTTTTCGTACTGGCAGACACGCGATTCCACAATCGGCGCATCGCGCAGCGCAGGAAACCGCCGCGCCACATACTTTCGAACCATCTCCGTCATCGCGGGAGAGACGATCCTCGATTGTGTGTCAGGATCAACTCGCTCGCCATGCTCGTCAAATGCAATCTTCAGTCCACGACTCTCAATATCCGGCATCCCATACACCAGGTCTTCCTGAAACAGCCATGTCGGCAGCGCGGGTGGCGCAAACCGCGTATCACCCGCCGGAATGCCGAAGAAAAATACTTCCTGCCGTGAGGGAAATATTCGTGCATCGAGGACATCTGGAAAAACTTTCCCGAGCCACGGGCCGCAGGCAAAAACGAATTGCCCCGCAATAATGTTCTCACCATGATTCGTTGCGACGTGCCGCACTCGGCCCAATCCCGTGGGTCTGAGGACCTGTGCGCAGCGAAACTCAGCGCCCAGTCGTATCGCCTCTTCGACTACGGTAGCGACCGCGCGCCGCGCCATCACCGCCCCGCTATGCGGTTCGAGAAGCCCGGCCGTTATACCGGCAAGCCCAATCTGGGGAAACCGCTTTTCAAGCGCCTTAACGTCCATCTGCTCGAACGGCACACCGCATCGCGTGAGTGTCGCGGCCGTTTGCCGGAAGCGCGCATCGTCGCTGCCCGAGAGCCACAAAACACCGGTCTCCTGAAAAAGCGCCTCTTGGCTCCTTGCGACAAACAGTTCCTTCCACTGGACGAGAGACCGTTGCGACCACCGCGTATAGATTTCATCCGCGCCATAGCCCATTCGAATGATGCGTGATTCGCCCCCGGAACTGGCCCGCGAATGCGCCGGACCGTAGGCCTCGATGAGCGCCACGCGCTGGCCCCGTTTGGCGAGATGCCACGCCGTCCACGCGCCGAAGACGCCCGCTCCGATCACTGCAACATCGAATGTTCTTTGAACGCTCACCGCAGCAGCATCCTATCGCAACCTGTACCCCTTCGAAAAACTCTTCCGTCAAACAGCCAGTAGCGATACCATTCTTCGTTTTGTGCCATTCACCCCGGAGGTGTGTGTGACCGTTTCTCGTCGGCCCGTTTTTTCCTCGATCTGCGCTATTGTGTTCCTATTCCTGAGTACGCTCGCCCTGCATGCGCAACAAGTCGACCGCTCTGCGGTCGCCAATCCGAAAGATCGTTCCGCCAGTCCAAAAGACCGCTCTGCCGTGGCCAAGCCCGTCGACCATTCTGCGGTCGCCAATACGCTTGATCCCAAAACCTACGGCGGAATGAAATGGCGCCTCATCGGCCCATTCCGTGGCGGACGGGCCCTTGCCGTAACTGGTGTTCCAAGCCAGCCGAACACTTACTATTTTGGCGCCGCCGCCGGCGGCGTTTGGAAAACCATGGACGGTGGCATTTCTTGGGATCCCCTCTTCGATAAGCAGACTACCTCCTCCATAGGCAGCATCGCGGTTTCCGACTCCGATCCCAATGTAATTTATGTCGGCACCGGCGAAGCCTGCATTCGCGGCAACATCTCCTTCGGCGATGGCGTCTATCGTTCGAACGACGGCGGCAAGACTTGGAACAACGTTGGATTGAAGGACACGCGTCACATCGGCAAGGTCATCGTCCATCCCACCAATCCCGATGTCGCTTTTGTCGCCGCTCTCGGGCACGCCTACGGCGCGAACACCGAACGCGGCATCTTCCGTACGCGTGATGGCGGCAAAACCTGGGAAAAAGTTCTCTACCTCGGCGACCGCACCGGCGGCAGCGACATCGTTTTCGATCCGCAGAATCCTCACGTCCTCTTCGCAGCAATGTGGGAAGGCTACCGCACGCCCTGGACGCTCAACAGTGGCGGCGACAAGGACGGCCTCTACCGTTCGAACGACGACGGCGCGACCTGGAAGCGCGTCGAAGGCAACGGCATGCCCGAGGGCCCCCTCGGCCGCATCGGCGTCGCTGTTTCCGGCGCCGATGCGAATGTCGTTTACGCGCTGATCGAAGCGAAGAAAGGCGGTCTCTACCGCAGCGATGACGGCGGGACCAACTGGGCCCTGATCAACGACGATCATCGTTTTCGCCAGCGCGCCTGGTATTTCACCCACGTTTGGGCCGACCCCAAGGATTCGAACAAAGTCTACATCGCCAACACCGGCCTGTTTCGTTCGAACGACGGTGGCAAAGCATTCGAACGCCTCACCGCTCCCCACGGCGACCATCACGGTCTCTGGATCGATCCCAACAATCCCAACCGCATCATCAACGGCAATGACGGCGGTGCAACCATTTCCATCGACGGCGGTAAGAACTGGTCCACGCAAAATAATCAACCGACGGCGCAGTTCTACCACGTGACTGCCGACAACGATTTCCCGTACCGCGTCTATGGCACGCAGCAGGACAATTCCTCCGTCGGCATCGCCACCGCCAGCGACCGCGGCTACATCGATCGCGGCGACTGGGATGCCGTGGGGGGAGGTGAGAGCGGTTACGTTGCCGTCGACCCGCGCGATTCGCACATCGTTTACGCCGGCTCATACTTCGGCTACATCACGAGGCTCGACCGCCGCACCAACCAGGTGCAAAACATCCAGCAATGGCCGCTCGATCCCGACGGCTACAACGCCTCCGTGCAGAAGTACCGTTACACCTGGACGATGCCCATCGTCTTTTCTCCACACGATCCCAACATTCTCTATCACTCTTCTCAGTTCCTCTTTCGTTCGAAAGACAGCGGTCATTCCTGGGAAACCATTAGCCCGGACCTCACGCGCAACGACAAATCGAAGCAGCAAGACTCCGGCGGGCCCATCACCAAAGACCAGGCCAGCATTGAGTTCTACGACTTGATCTTCGCGGTTGCGGAGTCTCCGAAACAAAAAGGTTTGATCTGGGTCGGCACCGACGACGGCTTGATCCAACTCACGCGTGACGATGGAAAAAATTGGGCCAACGTCACTCCGAAAGGTTTTCCCGAATGGGCCATGATCAGCTTGATCGAACCATCGCCGTTCGAAGCCGGCACCGTCTACGCCGCCATCGACGCCCACAAGCTCGACGATTTCAAGCCCTACATTTTCAAGACCACCGATTTCGGCAAGACCTGGTCGCCCATCACCACCGGCCTCCCCGACGGCTCCTACGTTCACGCCGTTCGCGAAGATCCCAAGCGCAAGGGACTGCTCTATGCCGGCACGGAAACGGGCGCGTGGGTTTCCTTCGATGACGGCTTGCACTGGCAAGCGCTGCAGCTCAATCTGCCGACAACTCCGGTCCACGACCTCCTCATCCACGGTGACGATCTGGTCGTCGCCACTCATGGCCGCGCTTTCTGGGTGCTCGATGACATCAGCCCGCTGCGCCAGGCGAACGCCTCAATCGCCGGCGAAGAAGCGCACCTGTTCACGTCTCGTGCCGCAATTCGCACGCGCATGGGGCACACCAAACGCCGCCGCTACGCCATCGGGGAAAATCCGCCCGACGGCGCGGCGCTCTACTACTATTTGAAAGAAGAGCCCAAAGTTCCCGTCAAGCTGGAATTGCTGGATGCCCAGGGCAAAGTCATTCGCGCTTTCACGAGCGAAGAAAAGAAAAAAGAAGGTGGCTCCGACGAATGGGAAAGAGATGAAGCGGAGGAGCACATTCCCGCGAAGGCTGGGTTGAATCAATTCACCTGGGATTTGCGATACGAATCTCCCAAGAAGATTCCCGCCGCCGTATATGACGAAGGCGAACCGAGCGGCCCGCTCGTTCTTCCCGGCAACTATCAAGCGCGCTTGACCGTTGGAGCTAAGAATTTCACAGCGCCTCTCGGCGTGATCATGGATCCTCGCGTCAAAACTTCCGCCGAGGACCTTCGCAAGCAGTTCGATCTGCTGCTCAAAATGTGCGACCGCCAGGATGAAATGAACAAAGCCATCCTGGCGATCCGCGACCTGCGCGGCCAGTTGCAAGCGCTCGAAAAGCGCCTCGGTGCCAACGAACCGGCAAAGCTGCTTGTTACGGCTTCCACCGATCTGCGCAAGAAAATCAGCGCCATCGAGGAAGAACTCATCCAGGTAAACTCAAAAGCCAGCGAAGACGAACTCAACTACCCCACGAAACTCAACAGCAAACTCGGCTACCTGCAAAATGCCGTCGATAGCGCCGACGCCCAGCCCACCGAAGCCGAACTCGGCGTTTACGCCGAACTCGATCAGCAGCTTGAAACGCAGCTAGCGAAATGGCGCGACGTCCTTGCGAAAGATGTTCCCGCGCTCAACGACACGATGCAGAAAAACAACGTCCCGCTCATCGCGCCGGCCGCAATCAAAACCAATTAGCAAGGCGCGTCCTTCTTTGTAGTGGCGCAGCATGCTGCGCCACTACAATCCATTCGCTGTTTTGCGAATCCGGGCATCTGCATCGCCGCGAAGCCGTTCAACCAACAAACGCGGCGCTGATCGGCGCGGCCCAGTGCGAGAGATGATTGAGCGATTCCGCGTGCGTGGGGTCGAGGTGCAGGGGAGTGATGGAGACGGCGCCGGAAAAAATCGCCGCGTAATCCGTGTCCGGCTCCACGTCCTTGTCGATTCTCTGCTCGAACAGCCAAAAATAACTGCGCCCGCGCGGATCTTTTCCTTCACTGAGCTGGTTGCGCGTGATCTTTTGCGATTGCCGCGTGAATTTCACGGCGCCGTTCCACGGCTCCGGCACATTCACGTTGAGCAAAACTTGATCCGGCAATCCTTCTTTCAAAATCAATTCCGCGGCAGCCCGAGCCACCCGCGCCGAATTTTCAAATTTCACTTCCGTTTTTTTCGAGCACAGC
>Ga0207120_1009_pt1 | contig 58519 bp, 60 predicted proteins | sample Alteio_BWMinHeat_40_FD_153509 | JGI IMG/M metagenome (GOLD analysis project Ga0207120, IMG submission 153509) | Enriched cells from forest soil in Barre Woods Harvard Forest LTER site, Petersham, Massachusetts, United States -... | ecosystem: Environmental > Terrestrial > Soil > Temperate forest >...
GCAGAAAAAACGCTATATTCCGAAGATTCTGAGCGCTGAAGAGATCTGGTGCCAGGGCTTCTCCGAACCTAACGCCGGTTCCGATCTAGCGGGTTTGCAGATGGAGGCGCGTCTCGACGGCGACCGCTATGTCGTCAACGGGCAAAAAGTTTGGACCAGTTACGGCTGGGTTGGGGACTGGTGCGAACTCGTCGTGCGCACCGACGCTAGCGCCGCTAAACACAAAGGACTCACCGTCCTCCTTGTGGATATGAAATCGCCCGGCGTCGAAGTTCGTCCCTTGCGTCAGATGACCGGGGAGTCCGAATTCAACGAGTTGTTCTTTCGCGACGTTCGCGTGCCGGTTGAGAATATCCTGGGCAAAGTGAATGACGGATGGAATGTGGCGATGAGCACGCTGATGTACGAGCGCGGTTCCTACGGCGCTCGCTTGCATCTCATCTTCAAACGCTACATCACCCGCCTCATCGAACTCTCGCGGACCATACAGCGTAACGGACGGCCCGCCGCCGAAGACCCACTCATCCGCCAGAAGCTCGCGCAGTGCAGCGCGGAAATTGAAATCATGCGCTTCAATCAGATGCGGGCCTTTAGCCGCATCACCGCTACGGGTGTGCCGGGCCCTGAGGGCTCGATCCAGAAAATTTTCTGGAGCGAACTCAATCAGCGCCTCCAACAAATCGCGCAAGAGCTGCTCGGTTCCTACGGACAACTGCTAAGCGGTGACGCACACGCTGTCGACAAGGGGATTTGGTCATACGCGTACCTACGTACCCGGGGAAATACCATCGAAGCGGGCACGTCCGAGGTGCAACGGAACATCATCGGGCATTTCGTTCTGGGTCTGCCGAGAAGCTACTAAGGGGATACGCCATGCAATTCGGATTGAGCGAAAGTCAGGAATTTCTCAAAGACAGCGCACGCAAGTTTTTCGCCGGCGAGTGTCCCAGCGCCGAAATGCGACGCCTGATGAATACCGATAGCGCATACGACGTCGCACTTTGGTCGAAGTTCACCGACCAGGGTTACACCGGCATCATTTTTCCAGAGGAGTACGGCGGAGTCGGTCTCGGCAAAGTCGAACTCATGCTATTGATGGAAGAAACGGGGCGCGCACTCTTGCCCGGTCCGTTGTTCTCAACCGTAGTTTTGGCAGGCTCCGTCTTGGAAGCCGTAAGCACCCCCGCGAACAAAAAAAAATATCTCGCGCCCATCTGCCGGGGAGAAGCTCGCGCGACCGTCGCCATTCTAGAAGCCAGCGCGAGTTGGAACCCGCGGGATGTCCATATGAACGCGACAAACGGGAAGCTCACCGGTGAAAAATTATTTGTTTCGGACGCGGCCATCGCCGACTTCATCATCGTCGTCGCGCGCAATGGCGTCTTCGTGGTGGACTCCAAGGCTCGCGGCCTGAAAATATCTCCAATGTCCGCCATGGACCTTACCCGCAAGCTATACGTCGTGGAATTCAGCAACACTCCGGCGGAAGAAATCGGCGCCGCCACGGATCTCCCACGGGCTTTCGACATCGCCACCGCCGCTCTGGCTGCCGAATTGGTCGGCGGCATGCAGCGGACCTTGGACATTACTGTCGAATACGCCAAGACTCGGAAACAGTTCGGCAAACCCATCGGAATGTTCCAAGCGGTGCAGCATCAGTGCGCGGACATGTATTTGGAAACCGAGAGCTCCCGCTCGGCGGTCTACTATGCCGGATGGGCGCTGGAAGAAAACTCGCCCGACGCGGCCACTTCCGTTTCCATCGCCAAGATGTATGCCAGCGATGCCGGCCGCACCGTCGGCAACCGTGGCATCCAGATTCATGGTGGCATGGGTTTCACCTGGGAAAACGATCTCCACCTGTTCTACCGTCGTGCGAAGGCATCGGAAACAGCATTCGGAGATGCCACGTTTCATCGCGAGCGCATCGCCTCGATGGTTATCGATTCTGGCAGCGCATCTGCGAAGAGCGCATAAATTACATTCATTGGCGAGAGAGCCCTTCTATGACCGATCTAGTGCAATTCACAAAAGACAACGGAATTGCCGTCATCACCATCAACAATCCTCCGGTCAACGCTTTGAGTCCCGGCGTCCCCGAAGGCATTTCAGAAGCGCTGGATCAGATTGCTCAGGACGACAGCGTCAAAGCCGTGGTCCTGATCGGCGGCGGCCGTACCTTTGTCGCCGGCGCGGACATTAAAGAATTCGGCAAGATGGCGTCGGGCAAGCCGCGCGGCGCAGGGCTTCTTCCGTTGCTTTTGAAAATCGAAGACAGCAGCAAGCCGGTGATTGTAGCCATTCACGGAACGGCTTTTGGCGGGGGGTTGGAGTTGGCGATGGCCGGCCACTATCGCGTTGCTCTTTCCACCGCACAGGTCGGCCAGCCGGAAGTAAAGCTCGGCCTCATCCCCGGCGCGGCGGGCACGCAGCGCCTTCCGAGGCTCGCCGGCGTCGCAAAAGCAGTCGAAATGTGTACGAGTGGCAACCCGGTCAAAGCGGAGGAAGCGCTGAAGTTCGGCATCGTCGACCGCCTCATCGAAGATGATCTCCTTGTCGGAGCGGTTGCGTTTGCCCGCGAGGTTGCTGGTAAGTCTGCTCCCAAGACGCGTGAGCGCGGTGAAAAGCTCGGAAACATGGCCGACAACGTGCAGATCTTTTCGTCCGCGCGCGAGACGGCTGCTAAAAAGCAGCGCGATCTGCTCGCTCCCGTTGCCGCCATCAGTGCCGTGGAAGCCGCTACGAAAATGCCATTCGAAGAAGGCTGCAAGGTTGAGCAGAAACTTTTCATCGACTGCCTGTATTCCCAGCAATCTAAATCGCTCATTCATGTCTTCTTCAGCGAGCGCGAAGTTAACAAGATTCCTGATATCCCCAAGGAGACTCCCATCATTCCCATTCGCTCTGCCGCGGTCGTTGGCGCGGGCACTATGGGTGGCGGTATCGCTATGGTGCTGGCCAATGCAGGCATTCCCGTGCTTCTCAAAGAAGCGGACCAGGCCGCGCTCGATCGCGGACTAGCCACCATCCAGTTGAACTACGCGAATTCCGTCAAGCGCGGTCGTTTCTCTCAACAGGTTGCTGAAGAGCGCTTGAAGCGGATCACGCCCACGCTTACCTACGACGATTTCTCAAGCGTGGACCTGGTTATCGAGGCTGTGTTCGAAGGTATGGTCCTCAAGAAGGAAATCTTCAAGGAATTGGATCGCGTATGTAAACCAAGCACCATCCTTGCCAGCAACACTTCTACGCTAAGTATCGATGAGATCGCTTCCTCCACCTCGCGGCCTGACTTCGTCATCGGCACCCATTTCTTCAGCCCTGCTAATGTTATGCGGCTTCTGGAGATCGTCCGAGGTAAGGCTTCTTCAAAGGAAGTAATCGCCACCTGCATGCAACTTTCGAAATCGCTCGGCAAGGTGGGCGTGCTCGTCGGTAACTGTCGCGGTTTTGTCGGTAATCGCATGTTTGGTCCCTACCGCCGCGAAGCCCAGTTCCTCGTCGAAGAAGGTGCGGGAATCGAAGCCGTAGACCAGGCCCTTTCCGGCTTCGGCATGGCCATGGGGCCCTTGGCCACCGGCGACCTCGCGGGCCTCGATGTCGGCTGGCGCATCCGCAAAGAATATCGCCACCTGGAAGTACCCGGCATTCGTCAACCGTTTGCCGAAGATCGCCTTTGTGAACTCGGCCGGTACGGCCAGAAAACCGGCGCAGGCTGGTACAAGTACGACGATCAGCGCCGTGCGACGCCGGACCCCCTCGTGACTGAACTCGTTCGCAAATGGGTCAACGAAGCGGGCATTGTGCAGCGTCAAATATCTGCAGGGGAAATCAGGGACCGTTGCCTCTATGCGCTGGTTAACGAGGGTGCGCGCATTCTGGAGGAAGGCTACGCGCTGCGCGCCTCGGACATCGACATAATTTATCTCAACGGCTACGGATTCCCCGCCCATCGCGGCGGTCCGATGTGGTACGCCGACACCGTCGGTCTCAAACAGGTTTGCGACCGCGTCTGCGAATTCCACCGTCAGCACGGTGAGATCTGGCGGCCCGCCCCGCTACTGAAGCGGCTTGCGGATGAGAGCAAGAGGTTCGCCGATTTTGGCAAGGAAGAAGGCGCGGCAGCGTAGTCGTCACTCCTCGTGACTGTGATCACGCCGCATTGCTCTGAGACTTCCATCGCTCTGGAACATCGTTTCAATAATCTGGAGAAAGCATGAGGGAAGCAGTGGTAGTTGCCAGTTCGCGCACGGCCCTTGCAAAGTCGTTTCGCGGCTCTTTTAACCTTCCGCGGCCCGAGGACCTCGCCGCACACTGTATCAAAGATGTCTTGGACAAAACTCCAAAACTAGCTGCAAAAGAAATCGAAGACGTGGTCCTCGGCTGCGCCCAGCCTCACGGCGTGCAAGGTCAGAATATTGCACGGATTTCCGCCATGCTGGCGGGCCTTCCGGCATCAGTCGCCGGCACGACCATCAACCGTTTCTGCTCTTCCGGTCTGCAAGCTATCACGGTGGCGGCCCACCAGATTATCAATGAGAGTGTTGATGCTGCCATTGGCGGCGGCGTGGGGAGCATCACGATGATTCCGCGCGACAACAACCCGCATCCCGGTTTGTTGGAAAAAATGCCGGGACTTTACATGGTGATGGGCAATACCGCCGAAGTGGTCGCGAAACGATACAGAGTGAGTCGCGAATCTCAGGACGAATACTCGCTTTTGAGTCAGCAGCGCACCGCCCGCGCGCAGCAGGAGGCTTTCTTCGACGCGGAGATCGCTCCTATGCGGGTCACTCGTGGCGTCCTTGACAAAAGGTCCGGAGAACTTGTTGGCAAAGAGGAAGCTACCGTTAATCGGGATGAATGCAACCGGCCTGATACCACGCTGCAAGGCTTGCTTAGCCTAAAACCTCATTTTGATCCTGGCAGTGGCCGGGGAACGGTGACGGCCGGCAACTCTTCACAACTCTCTGACGGCGCCTCTGCGACGCTGCTGATGTCTCGCCAGCGTGCCGATCAGTTAGATATTCCCTACAAGCTCGTTTTCCGCGGCTTCCAGGTCGCCGGTTGCGAACCGGACGAAATGGGCATCGGACCGGTTTTCGCGGTGGCAAAACTCCTCAATCGTTGCGGCTTGCGTCTGAATGACATTGATCTCTGGGAGCTGAACGAAGCTTTCGCTGTCCAGGTCATCTATTGCCGCGACCGCCTGGGCATTGACCCGGAAAAACTCAATGTCAACGGTGGCTCGATCGCCATCGGTCATCCATTCGGAATGACCGGTTCGCGCTTGGTCGGCACCATCGCCAACGAAATGGCCCGCCAAAAAGCGCGCTACGGGGTCGTCACTATGTGCATCGGAGGAGGGCAGGGCGCGGCGGCCTTGTTCGAACGCGCCAATTGAAACTCCCGATTGCCGGCTATCGGAGTCTGGGCCTGCGCGAATTACATTCTCCACGGGACGTCTTGCGGTATAACGTTTGACGGAAGGGCCGGGTTGCAATGGGAATTCTCTTTCTCGTCCGTCATGCGCAGGCTTCGTTCCTTGAGCAGAACTACGACAAGCTGTCTGCTCTCGGAGAGGCGCAGGCATGTCATCTCGGCGAGTATTGGGCTGGACGCCAAATCGTTTTTGACCGCGTCTGCGCCGGTCCCTGTGTCCGCCAGAAAGACACCCTCAGGCTCGTGAGCAACGCCTACACCAAAGCCAGCCTCAAGTTTCCCGACCCCCTGGTGCTGCCGGAGTTCGACGAGTATCAAGGCGAAGCCGTGCTCGAACACAGCCTGCCTGGATTGTTGGAAAACGATCAGAGCATCCGAGCTCTCCACACCGCGTTTAAATCGTCCTCCGACTCAGCTGGGCGGCGGGCCACTTTTCAAAAGCTGTTCGAAGCCGTCATTGGCAAATGGGTGCGCGGCGCGATTTGTCCGCCAGGTGTCGAAACCTGGCGGGAGTTTTGCTCCCGGGTGAATTCCGGCCTGGCAAAGTTCCTCGCGGCGGGCAGCCGCGGTGAACGCGTCGCGATTTTTACTTCCGGTGGTCCCATCGCTGTTGCCATGCAGCGTGCTTTGCAGCTTTCTCCGGAGAGCACTTTACAAGTGAGTTGGATGTCGCGGAACTCTTCTTGGAGTGAATTTCTCTACGCCGCGGAGCGATTTACGCTCAGCAGTTTCAATTCTCACGGGCATATCAGCGATCCGGCAATGTTGACCTATCGTTAGGGAGACTTTCCGATGAGCGACTTGCTGGACCATCCAGCGGCTATTCGACAGGGCGAAGAGCTTGACTTGGCCACGCTCGAACCCTACTTGCGCCGTCACTTTCCCAACGAAGCGGGCGCGCTCCAGGCCCGCCAATTTCCGAGCGGTCATTCCAACTTGACTTACTCATTGCAGCTCGGTGCGAGGGAGTTGGTGCTTCGGCGGCCGCCCTTCGGAAGCAAGGTCAAGTCCGCCCACGATATGGGCCGCGAATTTCGCGTGCTCTCAAAGCTCCACTCCGTCTACGCCCCAGCCCCAGAAGTGCTTCTATATTGCGACGACGATTCAATCCTCGGCGCACCGTTCTACGTGATGGAACCGATCCGCGGCATTATCCTTCGCAGAAACCTGCCGCACGGGTTGGATTTTCCAGCTGAAAAAGCACGGCGGCTCAGCGAATCCTTCATTGAGAATCTCATAGAATTGCACCGTGTGGACTACGCCGCCGTAGGTCTGTCCGATCTGGGAAGGCCCGAAGGGTATCTGGAACGCCAGGTTCGCGGCTGGATCGAACGCTACCACGGTTCCAAAACGCACGATTATCCGGAGGTAGAGAAACTCTCGGCGTGGATGCAGCAACGAATGCCGTCCACGAGCGTGGTATCGCTGATCCACAATGACTACAAGTACGACAATGTAGTGCTTGATTCGAGCGACGTCACAAGAGTCATCGGCGTCCTCGATTGGGAGATGTGCACCATCGGTGACTCTGTTTCAGATCTCGGCACTGCATTGGCCTATTGGGTGGATGCAACGGATCCAGAGGAGTTGCAGCAAAATCGCTGGGGACCCACTACCCATCCCGGCAGCTTTACAAAGGAAGAATTCGTGCAGCACTACGCACGAAAAACGGGATGCGATGCTTCCCAGATCGCTTTCTATCTCACTTTCGCGCGTTTCAAACTTGCGGTCATCGTGCAGCAGATTTACTTTCGCTATCGCCAGGGCCTGACCAAAGACGAGCGCTTTGCATCCATGCCCGAGAGAATTCAAATCCTCCTGCGCGCCGCTTTGCACGGCGCGCAAACTGGACGAATCTAGCGCGTATTTCTCAATTCAGATTCGACCTCGCTACAGCTGCAGTCCATTTCAAATGGATCACAAGTAGTAGCGAACGATCCACTCCGCAACGCAAGCGGGCTTTTCGGACTTTTCGCTTTCGATCGTTACCGCATAAGTCGCTTCAACAGAATCAGGAAGTTCTTTCAAAGTCAGCACCGACACGCGTGCGCGAATCCTGGAATCGGCCCGCACGGCAGCAGAGAAGCGCACACCATTTAACCCGTAATTCACCGCTAGTCGCACACCACTTTGGATCTGAATCAACTCTTTCACAAAGTAGCTGATCAAAGACAGCGTTAGAAACCCGTGAGCGATTGTCGTGCCGTAAGGTAATTCTGTGCTTGTCCGCGCCTGATCTAGGTGAATCCATTGCCGGTCTTCCGTGGCTTCCGCGAACTGTTCGATCCGCTCTTGCGTAACGCGGAACCATTCCGTTACCCCAATTTCTCTGCCCACCAATTCTTTCAGCGATTGCGGGTCTCTAACAGCCAATGGCGGCATCAACTTCCCCCGGGGCGAGTCTTGTGACTCTGTCGCACATCTGTTTAATCAATATTGTGAAACCTGCGGTCCCGCCGGTTTCTTGCCTTTAGCCAGCTCCCACTTCGCAATCGATTCCACGTGTACTTCATCCGGCCCATCGGCCAATCGTAGCGTCCGAGACATCGCCCAGGAGGCAGCCAGAAACGTATCCTGGGAAACTCCGGCGGCTCCGTGTGCCTGAATCGCCCGATCCAGAACGCGCAGAGCCACGTTAGGCGCTACCACTTTGATCATCGCAATTTCAGCGCGCGCCGCCTTGTTCCCCATAGTGTCCATCATATATGCGGCTTTAAGTGTCAGCAGCCGCGCCTGTTCGATTTCCATACGAGACGCGGCAATGTCCGCGCGAATCGTTCCCTGTTCAGCCAGCAATTTTCCGAAGGCCACCCTCGTTTGCACCCGCTTACACATGATTTCGAGTGCCCGCTCCGCCAGACCGATACATCGCATGCAGTGATGAATCCGTCCAGGCCCTAGGCGTCCCTGGGCAATCTCAAATCCGCGTCCTTCGCCGAGGAGCATGTTCGCCGCCGGAACGCGCACATTTTCAAAGTGAATTTCTGCATGGCCGTGCGGCGCATGGTCGTAGCCGAATACCGTTAGCATGCGCACGATCTTGACTCCTGGAGTATCCAGTGGCACCAGGATCATCGACTGCTGTTTATGAGGTGCAGCAGAAGGATCTGTCTTGCCCATGAAGATGGCGATCTTGCACCGCGGGTCGCCCGCTCCGGACGTCCACCATTTTCGGCCATGAATGACGTAGTGGTTGTCTTCCGGGACGATTCTCGCCTCAATGTTCGTCGCATCAGAGGAAGCGACCGCGGGTTCCGTCATCGCGAAACACGACCTGATCTCGCCTGCCAGCAGCGGCGTCAGCCATCGCTCTTTTTGTTCTGGCGTACCATACCGGGCGAGCACTTCCATATTGCCCGTATCCGGCGCCGAACAATTGAACACCTCGGGGGCCATATGGCTGCGCCCCATGATTTCGCAAAGCGGCGCGTATTCGAGATTGGTCAGCCCTGCACCGTGCTGGCTTTCCGGCAAAAACAAGTTCCATAGACCGGCGTCGCGGGCTTTCGGTTTGAGCTCTTCGACGATCTTCGTGGGCAGCCATCGATTCCTCTCGGTCTCGTCGTGGAAGCGCTGCTCATTCGGATAAATGTGCTCGTCCAGGAAGGCTTGCAATCGGTGCTGCAGGCCTTTAACTTTGTCGCTGAATCCGAAGTTCACGGAAGGTTCCTTATCTGCCGGTGAAAGCCGGGGCACGCTTTTCGATAAAGTGTGCCACACCTTCTCTAAAGTCTTCGGACTGCAGGCTCGCCAGCATTTCGTGCTCGGAACTTTCAAACGATTCCGCCAGCGTCTGGAACATCGCGTCATACACTTGCCGTTTTATCACGCGCAACGACCGTGGGCTAACGCTCGACGCCAAGTCCGCCGCACACTTCTGAACGTTTTCCAGAAAAGTTTCACGCGGAAAAACCTGATTCACCAAGCCCATTCTTAGCGCCTCCGCCGCATCGATCATTCTCGCGCTAAACAGCAAGTCCAGCGCGTTGGCGTGTCCCACGAGTCGCGGCAACATCCACGCCATTCCGTACTCTGCGATCAGCCCGCGCTGCGCAAAAGCCGTCCCGAACCGAGCCCCATCCGAGGCAAGACGTATATCGCAATACAATGCAATCACCAATCCCAAGCCCACTACCGGCCCGTTGATAGCCGCAATCACGGGCTTTGTGACCGCCGGGAAATAGGAGTATTTCTTCCGAAAGTCCCTTCGCGTTCCCTCGCCGCCGCTGCTTACGGGTTGCACTGCTTGGGCCCGCCGCGCTTCGTCGAGTCCCTTCTCCGCGACCGTGCTCAGTAGCGACATATCCGCGCCCGCACAGAATCCGCGCCCCGCGCCCGTCAAGACAATGACGCGAACATTTTCATCGTGTTCCGCCTCGCCCATCGCGGCGCGAACCTCGCGCTCCATGACGGCTGTCCAGGCGTTCAATTTATCCGGCCGATTCAGGGTAATGGTGGCGACCCGGTTGGCTGCGTGGTACAGAGTTTCTTGGTTTGGCATGATGAGCCGGATTATATACAATGGCAGCCGTGTTAGTAACATGCATCTGTGTGTGACTATCGCATTCCAGGATCGTCTCCCCAGCCGTCGTGACGATTGCCATTTGCCCAATTGGAGACTCCATGCCCTTCGTTGAGAATCAAGGCGCCAAACTATATTGGGATGAACAAGGCTCCGGAGAACCTCTTTTGCTCATCATGGGCCTCAGCTATCCCTCCTACATGTGGCATCGCAGCCGCACGGTTTTTGCCAACAGTTATCGCACCATCGCTCTCGATAATCGTGGTGTGGGCCAAAGCGATGTTCCCCCAGGCATCTATTCCATCGCTTTGATGGCTTCGGATGCGGCCGCTGTTCTGCGTGCTGCTGGCGTGGAGAGTGCGCACGTATTTGGCGTCTCCATGGGAGGCATGATCGCGCAGGAATTTGCGCTGCAATATCCGAACCGCGTGCGCTCCTTGATTCTTGGCTGCACCGCGGCGGGCGGTCCCCATGCCGTGCAGGCCGAATCTGCCGCGCTGCAAACTCTTATGCGCCGTGACCTCACTCCTGAAGAATCCAAGGAGGCCATCATCCCGTTCATCTATGACGCTGCCACCTCTCGCGAGCGCATCGACGAGGATATGGCTATCCGCATGAAGTGGTTTCCCACCCCACAGGGATATGCAGGCCAACTTCAAGGAATTCTTGGCTGGGAAGCCTACAGCCGCATCGCGCAGATAACGGCTCCGACGCTCGTCATTCACGGCGAAACCGACAGGCTCATTCCGCCCGCGAACTCGCAGTTAATCGCCGAACGTATTCCGGGTGCCAAACTCGTCTTGATCCCTCATGCCAGCCACATTTTCGAAAGCGACCAGCCAAGTGCAGCCCATCACGCAATTCTAGGATTTCTCGCCGATCAGCCTACCCGTGCGCAACGCTCCTCGGCCTAGCTTTTGTCCAGGTCATCCTGAACATAAGTCAGGGTCTAAGTGGAATGCCCCGATGCGTGCGTTATTTGCGACAACCTCTGCCTGAATCCATCCCTTCCATACGACGGGGGTCAGCCCTGATAGAAATGTACATTCCCCGATTTGTTGGAAACTTTGGCAGTTGGAAGTGAGGAGAGATTCGGTAAACTAGATTTTCGCGCTTAGAAGGTGGTACCGCACGCCCTCGGCTAGGTCACGAAGACCGCGAGCTTCCGGATTCGGTTGGCCCAACTTTGCATTATTGCCTGTGATATGAACTCGCTGATTGAACCCGCGACAAAAACTCGGGCAGGTCATGAGAACGAACAGGGCTAGAAAAGATTAGTAAACCTCTGTACGCAAAATCAATTTCTGAGTATAATCAGAAACAACGAGCGGGCGTCGTACAACGGCAGTATTAGAAGCTTCCCAAGCTTCCTCTAGCAAACCCTAAATCGCTGGAACGGCGGCACTTATACACGACAAAGCAGCCAGTAATTGGAAAATGATGGAAAATGGGATTGACATCCCAAGACTGCGGTGTAGACGTCCGCTGTGACCGTGCAGCGTCCAGAGGTAACTAGTTGTAATTTCACGGCGCCGATCGCAACCTTTGGCGCTCTAGGGAATCTTCGGGAACTGTTATTGCACCCTAATTGCACCCAGATTGCTCAAGTCGGCTTCTGCAACTTTCCTTTCGCTGCCACCAGCAGAGCATGAGCAAACGAAGTCTCACCGACGGCGAGAGTCCTCACGCCAGAAAAAGTTTCCCGACCAAGTTCAGTTAGAACATGGCCCGGAGGCATCTCGAGAAACAGGCGACAGCCCAATTCCGTCAGGACCGTTGTCGCATCGTACCACCGAACACCATGCGCAATGTTGATTGCTAAGTCTTCGGAGATAGCCTCTTCAGTTCGCAAGGCTCTCCCCGTTACGTTGGCGACGTAGATTAACTTCGGCTCATGCAGATGTAATGCCTGCAAGCTCTTTGTTAAGGTATCCGCCACGGGTTGAAGCAACGGACAGTGGGAGGGTTCGGACACATCGAGGTGCACTGCCTTACGGGCGCCGCGTTTTCGGGCAGCTTTCAATACTTTATCCATACCTTCATAGGAACCAGCGATAACGATCTGGCGAGGAGCGTTGATGTTGCCCACGTACACCGGGTTTTGCGCCGTATATGCTTCTTCGACCAGTGCGGATACCTGTTTCTCTGTCAACCCGACTATGGCTGCGAGACCGTATCCTTTGGGGTAAAGTTCCATCATCCTCTCCGCGCGCTGCTTCATCAGCCGAACACCATCAGCAAGGTTCAGAACGCCAGCCGTCACCGCCGCGGCATAGGCTCCCGCCGACATGCCCGCAACTGCTTCAGGTTCGACACCTTCCGCGACGAGGGCGCGTGCCACCGCGACACCGGAGGCCAGCAGCGCTAGTTGGACCGAAACCGTTGAGCGAAGAGCCTCCGGCGAATCGAGTTCCACCACATTTTCTCCCAGAGCTTCGCTCACCTCATCGAGCGTCCGCGCGATGGACGGATGATCAGGAAGGGCGTGCAGCATGCCCGGAACTTGCGACCCTTGCCCAGGAAACAAAAACGCTACATTCATATCGACCTCGAGCTACTGACCCAGCGAAGCATTCTGTCTTTTCGTTTGGCTCGCTACCCCCTGAAAATTCCCAGCTTTCGCATGCGAAAGTAGACTGTGGACCGCTTCATTCCCAAACGAACAGCAGCGCCTCTAGGACCAGCGATAACCCAGTTGGCTTGCTCCAACGTCTTGCGGATGTGAACTCGCTCAGCTTCTTCCATCGTGACGGGCTCCAGAGATTCAATTCCTGCAGCCTCCCTGAATTCTTCGAGTGGAGGACGCAGTGTGTTCCCGTCGGCCAGGATGACGCTCCGTTCGATGAAATTCTGCAGCTCACGGATGTTTCCCGGCCAAGAATGGTCTACCAGCGCCTCCATCACATCTGTCGGAATCCGCTCGATCTGCTTGTTCATGCGTTCCGCATAGATTCCTACAAAGTGCCTCACGAGTGACGGAATGTCTCTGCGCCGATCGCGCAGCGGGGGAACAAGTATGGGAAAGATATTCAACCGGTAGTACAGATCGCTACGGAATTGATTCTGGGCAACTAGCTTGGCGAGGTCTTTATTTGTCGCGGCGACGAGCCGAACGTTCGCTCGTTGTGTTTGCGTGCTACCTAGCCTCTCAAACTCTCCGTCTTGGAGGACACGCAGCAGCTTTGGTTGCAGTTCGGGCGGGATGTCTCCGATTTCATCCAAAAAAAGTGTGCCCTGGTTTGCTGCTTCGAAACGACCCACTTTGCGAGCCACCGCACCGGTGAAAGCTCCTCTCTCGTGGCCGAACAGTTCGCTCTCCAGCAATCCGAGGGGAATCGCCGCACAATTCAGTTTTACAAAAGAGCGATCTCTGCGTGTGCTGTGCTCGTGAATCGCGCGGGCGATGAGTTCCTTCCCCGTGCCGGTTTCCCCTTCAATCAGAGCAGTCGATTCCGTGGGCGCGACTGTGCGAACGAGGTCTAATACCTCTCGGAGAGCCTTACTTGCTCCGACGATGTATTCAAAGCCGTCGTTCACACCTTCTCGGCCGGTGAGACAGGTCTCGATATCATCTTCATCTTCTGAAAGAACTGCATTCTCCGAAGCCATGGTCGTTCCTCTCATTATTCGCAGGGTCTCCTCTTCTGAAAAGCCCTCCGGTTGCCGGCGTTAGCTGAACCTCGAACTTCCGCGGTCGCAAGCTGCCTTCATTAACAGGGCGACCGACTTGCCTTCTGTTCTTACTGCGGTGAACCACGCTCCGATGAATCCCGAGAACGGGCTTGCTCCCGGGCAATCCATTCGCGGATGTATAGTGGACAATGGAGGAGTTGGATTCCCTGGCCCTCACAATCGCTTAAGAAGCGCACGCCTTCTACGTCTACGAGCGTCACATGCTCTAGATCCAGCACGGCTGCTGCTCCCTCGCCCGCCATTTCCGCCTTCAACTCCTCAAGCTGCTCCGACGCAATTCCGCCACTGACACGGAAAATTGTCTTTCTTCCCTCAAGACTTTTTTCAATTCTTAGCGTCATCCCAGGTTCTCCACAGTGCTGACTGTGCACGCCTCAGGCCGTTTTTGAGTAATTGGAACAAAAGACTCTTATTGCAAAAGTGCCTGCTGAAATCCGGTAATTGCTGATTTTCGGCAGTCATCGGGCGATATAGGGGGGGTGGAGAAGAGTTCCTAGAACCTGGTCATTCTTGAAGCGCGGAGAGGGCGATCTCTTCTATTACGACGAAGCCCAGCTTATCTTGACGGCGTTCAAAGAGACTTGAACCTGTACTTGTTGATTCCCAGGCTGGTGATCTTCGACTCGAGTGTTTGACGTGGAACCCCAAGCAAGGCGGCCGCGCCAGATGAACCCGAAACCCGGCCCCCACTCTCGGCAAGGGCGGCTTCGATCATTTCCCTTGCCTGCGCATCGTTTAAGCGCCCCAGTCCTCTCAAACGCGTGTGCATCTGGGCTGAGTCGTGAGGCAAGTCGCGCTTGAGCCATGTCTCGTCGATTGAAAACGTATCGCTGTCGCACAACACCACAGCCCGCTCAATCACATTTTGCAGTTCGCGGATGTTGCCAGGCCATTTGTAGTCTTGAAACAATTGCAAGGTCTTTTTGTCTATATTCCGGATCTTTTTCCCGACCTTCTTGCTATAACGGTCAATTAAATATTCAACTAGTAATGGAATGTCATCCATCCGTTCTCGAAGCGACGGCATGTGGATTGGAAACACGTTCAGTCGGTAGAAGAGATCCTGACGGAATGTCCCGGCCTCAACGGCAGCTCTCAAATCCCGGTTCGTAGCAGAGAGAACCCTCACGTCGACAGCAACTGACTGGCTGCCTCCCACCCTTTCAAATTCTCGTTCCTGGAGTACGCGCAGAAGGGCGCTTTGGGTCTCCCCTGGGAGCTCACCGATCTCATCGAGGAAGATCGTACCTCCATCGGCCAGCTCAAATCGTCCTAGACGTCGCTGAGTCGCCCCGGTGAACGCACCTTTCTCATGTCCGAATAGCTCAGAGGCGATTAAATTCGGGGGAATCGCAGCGCAGTTCACGCGGATAAACGCCCGGTTTGACCGCTTAGACCGCCTGTGGATGGCCCGGGCGATCATTTCTTTTCCGGTCCCGGTCTCGCCCAGAATAAGAACCGTAGAATCCGTCGCGGCCACCTTAGCAACTTGTGTTAGGACGCGCCGGAGTGGTTCCGAAGAGCCTACGATCTCGTCGAACATAGATGTCTTGTCGATTTCTTCGCGCAGAGCAATATTCTCTTTGTACAGATGGTCTTTTAAGGTTTTGATTTCCTCGAAGGCCTTTTCCAGGGCGTCTCTGGCGTTGAAGATGATGGTTGTGGCCTCCTTTGCTGCGGTGACGTCCATCACCGCTCCAACAAACTCGGTGCTGCCCGATTCATCATTTAAGGCGCGAACTACGACATAGACGTGCTTGACTGCACCATCCGGCATCACCAGGCGATATTCATGCCAAAAATCTTTTCTATCTTGCGTCGCGCGCTCAATTGTCTGTTTCACCAAGGCCGCGTCCTCCGGATGAACCCGTTGGAGAATAAGTTCGACGGTCGGCGTCATCGTTCGGTCGTATTGAAAGATGCGATAGGTTTCCTCCGACCACAGGATCTCGCCGGTGGAAAGGCTCCAGCCGAAGCTACCAGTGTGGCTGAGCCTTTGAGCGCCCGCCAAGTACGCTTCCCGGCGCCGGAGCTCGGCCTGCGTATTCTGCAAATCTTCGTTGGCTCTTGTGAGTTCACCGGTTCGCTCTGCAACCCGGAGTTCCAGATTGTTGCGTGCTTCAATGAGAAATCGTTCTGCACGGCGCCGTGAAGCACTAAACCAGCCCATCAACAAGCTGGCGATCGCGTAAAAGATAAGGAAAGGTTCCAACTTGAAAGTCGGCAAAAGGAAATGGTTCCTCGCCAAAATGCTCACGCCCAAAGAGGAAAGTAAGTAAGCGAGCAGACCTGGACCTGTCCCGGCGCGCCAAAAAGTGATTGCGATTGCGATCAAGGTGAAGTGGGAGATGAAGTGAGCCGGGAAACTGTAGTGTCTCAGAATGAGGGTTGTTCCGAGGGCCGTCGCGACCGAAGCAACAGCCAGTCCATAACGCGCCACAACAGCGAATGCCGGTCGCTTGGTCAACCTCGAAATGCCCCCAAAGGCCATACCTTAAAGTCTCTCACGTCCTGTGGCGAAAGATCAGGGACTGGTGGCCATTCTCCTATACTGAGCTTCACAAGCAGTTTGTGGAGATCATTGACGACGGAGGACTCGCCGATAGCAGAATATCCGGAACGAGCACCAACTCCGGCGTGCCACGGGCTATGACGTGGTCGAAGCATGCGAGGAAGGACCGAGCTCGCGTGCTCGTTGGTACATCTGATTCACCCGATGCGGCTTCTTCGACGAGAGCTGCACCCTCCTTGGGCTTGGGGAATTTTCAGGGCATGACTGCTGCCCGTTGTCCGACAATATATGCCGCCCGGCCCGTCGGGGACTCTTCCTCCGTGGAGACGAGCTTTCTCAAGGGCGAACCGCCATACAGGGTGTACAGGTAGGCCCCGCGATCCTGGCCGGATTGCACTTCGAGGAACTCGACGGATCGCACCTTGCCCGGTATGTTTCCACCGAACCATCGAGGGTCCTCCTCTTGAGACCATGTGATTACGGACAGGACAGATCCCGCTGGATACTCATGCGAGGCGTTCTTGCGTGCGTAGGGGATGGCTCGATCATTGCCCAGAACCGTGGCCAAGGTGTGGTCGTTATGGTTGAGGGTGGATGCGATGACCTCCCACTGGAGCGGGTTGAAGGGCAATTCTACGGATACCTCAGCGTCGCGATTTAACCGTGTTATCACCCGCGCGTTCGGTTGCGAGCATCCTATGAGCATCAGCAGTAGAGCCGCGGCAAGCACATGATGGATGGTTTTCACAGCGCGCCTCGTTGCTGATTCTTGATCGGCATCGTAAAAACATAGTCGTTTCGGTCAACCGCGTGATGGCAGTCGACGCAGTGAGTATTTGCGAAGTCCAACGTTTGGCCATCGGGCTTCAGGTCCATACCGATCCATCTGCCCCATCCCCATCCTGCCGTCGTGCGATACTTCTCGTGATCTCGAATCATTAATTCGACTTGAACGAACTGTCCCGGCTGAACTACCCCGTCGGGATTCGGTTGTTCATGCCAGGTGACCTTTCCGATCATGGCTCCGTCCGGCCAGGGATTTATACGGTTCTCCGCGATTGCTTTCACCGCGAGATCATTACCGAGAACTAGGCGTATGGTGTTGTTTTCGATTCGCTCCGTGCTGCCGATCTGTTTCCAAGTCTTGTACTCCGGATGAAAGGGGACACCCCCAAGCGTGTTCTGAACGGTGCGGACTGTTCCGTTGTCCTCGATCCACCGCACGTATTCGCGATCCGCTGCCTGGACTTCCGAGACAGTGGCCGGAGGTTCCTGCGATCTGGCTGTCAGATAGTTCCGTAAAATCGCCAGCTGTTCCGCAGTAATCGCGGAGTTCGGGTGCGCCGCTCGATACGAGGGCAGAGGCATTGCGCCGAGTCGAATCTGATTGAACGCGTCAAATAACGCCAACTTCTGCTGCTCTTCCGGAAGCGCTCCGATCTCTGAGAAGTTCAGGTGCGCCCGGGCCAGACGTACGTCTCGCGAGACGATCCAGTAGGCAGGCACAATTCGGTCAAACCACGCCAAATCCGTTTCGTTAGAATGGCAGTTATAGCAGGAGTGTTTGAATATCGCCTTGACCTCAGCAGGAGCCTGTATCTCGGCATTAACTGGTGGATTCCTCAGCTCAGGCCGGACGAACTGCAGTCCCGCGAACAACAGGAGTCCAATTCCGCAGAATCGAAGCAGCAGGCGGAAGTACGGAACCTTTGGCATAGAATCTCTCCCCCAATCGATTAAGTGAAGGCGTATCTGAGCGACCGGTTCCCGCCCATTGTTGAGCTGTTAGCGGCCGCCGCTCCCGAACCCATGCGACATCTTTTCTAGCGAACGTGCCCTGCCGCCTCTTCGATCACGGAGGCAACCTCTTTCGGCCTGGAGACGTAGACCGAGTGGCTGGCGCCCGCCACTTCGACCTTGTGGCTGTTGGCTCGCACGGCGTACCAGCGTTCGAGGTCGGGGTTGATGGTTCTGTCCGCCCCGGCTACCACCATCCAGCTTGGTTTGCTTCTCCACGCAGCCGTGGTGATGACCGCTTTGAAATTGTCGGCAAAGTTGAGTACCTGCGATCGCGCCATGAGAGCGGCCTGCTCGGCAGATAAGTCGGCGGCGAAGTACTCATGGAACTGCGCGGGGTCGAGGTAAGTAAAACCGTCCGTTGTCTTCTTTATTGCACCAGACTTGCTGAGGTCGCTTGGGAAGCGCTTGCCGTCGTCCGCCTCGTTCTCTCCAGCGTCGGGCATGTGCGCCGCGACGTATACAAGACCGGCGACGGATGAATCCGTTCCGGCTTCGGTAATTACGGCTCCCCCATAACTGTGACCGACAAGAATGCACGGTGCATTCTGCAGAGCAAGAACTCGCTTCGTGGCATCCACGTCGTCTTTGAAGGAGGTCTCCGGTTCCTGGACGATGCTGACGCTGTAGCCATCCTTGACCAGGATGTCGTAAACACCCTTCCAGCCCGAACCATCCGCCCAGGCACCGTGAACCAGAACAATATCCCGGATCCGATGCCCCTCATTCTGTGCTGACCCCGCGCGACTGGTCAGTAGCAATACCGCGATGAAGAGGGACAGAAACGTTCCTCTTGCGAAGCGTATAGATTTCATCGGATTGTTCATTTTGCTGCTCCTTTTCGTCGATTCATTTGCACATCGGTACGGCGACACTCGTTTTTCCGAAGACGCCCGCAGGCTCTGGTGAGGAGAATTGATCTGGCAGCGGCGTAATTCGGATCCATGCTCCCGATTTCTTCGCCCCAGGGATCTTTCGCGAGCACAATCCCTCTGGGTAGGCGCAGGAGGATCGCTGCGGGGCCCCGGCCAGCGAACTCTTTCAGGGAAAAACCGCATACAGGCGTTTCCACACGAATATCAACGACTACAGGAAGATTCATCGCGCGATCGCAGAGGGACTTTGCTTCCTCCGCCGTCATGCGCCTTTCCGCATATATGACGATATCAAGATCGCTTTCCGGCGTTACCACATGCCTGCCGCTCGCCAGCTCGAAGCCAACGCTGCCCCCCGGACCCCAAGGAAGAACGCTTTCCATCCAGCGTTCTTTGAGAAGGTCTAAGGCGCGAAGAGCAGTAATGGCATTTGCTCTCGAAGTGGGAATCGCGCGGGTTAGCAGCTGCGAGGGCGTGAGTACGCTCTTTACCAACTTCGGATGACAGAAAGCGGCCCAGCGCTGATTCCTCTCCGTTCCGCGAACACCGATCGGAATTTCCCGTCCCGTGACTGGACCACGGCGAACAACGACAAACGGGGTCTTTCGCAAGTTATCCTCGACCCATTGAGGCGCAGACGGTTGGGAGGAGATGAGCTGTTTCGCGTCTATCTCCAACAAATCGTGCGTTCGAACAAGATGAGCTTCGCAATGAAACATAGGATGTCCTAGTGCAGGCGGCTGAGAAGGATGATCCATCCCGCCAACGTGAAGATGCTAAGCACAGTGCTCGCAATGAGGCTTGAGCTTGCCACCTCCGGAGTCGCATCGAAACCTTTGCCGAAGAGAATGCCGAAGAAGCCGCTGGGAATCGCACTGAGCAAGACTGCAAATCTGGTCTGCTCCAGAGGCATACCCAACAGGAGAGCCACTGCCAGGCAGAGAGCCGGCTGGATCACACTTTTGCCCAGGACAGCCCAGCCCACACCCCAGTTCAGCTTAAAGCGCTGCGCAGATGTAATCAGGCCTGTCACGAACAGGGCGGCACCTTCCGTCGCGTCACCGAGATTGGTCAGGCTCTTGTCAAAATAAATTGGCATGTGAAGCTTGGCGACGGAAGCAAGAACACCGAGTACGGGAGCCCAGAATACGGGTTTCTGGAGAGCTCTCCCCAGAGACAGGCGAATGCGAGCCGCAGGAGACAGTGCTCTGCCCGCACTGGTTCCGCTTTCGAGAATCGCAAGGGTGATCGGGGTGATCGTAATCGCACCCACCGCGAGGCCGACGGCAACGCTAACGGAGGCCTCAGGGCCGTAAACAGCCAGGAGGAGAGGAATACCCACTCCGGCATGATTTGGAAATCCGAGCGTCAGCGCCAAAACGGCACTGTTTGCAGCAGTATCTTTACCGAGATTCCGCGACGCATAGTAGGTCGCAACAAAGACAACTAAAAACACTATGGCAAGCACTACGGCCGCCTCGGCTTGCTCCCACAACAGGTCACGCCCTGTGCGGGCAATGGTGACAAACAACGAACACGGAAGTGCAAAGGTCATGAGGAAGCTGACCAGGCTTTTTACGTCCTTGTTATCGACTATCTTGAATAGGCCTGCCGCATACCCAAACAACAGACCCACAAAGATTGGTACGAGCGAGTTGGCGAGGAGCTGGATCATCTTGGACCGCCTAGGTTTTCAGCCACTGTGCTTCGAGCTTGGTGCGAACCAAAATGGAAGCTTTCCGCATTTCCCGTGCGGCCGTGGATTCAAGTCGATTGCGAAGATCAACGGGGCTAGTGCGAGCATCTGCGATGGCTGCGACCAGCTCGCCCTGTACGTTTCGAATCTCCTGCCGTGAGGGTTTCGCTGGATTTTCGACGTGAAGCAGTTTGAAGAGGAGGCCTAGCTTCGCGTAATCCCGAATGTCGTAAGACATCGGGGCGATCTCCTTCGCGAGCTTCTCAAGCTCGTCCACGGAGCGCCGCGTGACACGTGCCGCTGCTTCCTTGTGCATTGCATGAATCATGACGCCGTCGTCGTCGAACGCCAGAATTCGATTGGCCTGGTAGCCATGGGTGAGGAAAGCTCCAGACAGTGCATGGCCAACCACCAAAGTAATTACGGGGTGACCCGCGAGTCGTGCCGAGCCGTAAGCGTCTGCAGCAGCGGCAGCGGCAAGAAAGATAGCGGCAGTTTCTTCGCGGCGGCCATAGGCCTGGCTCTTCACGTCGACGATAGCGATGATGGGCCGCTTGATTGTGTTCTTGTCGTGTTCGATCGCTTCGCGAACGCGTGTAGCGAGGGTAAAAGCCTCTTCCAGTCCTACTTCCCCATGCCGGGCACAAGGAAAGCGTGCGTGGGGATCTGGAACAACGCAGAGGAATCTTGCGTGGTCGTTGCCAAGCGGTGCATCCGCCGTAAGTACCGATTTAGGGTCGCCAGGCATAGGTGACGACTGCCCAGTAAGCGCGCGGAACCATACGGTTCCCCGAACGCCGGTATATTCGCTCATCGTTTTTCCTCGTTAGAGCCGTTCGTCGCCCAGAGTGCGCGGAACTCTTTGGGATCCCATTGTCGCGACGAATCGAGCGCCTCAATGCGGTTGCGATAGAGTGCTACCTGCGAGCTCCGATGCACCGGTGGAACACCCTTCGAGACGAATCGTCGGATGACGTCCGCAACATGAGGCGTATCGTCATCGACCAGTGCGTCGGCCAAGCCCGTCGCGTATCGCTGGTCCCCACCATGAATTGCCCAGATGAGCGCGCGATCGCTCGAGTCGAATTCTTCGGCGCCGTTCTCCTGCTCGATCACCTCAGGACCGTTCATTCCTAGGCGAGCTTCGCGCGTCATAACGATGTAGCTTGCCAGGCCTGCAGCGAGCGACATTCCGCCGAAGCAGCCGACCGTGCCGGCGGTGAGACAGATCACCGGAGCATGCTTTCTCAGTGCCAAAATGGAGGCCATGAGCTCGGCGATTGCCGCGAGGCCAAGGTTGGCCTCCTGAAGACGCACGCCGCCGGTCTCGAGCAGAATCACCGCGCTGGTCGGTATGCCTTTCTCGTTGTCGGCACAGGCCAGATCGAGAGCGGCAGTCATCTTTTCGCCGGAAACCTCTCCCATGCTGCCGCCTTGAAAGGAGCCCTCGAGCGCAACAACGACTGCTGCTTGCCCGGTAATTCTTCCTTTCATCACCACACAGCCATCATCTGCCTGTGGCGTGACGCCCTGCATCGGCAGCCAGGGAGATTCCACGCGATCGAAGGGGCCAAGCAACTCGCGCGATGTTCCCGCATCGAAGAGCGCCGTGGACCGCTCCCGTGCGTCGAGTTCGATAAAGCTCTGCCGATTGATGAAGTCTGCGTTATATCCATTGTTGCTCATCGCTCGCTCACCTCCACTGCTTGCTCCAAGCGAAGCTGGACGCTGCCGGGTGTTGCCCCAGCGTCGTTGATCTGAATGCGGGCCGCCCCGTGGTAGTTCGCGAAGAACCGGTCTAATACAGCTTTCCAAGTGTCGCGAAAGCCATCCACACTCGTCCGAATGAAAACGTGGGTAACTTCGCCTTCAGCTGGTTCGAGCAGAACTTCCAGATCCCCAGAGCCCACCACGCCGACGTGGGCTCTTTTGTGGACCTTTCGCTTTGCTGGGTAATTGAATTCAATCTGTTCCATCTTGATTCTCCGATCCGCTTCGGTCCGCTTGCACTTCTTCTTGTTTCCGCTCGACGGCATCAAGGAACAGAGTTGCCGCCAACAGATCTCCGCTGCCACCAGGGGAAACTCCCAACGCGAGAAGCCGGCGGTCGAGACGAAATAATTTCTGTCTACCTATTGCGGTTCCAGTACCGCCGGCTCTCTCCACAGCAGCAGCACCTGCCTTAGCGGTGACGAGAGCTTCTTCTCCTCCGCGGTAGAGCAGACAAGTGTCATCGAGCCGGGACATGATGCTCAGGAGAGTGTCGAGCCGAGCCACGTGCTCCGTGGCGCCGCTAGCGCGCTTTGAACGAAGCATCGGTAGACCTATGTCAATGACATAGGGGAACCCGCGACGAGCTTCACCGCGCGCTCCCGCGACACCGTACCTCTTCGCTGCGACGTCACCATGTGAGACCAGCCGAGGTGCGGCGCGATCCTCAAAGGAAGCGGTTTCCTTAGCAGTTGCCGCAATTCTTGAAGCCTTCGGCTCGCCCTCGACATGCACGGCAGCAGCGGAAATCAGCAGACCAAGGATCCAGATCGCGCCCTTATGCGAGTTGCTCCCATTCGTTGCCTTGAACATGGCGCGTTCCGCATCGCGTCCAATGAGGGCGAGCCGTTCGCGTAACGCCTGGCTTGGATGACTTCCTTCGGAAACGAAAGCCATCTCGCAGAAGTATGGTTCAATCGCAAAAGCGGAAAGCTTCATGATCGAGAGCGACAAGTCGGTATGAGCTCCGGCGCTGCGGCGATCGACGAGGCCAGGTTTCGGCGTCAACTCGGCCTCCGCGATTAACGACTGGCACGCAAGGTACGCCAGACGCACCGCCGGGGCCTGATCAAGGGAAGGACACCAGGGAGCCCTGACAGTCGTGTTGAATGACCGGGCAGTTCTCATTACCAGCCCCTGAATCGTGCAGGTGGGGCATAGAGTCCACCCGACCAGACGACGAGATCTTCCATGCTTCTGGCCGCCAGCAGAGAGCGCTTCGCTTGCCGGCGATGTACTCCGACATCTTCCGGATAGGCGACCACCCCCTTCTTTCGAAGCTCCGCCGTTTCGGAAGGAATTGCCTTCAAACCGATCGGGCTCACTCCCGCCACTGCTGCGAGAGCGCGACGGCGCTCCTCCTGCCCTTCGGCCTTGTAGAGATACGCGATGCCCTCTTCAGTTACGACATGGCTCACGTCATCTCCATAGATCATGATCGGCGCAATTGGCATTCCCGCCTGCTTGCCAACTTGTACCGCGTCGAGAGTTTCAACGAACGCAGGAACGCCACCTTTCTGAAAGGTCTCTACGGTCTGCACCACGAGCTTTCGACCGCGAACGATCGGTTTCGTCTCGTTAATCAGGTCAAGCCACGCTGGTGAACTGTGTCGCCGGCCATGTGGGTCGTGTCCCATGTTTGGCGCGCCGCCGAATCCTGCAAGACGCCCAGTTGTCACCGTCGAAGAGTTTGCGTCGGCATCCATCTGCAGCGTCGACCCGATAAATCCATCGACCGCATATTGCCCGGCGAGCTGACACAGGACGCGGTTCGAACGGAGGCTGCCATCTCGTCCGGTAAAGAAGACATCCGGGCGTGCCGCAACATATTGATCCATTCCAACTTCGCTACCGAAACAGTGAATGCTTTTGACCCAGCCGCTTTCGATTGCGGGGATCATTGTCGGATGGGGGTTGAGCGCCCAGTGTTCACAGATCTTTCCGCGCAGTCCAAGCGACTCTCCATAGGTCGGCAGAAGAAGTTCGATGGCTGCAGTATCGAAGCCAATTCCGTGATTCAACGAGTGAACTTGATGCCGCTCGTATATGCCGCGGATCACCATCATGCCGATGAGAATTTGCAGTTCATCGATGTGACCCGGGTCGCGTGTGAATAGCGGTTCTATTGCGAATGGCTTATCCGCTTCAACGACCACATCGATCCAGGAAGCCGGGATGTCGACGCGTGGTAATTTGTCGACGATCTGGTTCACCTGCACGATGACGATTCCATCGTGAAAGGCAGCCGCTTCCACAATAACCGGCGTGTCTTCCGTGTTTGGTCCCGTGTAAAGGTTGCCTTCAGGATCAGCCTGCTCGGCACACACGAGGACTACGTTTGGGACTAGATCGACGAGCAGCCGGGCATACAGTTCGACGTAAGTGTGGATGGCGCCGATGTCGAGCTTGCCATCCTCCAACAGTTGCGACACGCGCAGGCTTTGCGGACCGGCGAAAGCAAAATCCACTTTCTTCGCAATGCCCAACTCAAACAGCGTGAGATGCTCCGGTCGACTAATGCTGGAAATAATCAGGTGTAGATCGTGAAGCTTCTTCGGATCGACCTTGACAAGGGACCGTGAGAGGAAATCAGCCTGTTTCTGATTGTCTCCCTCAAGCACAATCCTGTCACCGCTGGCGACGAGGGTTTCGAGAGCCGCAATAATTTTCGCCTTGGTTAGTATCGGTCCTTCCATCCATGGCTGGATTAGTTGCATGCGCCGTCGTTTCTCATCGCGCCGCGTGGTCCACGAACGCGATACCTGCTTCATCGTTTGCTGCGCCATCGGGCAACTCCTTGAAAGAGGGTCGTCATTGCGACACCGTTGTTACTGGCCCGCACTTCCTGAGAGTACGGCCGGAGACTCAGAGCGTCAGGTAGACGATTTGGACCCACTGGTTGCCGTTGACGACGCCTTTGCCCCAGACGGGGTCGAGATCGGCGAATGGCTTTTCCGCGACGGCTTCCTGGGCAAGCTTTCCTGCGGACTTCAATTTCTGAACGCGCTCGCGCGAAGTGATGAGCATGTCCCGGAATTTCGTGAGGTCCGCTTTGTTGCCAAGCGGGCCGTGCCCCGGAATAATCTTGGTGTCATTGCTGGCGAGCGAGAGAATCTTGTCGACGGCGGCAATAGTGCCAGTGATTGTGCCGCCCGTACCGGGGTCGATGTAGGGATATACCCCGTTGAAAAACAGGTCGCCCATCTGAATCACGTTGGCCTTTTCAAAATGAACGTAGATGTCCCCGTCCGTATGTGCGGCGGGGGCAAAGTGTTGGAGCGCGATGGTTTCGCCATTGGCGTGCAACTTGTAACTGGCGCGGAAGGTCTGCTGTGGCAAGGCCTCTACCGGCGAAGGGGGGACATGCACGTCGACGAGTGCACCGCTTGGTCCTCTATATAAGACCGGCAGATCGTGCGGCTCTGACATGCGCTTTTTTGTGTTTTCGTGCGCAAGGACCGTGGCTCCAGCGGCGTGAAGAGGCGCGTTGTTGTCGGTGTGGTCGAAGTGCCAATGGGTGTTGATGACGTATTTCAGCGGAGCATTGCCAAGGCCATCGAGAGCCTCTTTGAGCCTGGGCCAGGCCGGCGCAACGAAAGTGTCCATGAGGAATTTTCCGTCGGGGCCGTTGAGGACTATCACGCTTCCACCGGGGCCGGAGAGCATGGTGAGATCTTCGCCAAGCTTTTCTGTTTCGAGGGGAAAGGCGTTGAACCAGTCGCGCATAGCCGCGAGCGCGTCCGAAGGCGCTTCTTGCGCGTAGCCCGCTGCGGAGGCGCGGAGCAACGGCGCGGGAAAGAGGTGCGCCAGAAAGGCGCTGCCGACCAGGGTAGCCGAACCTCGCAACATTTCGCGGCGTGACGTTTGCTTCTGTAAGAAATTGAATTTCATGTTCTTTAAGCCTTTCTTTCGATCAGGGTTGGATCATTTGCCTGCGGAGTCGTTTTTCATCGCGGCGCGTAGTCCATGAACGCGACACCTGTTCTAAACTCTTCTGTCGTGTCTCACTTATCGAGCGCAATGCGATCCCCCGTGATTTGGATTTCCAGCACCAGGCAGCACTCTTGCCTGCCAGCCCGACCTCAGCTTCCAGCATGATGAGAGTGCAACCGTACTGCCACGAAGAAAGCAGATTCACGACCCGAAGATTTCGAATTGCAAGTAATTGAATCAAGAGGGAATGCAAATCGGTCGAAGCACTTGATGCGCCGCTAGCTATGAATTCGAACTCTTGTCGCGCCCGGCGAGTGTCAAGCGATGCGACAAAAGTGTGCGTGAGCGTCCTAGCCAGGGACAATCGATCGGGGGGGCACTATGCGAAGGGTCTTTTATTTGCGCTGATGGGGAAACACCGTTCTTTTCACGAGCCGAAAACGTATGAGAATTTGCCTCTGGCTCGACTCGACCCCTAAGCCCTCAGGCAAAAACTCATCTTCTGCGATTCCAGGCTGCCCGGTTGCGCCGACTTGTTGCAGACCATTCGGCAGCGAACCGAATGCTGTCTTCTGAGGGCTTCTAGAAGGCAGACGCGCTAAAACCGAGCGACTGAAACCGCTGGACGGAAAATTAATTTCTGAGCACAATCGGAGACAACGAGCGGGCGTAGTTCAATGGCAGAACGGGAGCTTCCCAAGATTCCTCTAGTAAACCCTAAAGCGCTGAGCTGGCGGCACTTAGTTGAAACCAAAACCCTTGTAATCGGAAAATGATGGAAAACGGGAAGCGCTCCAGTCCACTTAGTTGAGTTTCATGCCTAAACAAAACCTCTGTGTGAGCTAGCGCGGTTCACTTCAGCTATGCCGACTCCCCGGGACCTATCCGCACGATGCCCAACTGGATTAGAGGCCTGACGATAGGTTGCGACCGCAGCGTAGTTCGCGCGCGTCGACTCGGGAATGGCGCGACGGCGTCCGGCATCGAACACGGTCTGCGCGAGGGCCGGAACCAAAAGCCCAAAAAGCGCTCGGCCAGACGCCATAGGTTTCAAGAGGCCTGGAATCGGCAGCAGGACTATAATCCGCGGATGGCATCCGCGAAACATGGTTCCCGCCAGCCTATCCTCTCAGGCGATCCGCAGCCGGATGGCACATTGGCGAAAGGCCTCGCCAGTGAGGATATTCTCGAAATATTGAGAATGATTCTGGCAGGCGCATCTTTGAAGGAAGTGCTAACGAGCGTGGCGCGGGTTGTTGAATCTCATCGTGAAGGAATGCTCTGCTCGGTTTGGCTTCTTGATCAAGACCGTGTACACATGCGGGCTGTTGCAGCGCCAACTCTTCCCGAATCCTACGTTGCAGCGCTTGACGGATTTGTTGTTGGCCCACAGGGCGGATCGTGTGGTGCAGCGGTAAACCAGCGCAAGCCTATTTTCGTCAGCGATGTTCTGACGGACCCAATCCTTGAACAGGTGCGGGACATAATCGCAGCACATGGCATTCGCGCCTGCTGGTCTGCACCAATCATATCTCACCAAGGTGAAATTCTTGGAACCTTTGCGTTTTACTTCCGGTCAGTTCGAAGCCCAAGTCCAAGAGATATCCACCTAATCGAAAACGCAACTAGCATCGCTGGAATCGCGATAGAGCGGAGGAAAGCAGAGGAGAATCTACGGCGCAGCGAATGGTCTCTGCTTGAGGCTCAGAGACTAGGCCATTCGGGGAGTTGGAGTCTAGATGTTTCATCCGGGATTGTAACGACTTCTCCGGAAATGCTCCGGTCATTTGACAAACCGGGTGATGACTGTTCAAGCCCCGACTTTTGGTTTAACAGGATTCATCCTGAGGATCGGAAGCGGGTTCAGGATCTCTTTGAGAGATGTGTCATGGAGAAAACTGATTACGAAGCGGACTACCGCCTTCTTCTTCCCGACGGAACCATCAAATACCAACATTCTATGGGACGTCCCATCGTGAACGAGAAGGGCGACCTCGTGGAATTTGTTGGGACCGCAATAGATGTCACCGAACAGGCGCAGGCCAAGATTGAATTGGAGAAAGCTTTCGAGGAAATTAAGCAGCGGACGGAAGCTGCCCGCCGGAGCGAGAGAGAGCTTCGCGACGTGGTCAATACGGTTCCGGCGTATGTCTGGAGGACTTCGCCCGAGGGTCAGGTTGATTTCGTTAATGATCGTTGGTTGCAGTTTACAGGTTTGGCTTTGGACGAGGCATTCGGGTGGAAGTGGGAAGCGGTTCTTCATCCCGATGACCGGACAAGGGTCGTCGCCGATTGGCACACAGCCCTTAAGAACGGGCGAGCCGTGGAGAGTGAAGCGCGGGTTCGGCGGGCAGACGGAGAATATTGCTGGTGGTTTATTCGCAACGTACCGCTGCGCGATGAAACGGGAAAGCTCGTCAGATGGTATGGAACCGCTATCGACATCGAAGATCGCAAGCGGGCTGAGCAAGCCCTTCGGAAAAGCGAGGAGCGGTGGAGATCCGTCTTTGAGAATTCGGCTATCGGCGTTGCGCTAACTGACCTGAACGGCCGCTTTCTAGCCACCAATCATGTCTACCAGACAATCGTGGGTTACACGGAGGAGGAACTGCGCGCAGTTAATTTTCTGGAATTAACGCACGAGGACTACCGCGAAGCCAACTGGGCGCTCATCACCGAGTTGCTGGAAGGAAAACGACGACAGTTTCAGATTGAGAAAGAGTATTTGCGCAAGGACGGCAGTTTGATTTGGGTAAGCAACAACGTTTCTCTTGTGCCGGGCACCGAGAGGGTACCGCGATTCATAATGGCGCTGTCCGAGGACATCACTGAGCGCAAGCACGCGGAGCAAGCTCTTCGGCGAAGCGAGGCGTATCTCGCGGAGGCGCAGAGACTAGCCAAGACGGGCAGTTGGGCCTATAGCCCTGCCGCGGAGAAGTGCATTTGCTGGTCCGACGAAATGCTACGAATCTTTGGATTAGATCCTCAAACAAGCAACCTTCCAGATCGGGAAGAGTTCCTTCGACTGGTGCACCCGGAAGATCGCGACAGATTTAACGAAGTGATTGACAACGCATTCCGCGAGAAAGCTGATTTTGTGCAAGATTACAGGATCGTGCTGACTGATGGCACGGTAAAGCACATCCACGGGATCGGACATCCGGTTCTCGATGAAACCGGAAATATTTTCGAATACGTTGGTACCGACGTGGATGTGACAGAACGCAAACGCGACGAAGAGAAGCTGCGACGCAGTGAAGCAGATTTGCTTGAGGCGCAGCGATTGAGCCATACCGGCAGCTGGAAACATGACATTGCTTCGGGGAGAGTCACAGTCTCGCCGGAAGTGTATCGAATATTCGGCGTCGGACCCGATGAAGGTAAGTCGACCACTGAATTCTGGCTTAATAGAAATCATCCTGAGGACGCAAAACGCATTCAGAAACTCTTCGAAGAGTCCGAAATCCAAAAAACAGACTATGAAGCGAACTACCGCATTGTTCTTCCCGACGGAGCTGTCAAGCACCTCCATGCGATCGGACATCCTATCGTCAATGAGAAAGACGACCTCGTAGAATTTGTCGGAACGGTGATGGACGTCACCGAGCAGCACGAAGCGAGAGCGGCTCTGCAGACTGCGTTTGAGCAACTAAAGGCGGAGGAAACAGAGCTTCGGCGGATGACCGACGCCATCGCCAGTTTTATTTACGTGTTCCGCCCGGATGGGACAGCCCTTTATGCAAATCAGACAGTCCTCGACTACACCGGTCTCACTTTGGAGGAGGTGCAGAGAGAAGACTTTCCCGCACGGATCTTCCACCCGGAGGATGTGGAAAGGCTGCTTGGCAAGCGCAATGAGGCGCTCGCGCGCGGTAAGCCTTTTGAACTTGAGAAACGAGAGCTTGGAAAAGACGGTAAGTATCGCTGGTTTCTTGTCCGCTACAATCCTCTTCGCGACGACCAGGGGCACATTATTCGCTGGTATGCGACTGGGACGGATATCGAGGATCGCAAGCGAGCCGAGGAGAGGATGCGTGACGAAAACCTTGCGCTGAGGGAGGAAATCGATCAGGCATTCATGTTTGAGGAAATTGTGGGCGCGTCGCCGGCGCTGCAAACCGTGCTCTCCAGCATTGTGAAAGTGGCCCCCACCGATTCCACGGTGCTGATCACGGGCGAAACCGGTACAGGAAAAGAACTGGTTGCTCGCGCCATACACAAGCACTCGCAACGTTCCGGCCAGGCGTTCATCAGCGTAAACTGTGCGTCGATGCCTTCCTCCTTGATCGCGTCGGAGCTGTTTGGCCACGAGAAAGGCGCCTTCACTGGCGCGGTGCAGCGTCGCCAGGGCCGCTTTGAAATGGCGCACTCGGGTACGATCTTTCTAGACGAAGTCGGCGAGCTTCCCGCAGAAACCCAGATTGCGTTGCTGCGGGTACTTCAGGAGCGGCAGTTCGAACGAGTGGGAGGTAACCGAATTATTCCCACCGACGTCCGCGTCATAGCCGCAACCAACCGTGATTTAACGGCGGCCATTGCCGCGGGAACGTTTCGAGCCGACTTGTTCTACCGGTTGAACGTTTTCCCGATTGAGGTGCCTCCTCTCCGCAAACGGAAGGAGGATATTCCGATGTTGGTCGAGTACTTCGTAAAACGGTACGCGGAGAAGATGGGGAAACAAATTCGCAAAATCGACAACAGTACGCTGGAGCGGTGTCAATCGTATCCATGGCCGGGAAATATTCGCGAGTTGCAAAACATTGTTGAAAGATCGGTGATCTTGTGTGGCGGCGACACCTTTTGGATCGAAAAGGCCTGGCTGGCAAGCGTGCCGCCACCCCGGCAGGAATTAGCAGGTCCGTTGCCAGACACCCTCCAGAATCAGGAAAAAGAAATGATTGAAGCTGCCTTAGCGGAAAGCAGAGGGAAAGTCGCCGGCCCAGAAGGTGCGGCAGCAAAACTCGGAATTCCCCGATCGACGCTGGACACTAAAATTAAGCACCTGGGGATCAAGAAACACAGGTTTATCTCCAAGCAGTAGTAAGTCCCTCCTTTCAATTCCCGGGAATCCGGCACTTCCCGGAATTCCGTCACTCCAATTTCTCCTCTAAGCGTTTCGTTTCAGTGCTTTGCATGTGGCCTCCGTGTTGCATCCTCGTCAACCGAGAGTTGCGATGGCAACAACGCAGCAACGCCATGGCTGGCTGGGCCAAACAAGATAACGATGACCTTGAGGATCGAGCGATCGGTGCGGCAGGGAATCATGGTTTTTACGCTCAGCGGGCGCATGACCGCAGAGGAGGTCGCGGAGTTGAAGGCGCTCTTTGATGCGGACTACAGAAAGATCGTTTTGGACTTACGAGACGTGAGGCTGGCAGATCGCGACGCAGTGAAGTTTCTAAGAGATTGCGAGGCGGACGGGATGAAGCTGGAGAACTGTCCGGAGTACGTCCGCGAGTGGATGGAAAGGGAAAAAAATTAAGGGAGCCAGCATTTGACAGCTCCTGTTCGAGCGAGGTCTGTCGTAGTGATGAGTACATTGTTTTCGGAGCAGAGCGATGCCTCAGCCGTTAACGATCTTCGGGCGTGGAGCGAGGAGCAGTTGATAACAGCCGCCAAGACTGGAAGACGAGCTCCCTTCGGAGAGCTTTGCGAACGTCATATGAAACAAGTGTCTTGTGTGACTCGCCGGATCACACGAAACCGTGAAGACGCGGAAGACGCAGCGCAAGAGTGCTTTCTGAATGCTTTCGTCCATCTCAAGGATTTTGATGGAAGATCCCAATTTGCAACTTGGCTGACGCGCATTGCGATTAATGCCGCCTTGATGAAGCTTCGTAAAAGCCGCGGAGCGCGAGAAGTTCCCATAGACGAGCCAAACCCGTCGTCTGAACCCGTAGCGCAACGAGAATTTCGGTGCGACGCCCCCGATCCGGAAGAGAGCTGCTCCCTTCGTGAACGGAAACGGATCGTGAAGTCAGCCATTTCGGGACTGCGGCCGCGAGCTCGCAACGTTATGGAGCTCATCCACTTGCGGGAACACTCAATCAGAGAAACTGCACAAATTCTGGGGATTTCGACCGGGGCAGTAAAGGGACGGATGTTTCACGCGAAAATCGCGCTGCATCGAATGCCCTTGCTGCAAAGTGTTGGCAGCTCTAATTGACGGTCATGAAATGTCAGGTGCGACCGAGAAGAGAGAAATATGACCGGAGGAGTAAGTCAGAAGAGTGCACAAGGAGAATTCAATGCAACGGGGAAACGATTTGCAACAGCAGCGGGTGGTCGTGGTGGGTGGGTCGTCGGGGATTGGTTTGGCAGTGGCCCAACAGGCGGCCTTGCAAGGAGCCAAGGTCGTTATCGTCTCTAGCAATGCGGAACGAGTTCAGAAGGCCATTCAGTGTGTCAGTGGCGAAGCCCAGGGGCAGGCGGTCGACGTCTCGGACGATGGAGCCGTCGCAACTTTCTTTGCGAAACTTGGCAGCTTCGATCATTTGGTATTCACCGCCGGCGATAGCCTCCATTTGCGCGACCTTGCTACGACGGATCTCCAACAGGCCCGACGCGCCTTTGAGTTGCGCTACTGGGCCGCACTCGCCGCGGTTAAATACGGAAGCCCACATATTCGCAAGGAAGGCTCTATCGTGCTCACAACCGGAATCGCCGGCCAGCGTCCGCAAAAAGGATGGGTAATCGCCGCAAGTGTCTGCGGAACCATCGAAGCACTAACACGTGCTCTAGCGGTCGAGTTGGCGCCGATTCGTGTCAACGCGGTATCTCCTGGGGTCGTTCGGACCAACCTTTGGCAAGGCATGAGTGCAGACGCAAGGGCGCACCTGTATGAGAGCGTGGGCAATAGCCTGCCTGTGGGGCGGGTCGGCGAGCCTTATGACATAGCCCAAGCCTATCTATTCTTGATGCAAGAAGGATTTAGCATGGGGCAGACCGTTGTGGTCGATGGTGGAACAGTCCTGGTTTAGAGGCGCCTGCGAACTTTACCAATAGAGTGCAAGTCAGCAGTTTCGAGATTGAAAGGAGAACGTTGTTATGAAAACCGACGATTCACGAACTACGGCAAGAGCAGCAATTATCACCGGTGCATCGCGCGGCATAGGGGCGGCCGTCGCTGAACGGCTCGCGAAAGACGGCTTTTCCGTTGTTGTGAACTATGCGGGCAGCGAAGCAGAAGCTTCTGCACTCGTCAACAAGATTACGTCGGCGGGGGGACGCGCGATTACCGCAAAAGCTGACGTCGGCAAGGCGGACGAAGTTTCGCGGATGTTCGAAGTTGCGGAAAAGGAATTCGGAGGAGTCGACGTCCTGGTCAACAATGCTGGCATCATGCTGCTGTCGAGTATCGGCAGCACTGATGACACGGCCTTCGACCGGCAGATCGCGGTCAACCTCAAAGGCACGTTCAACGGACTCCGCGAAGCAGCCAAACGCCTCCGCAAGAATGGGCGAATCATCAACTTCTCCACGAGTGTTGTCGGACTCATGCTCGAAACCTATGGCGTTTACGCCGCGACGAAAGCAGCTGTCGAGGCACTTACGGGGATCCTTTCGAAAGAACTGCGCGGGCGGTTGATTACGGTAAACGCCATATCGCCGGGGCCTACCGCCACGGATCTGTTCCTGCACGGAAAATCGCAAGAACTCATCGATCGCATGGCAAAGATGAATCCGCTTGAGCGGCTTGGCACGCCGCAGGACATTGCGGCGGCGGTCTCATTCCTGGCCGGCCCGGATGGGGGTTGGATCAACGGCCAGGTGCTTCGCGCGAATGGTGGAATGATCTAAATCAAGGTCCTTCTGCTGCAAGCCTTTCTTAAAAAAGCAAACCATTACTCGAAAGGAGAAGAACTATGAAGAAGGTAATTGTCGTTACGGGGGCTTCCAGCGGTTTCGGTGCGCTTGCGGCACGGGCACTCGCTAAAGCGGGACACGTTGTGTATGCAAGCATGCGCGACACCTCCGGTCGCAATAAGGGGCAGGCGCAAGAGGCCGCGAAGTTTGCGGTCGACAACAAAGCGGACCTGCGCACGGTCGAACTTGATGTTTCATCGGATGCGTCGGTGAATGCCGCCGTCAAGAAGATCATCGATGACAACGGTCGTTTGGATGTGGTGGTGCACAACGCCGGTCACATGGTGTTCGGTCCGCTCGAAGCGTTCACCCCGGAACAGCTCGCGGAACTCTATGACGTGAACGTTCTGAGCACGCAGCGCGTCAATCGGGCCGCTCTGCCCCAGTTGCGGATGCAAAAGCAGGGATTGGTGGTCTGGGTATCGAGCAGCAGCTCGGCCGGTGGTACTCCTCCCTACCTTGCACCGTATTTTGCAGCGAAGGCCGGGATGGATGCTCTGGCTGTGGTGTCCGCGCGTGAACTCACCCGCTGGGGCATCGAGACTTCCATTATCGTGCCTGGCGCGTTCACCGGCGGAACAAACCATTTCGCTCACTCTGGCAGGCCTGCCGATACTCAGCGTGTCGCTGAGTATGACAACGGACCGTACAAAAATTTCGCGGACGATGTGATGAAGGGCTTTGCCTCGATTGTTCCGCCGGACGCCGATGCCGCTGCGGTTGGGGAAGCAATCGTGAAAATTGTGGATGCTCCATTTGGAAAGCGTCCTTTCCGTGTTCACGTCGATCCCACGCAGGATGGGGCGGAAGTGGTCAATATGGTCTTGGACCGCGTCCGTGCCGAGCTTCTTCGTCGGATCGGCCTCACCGACGTACTGACACCTCGGGACTTGACTGGTCAATCGAAAAGCGCCGCCTAGTCCGTTCTTTGGCTGTGATTTTAGTCTTATGATCGTTCGCCGTCATGAGCGGAGCTGCCTTTCGACGGTCAAGGAGAAAACAATCCAATGTTTGCAATTACCGGAATCACCGGCAAAGTTGGTGGAGAGGTCGCGCGCAACCTTCTGGCGGTAACCAGCCAGTCCGAGCTGTGGTGCGCGACCTCCGTAAAGGCGAACCCTGGCACAGCTTGGCTGCGACCTCTTGCGTTCGGATACCAATGATGCTGGGGCGCTCACGTCAGAATTCAAAGGGGCCGAAAGTGTGTTCGTGCTCGTTCCGCCGAACTTCGATCCGTCGCCGGACTTTCACGAGGCGCGGGCGACGCCCGCCACGTTGAAATCAGCGATCGAGGCAGCGCGTCCGGGCAGAGTCGTATATCTGTCCACCATCGGCGCGCAGTCGCAGCACAAGCGCAGTCTCGAAGTAGCTCGGACGCCGCAAGAAGTTCTCACACCAGGAGGAACCAAGTCACTGTCCGAGGCAGAAATATCCAGCAATCAGGAGGTTCTATGCCCTTGTTTACCGTAACGATGAAGTCCAACGGGTCAACCAGCGAGAAAGACCGCCTTTCCAGAGCCATCCACGCTGCAAGCATCACTGCTGGATATCCAGAGGACGACCTTTTCCAACGTTTCCTTTTGTTGGCACCAAGTGACTTCAGGGTTGATCTGTACTATCCCGCACTGCCCAAGCCGCGCACCGACCAGATGTTGATGATTGAAGTGATGGTATCTTCGGGGACTGACACCAATAGGAAAAAAGCTCTTGTTGCCGCCCTTGTCGAAAAACTTGGCGAAGCAGGCATCAACCCAAACGACATAATCGTGTTCCTTTTGGAGACCGATCGTGCGAGCGGATCATTCGGTGGCGGCAGGTTCGCACCGCCTGTGGCCTTCGCCTGATCACTGCGCATGGCATCCTTGCAGCATGGCTTCGAAGAACCTGGGGATGTACAGGACATTCGTCTTGTCGTCGACACCATCCCTATTTTGGCATGGTCCGCTCGTCCAGATGGCTCGGCAGAGTTTCTCGATCAGCGCTGGCTGGACTATACGGGTCTAACTGCAAAGCAAGCTTTGGACTCGGGATGGCAGGTTGCGGTTCATCCAGACGACCTGCCACGAATTCTGGAAACATACCGGGAAGCTTTGAATTCTGTGAAGCCGTTCGAAGTGGAGGGCCGCTTCCGCCGCTTCGACGGCGAATTTCGCTGGTTTCTGTTTCGCGGTAGTCCTCTGCGCGACCGATCGGAGAAAGTGGCGAAGTGGTACGGAACAAATACCGATCTTGAGGAGCGCAGGAACTGACGCTTTTCGCGAGAAAACCATGGTTTTGCATAGTTTTGGAAAATATGGAAAATGGCCGGTCTGTACGAGCAGTCGCTTAGTTGTGTATAATCAACAAGCTGGAGAAACGAGCGGGCGTCGTACAATGGCAGTATAGAAGCTTCCCAAGCTTCGGACGTGGGTTCGATTCCCATCGCCCGCTCCAGATTCTAAAGAACTTACGCCGCTACCTCATTTTCCATATTTTCCAATTGGCGTGTTTTTAGCCCTGAAAACGCTTGCCGGACATGATGCAAAGGGATTTCCCCGGTATATCTAGCCGTCATCGCGGCAGAACTGTGACCCATCTGCTGACGATGTACGGCAGGATTCAAACCAGCTAGTTCCCATCTGCGGTTACAACCGTGACGGAAGGCGTGTAAGCCTGCTTTGGGCAGATTCAATGCCCTCAACGCAGGATACAAACCATCATGCAGCACGTTGGTTTCAATCAATGGTGTGTCGTGTCGTGAATGGAAGATAAGACCGCTCGGAGTCCTGTTCTTCTTGATGAACTGCTTTAGAATCCGCAGGGCCTCTTTTCCTTCCCGGTCGTGTAACAACACAGTGCGGTAGGCTGCCACATTTTTGCATCGGCCTAGCTTTCCCTTACTGCGTTGGTCTGACGATTCATCAACACGGACGGTCCCGGCCTTGAAGATAATATCATCCAGCTTCAAAGCGAACAATTCGCTGCACCGCAACCCGGATGCAGAAGCTAACAGAAACAGCGTGGCGTACTGTTCTCGTCTGGATTCGCTTATTCCCAGTCTTTGAGCTTGCAGGGCAATTTTCTTAGCCTGCTGCCAAGAGAACGATACAGCCTTGCGTGTCTCAATCTTCATCTGCAACTTGTCGCCGTCAGGAATTGCTAAACCCATCTGGGAGAAAGGGGGCTTCTTGTCTTTGGAGAACGCCGAAAGGACACGCTGCATTGTACGCAGAATGTTCTTGACCGTTACCCACGAAAGACCTTGCTCCCGTTTCTTCCAAATCCACTCATTTACCGAATCAATCGTGATGTGCTCTACCGGAGTGTCGTTCCAATCTGGTTCGAGATGGTTCTTGATGTGTCCGTTCGCAGTATCATAAGTGGACGCTCGAAGCATTCTTGGCGCGAATATATCCCGGTAGTGCTTAACTGCATGACGGAAGCTCTCCGACGAAGGAATCTGATACTCACTCGAATTGATGGTGAGCTTCGAGATGAAGACCAGTTTCTTCCGGTCGGCTTCGCTTGGTGTCATCTGGCTGCACAGTCCGATTACTTCTGTTTGACGCCTTCTCTCTTCCTGCCCCGGTACGTCAATCCAGTACTGGAAGAAATAGAACTTCTGTCCGTTGGCACGCTTGCCGACGCGTACCTTCGGATTCTGCCCTTTCCGCCGAGACATGCACTTTCCTCGCAATCTCGCTGGAACTGGCGGCGAGGGGAACGATAGCACACGTCCTAGAGGCTTGTTCAGTTCGTCTGCACCCGGTTGGTCACTATCACGGTAGGGGGGAACGTGCAGATTCCCGCCGACCACTGGCGACTGAGCTTCAATCATTAATGGGAACACCCTAGTTCTGGCCTGTGAGGGGAGGCCGGAGGGATGAATTTACTGTTGCTCGGGTAAGGGAGAGCCGAGCACCGCATTCAACTTAGATATTTTACGACATAATGACCTCTAAAGTCAACATAATTAACGGTAAAATGGTGATTCTAGAGATTCTAGGACGCTAATGCTTGTACATGAAGGCCCATTTCTAGGCATCCAAGGCTAGAACGATGCACCCCATGTCGTAACGATATTTGCATACGTATGCACATACTTGTTTTGTTTCTCCTATCGTTCCGTACATATTCCCCGGTAATTCATCGAATTGATTCTCTGTGGTTCCCTATAGACTGACTGGCAGACTGGCAGGCGGGTCTGCTGGCCGGAAGTCCGCTAGGAAGCTCGACACTTCCTAGTGGAAGTACGGGGTAGCGCGATTCATTGGCATTTCGGTAGGCGGAATACCCGAGGTACCACCCGGAAGGTCTTTGACTTCCGCCCCTGTAAGCAGTGCGGCAGACCTACCACGATGCTAACGGCATCTCGTTCTGATTCCCCAAGCACAAGTCGGAAAAGTCTACGGGTTTTAATTGGCTCTGAGCGCGTTTGCTGGCAGGGAGTCATAGGGTTGTCTACAGGTTTATATATGTCTCTTGACATCCCAGCAGGTTGTGTGCAATAATATATACACTTGTACTAGGTTAGTCGTTGTTCCGTGCAGCTAGATGGGCCTGACCGGCATCTAATCTTGTAGGACATTTTTTGGATTTAACGTAGCAGGCCAACCTTCCCCCAGGTTCCTCCCTCCGAAGAATCCCCTAGAAAAAAACTTTTAGTGTAGTCAGGAGACTAACTATTTATGTCAGACCAACTTAACAACCACGACGGGGAAACGCCTGTCGATTCCGTTGGCGCGGCTCAGACCACTGGCACGTCAACGTACTTCATCGTCAAACATTCCAGCGGCGGTGTTGCCCCGCGCATCCCGTATTTCAAACTTGGGAACAGGCTGCGTTTTTGGCCCTCAGACTTACGTGCCTTCTTAGAAGCTCGCACGAAAAAAGGCTAACCCGATGAGCAAAGCCGATGCAGAACGTAGGTCGTGGCCGGATAGCAACCTGACAAAATTGTTGGCACGCCTCAAGCTCCATCACAGCGAACTGTTCCCACTCAAAGAAGTAAAAATCACTCATTCCCCGCTGTGCTCGTCCAAGAAAGCCTATGGCACTTGTTCCTGTGCCGTAAAGGTTCGCATCGGGGAGCAGGAATTTGTCGGCGGTTGAGTAGTAAAAATCGAAACACGAAAGCAGAAACACAAATGACATTCAATCCCATCGAAGATAGACGGAATCAGAAATACACCTACCAAGAGCTTAAAACCTTTTGGCAAGGTCCGGGCCGCATCGTCCAGCGGACTAAAGAGCAGAATCCGACACTCTATGCCGAGTTGCACGCGGCTGGAGAAGCAGCCAACCTCATCGGTAAAAGCCTTTCACCGAATCCACAGCCGTATGTGAAGAACTACGAACCCGCACCTCGACAGTATTCTGCCGATGAATTAGCGGCACACGGTCGCCATAGCGAAGCAGATGTAAGGGCATTCTTCGCTGACGCGAAAAAAGCGAACGAAGTGTTCACCTCCGACAGAAATTTATATGAACAATGGCGCGAGAGCGCCGTAGCGTTCGGTATGTTCAAAAGCCGCGAGGTTCCCTACGTTCCGGTAAAACTTCCCGAGCCAGAACCACTACATCGCATTTCTGATTTGTTAGCGGATGAAAGTCATCTTGAGAGGGGGACCAGTCTACCGTGGGAACAGGTTCAACAACTAGTAGCACAAAAGGTCCAGCGAGATAGACAGGTACAGGAAGCCGTCGCCGCGAAGGCTGAGTCTGACCGTCAACTGGAGATTGAAAAGTTGACCACCGCTCAAAAACTAGAACAAGACAAACGCGACAAGGAAGTGCGCGACTTGCAACGACTGTCCGAACTAATCGCTCCTAAGCCCATCGTGACTCCCGAACCTATTGCTCTGGAAACGGCCCGCGCGATTGCTCAGGAACGGAAGTCCGTCGAGGTTCCCATCATCGGCCAGTAACCAACACCAGCGCGTGGGGACTCCGATTTGCATAAATGCAAAGAGGGGTCTCCATGCGAATGGATTCCAGTTTTTCCAGGGCGTGTCCCTCGCATTGTTTGAACGATAGAGACACTTTTCTGGGGGAAAAGCTGTGAGCGAGGGAAAAGGAGGAAAAGGGAAAAGTTACTCAGTAAGTGCCCTAGGGAGAAAGAGATAAGAACTCTCTCTTTATTCCTTCTTTTGGGAAAAGCAAATCATCTTTTCCCTTTTCCCTGCGTTCCTGCTCGCAGGGGGTTCGGCAGCAAAAGAGTGTCAGCAAGGATATGGACACGACCCGGAAAACGAAGAAAGCGAACACGGAATGACCAACGAAACGAAGAACGAAGTGAAGAGAGACGACAAGAAGATAGTACCCTTCAAGATTCAGAACGGACACGAACTTGCGAACGCAGCACCGGAGCGAATTCCCACACTGGTAGATGGCTTACTTCTCGAAATCGGAGTGAGTATGCTCTGTGCGAAACCGAAAACAGGCAAGTCCACACTGGCAATGCAACTGGCCGTGGCCGTCGCTGAGTCTGGCGCATTCCTGGGCAAGTCCGCACTCGGCGGTGACGTGCTATTCCTGGCGCTCGAAGGACCGTTAGGCGTCATACAGCAGAATCTTAAGAAGCTAGGCCACACAGGTAAACACGGCACCATTCACGTTGTCCACGGACACACAGCATTCGACGGTGAGCTTGGCTTGGCGCGGTTGGAGGAAACGATTAGGAATCTTCCAAAACTCCGCCTAGTGATAGTGGACCCGGCTTCAAAACTCTTACGTTTGCTGGACGCAGACAAAGCCGAAAATGTGGGGCCAGCCGTTGAGAAGCTGGAGCTAATTGCCAAGAACCACAAACTCCATTTGATGTTCACCGTCCACGCAAAGAAGAAATTAAGCGACGACGCTGGCGATGCCGCGATTGGCAGTACCAGCTTTCGTGGGGGCACAGATACGAACATCTTCATGGTTAAGCAGGGCGAGCAGCGGGTGATGAGCACGGAGCAGCGATGGGGTGACTCCATGGAACCTACACTTCTCATTCACGATAAGAAAACTAACTCCATGCATCTAGGTACGACCGTCGAAGCTGAAGAGGAAGCACGGCACGCGGGCAAAGAACGCAAGACCGTGGAACGCATCGAGCAGGCTATTTGGGACACGCTCTGTGAGAAAGAGAATCCAACACAAGGCGAGCTTCTAAAAGCCGTCACTGGAAAGAGCAGCACAATTCTCGACGTGCTCGAACAGATGGTGAGCAACGGTCGCGTTGTGGCAGAGCAAGACGGTAAGACGAAGCGTTACCGCGCCGTGGAAGTTCAAAACGAAGTAAAGGAGGCTGTAGTATGACCCCCGCAGAACTTGACGCACAGATCGAGCTTAACAACAGAAAAGTCGCTTCGTTGAAAAGGTACTGGGAACATTCGCTTCCGTCAGTTGAGGCACCTAGTCGAGAACAATTTTTGACGTGGTTGCGGATGTTCGACCACGACTTCGACGTGATGATTTACGGCATCGCAGAAACCATGAAGAAGTCCGAAAGGCTAGGCGGTCGGATGTCTCAGGACCATGCGATTCGTTTTGCCTCCAAGTGCGCCATATCTTTCCGCAAGGCTCGCGCACTGCCGCAATTGCCTTCCGACAGGTTTGTGAAGCCGGAAAGTGTGGCGACTAGAATTCCTTCCTACCAAGAAAATGTGAGGGCGCTGTGAGTAAAAAACCTAAGCAACCACTCCCGAAACCCGACCGAAACGTATTCACACGGCTGGAAGACTACTTAGCCGACGCGGTGGGACTACCGCGAGGACTTCAAGTCAACTTTGTGCAGAGGTTCAATGTCTACAATCGGTTGCTGGACATAAAGCAGGGGCGAGCCAAGCGTGACCGTCCCAGTGACGCGCAAATCAAAGAAGTGAGCAACTTGTCGCCAAACTAGCGAAGTCACGTCACCGGACAAGTGCCGTACTATTACTTCACTTGTCCGGTTTGCGCGTTTACCAGGAGTTGACCTTGACGGCGAGGCGAAAGAACCCCAAAAGACCGTCGATTTGAGTCCGTGATAGAGTGTTTGTAAAGCAATGACAGTCTGTCCGGTTTGTCGCCACGAACTTCAAACGCCGCCAAAGGACATCCGCGATTGGTTTCGCTGCGAGAAGTGCGGAACCCCTCTTCAAATTTCGTCTTCGCGAAGCAAGATGTTGTACTGGTTCAGTATTTTTGGTGTCCTGCTAGCTTCAACTATGTTTCCATTTCTCTTAGGAAAGTATTTGGAGGGGCGAGAGTTCACGACGTACTTCATAGCGTACTTACTCGGAGGAACTATTCTGGCAGTCTATGCCGTATTAGCCCGATTTCTTTGGAATACGAAATTTTCACGTCCACGGCCATATGACCCATACAGCTCGTTGAATCTGAGTGACGCCCGAACAAAATTTCGCGGACATGTTAGCGAGGCGCCCCCTCACAACGCTTTTCGTATTTTCATTTCCAGGCTGCAGACGTCTCGATATTCGCGTCCCTGTCCGACCTGTTTGAGAGTCATTGAACCTCAGGAGATTCAGGAGCGTAATAGCGGATACTTTCGTTGCCCGGCCTGCGGAGAGTGGTTGCAGTATGATTTCACAAACGGCTTTCGGATTATCCTGGTTAGCAGTCTTCTTGCGTTAATACTTTCATGGCAACTCGGCTACCGCGGGGCACTGTTTGGCTTCGTTTTGATTGCCGCATTTCTGTTCATCTCCACGGCGGCTTTCTTTCTGTGCGAAATCTTCTTCCCCTCTGATTACAAACGAGCCGGGGGCTAGCCATCTGAGATATTGTTGGCACGTTCTTTAAGATTCGCGGATAGGGCTGGTGCGTCTTCGCAGGTAACAGGGCCAATTCTCGATGTCAACTCCCGGGAAGTCGGCTTACCGGACAAGTGGTTTGGGGACGATTCCACGCCTTTCTAGGCCACAAAAAATAAAAAATCCCTAACCCAGACTCGACTTCGATATTTCCGCGACCGTGACTAGAATTCTAGAGAAACTTAGACATTTCTAGTGACCCAAACTAGAAAAAGTGAAGACTTTGCCACGAAGGGTACGCTGGTCTGACCTAAACTTTCACTCCATACCTTCATAATGAAGGACGTGTCCCCCACGTCGTTCATTTCAAGAGACTTGCCCCACGTTACTCGCCATGTCACGTGGTTTACTTTTGAAGAATAGTGGCGAACAGGTAAAAATAACTATTGACAATGTTTTGATTCGGCCTACACTGGCTGCGCCAGTGCGACGTAATGCCCCACAGATTCATGTACTTTTTACGTTCTGCGCTGGCTGAGTTCAATTCAGACAGGTTCGGAGTAGACATGGAAACAACCCAAGAACAACACGCTGAGTACAAGGAGGGTGTTACCTATCAGGTGTGTGTTAGTTGTAAGACGTTGAAGGATTACGACAACGACCTGAATCTCTGCATGAACTGTGGGACTGGATTCTGCGCTAAGTGCCCACCTAGCTGTATCTGTGGTGCGTGCGGCACAGCAGCACAGAGAAGCTAGAACGAAGCCGGGTGTTGTCCTTAACATCCGGTCGGTAAACCCGTTGACAAAACTTCCACTTGGAAAAATGCATCCTGTGCAAAGCCTCGCCCCACAGTGAAGCCCCTGCCCCCGAAACGCATCATTACTTCGATTCTCCCGAAAAGTGTAGGCTGCAAACACGGGTAGTTAGGGACGCAAAATCCCGATTCACGCAACGATTCTGCAATTGTGATGCGTTATTTCTAGGCCACAAAAAGAAAGCCCTCAACCGTGTGGCCGAGGGCAGGGAACTGCTTGGACTAGGAATGTGACTAGAACGCGGATGCTAGAGCACCTAGAACGGCCTTGCCTGCTGTCTCATCGGTCGGCACGGTGTAGATGGCCGTAGAAGCGATGCTCTTGTGGCCTAGAGCCTGTTTGATGACCGCGAGGTTGACGTTCATTTCCACCAGAGTAACGCCAAGCGAGTGCTTGAGGCAGTGAGGGTGCCTCTTATCCTTTGGGAGTCCGGCCTGCTCTGCCGCGCTGGAAAAGATTCGATAGAACTGTGAGCGGTGTACCCGGCCAGACTTCTGCGACGTAAAAACGTACTTACTAGGATGGTTGCCACGTTCTGCCAGCCAAGAACGCAGCACACGCTTCTCCGACAGAAGAGGCTGTCCTTGTAGGTCTGCCAGCGGTTGCGTTGTTTTCAGGGAGCCTTTGAGCCTGCGAATCGTGATTTCCCCATTCTTTAGGTCCACGTCCTTTAATTCCAGTCCGCAGACCTCCGATGCTCTCATGCCGTGACGGAAGGCAAGCAGAATCATGGCGAGGTCGCGTGGATTGTCGCTGACTGCCTTGAGAACTTTTAGGATTTCATCTTGGGTTAGGGCTTTCACGGGGGCATCTCCTAAACGCGACAATATGTTAATTATGATGCGTTGTCAAGAGAGAAGATGAGGGAAGCTGAAAATAGTTGAATTCAACGAGTGCAGTAGACTTCACGCGAAGCACCAGTCTATAGACCTCAGTGGTAAACTGTGGCGATGGCACTCACAGAAATTCAACGACTTATACTTGAAAGCGTGGTTGAACGCTTTGTGGATTTGAGCAAATCAACAGAGAGAATCGCTCTGGTAAGAGAATTTGAAGACCCGGACGCCATCGACGAACTCTTTCGATGGCAACTCCTGAAAACATCCGACAGGGACAACTATCTACCTACGGCTTTGTCCTTTCACTACTGTGGTAACCCCGAACTTGAAGCCCGTGTCAAGCGTGGGGTCGAAGTGTTGGCAGAGGTTTTTAGGAATATGTATCTGCGGGGCAAGATTGACTTCACACCAGAGGGTTTAAGAGAAGCAGCGGCGAAGATAGACAAAAACGCTGATGAACAAATGATTAGGCTGGGCTTATATGTGGCCCCAGATTTGCTGCTCTTGTCAGGATGGACTGGCGGCAACCCTCAGCAGCCTGACATTACCCCAACTGGAATTTATGAAGGAATCGTAAAGCTGAAGAAGATTGACACGATTTGGGACAATTACATCCGCGAACGCATCCCGTGGCCAGTACAGGATTCTTTTGGGGGGATTGTTCCCCGGCATCCGATGTTCACGGCCCAAGGTCGGGAAGGAGAACTGATGAAGTACGAAGAACCTTCCGCGAACCAGGGGCTTCTGGTCTTGATTTCACACAGCAGTAAAGACAAAGTGCTTGCTGAGGCTCTTATCGATTTGTTGCGTTCGGGGCTTGGCCTTCTTCCAGAACACATCCGGTGCAGCAGTGTGGACGGTTATAGGTTACCTGCGGGTGCTCACGCAGAAACGCAGTTGAGGCAAGAAGTCAACGCTACAAGGGTTCTAATCGGACTTATCAGTCCCAGCAGCCTAGCCTCGCCCTATGTCTTATTTGAGCTAGGCGCACGCTGGGGTGGTGGTAATCCTATGATTCCTGTGCTGGCTGGCGTGAGGAGCGACGAACTGCGTGGCCCACTGAGTGGACTGAATGCTTTGTTGTGTAGTGAGGAAGCGCAATTACATCAACTTCTGAGAGACGTTGGGAGTCAATTGAACTTGCCAGTGCAAGGCGCGGACTCTTACCTGAAACACGTCAAGACTCTGAAGGCTCTGTCAGAAAGCATGTCATCTGCCGGGGCGCTCCATCCTTCAAGTCAAGAGGAAATGGTCTTTGAAGAATCAGTCTACTGGAAGCGCAAAAACGGTCAGCGGGAAGGGCCGTACTGCCCAGTTTGCTATGACGGCAAGCACACGGTGATTCACCTAATTCCGGGCGCAACAAGAGGCACTTATGGCTGCGGTGCTTGCCAGAACAACTTCTACCCGAATGAGTACAACAACCCGCGCCCCGCAAGGCGTCGTCCATTCAGCAGTAGATGAGCACGCTCTATTGCATCGAACCCTGCAAGCTCTAATTGATTCCTTGCTCTTCCGCTCTCCTTTTCTTGAACAAGTCTTCCAATTCCACAAGTGAGTACACGCGGTCTGCCAGTTCCTCCATCTCTTGCGCGGAAGCTAACATCCTGCCGTCAATTTCAAACCAGAATATGCCTTCACGATTGTACGGGCGCACAGAGTGGCCTTGCTGCTTGAGTACTTCAATGGCCCTTCCTATTTTACCTTTCATAAGCCTACACCTTTGAACCATCCGTGTAGATATTGAATCGCACGCGGGTCAAGCATCAACACCTACCGTACCTACATGATAAGCTATTTACACCGAAGGTGTATTTCAGTGTCCGAACGCGAAGAACTATCTCGTGAAATAGAAGAGGCGCTACGCAGTGGGAATGGACCAAAGGTAGCCCGCTTCGCTCTGGCCTGCCTTGGGGGTCTGGTTCCCTTAGGCGGTGGTGTTTTGAGTGGAGCGGCTGGTACATGGTCAGAAAATGAACAGGCACACTACAACAGAATATTCGCTAGCTGGCTGAAGCTCCAAGAAGATGAGTTGAAAGAAATAGCCGTAACAATGGCGGAGATTTTGTCCCGCCTGAATCTCAATGACGAAAATGTTAGAAAAAGAATCGAAAGTCCCGAATATCTCAGTTTGGTAAAGAAATGCTTCCGTGACTGGTCAGCCGCTGAGAGTGAGCAAAAGAGGGTGTTCGTTAGAAACTTATTGCTGAACGCTGCGTCTCACAGGCTTTGTTCAGATGATGTGGTGCGGATGTTCATAAAGTGGATAGACACGTACTCTGAGCTTCATTTCTCGGTTATCAAGTTCATATACCGGAACCCTGGTGCAACCCGCAAAACTATCTGGAGAGACGTTCACGGTGCCGAAGTGCGCGAAGACTCGGCAGAAGCTGATTTGTACAAACTTCTCATCCGCGACTTGAGCACCGGCGAAATAGTCCGACAGCATCGCCAGAAAGACTACCAAGGCCGGTATATCAAGGAATCTCCCAAGCCACGTAGTCAATTCTCCACTCAAACGCTCACTTCGGCTTTTGATGATGAGAAGAAATATGAACTAACGGAGTTGGGCATACAGTTTGTCCGCTACACAATGGAAGGTGTGATGCCCAGCCTTGGTACCGAAACTGGCAAAGTATGAGCAATTTGTGGGGTCTCATCTCAATAGCTTGTTTTCTCAAATCCGTAGCTTGTCGAATATGGTCTTTTTGGTCTTATGCGAACAGCATAGAGACAGCCGTTCTTTTGGTGATTGTCTATGACGTCGTTTGGCATCGCCTGAATGCCATAAGAGAGATTAAACGAGATGACGACGCAGAAAAACGAGCGATTCAAAGAGAAGAGGCTTTAGAAAAGCGGCAGGTGCGGAGAGAGCGTCGCGAGTTTATCCGAAAGCACTGGCAGGAGCTACAGTACAATCTCATCGCACTTAATAGGGTGGCAACGCAAATGGTCCAACACAGACGATTTATTCGCGAAAACAGCGATTCTCAAAACGCTGCGATTATACATGCTCTCGTCTTGATGACTAACAGATTGCCCGAAGTAATATCTGAATTCGATGACCGCTGGGGTCGGGTTGTGTCTCAGCTAAATGTGTTCCCACAGCCTAGAGACGCTTTGGCTCTAGATGTTTTGGCAGTAGTTCAGGAATTGGGAGAGACCGTCGGGGACAAAGAAATTGAAATCAAGGACGAGACGTTATCCGCTTTGGCTGACTTAGTGACAAGGGTCGCAGATAAGGGAACGCTTCCCAACGTAGATGACTAGGCTACCCGGATATTGCAAAAATGCCGTCAGCGTCTTTAGACTTCACGCGGATAGCGAAATAACCCTATAAACACAGCGTTTTGTGCATAGTGTGCATTCGTCAATCTCATTTTCCATTCATTTTCCAATTGAGGCTACCCGGATATTGCAAAAATGCCGCCATTCCAGCGTTGTTTGAAGTTTATTACTAGCTTCCCAAGCTTCGGACGTGGGTTCGATTCCCATCGCCCGCTCCATAAACCTTGATGATTCAGTTGACCTTACACGGCTAAGTTCCCTGAATTCGACCAAAAAACGGTGCGTTTTGGAGGCTAGTTGGACGGTACCGGACTCAATTGGACGGTCCGTTGGATCGCATATTTCTTCGCCTGATCGAACATATTGTCGGCTCTTCCATCCGAGCGGGGCTCGGTCTCGCCGCGAGCTACGACACGGGAGGTCGCAAGACACGTCATTCTCAGCCGCGGAGATAACTTCCTACAAGCTTCCCATTACTAATTGGGGTAGGCCGACATCCAGATCACTTCGCGATGAAGCTCCTAGGAAGTGCGGTGAATTCATCGGCACCGGGAGGGAGTTTTCCTTCCGTGATTCGCCCTAACTTTGTGCGAAGCCGTCATCGGAATGATTCGAGTGCATATCGATGCTCCCCCGCGCAGGGTCTTGCCACTCGATTAGATCTGGGCTCTGCCGCCGTCAACGAAGAGTTCGATACCCGTGACGAAACTGGAGTCATCCGAGGCCAGAAACAACGCGACCTTGGCAACTTCCTCAGGTTCTCCCATGCGTCCCATCGGGATAGTGGACACAATCCGCGCAAGCACGTCGGCAGATTGCCGGTTCGCCAGCGGCGTATTGATCGGACCCGGACTAACAACGTTTGAGCGGATACGACGGTCCTTCAGATCTGTAGTCCAGGTTCGCACGAAAGAGCGGATTGCGGCCTTACTCGCGGCGTAGACGCCGAAGGCGGCAGTACCCTTAACACTCGCGACAGAGCCGTTGAGAATGATCGAGCCACCATCCTTCAGTAGCGGTAAGGCCTTTTGCACCGTGAACAGCGTTCCCCTCACATTGATGTTGAATAGCTTGTCGAAATGCTCTTCGGTGACGGCCCCAAAGGGAACAAATTCGCCAACGCCGGCGTTGGCGAAAACAATATCGATTCGCCCCTTCACCTTAGAGATCGTCTCGTAAAGACGATCAAGGTCAGCAAGTTTGGCAACGTCGCCCTGCACGCCAGAAACGTTGCCGCCGATTGCCTTTACGGCCTCGTCGAGTTCCTTCTGGCGGCGGCCCGTGATGAAGACATAGGCGCCCTCTTTGGCGAAAAGCTTTGCCGTGGCCAATCCAATCCCTTCTGTCCCGCCAGTGATAACAGCGACCTTACCTTCGAGCCTTTTAGGCATTGTTTTTCTCTGTTCTTGTCGAGTTCTAACGAACTTTCCGGACTCTGACACATTTGTACTAATGGGCGTCGAGCCACTTCCGAATATTCGAGACGGTATCCTCGTAGAACGTCTTGTAAAGATCATGCGATACGTAGCCGATATGCGGCGTCGCGAGTACGTTGTCGAGGGTCCGGAAGGAGTGAGACGCAGGCAGCGGCTCAATGCCGAATACGTCGATCGCCGCGCCGGCGATTTGCTTGTTCTTCAACGCGCTGATCAAAGCTTGCTCGTCGACGATCGGCCCGCGCGACGCGTTGATCAACCAGGCCGTTGGCTTCATTCTCTCCAACTCCGCGGCTCCCACCAGGCCCCGCGTACGGCTGCTCAACACCAAATGGATCGTCAGGATGTCGGCCCGCTCGAACAACTGGTCCTTGGAAACCAGGATTGCGCCCGCTGCTTTGGTGGCCTCGGCTGTCAGGTTCTGGCTCCAGGCAATCAGATTCATTCCAAAAGCGCTCCCAATCCGCGCGACTTGTGATCCAACGTTCCCAAGTCCCAGAACGCCCAGGGTCTTCCCACGGAGACCCGTACCCACTGTTTGCTGCCACCCGCCGGATCGGACGGAGTTGCTCTCAGTCACGATATGTCGTGCGGAGGCCAAGATCAGCGCCCAGGTGAATTCGATCGTTGGGTCCGACCTATACCCCGTGTGAACCACTGCGATCCCATGATCGCCCGCGGCGGCGACATCGACCGTCGCGTTTCCAGATCCCGTCGAAGCAATGAGCTTGAGATTGGGAAGGCGCTCAATGACGTTGCGGGGCAGCGGGGTCCGCTCGCGCATAACACAAACGACATCAAAAGGCAGCAACCGTTCAATTACGGCGTCCGGATCGGCGAGGTGGTTCTCAAACACGGTGATGTCTGCTCGATCGCGGAGTACCGACCAATCGGCGCTCTCGAGCGCCACATTTTGGTAGTCGTCCAGAACAGCGATTTTGTACTTGTTCATTGGCATCCATCCCGCGGTGATTCATTCGAGTGTTCGTCAAGGTTTGACATTAGCCTTCGCGCCCCGTTCGATTGCCAAGAGCAAGTCGGAGGATGGGAATTTTTCCTTCATGGTATTAACAAGGCTGTCCGCATCTTTGGCTGTTTTGAATTCTTTCTCAAAAACTAATAAGTAGTTTTCCGTAAAATGTACGGCCGTACTCTCGTCAAGGGGCGCTCCAACCTTGCTATGTCCAGGAATAACAACCGAAGGTTTTAATTCTCTGATTTTCTGTAATGAGTTCAGCCATTTCCCTCTAGCCTTGCTGTCTGTTTCTGCGGTGTAGACATGCATGTCATTGAACAAGACATCGCCAGCAATGAGAATTCTCTGTCCAGGAATCCAAAGCATCGTGTTTTCATCGGTGTCGCCTTGGATGTCTCTGAGGACCTCTATTTTTGCGCCCTCAAATTCAATAGAGTTGCCGTCGAATCTGCTTATAGCAACAGCGTGAGAGGTTGCACCTGAGCCGAAGATCTTTTTCCATTTGTCTATTTTCTCTTGATAGACCATGTTGATTCGATCGACGACCGCGGAGGTCGCAATGATTCTCACTCCCGGATATGCCTCCTTAAAGACCTCCAGACCAAGAAAGTGATCGGCGTGCTCATGGGTAACGTAGACGATAGACAGCGGCTTTTCAGTCTCCTTGATTTCTTCTAATATTCTTTCAGCATTGGTTTTTGTTAACTGCGCATCGACCAACATCACCTCATGTTCTCCCTCGACAATGACGGAGTTAACCCAAAACTGATCGTCAGGAGAGGTGAATACCTTGATTGAAAACCTGTGCTGACCACCCGCAACTGCAAATGGACACGAAATCAGAAATAAGAGACTGATCATCGCTGTACTCCGCAGCATTACTGCTTCTCGTCCCATCGATCAGTAAATACCACCGGCACCCAGCTATACCCACTCCCGTCCTTGCGCAAGCGACCCAGGGCAGGAAACAATGACGTATGCGGCGCCGCGATCAAAACATTCTCTCTCGCGACCCTAGCCAGCAATTGATTCCGCGTCGCCGCAGCCGCAGTCTGGTCGACATCGAAAATCGCGGTGACCTCGGGATGTTGCAGTTGGACTCGCTGTGCATGGATGATGTCGCCCCAAAACAGAATTTTTTGTCCCTTTGACGAAAATTCATAGCCGGTATGTCCCGGGGTATGACCAGGCAGCGGGACGATTTGCATGCCGTCGACGATTGGCTCGGAGCCACTGAACGTGTGCCACTTACCGGCCTTGATGTACGGCGCTGCGATGGCTTGCGCACTCTGGAAGAAAGGTTGCGCATCCTTCGGCGCCTTAGCAGCAATTTCCGGCGACAGCCAAAAGTCGCTTTCGGCTTTCGCGACGTAAACATCGGCATTGGGAAAGACGCGCCTTCCGTCCTGAGTGGTCAGGCCGCCGACGTGATCGGAATGCAGATGCGTGAGCAAAACGATGTCGACTTCTTCCGGCGTGTAGCCTGCGCTGCGGAGGCTGCCCTCCAAGCGCCCGAGTGCTCCCCCACCCCACCAGGTGCCGGCACCCGCATCCACGAGGATTCGTTGCTTGCCGGTGTTGACCAAGAAGCCGCCATCAACAACATCCAGCATGTGCGGATCTTCCTGCAGTGCCTTGACAACGCCATCCATCGTCGCCTTCGTTCCGTTCAGCCAGTGCGAATCGAATACCCCGGTGCCATCGTACAGGGCTGTCACTTCGAGGTCGCCGACTTTCAACCGGTAGAAGCCCGGCTGCTGATCATGGTGCTGGGGTGCGGCAGCCAGAGCTGTGTTCGGAACGGGGACAAAGGTAACCAGGGCTGCCAAGAGAACCGCGGCCAAGCGCATCGAATTTCTCTTGAACACGTTTCTTGTAGTCTGTGCGGAGCGTTCCACTGCTTTGTCTATGCTTTGCATTGGTATGTATCTCTCTTCTGAGTTTGAATTCGGCTCTGATGTTGCATTTGGGCTCTTGCAAGCGGATCAGTCGAGCGACCCGCCTTCTTCCAGTCTGGTTGCATGATGCAACCACTGATAGGATGCCCGAATCTGGTATAATGGTGCAACCAGAGTTTCTGGCGATTAAGCTACGAGGAGCTATGCGACACAAGTCCTTCAAAGCCAACGCGTGCCCCGTGGCACGCTCGCTGGACACCATCGGCGAATGGTGGTCTCTGCTCATCGTCCGTGATGCGCTCGGTGGCATACGGCGCTTCTCCGATTTTCAGAAGAGCTTGGGATTGGCAAGGAACGTCCTGAGCACGCGCCTCAAGAAGTTGGTTGCGTGCGGAATCCTGGAACAGGTGCCGGCTTCGGACGGCAGTGCCTACCGGGAATATGCCCTTACTCAAAAAGGCCGAGAGTTGCTCCCGGTCCTCGTTGCTTTGCGCCAGTGGGGAGAAAGTCATCTCTTCTCCCGCGGCGAGAAACGTCTTCAGGTTCTGGACAAGCGCACCCGAAAACCCCCTAGACTGGAAGTGAAAAACGCGAAGGGGGAAATCCTTTCGGCGAACGATCTGGAACTGGTTACCGTTAAGCATTGAGCGGACGTTTACGACGTCCACGTCCTCTACTCTTGCTCCCGAAATACCTGCCCGTAGGTCTTGCCGCCATAGGGATAAAAGCGATCACGTTGACCCTGTTCCCAAGCGGCTTTCAGCTCGGGCCTAGTAATGTCCCAGTCCGGACGGCATTTCTTCAACACATCACGCAAGTCTTGCCGAAGCTCTTCAATGGTCGGTCGGCCAAAAAACCAGTAGCCGTTGTAGACCTTGAATATAACAAGACGAGGTTCGAGGACGATGACATGGGGGATCATCGGATTGTGCTCGGGGTCAGTGTATTCAGCGATGTCGAGATCCTTCTGAACCTTTCGTCCCGGATCGGATAAAAAGGTCCAATGAGCGCCGACGCCGTCGCGGTACTCATTCGTCAGAAGCATGTTGTCGGTACTGATTGTGACGAGCCTGGAGTAACCGACTTCCATCTCGTGATGAAGTTGGACCAGACCCTCGGCCTGGCGACGATCCTTCGGGCAGAATCCTCCGCGGCTAAGCACTAGAACCATCGGATCTGGCCCCTGAAGATCGGAAAGCTTCCGACGTTTGCCCGCGTGATCGGTCAGCTCATAATCGGGAAATACTGCGCCAGCTACAATGTCCGCTCTCATGTGGTTGAGCCTCCCCTAAGACAATGCCACGTATCTGTTTTTTATCGGGCACTCGCATAGGTCGCGAACGTGCGGCCGAACATTGGCTGACCACTCTTTGATTGCTCTTGTGTGGCCTCGTCTTGGATCACATCCCAATGCTCGACCAGAACGCCATCTTTGATGCGAACGATGTCCGCCGCAATCCAGTTCACAGGGAGGCCGAAGTTCGAAAATCGTCCGTGCACGATGACGAAATCCCCTTCACCCGCAATCGTTCCATGCTCATATTTGAGAGTCGGCGGAAGACTCTTGATGAGATCAAACAGGCCCTCACGACCGGGAGCAATGTGAGCACTGTGTTGGATGTAGTGAGGTGACCAAAACTTTTCGGCAGCCGCGTAGTCACGCTTGTTGAACAACGTATCGAACGCTTCCAGGACAATCGCTTTGTTTTTCGACTCAACTGTACGATTCATGGCTACGTCAGCCTCCTCCTAAAGCTTTGATCCACCGTCCACAGGGATACTGGCACCGCTGATCCAGCGCGCCTTGTCCGAAACCAAGAACGCAACTACATCTGCCACGTCTTCCGGCTTGCCAATTCGCTTCAATGCTTGCATTCCAAGCGTCGCCTCCCGACCCACTTCGGTCTTCGTCAAATTCGACATGTCCGTGTCGATCACGCCTGGCGCGACCGCGTTTACGCGGATGCCCCGCGGGCCAAGAATGGCAGCCCAGTTTTTTACAAGTGTTTCTAATGCCCCCTTAGTGGCGGCGTAGGCTAGGATCGAAGGGTTGTCCAAACCGGGCTTGCCAACTACGGCGCGGGCCCCGAGAGAAGAGATCACAATGATGTTCGAGCCTTCGCCCAGGACGGGCAGGAGTTGTTGGACCAGAAAAAATGGGCTGCGCACGTTCGTCGCAAAGAGATTGTCAAAATCCTCGGCCGTATGATCTTTGATGGTTCCGACCTTGCTGATTCCCGCATTGGACACGAGCACATCCAAGCGCTCGCCGACGATCGAACGAACTTCCTTCGCCAGCAGCGTTGGTCCTTCCGGAGTCCCCAAGTCCGCTCTGATCGCATTCGCGCGTCCGGCTTTAGAGCGAATGCCAGCGACAAGGGATTCCGCATCCTGCGTGGAACGACCGTAGTGAACCAGAACATGCGCACCGGCGTTAGCAAGCGCGGATGCGGTGGCACGCCCAATTCCCCGTGATGCGCCTGTCACCAGCGCTGTTTTGCCTTGAAGTGTAGCCATCATACGCAACCCTCAATTCGGACGAGCTCTCTCCGGTCATACGTTATGCCCGACCCCATTGCCGACAGTTCAGACGGCGGCGGCATTCGTGACCACCGGAACAATAACTTCGCTAGCGTTCAGGAAACGGGTTGTCTCGAAAACGAAGTCTTCGTGATTCTCGTACCACGATCCGTGATTGGCGTCGGGATAGAGGATCAGCTTGGCGTACGGCATGTTCTGAACGAGATAAAGCGAATTCACTGTGTAAACGATTACGTCGTGATTTCCGCTCACGACCAGCGCCGGCTGCTTGATGTTTTTCAGATACGCGAAGCGCTCTCCTGGGTGAGAGCCCCATTCGCCGATGGCGGCAATCTGGGCTGGCGCAACTTTGTCGCTGATCGGGGTATCGCGGTTCTCAGTGCGTGAAAGGTAGCGCTTCAGGAAGGCTCGCCCAGCCGCCTGACTCTTCTCCGTATCAGTAAAGAACACTTTCAGCCACAGGTTCTCGGGTGGGTTGTAGGTCGCGCCAAAGATCGCGGCCGTTTCTGGGGTGATGTGACCTTGCCCATTTCCCGCGTCATGATTACGCGGGGCGGTTCCGACCAGGATGAGCTTGCGAATCAGGTCCGGACGGTCGAGCGTGATCTGCTGCGCGACCATTCCGCCGATCGAGAAACCGAGAAGATCGACCTTTGCTAATCCGAGACCATCGACGAATGCTTCCGCGTTCTTCGCCATGCCCGCAAAGGTCGTCAGCACTTCGCCGGTTGAACTTGCGACACCCGAATTGTTGAAGATGATGACCTCACGCTCCTTGGCAAGCCCGTCCAGAACCGCAGGATCCCAGTTGTCGAGGTTTCCGGTGAAGTGCTGGTTAAAGACAAGGGGCAAACCGCTTCGCTTGCCCCAGCGCCGATAAGCGAAGCGAATGCCGTTGGCCTCAACGAACTGCGTGGGAACTGTCGTCGCCGTATGACTGCTCATTGGCCAGTCACCTCTCTAAGGGTTCTCTCGATTGTTGAACTTCCCTCCGCCTGCTAGCGTTCGATGTCGCGGAACACATACTCCCGACGTAATGGCTCCAGGATCGTGACTTCGCGCGGCGCGCGCATGATCTGAGGAAGACGTGCCTCATAGGACTCGCGGTAGGACCGCTTCATTTGCACTGTGAAAAATTCATCTCTCCCGAGCCAAGTTTCGTGGAGTAAAAACACTGTCGGGTCCTCTGTGCTACGGTGTACAACCGCATTCACAAAGCTAGTTTCATGCCGCATCTCGTCAATGACAGCATTGATGAGAGACAAGTATTCATTTTCAAAGCCAGCCTTCACGGGAATGCGTACGAGAAGAACGAACAATCCTCTTGTCACTGTGTGGCTCCTAATTTAGCTAGCTCGCGCCTGCTCGTCCTCCAAGGCGGTACCTTCCAGCGATGAGTCCGCCGTTTCGGCCTACAACTTAGTCAGCCGCCACCGCGTCGGATACGAGCGCCAGGGCTGCTCTGGCACAATCGACGTCGTTCTGCACCGTGGGCGCCCCACTCACCCCGATCGCCCCGACAACTTCTCCGTCCACCTTAATGGGAAACCCTCCTCCCCACGCCGCCACGCGCGAAAGCGTCGGGATGCCAGCCAAAAGCGACGGGTCGCCCTTGATAAAGTTGAAAAAGTCCTGCGTGGAGACGCCTAACAGAGCTGTATAGGCCTTATTCTGCGCCATCTCAATGGTAGGGATCGGGGCCCCATCCATCCGGCTGAATGCCTTGAGATTGCCGCCATCGTCGAGAATCGCTACGTTCTCGCTGACGCCAAGTTCTCTGGCTTTCGCCACCGCTTTATCCACCATTTTCTGTGCTAGCTCAAAAGAGATACTGTGTTTCTTCACTACGTTTGCCATTGGACACCTTCCTTCACTTGGTACGTATTGCGTGTCGATCATCCCGCGCTTCGCGCAATCGAGGCCGGCTTTGATGAGGGTTTAGTCGGCGATCATTCCTCCGTCCACCGGGATGGAAGCGCCAGTCATGTACGAAGCATCTTCCGAAGCAACAAAGGCGATCACGTGAGCGATCTCATCCGGTTTTGCCAGACGCTTGACGGGTACTGTCGAGACCAGCGCCGATTTATTTTCATCTGTACTGGTGAAGCGTGTGAGCATTCCCGTATCCGTAGTGCCCGGAGCGACTACGTTTACCCGAACTCCGGTGCCCGCGACTTCCAGTGCAGCGGATTTTGTCAGGCCCTCTATCGCATGCTTGCTGGCCACGTAAACGGACGCTCCGGCAGCCCCGATGCTTCCGTAGGCCGACGAGACATTGACGATGCTCCCGCTCCGCTGTGGCAGCATCACCCGCAGTTCATGCTTCATGCTGAGGAGCGTACCCAGGACGTTTGTGTCGAAGGTCGCGGAGTAGGTTTCTGCAGTCTGCTCCGTCACCGGGCCTGGTGTGCCTTCGGTTCCAGCGTTATTGACCGCAATATCCAGGCGTCCGAAACGCTTGACCGTTTGATCCACAAGGTTACGCACGTCCTCATCCTCGCGGACATCGGTACGGACAAAAATGGCCTCCGCTCCGAGCCCTTGTAGCTCGGCAACTAACCCTTGTCCTTGTTTATCTCGACGCCCAGACACAACAATGTGTGCCCCTTCTTGCGCAAAGATTACTGCAGCAGCGCGACCGATTCCTGTCAGCGCGCCGGTAATTAAAACGACTGGTGTACTCATAACCCTCCTCCCTTGACCTCGAGCCTATGGCAACTGGGTTGGTTGATCTTGCGCAGCACTCTCGACTTGCGCAGGGCCGCTTTGGCGTGAAAGATCCGCGCCTTGGCAGCCGAAACCGAAATACCGATCCGTGTCGCCGTTTCCTCAATCGAACGGTGTTCCAATATTTGAAGCTCAAGAGCACAGCGAATCGTGGGGCGAAGGTTGCTGATTGCGTCTCTAAGAACTCTTTCCTGCTCTCGCTCTGCGAACCGTCTTTCGGGATTTGGAGTAGAGTCCGGTGCTTCCAAGAGCGTCTTGTCTACACCCGGACCATGCGCCGAAATTTCACGTGAATTACTCTTCTTCCGAAGGATCATCAGCGCCGAATTGATCCCAATGCGTGTCAGCCAGGTAGAGAAAGTGGATCTGCCGTCGAAGCTCTTGAGATGGAGGAACGCTCTTAGGAGAGAGTCCTGCACCGCATCTTCGGCGTCTTCACGGTTTCGCGTTATGCGATGCACAGTGCGAAAGAGCTTTTCCGCGTGTGCTCGATACAGCGTGTCGAGCGCCGCAGTTTCTCCGCTCTTTGCTGTTGCCAGTAAGCTGGCTTCGTTGATGCTCGTTACCACTTGTAGAGGCCACGGCACCTCTCCATACCTGCTTTCCATCTTCTTCCTCCAACCAGCCTTTCCCTTGTTGCGCTTATGGGTGGATGCCTTTGGCCGACCCTCGTTCCCGCAGCATCCATTCCCTGATATAAGGGGAGCAGCGCAACACTGAGATACCCTCCGCCTCGCACGCGTTGAGAAAGCGAACGCCTTCGACATCCACGAGATCCAGCTCCTCCAAATCCAAAGCTACTCGCGGCCCACCGCGCTCAATCTCGACCTTCACTTGATCGAGGTGCTCAGATCGAAGCTCCCCGCTCAGCCGGATCCGCGTTCTGCGCTTACCAGAAATCCGTTCGATCTTCAGAGTCATGGGCTCTGGTCCGAAGTGCCCTCTTACGAATGCAACGATTGGGCCATTCACAATTCCTTGCATGGACGCGACTTAGAAGTGCCGCCGATCCTGAATTTTGAGGAATTCCTGCTTGGTGAGGAAAAACTCGCAGCTCGCCTGAAATCGGATCCTTTGGAGCCTGCCCCGGCTCAAGACCGACAATCCCTCGTGGTATTTCAACCGTCTTGGGCAGCGTTCGAAACGAGAAGACAGCGGCGCGGACTCTTTCTG